>Ga0209415_10017650_pt1 | contig 11337 bp, 7 predicted proteins | sample PeaSoiSIISIP2007_FD_187696 | JGI IMG/M metagenome (GOLD analysis project Ga0209415, IMG submission 187696) | Peat soil microbial communities from Weissenstadt, Germany - SII-SIP-2007 (SPAdes) (version 2) | ecosystem: Environmental > Terrestrial > Soil > Wetlands > Peat | place: Germany...
AGCGTCGGGCCGGTGTCGCCGAAGACCATCCAGCTCGCCGCCGCGAACGGGCGGCTGAACGGGACCAAGATCGTGGTCGCCGACGGCGACATCGCCGACATCGCCATCGTGGCGGCGCGCACCGCGCCGGGGACCGACGCCCGCGGCGTCTCGCTGTTCCTGGTCGACCTCAAGGGGCCGGGCGTTACGCGCGGCGCCGTCGAGACCATCGATCCTACTCGCAGCCACGCGACCCTGACCTTCAAGGACGCGCCGGCCGAGCCGCTCGGCGAGGCGGGCGACGGCTGGCGGCTGGTGGGAGGGGTGTTCGACCGCGCCGCCGTGCTGACCGCGTTCGAGCAGATCGGGGGCGCCGACCGGGCGCTGGAGATGGCGCGCGACTATGCGCTGGAGCGGATGGCGTTCGGCCGGCCGATCGGCTCGTTCCAGGCCATCAAGCACATGCTGGCCGACATGTACGTCAGCGCCGCGCTGGCCCGGTCCAACGGCTACTACGGCGCCTGGGCGCTCTCAACCGGCGCGGCGGAGCTGCCGGAGGCGGCGGCCTCGGCCCGGGTCGCGGCGACGCAGGCGTTCCAGCACTGCGCCCGCAACAACATCCAGGTCCACGGCGGCATGGGCTTCACCTGGGCGTTCGACTGCCACCTGTTCTACCGCCGCTCGAACCTGCTGGCGCTGAACCTGGGCAGCCTCGCGCAATGGCAGGACGCCTTGATCCAGCGCATGCGCGAACGCAACGTCCAGGCGGCTTGAGGAAGATCCGATGAACTTCGACGACACCCCCGAAGAAGCCGCCTTCCGCGCCGAGGTGCGGGCCTGGATCGACGCCAATGCGCCCAAGGCGCTGCGCGCGGAGCTGGAGACCGCCGGTTTCGCTGGCGTCACCCTCTCCGACGTCGATCCGATGGCGGTGGCCAAGGCCTGGCAGAAGAAGAAGTTCGACGCCGGCTGGGCCTGCCTGCACTGGCCGAAGGAGTACGGCGGGCGCGGCGCGACGCCGATCGAGCGGGTGATCTGGGGCCAGGAAGAAGGCCCCTACGGCGCGCTGGCCGGCACCTTCATCATCGGCCACGGCATGTGCGGCCCGACCATGATGGCCTTCGCCTCGGAGGAGCAGAAGCGGCGCTACCTGCCGCCGCTGGCCGCCGGCGAGGAGATCTGGTGCCAGCTGTTCTCCGAACCGGCGGGCGGTTCCGACCTTGCGGGCTTGCGCACCCGCGCCGAGCGCGCCACCGACGGCTCCGGCGACTGGATCATCAACGGCCAGAAGATCTGGACCAGCGGCGCCCACTACTCGGACTACGGCATCCTGATCACCCGCACCGACTCGACCGTGCCGAAGCACAAGGGCCTGACCATGTTCTTCCTGAGCATGAAGACCCCGGGTGTGGAGATCCGGCCGATCAAGCAGGCCAACGGCGATAGCGGCTTCAACGAGGTCTATTTCACCGACGTGCGCCTGCCCGACGCCCAGCGGCTAGGGGCGGTGAACGACGGCTGGAAAGTCTCGCTGACCACCCTGATGAACGAGCGGCTCTCGATCGGCTCGGGCATGTCGACCGGCTTCCCGGAACTGTTCGACCTGTGCTGCCGCATCGAAACCGCCAACGGCCTGGCCATCGACGACCCGGCGGTGCGGGCCAAACTCGCCACCTGGGCCGTGCGCACCACCGGGCTGAAGTACAACGGCTTCCGCGCCATCTCGGCCATCTCGCGCGGCCAGACGCCGGGGCCGGAGAACTCCATCGGCAAGCTGGTGGCCGGATCGACCATGCAGGACATCGCCATGTTCGCCGAGGAGCTGATGGCCCAGGCGGGCATCATGACCGATCCAGAGCTCGCGGCTGCGTCCGGCCGCTTCCAGCGCATGCTGCTGCGCTCGCCGGCGACGCGCGTTGAGGGCGGCACCGACGAGATCCTGCGCAACATCATCGCCGAGCGCGTGCTGGGGCTGCCCGCCGACATCCGCGTCGACAAGGACGTCCCGTTCAACCAGATCCCGACCAGCGCCCGCTAAGGGGCTGCAACGGGTCGGCGGTCTTCTTAGTTCGGCATGACCCCGGGCGGGGGCGGCGGCGGCGGTGGCGCTGGCTCGGGGATGGCGCTGCAGATGTAGGACACCGACGCGTCCTCTTTGTAGCAAGTGATCGGTATCGGCGGCAGCTTGGTCTTGGCGGTGACCCTGGACGAAGCCGGATAGCAGACCAGCTTGCCGCCGCCCGCGGGGTAGCACCTGTCACCGCGGGGCACCGTTTGGACGTGAGGGTAGCAGGTGTAGTTGTCCTGGTCCTCTGAGTGGTAGCACGCGTAGCCTTGCGGAAATCCGTGCTTGTCCATCGCCGGCGCCGCGGCGGCCGCGTCGCTCGCGCTTCCGCCCAACGCCAGCGTGACGGCGGCCACGGCCCCGACCGCGCTGGCCTGTCTGATCCGGTCCATCGTCGCCCTCCCGCGGTCCGGGCGCTCACCCGGACCTCCTTGCCCATAAGGCGTACCTGGCGCACCGCGCGCAAGCGCCGTTTCCTCGAACGCGGCGGCCGTTGCTAGGCCCGCGCCTACCAGAGACTCGTCGCCAGCCAGCGCCGCTTGAGCTCGGTCAGGGCCTGTCCCTTCCGATCGCGCTTCAAGGCCGCGAGATCGACAGTGCGAACGGTGGCCAGGGCGCCGGCGTCGGGCGCCCCCGGCGCCGGCGCCAGACGTGCGTCGAGGCTGTGGCAAAGGCAGATCGCCGCCGCCCTCGCCCAGGCAGTTCGCGCCTGGTCGGGCTGATTGGCGAGCAGGCGGTAGCTGCCGGCCAGCACCAGCGCATCGGCGCTGACCCGTGCGAGCTGAAGATCTGGCGGTTTGGACGCGGCGAACGCGGACAGCCGTTCGGATTCAGGCACGGCCGGCTGCAGCGCGGCGCGCAACGCCGCCTCGGAGTGCACTTTCTGCGCGGCGACCCTGACCTCGACCAGCCGGGCGGCGCCGAGCAGATAGCCGTTCCAGGTCGCGACCGTCGGGTCCTTGCGCGCCAGGTCGCTGGCCAACGCCAACGCGCGGTCGGCGGCTGCCGCCGCGCCGACCAGATCGCCCTTGGCGAGCAGCGCCCGGGCATAGAAGACGTAGGCGGCCTGCGCATGCTCGCGGTAGTCGGTGTTATCGCCCTGGAAGGCGATCAGGCGTTCAGCCGCTTGTGTGGCCGCGCTCAACTCGGCGATCGCGTCGTCGGAACGGCCTGCCTGGTTGTAGAGCGCGGCCAGCGCCACGCCATTGTGGACCAGCAGCAGCTTCACGGCATTGTCGCCCGGCTGACGAACCAGAAGCCGCTGGTAGATCGCCCGCTCGCTCAGCCGATCGGCGATCGCGGCAGCCGGCGCTTTCTGGCCAGTCTGCGCATCGGCGAGCCAAGAATAGACGCCCGCCAGGTCGGTCTGGCGGTCGTGGTCGAGCGGCGCTTTTGCTGCGAGCTCCAAATCAACCTTCAACGCGCGCGAGAAGGCCGCGACCGCCAGTTCCCGGCGATCCTCGTGCACCCACAGCGCCCCGAGGTTTTCGTTGGCGTAGACCACCTCTGCGCGCCAGGCGTCGCGGCCAGGGTCGAGCCTGACCAGCTGGTTGGCAAGCCGTTGGTATTGGGTGAACGCCTGCTCGGCCTCGGCCGTCTGTCCGCGCCGACTAGCGACGTAGCCGACGTAGTAGACGCTTTGGGCATGGTTGAAGATGCGTTGGCCGTCGTTCGGCTTCTGCGCCAGCAATCGGGCGGTGACGCGGGAGGCCTCCTGGAAATCCTGCAGCGCGCCGGCGAGGTCGCCGCGCTGGTCGCGGATGTCGCCCAGCAAGTGCAGCACCCGGGCGCGCCGGCCCAGCGCGTCGTCGTCGAGCCCGCGCGGCGCTTCAGAGGCGTAGTAGCTCAGGGCCTTGGCCCCGACCGCGTCCAGCACGTCCAGCCGGGCGGACGGCTCGAGCTTCTTGCGCAGGTCGCCGAGCATGAACTCGATCAGGCCCTCGGCCTGCGCGCGCTGCGCCTGCGCCTCGTCGCGTTCCACCAGAGCGGTGATGGCCAGCCCGGTGGTGACGGTGGCGATCGCGCCCAGGCCGGCGGCCAGCACGGCCAGCTGCGCGTGCCGGCGCTGCGCATCGCGGCGCGCCAGGTCGTCGAGGCCGACCTGCAGCATGCCGGCGAGCAGCTTGAGGCGGGCGATGCGTCGGCCGTCCTTGCCCGGCCGAACGTCGGCCGCGATCGGCTCGACGCCGTCGTCGGTCAAGGCGCCGTCGGGACCGACCCGGCGGCGCAGCGCGAGCGGAAAGCATTCCTCGTCCGTGGGGTCGGGCGTGTCGGCCGCGTGAGGTTCGCCGGCGGTGATGACCGCCAGCACCCGGTCCTCGCCGTGCAGGCGCTTGAAGCGGACGATCTCGTCATTGACCCAGCGCGAGCGGGCGGCGTCGGGGGAGCAGATGACGATCAGCCAGGCCGAGCGCTCGAGCGCCTGGAAGATCCGCTCGCCCAGGTGGGGATTGGCTTCCAGGTCCTCGCGGTCGCAGAAGACCGGCCGCAGACGCCGCGGGGCCGGCCCCATCGGCGTCGGACGCCCGACCAGCCGGCGCGGCACTTGGTAGCTCTCAAGCGCGCGGTGAAACCAACGCGCCCAGCGGCGGTCGGCATGGCTGTAGCTGAGAAACGCCCAGTAGCGCTTTTCGTCCATCGCCTGGTCCGCCCGCCCCCGGCCGGGATCGCATTCCGGCGGCGCGACCTGCGCCGTCCGAACCTCATACCGCGCATTCGGCGAGGCATGCCCAGGATATCGCCCCGCTGCGCGCCCATCCGTGCTACTATCCGCGCGGGAAGCCGGCTTGCCGGTGAAGATTCGGATCGCTGCGCGCCGCGCGGCTCCGGGCCGCCCAGAAGGCAGTTCATGCTTAAACCGGCCTCATATCGTCTCTCGCTCAATCCGCTGGGTCCAGCTGATGCGCGGTAATCTCGGCGGACCTTTGCGGTTGCTGCGCTCGATGCGCGGCCAGGGGACTCTGCTCTGGGGCGCCAACGGCTCGCGCCCGGTGACCTACGCTATCGACGTCTACGGCCAGGGCCAGATGCGCACCGCCAGCGGCGATGTGCGCGGCGATCTGGTGGCGCTCGTGGCGCGTTCGCCGGCCAATGTGCGCCTGCGCTTCGAGGACGGGACCGAGGTCCCGGCGGCGCTGAACGACATCGAGGCGGACACCGCCACAGTCGAACTGCAAGGCCCCGCGCCAGGGGCGTAACAAGAGCGCCCCCCGAGGCCTATCCCGCCGCGCAGCCTGGCGATCGCCGACGATGCCGCAGTGATCGTCCGCGCCGAAGCGACCCCGCCCCGTTCCCCATCGAGGCGAGGGAGCGCGCTACCCCTTCGGCTTCAGCGGCGTGATCGCGGCCTGCTTGGCCTGCGGCGCGGCGATCACCATCAGGGGCTCCTCCGCCAGCCAGCGCTTGGCCTCGGCCTTGACCTCGTCGAGCGTGATGCTCTCGTAGTCGGCTTCCCAGGTCTTGGCCGCGTCCAGCTGGTCGGGGTGGGCCCATGAGCCGTCGAGCATGGCGATCCACCACGGATTGGAGATCTCGCGCGTCGCGCCATTGTCCAGCACCGGACGCCGCGCGCGCTCCAGCATCGCGTCGGTGATGTCGCCGCCCGCCAGCTTCTGGGCGATCTTGCGCAGCTCGCCGGCGACGATGTCGGTGGCGTCCGGCGCGGTGTCGATCGCCACCGTCAGCGCGCCCTGGTCGCCGCCGCGGTCGAGGTCGACGTTCACCTGCGGCGAGTAGGCCTTGCCGAGCCGCTGGCGGATGTCGTCGATCGCTTCGCCCTGGACGATGTCGGCCAGGAGATCGAGCGTGCGCTGCTCGCGCACCTTGCCCGGATCCCAGACGAACAGCGGCCAGGTGGCCAGCACCGTCGCCTTTTCCGGCGAGCCGTCGTGGGTGGTGTGCACGTCGGCGCTCTCGGTGGCCGGATAGCGCACGGTCGGCGCGTCGGGGCGGCGGGTGTCGCGCCAGGTGCGGGGCGGCAGGGCGCCCAGGGTCTTGGCGACCGCATTGACCACCGTGTCCTCGTCGATGTCGCCGACGATGGTCACCTCCAGCGCATCGTTCTTCAGGATCGGCCCCAGGATGCGGGCGAAGTCGGCGCTCCTGACCCCGTCGAGGTCGTGCTCCTGCGGCAGCAGCGGCACGCGCGGCGGCGGCAGGGCGTTATCGCGCGCCAACGCCGCGGCGAAGCCGGGCTCGGAGCGGGTGATCTGATAGAGCGTGCGCACTGTGGTCGGGATGCGCGCGTCGATCGCCGGCCGGAATCCCGGATCGGACAGGTAGGCGGTGATCAGCTGCAGCTCGACGTCGAGATCGGAAGGCCGGGTCGCGCCGGCCACCTCGAACGCGTCGCGCCCGACCGAGAGCTCGAAGTCGCAGGCATGGCCGTCGCACAGCCGCACCGTGTCGCCGAAGTCGTTCTTGCCCAGCCCGCCTTCGCGCAGCAGCGTCGCGCCAAGCCGCGCGGCCGGCAGGTCCTTGGCCGAGAGCTCCTCCTGGCCGGCGCCGAAGCGCACGCGGATCTCAACCCGGTCCTGGGCGTTCTGGCTCGGCTTGAAATTGAGCCGAAGGCCGTTGGCGAAGGCGATGCGCGTCGCCTCGATGTCCGGCAGCGGCTCACGGCTGACGACCTCACCCGGCGGGCCAAAGCTGGCGTAGGCCCAGGCCTGGCCCTCATGCGCGGCGGGCGGCGCGGGCGGCGCGCCGGTCTCGGCCTGGCGCCAGGTCCTGGCCACCAGCGCCTCCTGTTCCGGCTTGGCGGCGATCAGCACGATCTGCGGCGGCGCGGCGCGGGTCCAGACCCGATTGAACTCGGCATTGACCTTCTCGCGGGTGAGAGTCTGCAGCGCCAGGCGGCCGATGCGCTGGTCCTCTTCGGCGGTGGAGAAGGTGCCGTGCTGGGTCAGGTTGGAGACGATGCTCTGGGCGAGCTGCGAGCCGGTCATGGTCGGCGCCTGGCCGACCTCGGCCTCGACCTGGGCGACCAGGCCCTTCTGGCCGGCGGCGTACTCCTCCTCGGTCAGGCCGTAGCGCGATAGCCGCCGCATCTCGTCCGAGATCGCGGTCAGCGCCTGGCGCCAATCCTGGTCGCGCAGCGAAGCGGTGACGCAGGTCTCGTCGGCGGCCTTGAACAGCTCCTGCCGCTCGACCTCGGCGGTGACGAACGGCGGATTGGCGCTGTTGGACAGGCCCGAGAGCCGCTTGGCCAGGGTGTTCTCCCACAGCGCGGTCTCGAAATCCTGGGTGCGCGAGACGACGCCTTCCTGCAGGTCCGGGTCCTTGTTCGTCCCGCGGCAGACCTGCAGCGTCGGCGGCGCGCTGTCGGCGGTCTCGATCAGCGCGGCGGTCGGACGGGTCGGGTCGATGTGGCCAAGGTCGGGCTGCTTCGGCGCCGGGATGTCGTTGTGCCAGGAGCCGAACGTGTCGACGATGCGCTGCTTCAGCTCGTCGCGCGACAGGTCGCCGACGGCCACGACGATCGAGTTCTCCGGCCGGTACCAGCGGTCGTGGAAACTGCGGATGGTGTCGGCGTTGACCGTCTGGATGATCTCTTTCAGCCCGATCGGCGCGCGCTTGGGACCCAGCAGGTTCGGCAGCAGGAAGTTCTCGCTGGCCTCGGCGATGTCGCCCATGGCGCTGCGGCTGCCGATGTACTCCGACATGATCACGCCGCGCTCGCGGTCGACCTCGCTTTGCGAGATGGTCAGGCCGTCGGTCAGGTCGCGCAGCCAGGTGAACGACATGTCGAGCCGGTCTGGGGTGACCTCGGAGAGGTCGAGGCTGAAGGTGGTGGAATCGAAGCCGGTCTCGGCGTTCTGGTCGCGCCCGATCGAAACGCCGATGTCGGCGAAGCGCTTCATCACCGTGCCCGGCGGGAAGTGGGTCGAGCCGTTGAAGGACATGTGCTCGAGGAAGTGGGCGACGCCGCGCTCGCTCGGCTGTTCGTCGCCACTGCCCGCGCCCACCATCAGGATAATCGACACCTGCCGCGTGCCGGCCCGGCGCATCACGCCGTAGGTCAGGCCGTTGGGCAGCTTGCCGATCTCGGCTTCGGGATTAGGCCGCGTGAACGGATAAGCCGGATCGTCGCTCTCGACGCCCGGTTGCTCGGGATTGGGTGTGGCCGTCGCGGACTGGGCGAAGAAGGCAAGGGCCGCGGACGCCGAAACGGCGAGGAGCACGCGGCTCGGACGGAAGATCATGCGCGGAACAATCCTCTTGGGCGGGTGAGACCTTAGCGTGCGCCAGGCTGCGGCCCAAGGCGTCACGACGTCCCTCCTGCCCGCTAGGCCCACTCCTGGGCGTCTTCAAGGCGGTCCGACGTCAGTGATGATGTCCGCGCACGCGCTGCGACATCGGACCGCCCAGGCAGAACGGAACCAGCGCGAGGCAGACGAGGAAGATCCAGGCGGTAAGGCGGAACACATCGTCGAACGCCAGCGTCAGCGCCTGCGTGGTCACGCCCTGAACCAGGGTCTGGGCGGCGATGCCGCCGCCGCGCGACGGATCGATGCCGGCCTGGCCGAAGCGGGTGACCAGGCCGGTGAGCAGGTTCGTGGCCGTATCCGAGCCCTTGCCGACGGACTGCAGCAGCCCCGCCGCATGGATGCGCGAGAAGTCGATCAGCCAGGTGTTCACCACGGCGATGCCGACCGCGCCGCCGAGGTTGCGCAGCAGGTTGTTGAAGCCCGAGGCGTCCTTCAGCTCGTCGTCGGGCATGTCGCGCAGCGCCATGCCGACCACCGGCACCATGGTGAAGAGCACCGCGACGCCGCGCACCGCCTGCGGCCAGAACAGCTCCCAGAACCCCCAGTCGGACCCAAGCCCCGACATCATCCAGAACGAGATGACATTGAGGACCAGGCCGATGGTCATCAACAGGCGCAGATCCATCCGCGAGGCCAGCCACGCCGCCGGCCCGGCCGACAGGGTCATGAACACCCCGGAGATGAACACGGTCTCGCCGATCTCGATGCTGGAGAAACCGCGCACGCCGGCCAGGAACACCGGGGTCAGGTAGACGCTGGTGAAGATGCCGAAGCCGATGAAGAAGCTGAGCGCGCTCGCCGCCGCGAAGCCTCGCTCGCGGAACGGCGCGATGTTGACCAGCGGGCGGGGCGAGAAGAAGCAGCGCTCGAGGAAGACCACGCCGGCCACCGCGCAGGTCCAGGCCATGGCCGCGACGCCGCGATCGCCGAACCATTGCCGCCGCGGCCCCTCTTCCAGCACGTACTGCATCCCGCCCAGGAAGGCGGCGAGGCTGGCGGCGTGCAGCCAGTCGATCTCAAGCAGCAGCCTGGGCTCGGCCTTTTCGAACTTGCCGAGCCCTACCAGCGCCAGCGCCACGACCAGGCCCGGGATGATGTTGACGAAGAACAGCCAGCGCCAGCCTAGCGTATCGGTGATCAAGCCGCCGATGGCCGGTCCCAGCGTTGGCGCCAGGGTCGAGATCACCCCCAGGATCGCCGTGGCCATCGCCGCCTTCGGCCCGTCGAAGAAGGTGAACCCGGTTGAGAACGCCAGCGGGATCATCGCCCCGCCAACGAAACCCTGGACGGCGCGGAACACCATCATCGAGGGCAGGTCCCAGGCCGCGCCGCAGAACAGGCTGGTCAGCGTGAACAGCGCCGCCGAGGCCACGAACACCCACCGCGTCGACAGCGCCTGCGCCAGGTAGGCCGAGAGCGGGATCATCACGATCTCGGCCATCAGGTAGGCGGTCTGGATCCAGTCTATCTCGTCAAGGCTGGCCGACAGGCCGCCCTGGATCGAACTCATCGAGGCGACCACGATCTGGATGTCCAGCAGCGCCATGAACTGGCCCACCGCCATCGCCAGGAAGATCGCCAGCTTGCGCCACTCAGGCAGTTCGAACGCCGGGGCCTCTTCCAGGTCGGCCGTGACCGCGGCAATCGCCAAATCCGCACTCCTTGCGACGCAGGCGATCATGCTAGCATCATCGCCACGATGAGGCGCAAAGCCCGCGCAGGAGTCATCTGGACTTTGCATGGTTGACGGCGGGGGCACGGCCGCCACGGCCCGGATGCGATGGCGCGCACTCGTCGTCGGCCTGATTGCGCTCGTCGCGATCGGGGTCGGTCTCGTCTGGATCTTTTCCGACAAGCCGACCGCCTCGACCGACGACGCCTACGTGCAGGCCGACAAGACCATCGTCTCGCCGAAGGTGCGCGGCATGGTGCTGCAGGTGATCGCCCAGGAGAACCGCACGGTGAAGGCCGGCGACCTGCTGGTGAGGATCGATCCCGAGGAATACGACTTCCAGATCGCCAAAGCGCAGGGCGACCTGATGGCCGCCAGGGCGTCGGCGGCCGCGGCCAAGGCCGGCCTTGCGCGGCTGGACGCCGAGGAGAAGGTCGCCGAAGGCGCGGTCAACTCGGCCGAGAAGCTCGCCGGGCCGAAGGGTCCCGCCGACCCGATCCTGCGTCAGGCGTTCGAGACCGCCCACGGCCAGGCGCTGGTCGCCGCGCGCACCCGCGGCGAGATCCAGGCCGCGATGGGCGAGGCGACCGCCGCCGAATATCGCGCCAGGACCGAGCTCGACGCGGCGCAGTGGCAGAAGTCGCAGACTTCAGTGGTCGCCCCCGCGGCCGGGACGCTCGCCGACGTGCAGGCGACGGTGGGCCAGATGGTGCAGCCGGGCGTGACGCTGATGACGATCGTCGGCCAGGCCCAGCCGGTGATCATCGCCAACTTCAAGGAAACCCAGATCGGGCGCATGCACCCGGACCAGACGGTTCAGGTGAAGATCGACGCCCTGCCCGGCCTGAGCTTCACCGGCAAGATCGAGAGCATCTCCCCCGGCTCCGGCTCGCAGTTCGCGCTTATCCCGTTCGAACCCGGCAGCGGCAACTTCACCAAGATCGTCCAGCGCGTGCCGGTGCGCATCGTGCTCGACCCCGGTCAGCCGGGGCTGGACCGTCTGCGGGCGGGGTTGTCGGCCGAGGTGACGGTGCGGCTGCGCGAGTGAACTGGGTTCGGCTGTTCGTCTCGCCGTTCGGGGCCATCGGCGGGCGCACGTTCCTGCACGGGATCATCGTCATCACCTTCGTCAACATGCTGCTGACAACGGGTGCGCTGCTGCTGCACGGGCCGGTCGGCTGGCCGCTGTTGTCAACGATGTATTCGACAGCTTGTGTGACGACGAAGCGGCTGCACACGCTGGGCCTCTCCGGCTGGGTGCAGGCGCCGCAGCGCGCCGCCGTCGCCGCGGCCCTGGCGACGCCGCTCGTGCGCGACGACTGGTGGGCCTCGCACACGCCGCTGGAGTACGTGGT
>Ga0209415_10017651_pt1 | contig 11336 bp, 11 predicted proteins | sample PeaSoiSIISIP2007_FD_187696 | JGI IMG/M metagenome (GOLD analysis project Ga0209415, IMG submission 187696) | Peat soil microbial communities from Weissenstadt, Germany - SII-SIP-2007 (SPAdes) (version 2) | ecosystem: Environmental > Terrestrial > Soil > Wetlands > Peat | place: Germany...
CCGTGCCGCAACCGCGCCGAAGCGGTCGCGGCGACGATCCTTCATCACGCGGACGCAATGGCGCGCCCGGGCGATCACGGCGGCGAGGTGCTGGGTTTCGCGGTCGATGCGAACCCGCAGCGTCTGCACGGTGAGCCGCCCGGCAACACGATTGAACTGGGTGTGGTGGATCTGGGCGTTCGCCCGGAGCGCCCGCGGCAGCCGGTCGGACAGGCCGTCGAGCTTCTGACGCGGCACGGCGAGCAGGGTATCGCCGCTCGGCAGCGCGCGGGCGGCGGAGCGCAGCTCGGTGCGGCGCGCCTCCAGGCCCCGCCGCCATGACGAAAAGCTGCGCCGCCACAGGCTGTCGACCTGCACGACGAGCTCGGCGCGCACCGGCACCGCCATCTCGGCCGCCGCGGTCGGGGTCGGCGCGCGGCGGTCGGCGGCGAAATCGATCAGCGTCACGTCGGTCTCGTGGCCGACCGCCGAGATCACCGGGATGATGCTCTCGGCCGCGGCGCGCACCACGATCTCCTCGTTGAACGACCACAGGTCCTCGAGCGAGCCGCCGCCCCGCGCCACGATCAGCAGGTCGGGCCGCGGCACCGGGCCGACCCTGCCGAGCGCATTGAAGCCCCGGATCGCGGCCGCCACCATGTCGGCGGCGCCGTCGCCCTGGACGCGGACCGGCCACACCAGCACGTGGCGGGGAAAGCGGTCGGCGAGCCGATGCAGGATGTCGCGGATCACCGCGCCGGTCGGCGAGGTGACGACGCCGATGACGTCGGGGAGGAACGGCAGCAGCTGCTTGCGCGCGTCGTCGAACAGGCCCTCGGCGGCGAGCTTGCGCTTGCGCTCCTCGAGCAGCGCCATCAGCGCCCCGACGCCGGCGGGCTCGAGCTGGTCGATCACGATCTGGTAGCTGGAGCGGCCCGGATAGGTGGTGAGCCGGCCGGTGGCGATCACCTCGAGGCCTTCCTCGGGCTTGAAGCGCAGCCGGCCGAACGTGCCCTTCCACACCACAGCGTCGATCCGGGCGCCCTCGTCCTTGAGGCCGAAATAGCAGTGGCCGGAGGAATGCGGCCCGCGGTAACCGGTGATCTCGCCGCGCACGCGCACGTAGCCGTAGGCGTCCTCGACGGTGCGCTTGAGCGCCATCGACAGCTCGGACACGGTGAATTCGACGACGTTGATGCGCGGCGCGTCGGTCATGCGATTCCCTTGCGGGCAGGTCGTGCCATGCTAAACCACCCGGCGCAACCGGAGCGGCCGCCGACCCCATGAACGTCCTCCTCCTCGGCTCGGGTGGTCGCGAGCACGCGCTGGCCTGGAAGATCGCCGGAAGCCCGCTGGTCGACAAGCTGTTCTGCGCGCCCGGCAATGCCGGCATCGCCCACGACGCCGAAGTGGTCGTGCTCGACATCGCCGACCATGCCGCGGTGGCGGCGTTCTGCCGGCTGATGAGAATCGATTTCGTCGTGGTCGGCCCGGAGACGCCGCTGGTGGCAGGCATCGTCGACGATCTGGAAGCGGCCGGGATCAGGACCTTCGGCCCGTCGAAGGCGGCGGCGCGGCTCGAAGGCTCCAAGGGCTTCACCAAGGACCTGTGCCGGCAGAACCGTATTCCGACCGCCGCCTACCAGCGCTTCGCCGCGGCCGATCCGGCCAAGGCCTACGTGCGCCAGCGCGGCGTGCCGATCGTCGTCAAGGCCGACGGGCTCGCGGCCGGCAAGGGCGTGGTGGTCGCCGAGACCCTTCTCGCGGCCGAGCAGGCGATCGACATGATGTTCGCCGGCGGTCTCGGCGAGGCCGGTGCGGAGGTCGTTGTGGAGGAGTTCCTCGCCGGCGAGGAAGCCTCGTTCTTCGTCCTGTGCGACGGCGAGACCGCGATCCCGCTCGCCTCCGCGCAGGATCACAAGCGGGCGTTCGACGGCGACCAGGGACCCAACACCGGCGGCATGGGCGCCTACTCGCCGGCACCGGTGATGACCGCCGACATGGCGCGCCGCACCATGGACGAGATCATCACGCCGACGCTCGCCGCCATGCGCCGCATGGGCTCGCCGTTCCGCGGCATCCTGTTCGCCGGCCTGATGATCGGGCCGGACGGGCCGAAGCTGATCGAGTTCAACGTCCGCTTCGGCGACCCGGAATGCCAGGTGCTGATGCTGCGCCTGATGTCGGACATTCTCCCCGCCCTGATCGCCGCCCGTGACGGCATGCTGAAGAGCTTCGATCTGCGCTGGTACGACAAGGCCGCCCTGACGGTGGTGATGGCCGCCAAGGGCTATCCGGGCAGCTACGCCAGGGGCTCGGTGATCGAAGGCCTCGACGCCGCGGCGGAGATCGAGGGCGTCGAAATCTTTCATGCCGGCACCAGGTCCGACAGCGACGGAAAAATCCTCGCCAATGGCGGCCGCGTGCTCGACGTCAGTGCGCTCGCTCCGACGGTCGCGCTGGCGCGCGAGCGGGCCTACGCGGCGGTCGACCGCATCCGGTGGCCGGACGGCTTCTGCCGCCGCGACATCGGCCGGCGGGCGATCGAGCGCGAGGGCACCTGATGCTGCCGTCGCAGCGTGGCCTGTTCGACATTCCGCGCGACGTCTGCTTCCTCAATGCGGCGTCGTGGAGCCCGCTGCCGCTGGCGAGCCAGGAGGCGGGCCGCATCGGGGTCGCCCGCAAGGGCCGGCCGTGGATGCTCGATGCGGGCTTTGCGGCCGAACAGCACGAGCGCGCCCGGCGGGCCGCCGGCGCGCTGATCCATGCCGAGCCCGAGGACGTCGCGCTGATCCCGTCGGTCAGCTACGGCGTCGCCACCGCGGCCAAGATCTTTTCGCCGCCCGCCGGCTCGCGGGTGCTGGTGCTGCAGGACGACCATTCCTCGCCGGTGCTGGAATGGACGACGCGGGCGCAGGCCGGCCATTTCATCATCGAGACGGTGTCGCGGCCCGCCGACGGCGACTGGACCGCCGCGGTGCTCGCCGCGGTAGAGCGGCCGGGCGCGCCGCCGCTCGGGCTCGCGTCGATCTCCTCGGTGCACTGGTCGGACGGCGGGCTACTCGATCTGACCCGGATCAGCGCCGGCTTGCGCCGGGCCGGCGCGGCACTGCTGGTCGACGCCACCCACAGCGTCGGCGTGATGAAGCTCGATGTCGCGACGCTCGATCCCGACTTCCTGGTGTTTCCGACCTACAAATGGGTGCTCGGCCCCTACGGCCGGGCGTTCCTCTATGTCGCCAGGCGCCACCAGGACGGTGTGCCGCTGGAGCAGACGAGCTACGGCCGCCGCGCCATCGCAGCCGAGCACACGCCGTACCTGCGCGACACCACATATGTCACCGGCGCGCGCCGCTTCGACATGGGCGAGCGCGACCATTTCGTGTCACTGGAAATGGCCGCGGTCGGCATGGAGCTGGTGGCGCAATGGGGGGCGGACGCGATCGTCGAGCGCCTGCGCGCCCTCACCCGGCGGATCGCCGATGGGCTCGCCAGTTCCGGCACGGTGATCCCGGACGAGCGCGTGCGCGCGCCGCACATCCTCAGCCTGACATTTCCGGGCGGCATGCCCGAGGGCCTGATCGAGCGGCTCGCCGCCGAAAGGGTCTACGTCGCGCCACGCCTCGGTCGGCTGCGGATCAGCCCGCACGCCTACAACGACGAGGCCGACGTCGACCGCTTCGTCGAGGTGCTGCGCGGGCTCATGCGTCGTTAGCTAATCGCGGCCGCCGGTCGCCGCCGCGATCTCCTGGTCGGCGCAACCGGCCGCGCGCAGCACCTCGTCGGTGTGCTCGCCCAGTGCGGCAGCCCATGCCCGGGCGCGCACGGCCGACCCCGAGAGGCGGAACGGCGGGTTGAGCACGAGGAATTCTCCGCCGGCGTCGCACACCTCGGCGAAGGCGTCGCGGTGGCAGAGCTGCGGGTCGCGCATCGCCTCGCGCACCGTGCGATAGGCCGCGGCCGGAACCAGGTTGCGGTCGAGCACCGCCAAGCACTCGGCGGTGGAGAGTTTGGTCGACCACGCCTCGAACCCGTCCATCACCACGCCCCAGTTGGCGCGGCGATCCGCGTAAGCGGCGAACCGCGGATCGCTCAGCCAGTCCAGCCGGCCGGCTGCCCGTGCCAAGCCCTGGAAGGTGCGCTCGCTGGCGACCGACACGTTGATGAACCCGTCGGCGGTCGCCACCGGCCCGAACAGCGCCCGGGCGGGCGGCGGCACCTCGAACTGCGCGGTCTGCATCTCGGTGAGCGTCAAGGTGAGCATGCTCTCCAGCATCGACACGTCGACCAGCTGCCCGCGGCCGGTGGCGTCGCGCTGCCGCAGCGCGGTCACGATGGCGCCGAACGCGTAGGTTCCCGACAGCACGTCGGCGATGTAGATCCCGCAGTTGTCGGGCCGGTCGCGGTCCTGCTGATACGAGATGTGGGCAAGATCGAATCCCGACGTCGCGTGGATCACCGGCGCATAGGCCGGCAGCTGCGACGACGGCCCGGTCTGGCCGTAGCCGGAGATCGCACAGTAGACGAGCTTGGGGTTGGCGGGGCTGAGCGCCGCGTAGTCGAGGCCGAGCCGCTGCATCACGCCGGGACGGAAATTCTCCACCACCACGTCGGCGCGCTCGGCGAGGCGGCGCACCGCCTCGACGGCCGCCGGCTGCTTCATGTCGAGCACGACGCTCTTCTTGCCGGCGTTGAGCTGGCCGAAGCTGGTGCTGGCGCCGTTGCGCAGCGGCATGCGGCTGCGCATCATGTCGCCGTCCGGCGACTCGATCTTGATGACCTCGGCGCCGAGATCGGCGAGCATCCGCGTGCAGTGCGGTCCGGCGATCGTGGTGGTGAAATCGAGGACCTGCAGATCCGACAGCGCGCTGGTGGCGGGTTGGTCGCTGACAGATTGTCCGCTCATGGGCGCACCGCCCGGCTCGCCTTGGCGAGCTCGACGGCCAGCTGTCCGGCCGCGCTGTCGGGCACGATGTCGCCGGCACGACGGGAGATGTCGGCGAACCGCGCCAGCACCAGCTCGGCGGCGTCCTCGGCCAGCGGCGGGATGTGCAGCCCTTGTGTCAGCGTCACATAGACGCGCTCGAAGCCGCCGGCGCCGGCCGCGAGGATCACCCGGGTCGGCGCGTCGTCGGCGACCAGTGCGAGCAGACCGGGCGTGACCGCTTCGGGCGCGAGCAGCGCGGCCTGTTCTGGCGGGAACAGAGCTGCGGTCATCCGCGTGATCGCGGCCGGCGCCAGGCAGTTGACCTTGATGTTGTGCTTGGCCCCTTCGAGCCCCAGCGTCTGCATCAGCCCGACCAGCGCCATCTTGGCGGCGCCGTAGTTCGCCTGGCCGAAATTGCCGAACAGGCCGGACCCCGAGGTGGTCATCACAACACGGCCGTAGCTCTGCGCCCGCATGATCTCCCACGCCGCCCTGGTGCAGTTGACCGCGCCCATCACGTGGACGTCGAGCACGGCACGGAAGTCGTCGAGCTCCATCTTGGCGAAGCTCTTGTCGCGGAGGATGCCGGCATTGTTGACCAGGATGTCGACGCGGCCCCATGTCGCCATCGCGGCTTCGACCATCCGGCCGACCGCCGCCGGATCGGTGACCGACGCGCCGTCGGCGATCGCCTCGCCGCCCGCCGCCCGGATCTCGTCGGCGACCTGCTCGGCGGCCCGCCTGGAGCCGCCGGTTCCATCGGTCGCGCCGCCGAGATCGTTCACCACCACCTTGGCGCCGCGCGCCGCCAGCGCCAGCGCGTGACAGCGCCCGAGCCCGCCGCCGGCCCCGGTGACGATCGCGACCCGCCGGTCGAAACGCAGCGCCATGTGTCCCCTCTCCGGTTCGCGGCGCAGACTAGCACCACTGCTAGAGCATTTCCCGGAAAAGGGGACACCGGTTTTCCGAACGGAAATGCGACAAACATTCGAATCTGGAGCGCTTTCCAGTCGGAAAGCGCTCCCGTGCCGGTGCGGTCCGGCGTCGACCTCCATCGCGCCGCCATGCCTTGCTCCGGTGTCGCGACTTCAGGCACCCCAAGCTGGCCGCCGGCGCGCTCGGCAACCGGGGTTGGCCGCGGGCCGCGCAGTCGCTAGGCTCGCCCGCGTCGGGAGGATCACGCCATGAACAAAGCCGACCGCCAGGCCGCCTATTCGGGAACCAAGGAGGTCTCCGAGCCGCTCAAATTCGACGTGGCGCGGCTGGAAGCCTATCTGGCCGCCCAGGTGCCGACCTTTCGCGGCCCCTTGAGCGTTCGTCAGTTCAAGGGCGGACAGTCGAATCCGACCTATTTCCTGGAGACGCCGGCGCGGCGCTACGTGCTGCGGCGCAAGCCGCCCGGCAAGCTGCTGCCGTCGGCGCACGCGGTCGATCGCGAGTTCCGCGCGATCAGCGCGCTGCACGCGCAGCGGTTTCCGGTCGCCGAGCCGGTGATCTATTGCGAGGACGCCTCCGTGGTCGGCACCGCGTTCTACGTCATGGGCTACGTCGACGGCCGGGTGATCTGGGAGCCGCACATGCCGGACTCCAACCCGACCGAGCGCGCCGCCGTGTTCGACGCGATGAACGCGACTCTGGCGCGGCTGCACGCGTTCGAGCCGACCGCCATCGGGCTGTCCGACTTCGGCCGCGGCGAGAACTACGTCGCCCGCCAGGTGGATCGCTGGGCCAAGCAGTATCGCGCCTCGGAGACCGAGCAGATCGACGAGATGGAAAAGCTGATGGAGTGGCTGCCGCGTCACCTGCCGCCGCCGGCGCCGGTGCGCATGGTGCACGGCGACTACCGGCTCGACAACATGGTGCTCGACGCCACTGAGCCGCGGATCCTCGCGGTGCTCGACTGGGAGCTCTCGACGCTGGGCGATCCGCTCGCCGATTTCACCTATCATCTGATGCAGTGGGACATGCCGGTGTCCGACGCCGGATCGGCCGGATCGGCGACCCTGGTCGGGCTCGACCTGCCGGCGCTGGGGATTCCCTCGCGCGCCGCCTACGTCGACGCCTACGTGGCGCGCACCGGCCTCGATCCGCGGCCCTTCCTGCCGGTCTACTCGGCCTACAACTTCTTCCGCATCGCGGCGATCCTGCAGGGCATCGTCGGCCGCGTCCGCGACGGCACCGCGACCAACGAGAACGCGCCGGCGCGCGCCCAGATGGTGCGGCCGCTGGCCGCCAAGGCCTGGTCGTTCGCCTGCGAAGCCGGCGCGCACTAACACATGTCCCGGCGAAGTGGACCCGGTTCGCCGATCAAGGACATGCGCCAAAAACCGCACTGGAATCATAAACTTGCCAGTGCACCTTGTGATTCCGATTTCGCACCGGAGGATGTTGCAAAGTGATGCGAACTTCGGAATCGGTGCACTTGCGCATGGTCGCGCGCGCCGCGCAGCGGTTCGCCGAGGCCCGCGACGGCGGGGGCGAGCGCCGTTGAGGACCCACGGGCGGACGTCGGAGACGCCCGGCGGCCCGCCGCGGACGGTGGCGCTCGCGCTCGGCGGCGGCGGCGCGCGCGGGCTTGCGCACATCGCGGTGATCGAGGCGCTCGACGAGATCGGGGTGCGGCCGGTGGCGATCGCCGGCACCTCGATCGGGGCGGTGATCGGCGCCTGCTATGCGGCCGGCATGACCGGCAAGGCGATGCGCCGCCTGGTGATCGAGATCGCCCACAAGCGCAGCGAGACCATCGCCAAGGTCATCGCGGCCCGCGCCGGGTCGTTCGCCAAAATGTTCTCGGCGGACTTCGGCAACCCGATGGTGACGGATGCCGAGAAGATCTGCGCGGCGTTCCTGCCGCCGGAGGTGCCGGACGATTTTTCGGCCCTGCAGATCCCGCTCCTCGTGCTCGCCTCCGACCTCTATGGGCGCCAGCCGGTGGTGTTCTCGCACGGTCCGCTCAGGCCCGCCATCGCCGCCTCGATGGCGGTTCCCGGGCTGCTGCGGCCGATGCTGATCGAGGGCCGCGTGCTGGTCGACGGCGGCGCCGTCGACCCGCTGCCGTTCGAGCACCTGCGCGGGCTCGCCGACGTGATCGTCGCGGTCGACGTCGGCAGCGCGGCGCGCGACCGCAAGACCGAGGTCCCCGATCCGTGGGAATGCCTGTTCGCGACGCTGCAGATCATGGGCCACATGCTGGTCGCCGAGAAGCTGCGGCACGGCGCGCCGGACGTGCTGATCACGCCCAATGTCGGGATCTTCCGCATGCTGGACTTCCTCCAGGCGAGCGCGATCCTGCGCGTGGCCGACGGCGTCAAGGACGAGGTGAAGGAGAAGCTGGGAGCGCTGATCGGGGTGAAATAGTGAAATAGGGGACAGACCACGTTTTACCGTTTTCCTGCAGCTGCCTGATTGACAGCCCGACCAAAACGTGGTCTGTCCCCATTTAACGCCATTTAACGATTTGATGCATCTTCGGGGAGGGCAAATGCCGCGTCGTGCCCGAATCGTGGCCGCCGATGTGCCGATCCACGTCATCCAGCGCGGCAACAATCGCGATCCCTGCTTCTTTGCCGACGAGGACCGGGTCCTCTATCTCCGGCACCTGCGGGAGCTGGCGGCCGCGCTGGACTGCAGCGTCCACGCCTTCTGCCTGATGACCAACCACGTCCACCTGCTGCTCACGGCGCGTACCGACGCCGGCCTGGCGCTGCTGATGAAGCATCTCGGACAGCGTTATGTCCAGCATGTGAACCGCACGTACCGGCGCAGCGGCACGCTGTGGGAGGGACGCTTCCGCTCCGCCATCGTCCAGTCGGAGCGCTACCTTCTGGCATGCCATCGCTATATCGAGCTCAACCCGGTGCGGGCCGCGATGGTGACCCATCCGCGCCAGCACCGGTGGTCGAGCTATCGGATCAATGCCGAGGGCAAGGCCAGCGATCTGATCGTGCCGCACGACCTCTATCGCGCCCTCGGGCGCAGCGGCGAGGCGCGCCAGTCGGCCTATCGCGAGCTCTTTCGCGAGCAACTGGACGAGACCGTGGTCGGCGCGATCCGGGTCGCGACGAACGGGGGGTTCGTACTCGGCGCGCCGAGGTATCAGGCCGACATGGCGCGGATGCTCGGACGACGCGTGGTGCCCGGAAAGCCCGGCCGGCCGACGCGGCCGGCCGACGACGAGAAAAATGGTGGCCGCCGAGGGAAAAGGGGGTCTGTCCCCGATTCAAAAATGGGGTCTGTCCCCGATTAACCCGTCGCCCCGGTTGCGGGACGACGGGACTTGCTCTTGGCCGCGGTGGCGGCGCGGTTGTCACATCACCCGCTTCCAGTTCTGGCCGCCGCAGAACAGGCCGCCCAGCGCGCAGCCTTCGACGCGCAGCGTGTTGGCGTTGCGCATCGACATGTGCGCCGTGTAGGTGCTGCCGTCCTTCGGGTTGTAGATGTTGCCGTCCCAGCGCGACTTGCCGGGCTTCATGTCGATCAGGATGGGCAGGCCGATGACCGGGCGGTTGCGCAGCGCCGGGTTGGAGTTCTTAGCGTCGGTGTCGTTCGGGGTCTTCGACTGCGCGACGTAGCCGCACAGATTGCCGCCGCATTCCTCGATGCGGATCTGGGCGGAATTGTCCTCGACCAGCCACTCGCCGATCGGGCCGACGGGCGCTGCCTGCGGCGTCGGCGCCGGCGCCGGCGGCTCGACCCGGTTGGTCGCGACCCGCTCGGGCTGGCGCGGCGGGGCGACCACCTCGGGAGCGCGGGGAGGAGGCGCGCCGGTATCGGGCGGGATCTCGGCGACGTGGTCCTCGATGCCGGGGCGCAGCGGTTCCGCCGCGGCTTCGGCGACCTGCGGGCGCGGCGCGCCGGCGCCGGGCGGATTGCGGTTGCCGGGCGCTGCGGGTGCCGCCGCCACCGCGGGTGCCGGAGGGCGGGCCGCAGGCCGCGCCGTTGCGGCGAACGGCGAGGCGACCGGCGTGTCGGTGACCTTGGCGTTCTTGTCCTTTTCCTTGCCGGTGAGGCTGTCGAGGTCCTTGGCGGTGTACTGCTTGCCGTCGCGATCGGTGAACGACATGTTCAGGCAAGCGAGGTCGCGGCAGTTTCTGGGGATTTCGACACGGGCGGTCCCCCCGTTGATGGTGAAATTGAAGACCTGGCCGGCATGGGCCGAGGTCGTCAGCAGGCAGGCGGCAACGCCGATCCAGAGCGTCCTCATCAGAGCCTCCATTGCGGGACGAAACGAAACAATCATCGGCCCGCATGGTGCACGGCGCCCGGACCGGCTTCTGTGACCAAGGTCACTCACCGTGGTCGCGCGCATCGTCTCGATGGACGCCGGTCTCGGGGCGAGGCCTCAGACCGGGCGCGCTTGCGATGCTGGAGTTCGGGTAGTGCGCTGGATTTGAAGCTCCTATCAGCTGTGCGGCACGCGCGTCGTAGGAACTTCAAATCCAAAAACTAGCCGCTCTGACGCCTGACAGCCTCCGCGGCAGGGGTCCGGTCGATCGCCGCAAGGCTGCGCCGGATCGATTCCATGATGACCCTGACGTCGGTCGGGGATCCGCCCGATGCCGTGGCCGACGCGTCCGGACGCGTCGGCGCGGGCGCAGGCTCCTCCGGCCCGTGGACGTCGGGCGGGGCAAGGCGCCGGCGGATTGCTTCAGCGATATATGCCGATCGCGTCTCGGCGCCCGCCGCGACGGCGCGGTCGATGTCGGCGAGCAGCGATCGATCGACTGCGATCGCGATGCGGACCATGTCGGTCGGCGCCGCGCACGTCACCAGCGCGACGACGGCGCCGAGAGAGTCCTCGACAAACGCGGGATCGTTGGCGAGTTCGTTGAGGGTACGGACCGGCGGCAGCTCGACGCCGTCTTCGATCATGGCGTCGACCTGGGCGGCGACGAGCCGCGCCGCCTCGGCGATGACCGCCTCCATGCTTTCGGCAGCCGCGATCACGCCGGGAAAGTCGCAAAACGTCGCCGCGAACTCCCCGTTCCCCTCGTGGATCAAGGCGACGACCTGCATGGCGGACTCCCATTCCCACCATGGCCGACACTTTTGTCGATCGTGAGGCATCAGCACATGGTTTGGCGCCACGTCGAACGGCTCCGCATGGGCAGGCTCGTGCGGCGCATGCACGTCCTTCCCTGGACCGACCGCCACGGCCCCGACGCCGAGATGCTCGGCCCGCTCACCGCCGGGCGCGAAAGAAATCCCTGATCAGCGCGGACGCCTGCGCCTCGCCGATCCCGCCATAGACGTCGGGGCGGTGGTGGCAGGTCGCCGACTGGTACAGCCGGACGCCGCTGTCGACGGCGCCGCCCTTGGGGTCGGAGGCCGCATAGTAGAGCCGGCGGATGCGGGCGAACGAGATCGCGGCGGCGCACATCGGACAGGGCTCCAGCGTCACGTGGAGGTCGCAGTCGACGAGGCGCTCCGA
>Ga0209415_10017653_pt1 | contig 11336 bp, 11 predicted proteins | sample PeaSoiSIISIP2007_FD_187696 | JGI IMG/M metagenome (GOLD analysis project Ga0209415, IMG submission 187696) | Peat soil microbial communities from Weissenstadt, Germany - SII-SIP-2007 (SPAdes) (version 2) | ecosystem: Environmental > Terrestrial > Soil > Wetlands > Peat | place: Germany...
CCGCGCACCGACGGGACGTGCCCGCCGAACGATCCGACGACGTGGCGCAACGGGGAGACCGACGCCGGCCCGGACGTGGGGCTGTGGACGAGCATCCAGCTCGACGGCAGCGGCAACCCGATGGTCAGCTACTACGACGCGACCAACGCCGCGCTCAAGTTCGCGAGCTCGCAGGACGGCGGGAAGACGTGGAAGTCGCACACGGTGATGCCGGCGTCGCCCGACCCGACGATGGACGTCGGCCGCTACTCGAAGATGGTCCTCGTGGCCGGCAAGCCGACCATCGCCTTCCTCGTGATCGAGCCGGGGACGGGCGGCTGGGCCAAGTCGCGGGTCGTGCTCGCGACCGCGAATGTCGCGGTCCCGGCGTCCGCCACGGACTGGAGCACGCAGGACACTGTGGTCGACGAGCAGACGCCCTGTCGCGCGGAGTTCTGCCAGACCGGGCAGGTGTGCGTGCAGACATCGATGATCTGCCAGGCGACGGTGTCCGGCTGCACGCCGGCCGACTGCGGCGCGAGCACGGCGGGCATCGGAAGCGCGACCCAGGACTGCGTGACCATCAGCGGCAAGCCGACCTGCGAGGCCGTCGACACCTCGACGTACATCGGCACGTACCCGGACGCGGCGGGCGACTACGTGGCCATGACCCTGGGGGCTCAGGGCGTCGGCATCGTGGTGTACGACCGCACGCGTGGAAACCTCGTGGGCGTGGCGAACCAGGGCGGGCAGTGGAACGCGCAGATCCTCGACGGACAGACCGGCCAGAACAGTGATCCGCCCTGCACCACGCCGCCGACTGCCGGCGTGGTATGCCGAACCGACACGGGGGACGTCGGCATCGGCGCCTCGCTGGCCATCGCCTCCAATGGCGACTGGCACCTCAGCTACGTCAACGGCTGGACGGAATCGGTGCAGTACCTGCTGGTGCCCGGCGGCAACCTGTCCAAACCGCTGACGCCGGAGGTGGTCGACAGTGGTACGGGGCTCAACGGGATGGCGTACCCCGACGGCCAGCACATCGTCGGCGACGATTCGTCGATCTCCCTGGACGACAGCGGCACGGTCCGCATCGTCTATCAAGACGCCACGGCGGGGAACCTGCTCGAGGCGACCGGGGTGCCGGGCTCGGGCAACAAGCACACTTGGACGGTGAAGGTCCTCACCCAGCCACCGACGGAGTTCGCGGGGTTCTTCTCCCACTACGTCCCCCAGTCGCAGCAGGTCGCCAACTGGTTCCGGGCGACCGATCACACGCAGAACCCGCCCGTCGTGAGCGGCGACGTGGCGCTCGTGTCGCCCTGATCCAGGCCGGGAACCCCTCAGGCGGCGGCGGTGTCGCCCGAGGACGGGTCGACGACGCGAATCGCGGGACCACTGGCGCGCTCGCGCTCTGCCGCGACGAGCTGGAGGAGCTCGGCCTGCTCCGCGATGCCCAGGTCGAGCAGAGCCCGCATGTACCCGTCGACGTAGCCGTGCGCCCGCGCGATGCGTGCGCGCCCGCCTCCAGCCGCGGCCGCCGCGAGCAGATCTCGAAGCATCGTTTGCAGCTCCGACAACACCTCGACCTTGGTGCGCATTCGCCATTCCTCCCGGGCGCGTGCGTGCGCCTGGAGCACCGAGGTAAGCAAGCTCGCCGCCGCGGGCCAACTTTCGGGCGCGGTGAATAGTGGCGCCCGCGACGGCGTTCCGGTAGACGGGCAGGCAGGGAGAATGGAAGTCGACGCCGACGCTCGCGCCTACGAGGCGTTGTCGCAGCACCCGCGCCTCGCCGATCTGGCCTCCCTGGCGCGTGCGTCCATGACGGGTGCCACCGAGACGCGGCGGCCCGACCGCCAGCCCGAGCGCGTGTCGGAGATGGCCAGCGAGCTGAAGCTGTCCCGTGACGAGGCGTCGACGCCGTTCGGAAACGCGCTCGACGTGCTGGAACGCGGCCCCGAGGATGACGCCGAACGCGCTCTCGCCTGCGCTCTCGCAGCGCACGTCGTGGCGCTGCACCCGCCCAAGGAACGCGACGACGAGGACCGTCTAGCGAACGACCTGCTGTGGCTTGCCGCGCACACCTCGTTCGACGCGACTGGCCTGCTCGACCGGGCCCTCGGCGACCGGGCGGCCAACCTGTGGGACGCCCTGGCGGACCGCATTCGCCGCATCGATCAGGGGAAGCTGCCGGCGCTCGGACGCGGCGAGGCGCTCGTGGCGGCCGTGGCGCTGACGGCGTCTCGCTCGAAGGGAGCGATGCGTCAGGCGACGGCGCTCGCTGCGGAGGTGCGCGACCGTAAGCTCGGGCGCGTGCTCGCCGCTGGCACGGAGCGGGAGGCCGTGGAGCCGGTCGTGGGGGAGATGGCCCCCTCGCCGCGGAGCCCAGCGCTGACGGCTGTTCTGGCCATGACGGGGATCCTCTTCGCCGTCCAGGCGGCGAGGCTCCTGGCGCGCGTCGCCCTGGCCTACAAGAAGCCGGCGGAGCTCACGCTGACCGACGACGGCGGCGTCCGCGTTCGGTGGCGCATCGAGCTCCTGGGGCGGACGCTGCGCGACCGCGACGTGCTGGTCCCCCGCGCCGCCCTCCTTCGGGCGACACGAGAGGTGCGCTACCCCCGGGCAGCTCTCTACGCGGGTCTGCTCGCGCTGGCGGTCGGCAGCTACGTCGGCGTCTCCGCGTTCGTCGATGGAGTGCGCGCCGCGTCCCCGTCGCTGCTGGCCTCCGGGCTCGCGATCGTCGCGCTGGGGCTCGCGCTGGACTTCGCCCTGTCGAGCGTGGCGCCGGGCGCCCAGGGCCGCTGCAGGCTGCTGCTGGTGCCGCGCGACGGCGCGAAGCTCTGCGTCGCGGGTGTCGACCCGCGCCGGGCCGATGCCGTGCTTGCCCGCCTTTCGCGGCCCTGACCCCTTGGCCTCAGTCCTTGCCGGTGGTCTGCTCGCCCACCACGGCGTCCACGCGCCCGGCGGAAGCGCGGAGGTCGAAGCGGACGCTCCGCGCCGCGTCCGGCGTCGCGCAGGCCCGCACGCTGGCCGCATGGGCCGCCTGGGAGCGGTCGACGTCCGTGGCGTCCGCAGGGTTCGACGCTCGCAGGTCGACGCCCGTCCCGTCGCCCTGGACGCCGACGGTCACGCGCAGACAGCGGCCCGCCGCCACGCTCTCGGTCCACGACAGCTCGTGCGAGGCGTCGAGCGACACCGCGCGCGCGGGGGATCCCTTCCCTTCGAGCAGCATGTCGGGGCCCGCCGCGGCCCGCGCGAGCATGCGGGATGCCGCCAGGGGATGGGCCACGAAGGCAGCGTCCCTCCAGCGCTCCGGGCGGACCGCCACCACGAACGGCCCCGGCCGACCCCGCGTCTCCAGCTCGAGCCGCGCCGCGCCGCGCGCGCATGCGAACAGCGCGAGCGCCGTCGACGCCTCCCCGGAGGCCAGCAGCCCGCCCGCGTCGTCCCACACGCTGGCCTCGAGCAAGCCGAGCGGCGCCCCCGCGACCACGTCCACGCGCGCGCAGGCTCCTCCGAGCGTCTTCAGATCGATGGGCACCGTGATCCGGTGACCCAGCGCGAGGTTGCCCGTGGTCGTCGCCACCGGGGCCTCGTAGCCGCCCTTGGCGAGCATCGTGTCCCGCGCGTGCCGCGCCGCCGCAAGCGGCTGCTGTGCCGCGGCCCACGCGATCTCCGGACGGGCCGACAGATCATGCGCCACCTCGCCGCGAGCTCGCGCGAGGACGATCGCCGCCAGGCCCCGTCCGACGTGCGGCCTGACCGCCAGAGTCCCGGGCATCGCCGATGGGGAGCACACCGTCAGCCACCTCGGGCCGGGCCCTTCGCGCCCGCGCGCCATGACGCGCCCGTCCCCGTCCACGGCCTCCACGTCGAGGAGCCCGATGTCGTCGTCGGGCACGACCACCGCGTCGACGCACTGGTCGGCCTCGATGGGGAACGCCACGTAGGTCGGCACGCGCGCATCGACCGGGAGCGCGACGCGCTTGAACTCCTCCCAGGTCCCGCCCAGCTCGACGCGGTGCACGCGCACGGCGTCATCCAGCCCCGGCCACGCTTCGGCCGGACGCGGTCCGTCGGCCACGGCTCCCCGGGCACCGAGCGCGCGCGCGACCACGATCGCCCGGTCCTTGGGGACGAGCTGCGCCCCCACGACGACGAGCCCTTCGCCGTCGACGACGTGCGCGGCGACGTACACGCGATCCGGATGGGGGGGACACAGCAGCACCGTGGGATGCACGTCGCGGCCCTCGTCGACCGCGAGCTGCGCGCCCTCGTCGGAGTAGATCGCGACGTCCACGTCCTCGATCGACGACGAGCCGCGAGCGTAGCCCAGCAGGCAGTCCTCTTTGGGAACGTCCACGAAGCCGCCCACCCACTCGTTGTCGATGGCTTCGACGGCCGACACGAGCGACGGCGCTCCAGCCCCGAGACGGGTCGCCCTCGCGGGCAGCTCCCCCAGCAGGGTCCGCGCGTCGAGCTCACCGGGGACGACGTGCGGCGCAGGGAGCGAGGTGGGACCGCTCGACGGTCGCGGCGCGGGATGGCTGAAGAGCGCGCAGCCGCCCAGCGCGACCGCCACGAGGCCACCGACGATGGCGCCGCCGAGACGCGTCACCGCGTCACCTCCCAGATGCCGCTCTGCAGCCGGTAGAGCGCGAGACCCCACCCCAGCAGCGGCGTCCCGCGCGCCTCGACCTCGGCGAGCGCGTGAGTGCGCTGGCCCGCACAGAACGCCACCGCCGCCCCGTCTTGATCGATGCCGCGGTCGTCGGCCGCGTCCGACGTGCCCACGTGAACGCGCAACCCGAGCGAGCGCGTCGTCTCCTTCACCAGCGTCACCATGGCCAGGTAGCAAGCGCCCGGCTGGATCGATAGCGGCACCGGCGTCAGCCCGTAGCCCCCCTGCGCCAGCTGCACCGCGTCGCTCGGGAGTGAGGTCACGTGGCGCGCGAGCAGCACGTGGGCCATCCGCCCGCGAGCCTCGCTCCCCCAGACCGCGGGCAGGTGCTCGGGAAGCGTCCACGCGACGTGCGCGACGAGCACGGGCGCCCCGGGCGGCGACCCGGCGAACAGGATCCCCACGTGCGTTGATTCGCCGACGCAGACCGACAGCTGGGCGTCGGGCGCATCCGTCCGGTCGCGTGCGAGGAGGCGATCGTCGGCGCCGTCGCGCATCTCGGCGTCCAGATCGAGCTTGCCGCGGCGACCCGGGTGCGCGGCGTGGGGATCGACCGCGAAGAGCTGCACGCTGTGGCATCCGGGGTCGAGCGTCAGCTCGCCGGCGCCGGCGCCGTCGACGCCGGCCTCCCACGTCGCGCGCGTGGCGATGACGGCGCCATCGCGGCGGGCGCGGGTCTCGGTCACGTCCGCGCGCTTCTCGGGCGGTGGAAACGGAGGCAGAAGGCCCGGCTCGGACACAGGCAAGAGCATGCCGCCGCTACGCTCGGGGAGGACGGTCCGCAGGGGAGGCAGCGGCTTGGAGGACCGCGCCACCACCGTCTCCAGCGCACCGCGACCCGAGTCACTGGCCACGATGAGCCTCCGCGGAGCGTCACCGCAGCGCTCGATGGCCACTGCCCCGGCCGCGCTCGGGATACGCTTGACCTCGGGGTCCTCGCCGGCGACTCCGCCGACGCCGACCATGCGGACGTGGAAGCCCAGACCGCGAGCGCCCATCAGCACGATGGTCGTGCACTCGCCCTCCGGCAGATCCGGCAAGACGACCACGATGGGTCGCTGGTCGTCGCTGTCCTCGTTGAGGAACCGCGTCTTGTCGATCACCACGGAGGCGCCCACGCCCCGCCAGGCCTCGGCCAGACGCTCCACCGATTCGTGCAGCTCGGCGTGCGCGTCTCGCCCGTAGCCGGCCCCCGCGGCCACCACCGAGCAGGCCACGACGGCCGCGCGCCACCCTCGACGTCTACGGCCCGTCACGCGTCCTCTTCCACCTCGAGGCGGCTCTCGACGAACTCTCGCCCAGCCTCATCCCACACGAACAGCTTGCGGGCGTCCACCTGCCCTTTTCGCACGCTCGTGACCAGGTAAGCGAGGTCCCAGGGCGGCTCGCCTTGCCCCATCTTCGCGACCTCCGCGTCGGTCGGCGAGAAGTAGGCGCCCACGTCGAGGTGCGAGTGGTAGAGCACCTTGACCGGCCGTCCGTCGGCCGCGCCCCGCCGGATGGCCGCCTCGAACTTCATGGAGTCGATGTCGAAGTACGTGCGCCCGGTGCGCGGGTACTGCTCGGGGTCCAGACGGTGGAGCGCGCCGGCCCGGTTGACCATGGGGACGATGCCGTCGAGGCGCCTGCCCTCGGCCGCCGGGCCGACCAGGAAGCCGCAGCTCTCCTCGTCTCTCTCGTATGCGCCGCGCGCCTCCGCGTCGACCTCGCGGAGGATCCGCCGCGCGACCACCAGGTCGCCGGTCGCCCACGGGTGCTCCTTCACGTCGCGCATCGTCCTCCCAGCATAGCGGACGCCATCTCGTCGTCGCGTACGAAGGGCACCTACCAGACGTAGCGGCGCTCCCATTTCATGGGTGCGAAGTAGCGGTCCCCCCGATCGCAGGCGATGGTCACCACGCAGCCACCTCTGCCGCTGCGCTGAGCGTCTGCAGCGATCTGCAGAGCCGCGAACACGTTGGCCCCGGACGAGTGGCCCACGTGGAGCCCCTCTTCCCGGGCCAGCCGGTCGGACATGTCCCAGCCGTCCTCCGTCGTGACACGCAGGATGCGGTCCGGAACGTGGGCGTCGTAGATGGGCGGCACGAGGCTACTCCCGAGGTGCTTCAGCCCCTCCAGTCCGTGGAGGGCGTCCGACGGCTCGACCGCCACGCACTCCACGGGCCGGGGCTGCTCCTTGATGCGTCGCGTGCAGCCCATCATCGTCCCGGTCGTGCCGAGGCCGGTGACGAAGTGCGTGAGCCGGTCGCCCACCGCTTCGAGGATCTCGCGGGCCGTGCCGTCGTAGTGTGCACGCCAGTTGGACGGGTTCGAGTACTGGTCGGGATAGAAGTACTTCTCCGGGTCCTTCGCGACCAGATCGCGCGCCACCCGGATGGCTCCGTCGGACCCCTCCATGGGATCGCTGAAGATGATCTCGGTCCCGAAGCTCCGCGCGATGTCCTTGCGCGCCTTGCTGACGTTCGACGGCATCACGAGGCGAACCCGCACGCCGAGCGCGGCCCCGTAGAGAGAGTAGGCCACGCCAGTGTTGCCGCTCGTGGAGTCGATGAGGATCTTGTCTCGCGTGAGCCGACCATCGGAGAGCGCGTCGCGGATCATCCGCAGCGCGGGCCGGTCCTTCACGCTCCCTCCCGGGTTGGCAAACTCGAGCTTCACCCACACCTCGACGTCGGGGACGTCGCGCGCGACGCGGCGCAGCCGCATCATCGGCGTGTCGCCCACGGCGTCGACGACGGACTCCAGGCGCCGTGCCCGGGCGCTCACGAGGGCGCCTCGAGGACCGCACGGAGCGCGCGGAGGGCGCACAGAGCGCCGCGCGCGAGGTCGCGTGCGCTGGCGTCGTCGAGGTCGCCCAGGTCTCGACCAGGCTCCGGCGAAGCCGGAGACCTGCCGTCGTCGTCGTCGGCGACGCCGAGCAACGGGTCTACCTCGACGCCCACGCTCGCGTCGATCGCCCGGGCGCCGTCGGCCAGGTCCTCCGCGCGGACCCGCACGCGCGCCACGCCTGCTCCGGCGAGGTAGCGCGCCGCGAAGTCGGCCGCGAAGCCGTCGAGGCGGACGTCGACCACGGCGCGCCCTATCCGCGCCTGGCCTTCCGCGCCGACGCCGGCGAGCCGCGACTGTCGTGCATGCCGGTCCATTCGCAGGCTCAGCCCCCCGCGATGGCCGGCACGATGCTGATCTGGTCGCCCGCCTTGAGCGCCGTCTTCAGCCCGTCGAGGAACCGCACATCCTCCTCGCCGACGTAGATGTTCACGAAGCGCCGCACGCCCTTGTCGTCGAGCAGGCGCTCGCGGATGCCGGGGTGCCGGCGCTCCAGGTCCTCGATCACCTCGCCGACGGTGCCCCCCGAGGCGGTCACCTCGTCGGCCCCTGCGGTCAGGGTTCGGAGGGGGGTGGGAATTCGTACGATTGTCTCCATGGCTTACTGTCTCCTGTCAGCCCGCGCAGGCGGGGGAAAGGTACGTCTCGGCTTCGATGTGCCGGATACGCGGGGCATCGCCGCAGAGCGGGCAGTCGCGGCGCGGTGACACCCGGCGCCGGCGCAGGGCTCCGGTGCGGCCGTCGAACGTCACCAGCTCCCCGCCGACGTCCCGACCGTCGAGCAGCGCGAGCGCCCGATCGACCTGCGCGGCGGCGACGACGCCGACGACGGGACCCATGACGCCGGCCTCGGCGCAGTTGGGAGCCTCCGCCGCCGGCAGGACATCCTCGAAGAGGCAGCGGTAGCAGGGGCGCCCCCGCGCGCCGACCGCCAGCGCGGTCCCCACCCAGCGCACGGCCGAGGCGTGCACGATGGGGACACGAGCCAGCGCGCAAGCGTCGGCGGCGAGAAACTTGGTGGCGAAGTTGTCCGATCCCTCGAGGACGAGGTCGTACGCGCGGACGAGCGCGACGGCGTCGTCCGGAAGCAGGCGGGCCCGATGCAGGTGGAGGTCGAGCCCCGGCGCCATCGCTCGCAGCGCGCGCGCGGCCGCGTCGACCTTCGGCGCTCCGACGTCGGCCTCGCCAAAGAGGATCTGCCGGTGCAAGTTGGTCCGCTCCACCTCGTCGTCGTCGCACAGGCCCAGGCGCGTGACGCCCGCTCTCACGAGCGCCATCGCGGCCGGACACCCGAGCCCGCCGACGCCGACGAGGAGCACGCGAGCCTCGCGTCGGCTCACGGTGGCGCCTCCTCGGGAAAGTACTCCTCGAGGCTGAAGTAGCGCTCCCCCGTGTCCGGGAGCACGGTGACCACGTTCTTGCCCGGCCCGAGCTCCCGCGCGACCTCGAGCGCGGCGTGCACGGCCGCCCCCGCGCTGATGCCGACCAGGAGGCCCTCGCGCCGCGCGAGCTCCACCTTGGTCCGCCACGCGTCCTCATCCGCGACCGTGTGCACCTCGTCGACCACCGCCGGGTGGTAGTTCTTCGGCACGAACCCGGCGGCCAGGCCCTGGATCTTCGTCGGGCCCCGCTCGCCCCGGGAGATGGTCGCGCACGACGCGGGCTCCACGGCGACGATGCGCGGAGCCGGCGACAGCTCGCGACGCAGGACCTCTCCCACCCCGCTCACCGTGCCGCCGGTGCCCACGCCCGCGACGAACGCGTCGAGCGAGAGCGGGCGCATCGCATCGACGATCTCGCGCGCGGTCGTCTCGGCGTGCACCGCGGGGTTGGCCGGGTTGTCGAACTGCTGCGGCATGAACGACCCCGGCGTCGTCCGCGCGATCTCGCGGGCGCGGGCCATGGCCCCCTCCATCTGGTGCTCCGCCGGCGTCAGCACGACCTCGGCGCCGTACGCCTCGAGGAGCTGCCTGCGCTCGAGGCTCATGCTCTCGGGCATCGCCAGGATGCAGCGGTAGCCGCGCACGGCGCACACGAGCGCGAGGCCGATGCCGGTGTTGCCGCTGGTCGGCTCGACGACGACGCCCCCCGGCTTCAGCTTCCCGGTGCGCTCCGCCTCCTCGATCATCGCCAGGCAGATGCGGTCCTTCACGGAGCCGCCCGGGTTCTGCTGCTCCATCTTCGCCCAGACAGCCGCGCGCGGCCCCTCCCCGAGGGTGCGGATCGCCACGAGCGGCGTATCCCCGACGAGCTCGAGGACGCTATCGACCAGCCGGGGCGGGAGGCGGGGCGCAGCCATCGGGAGGAGACGTTCTCTAGCACGCCGTTCGCGTGCGATGGCTCACTGTGGATGTGTCGGTTGATCGACACATCCACAGGCGAGTCATGTCAGAGGCCCACGCTTTCGTGGGGCTCGACAAGCGAGCCCTCTCACGTGGAGCCAAGAGCTGTCGATTTGTCGACAGCTCTTGTGTCATAAGGCCATGGGCATGCGGGGCTCGAGCGAGGCGCAGGCGATTCACGCCGAATTCCCGGCCATCGATCTCCACGCCGACACGCTCATGTGGGCGCGCTGGATCGGCTACGACCTGCACACCCGCCACGAGCCGCCCCTCCTGCGCGCGGCCTTCGGCGGTCACGTCGACCTCCCGCGGATGCGCGACGGCGGGATGGGGGCGCAGTTCTTCGGGCTCGTATCGCTCCCGATCGCCAAGCGCATGCGCGGCCTCGCGCGCATCGTGCACGAGCAGATCGACACGCTACAGGAGCAGATCGCGCGTCACCCGGGGGCCATCCGCCTCGTGCGCAAGGCCGCCGAGGTCGAGGCGTGCCGCGCGGAGGGGGCGCTCGGTGCGCTCCTCGGCATCGAGGGGGCGCACGCGCTCGAGGGCGATCTCGACCAGCTCGACGCGTTCGCTCGTCGCGGGGTGCGCTACCTGGGTCTCCTGCACTTCAGCGCGAACGAGGCCGGTTTCCCGGCGTACGGGCGCGGACGGAACGACGAGCGCGGTCTCACGCCCTGGGGCTTCGACCTCGTCGGCCGCTGCGAGGCGGCCGGCGTCCTCGTGGACCTCGCCCACATCAACCGCCGCGGCTTCCTCGACGCCTGCGGCGTCGCGACGCGCCCGCCCATCGTGAGCCACACGGGCGTCCTCGGCGCCTTCGACCACTGGCGCAACATCGACGATGCGCAGCTCCGCGCGGTGGCCGACAAGGGCGGCGTGGTCGGCGTCATCTTCTGCCCCCGGTACGTCGGGGGCGACGGGCTCGAGCCGGTGGTCCAGCACATGAAGCACATCCTCGACGTCGTCGGGGAGGACGCGCCCGCCCTCGGGAGCGACTGGGACGGCTTCATCATCCCGACGCGCGAGCTGGCCGATCCGCGCGGGCTGCCTCTCTTGACCGACGCGCTGCTCGGCGCCGGGATCTCCGAGCGGACCATCGGCAAGATCCTCCGCGGCAACGTGATGCGCGTGCTCGCGGAGGCCTGAGGCCTCAATCGGCCTCCACGGAGTCGACCGCGAGCCCGCGCGCCTCGAGCCGGTCGGCGATTCGCCCGCGCCATGCGCCGACGTCGACGCCCGGCGGCGCGGTGAGCCGGACCCGCACGCGACCCTCGTCCACCTGCACGAGGAGGGTGCCCCCCGCCAGCTCCCCCGCGCCCAGCTCCAGGCGCACCGTGCCGCGCCGACCGTCGCCGGACCACGCGACGCGACGGACGAGCGCCGGGAGGAGGTCCTCCAGCGACGACCTCACTCGAGCCTCGACCTGGGCCGGGCTGGCAAGCGCCCCGGGGCCGGCAGCGGGGAGGGCCGGCGGGGCGAGCTGCGCCGCGTGGCGGGGGGGGGGG
>Ga0209415_10017654_pt1 | contig 11336 bp, 11 predicted proteins | sample PeaSoiSIISIP2007_FD_187696 | JGI IMG/M metagenome (GOLD analysis project Ga0209415, IMG submission 187696) | Peat soil microbial communities from Weissenstadt, Germany - SII-SIP-2007 (SPAdes) (version 2) | ecosystem: Environmental > Terrestrial > Soil > Wetlands > Peat | place: Germany...
TCCGCCGTGCCGGCGGGCCGCCTGCTCGCAAAAGTTAGCAGCCGTGCGTATTCTGGCTAGCAACGGATGTCGTTCGGTTGGAAGGAGCGCCCGATGGGCAACGAACCGCTTCGTGATCTTCGTCAACGGGCCGAGGACGCGGCGTACACCGCGGTCGGTGTCGGCGTGCTCGGCTTCCAGCAGGCCCAGGTGCGACGCCGCGCGGTCCAGAAGCGGCTGGCAACCGCCGGCCAGGACGCCCGCGTCCAGGCCGCGACCCTGACCGAGGACGCCCGGACGGCGGTCGGGGCGCTCAGCGCGGAGCTGAAGTCCCGGGTCGAGCCGGTCGTCACGCGTCTCGGTGAGCAGGTCGAGCCGTGGGTCGCCGACGTGCGCACCCGCGTCGAGCCCGTCCTCGCGAGCTTCGGTGTCGCCGCCCCGCGGCCCGCGGACGGCAGCGACCGGACCGCGCCGCCCACGGGCACCCCGCCCGTCTGATCCACCGCGTGTCGGCGGGCCGGGCCCGCAGTCGCGTCGCGTAACGTCACAGGGTGCTCGCCGCGCTGGCCGGAGGGGTAGGGGCGGCTCGGTTCCTGTGCGGGCTGGTCGACGTGGTCGACCCCGTCTCGGTGACCGCGGTCGTCAACACCGGCGACGACGACGAGTTCCACGGGCTGTGGGTCTGCCCCGACCTCGACAGCGTCACCTACGCCCTCGCCGGGGCGAACAACCCGGACACCGGGTGGGGCCTGGCGGGTGAGACGTTCCACACCGTCGACGCGCTGGACCGCTACGGCGCACCGACCTGGTTCCGCCTCGGCGATCGCGACCTGGCCACGCACCTGTACCGCAGTGAGCGTCGCCGCGCGGGTGCGCCCCTCAGCGTCATCACCGCCGAGATCGCCGACGCGTGGGGGCTCGCGACCCGGCTGGTCCCGATGAGCGACGACCGGGTCGCGACCCGGATCACCGCGCGCGGCGAGGACGGCGCCCCCGTGGAGCTCGCGATGCAGGAGTGGTTCGTCCGGGAGCACGCCGAGCCGCCGGTGCTCGGCGTGCAATTCGCGGGCGCCGAGGTGGCCCGTCCCGCGCCGGGGGTGCTCGAGACCCTCGCCGACGCCGACGCCATCCTGATCTGCCCGAGCAACCCGGTCATCTCGATCGGGCCGATCCTCGCCGTGCCCGGGATCCGCGAGGCGCTCGCGGCGCGGCGCGACCGGGTCGTGGCCGTCAGCCCGATCGTCGGCGGCCGACCGGTGAAGGGCCCCGCCGACCGGCTCATGGCCCCGCTCGACATCGAGGTGTCGAGCGTCGGCGTGGCCCGCGCCTACCGCGACCTGTGCGCGACGATGGTCATCGACCAGGTCGACGCGGGTGACCGGCAGCGCATCGAGGCGCTCGGGGTCAAGGTCGTCGTGACCGACACGCTGATGCGCGACGCGCGGGTCGCCGCCGCGCTGGCACGCGACACGCTCGCGGCGGTGGCGTGACGCTCACCGTCATCCCGATCGACGGCCTGCCCGAGGTGCGGCGCGGCGACGAGCTGGCCGTCCTCGTCCACACCGCGGCCGACGAGCAGGGCACCCCGCTCACCGACGGGGACTGCGTGGTCGTGACCCAGAAGGTGGTGTCGAAGGCCGAGGGCCGGCTCGTCGCGCTCGACCCGGACGATCCGGCGGCCCGGCGGCGGCTCGTGGAGGCCGAGTCGGTGCGCGTCCTGCGCCGGCGGGGCGAGCTCATCATCAGCGAGACCCGGCACGGCTTCGTCTGCGCCAACGCCGGGGTGGACCTCTCGAACGTGGAGGCCGGCTGGGCGGCGCTGCTGCCCCTGGACGCCGACCGGTCGGCCCGTCACATCCGGGACGCGCTCCGGGCGCGTGCGGGCGTCGACGTCGCGGTCATCATCTCGGACACGTTCGGTCGGGCGTGGCGGCACGGGCTCACCGACGTCGCGATCGGTGTCGCCGGTCTCGCCGCCGTGCTGGACCTGCGCGGCGAGGCGGACGGGCTCGGCCGGGCACTGCAGGTGACGGAGGTGGCGGTCGCCGACGAGGTGGCGGGCGCCGCCGAGCTCGTCATGGGCAAGACGGCGCGGGTCGCGGCGGCGATCGTGCGGGGCCTGGACCCGACGTGGCGGCGTGACGGGTCCGTGCGCGAGCTGGTGCGGGCCCCGGCCGACGACCTGTTCCGCTGATGCCGGCGGTCCCGGCGTTCGTCGAGGCCCGCCGCTCGATCCGGGCGTTCCGCCCCGAGCGGGTCGACCCCGCGCTGCTCGACACGCTGGTGACGGCGGCGTGCCTCGCACCGGCGCCGCATCATTCCCGCCCGTGGCGCTGGGTGGTCCTCGCCGACCGGGCCCGACAGGCCGCGCTCGCCGACGGGATGGGCGCCCGATGGCGGGCCGACCTCGCCGGTGACGGCCTCCCCCCGGAGCGGATCGACGCGCTCGTCGCCGGCTCCCGCGACCGGCTGCTCGCGGCGCCCGCCGCGGTGCTCGGCTGCCTCACCGACGACGGCCTCGACCGCTACCCCGACGAGCGTCGCCAGCGAGCCGAGTGGGGCATGGCGCTCCTCGCGCTCGGCGCCGCGGTCGAGAACCTCATGCTCACCGCGACCGACCTCGGGGTGGCGTCGTGCTGGGTCGCGGCGCCCATCTTCTGCCCCGAGGAGGCGGGCGCGGCGCTCGGGCTCGAGGCGGCGTGGCTGCCCCACGCGTTGGTGCTCGTCGGCTACCCGGATCCCGGCTACGTGGCGCGACCCCGCCCGCCGGTCGACCTCGCGGCGACGCGCGTCCGGTGGGTCAGCGACCGCGACGCTGCTCGCGGAACCACTCCACCGTCCGGGTGACGCCGTCCTCGAGCGTCGTCCACGGCCGCCAGCCCAGCTGGGTGGCCGCGGCGGACGCGTCGAGCGCCGAGCGGCGCAGCTCCCCGGCGCGCGCCGGCATCATGCGCGGCGGGCCGTCGAAGCCGGCGGCGCCCGCCACGACGTCGTAGAGGTCGAGCACCGACGTCTCGATGCCCGTCCCGATGTTCAGCACCTTGCCGTCGGCCCGGTCGGCGCCCCGCACGAACGCGTCGACGACGTCGTCGACGAACACGTAGTCGCGGGTCTGCTCGCCGTCCCCGAAGATCGGCGGGGCCTCCCCGTCGAGCAGCTTGGCGCTGAAGATGGCCACGACCCCCGCCTCGCCGTGCGGGTCCTGGCGGGGCCCGTAGACGTTGGCGAGCGCCAGGACGGTCGACGACAGGCCGTGCACCTCCCGGTAGTAGTGGAGGTAGTCGGTGACCGACTTCTTCGCGACGCCGTACGGCGAGATCGGGTGCTGGGGGTGGCTCTCGGGGGTCGGGATGGTCTTCGGGATGCCGTAGAGCGTGCCCCCCGACCCGGCGAACACCACCTTGCGCGACCCGGCGGCGAGCGCCCCCTCCAGGACGTGCAGCGACCCGACGATGTTCACGATCGCGTCGCGCCCCGGGTCCGTGACGGACGCGGTCACGCTGGCCTGCGCCGCGAGGTGGTAGACGACCTCGGGCTTGCGGTGGGCCATGAGCTCCTCGGCGCCGCCGGCGCCGATGTCGAGACGGTGGAACGTGCATCGCCGGTGCCGCTGGGCGCGGGCGTCGGCCAGGTTGGCCAGCGTGCCCTTCGAGAGGTCGTCGACGACGTCGACGTCGCAGTCCTCGGCGAGGAGCCGGTCGACGAGCGTCGAGCCGATGAACCCGGCGCCGCCGGTGACGAGGACCCTCACGTCGGGGCCACCGTGTCGGGTGCCGGCGATCGCTGCCCGACCAGCGACGCGCCGGCGTCGAGCGTGACGTGGGGTCCGAGGATCGACTCGGCGTCGACCGTCGCGCCCGCGCCGACCACCGCGCCGGCACCGATGACGGATCGTCGCACGGTCGCGTTCGGCCCGATCGTGGCGCCGTCGTGCACGACGGCGTCGACGACCGCCGCGCCGCCCGCCACCCGCACGCCCGCGCCGAGCACCGATCCGACGACGCGGGCGCTCGGATCCACCTGGGCGCGCTCCCCGACGAGCGCCGGCGCGGCGACGCCGGCGGGAGCCGGACCCGGGCCCTGCACCCAGACGCCGGGGGCGACCTCCCGGGCGCCGGGGGTGGGGACCGCTCCGAGCCGGCCGGCCAGCAGGTCGGCGTGCGCCTGGAGGTACTGCGCGACGGCGCCGACATCGATCCAGTACGCGTCGCTCGGCATGGCGTAGAGCGCGCCGTCGGCCGCGAGCATGCCCGGGAACGTGTCGCGCTCGATCGAGACGGGCCGCTCCGGCGCGATCCGATCGAGGACGCTCGGCTCAAGCACGTAGGTGCCAGCGTTGATCCACCGGGTCGGCTCGGTGCCGGGTGGCGGCTTCTCGACGAACGCGCGCACCCGCCCGTCGGGGTCGGTGGGCACGACACCGAACCGGGACGGGTCGTCGACGGCGGCGAGGTGGATCGTCGCCTCGGCACAACGGTCGGCGTGGAACGCGAGGAGGTCGCCGAGGTCGAGGGCGGTGAGCACGTCGCCGTTGCACACCACGAAGCGCTCGCGGACGCCGAGCTGCTCGGCGGCGAAGCGCACCGCGCCGGCGGTGCCGAGCGGTGTCAGCTCGGGCGCGTAGCGCAGCGCCACCTGTCGACCGGCGCCGTCGGTGAACCGGCCGTCCGGGTAGCGCTGGACGAAGGCGTCCGGGAGATACCCGAGCGACAAGCCGACCTCGTCGACGCCGTGGGCGGCGAGCCAGCCGAGCTGGCGGTCGAGGAAGACCTCGTTCGCCACCGGCAGCAGCGGCTTGGGGGTCTCGTAGGTGAGCGGTCGGAGCCGGGTGCCCTCGCCACCGACCAGCACGACGGCTCTCATCGCGACGGGCCGCCACGACGGGCACGGCGCGCGCGGGCCATGGCGGAGGCTACCCGGGGGGCACGCGCCGGGCCGGCCGCGTCGGCGGCGGTCTACGACGCGTCGGTGGCGACGCGGTACGACTCGTAGGTGAGCGCGACGCCGGTGCGCAGGTCGACCTGGGGCGTCCAGCCGAGCACCTCGCGGGCCTGGGTGATGTCGGGGCAGCGGCGGGTCGGGTCGTCGACGGGCAGGTCGACGAAGCGCAGCGTCGACGCCGAGCCGGTGACGTCGAGCACGAGCTCGGCCAGCTCCAGGATCGTGTGCTCGTCGGGGTTGCCGATGTTCATCGGTCCCACCCAGTCGGAGGCGAGCAGCGCCAGGATCCCCCGCACCTCGTCGGACACGTAGCAGAACGACCGGGTCTGGCTGCCGGTCCCGTACACGGTGAGCGGCTCCCCCGCCATCGCCTGCGCGAGGAAGTTCGACACCACCCGCCCGTCACCGGGCGCGAGCCCGGGCCCGAAGCAGTTGAAGATCCGCACGATCTTCGTGTCGACCCCGTGCGTGCGGTGATACGCCATGGTGAGCGCCTCGGCGTAGCGCTTCGCCTCGTCGTACACCGCGCGGGGACCGACGGGGTTCACATGACCCCAGTAGCTCTCCCGCTGGGGATGCTCGAGCGGGTCGCCGTAGATCTCGCTCGTCGACGCGAGGAGGAACCGGGCGTGGTGCTCACGGGCGAGCTCGAGGGCGTGGCGCGTCCCCTCGGAACCGACGCGGAGGGTCTCGACCGGGCGGGCCAGGTACTCGGGGACGCTCGCCGCGCTGGCCAGGTGCAGCACGGCGTCGACCGGGCCCGTGACCGGCAGGCCGGCGACGACGTCGTGCTGGAGGAGCGTGAAGCCCGGTGCGTCGAGCAGATCCGCGACCTGGTCGCGGCTGCCGGTCGAGAGGTCGTCGACGGCGACGACCTCGTGGCCGGCACCGCGCAGGGCCCGGCACACGTGCCCGCCCACGAACCCGGCACCGCCCGTCACCACGGTTCGGGGCATCAGCGTCCGATGCCCCGGTACGTGAATCCCAGGTGGCGCATGGCGGCCGGGTCCAAGACGTTGCGCGCGTCCACGATGGCCCGACCGGGCAGGACGGTCGCGACCCGCTCGTAGTCGAGCCAGCGAAACTCGTCCCACTCGGTGAGCACGCAGAGCACGTCCGCGCCCGCGCAGGCCTCGTAGGGGTCGGCCAGCACCTCGAGGCCGGGGAGCAGCCCGCGGGCGGCTTCCCCGCCGGCGGGGTCGTAGCCGCGCACCGTGGCGCCCTCACCGAGGAGCCGCCGGGCGATGTCGATCGCCGGCGAGTCGCGCAGGTCGTTGGTGTTGGCCTTGAAGGTGAGGCCCCACGCGGCGACGGTGCGGCCGGCGAGGTCCCCGCCGACCGCGTCGCGCACCTTGCCGACCACCCGGTCTCGCTGCTCCCGGTTCGTGGCGATGACGGCGGCGAGCATCGGGAAGTCGTCGCCGACGCGCGCCGCGGTGCGGGCGAGCGCCGCGGTGTCCTTCGGGAAGCACGACCCGCCCCACCCCGGGCCGGGATGCAGGAACTCGAAGCCGATGCGCGGGTCGTAGCCCATGCCGAGCGTCACCTCGCGCACGTCGGCGTTCACCGCCTCGCACAGGTTGGCGATGGCGTTCACGAACGACACCTTCGCGGCGAGGAAGGCGTTCGACGCGTACTTGACCATCTCTGCGGACGCGGTGCTGGTGACGAGCACCGGGCCTTGGACGTCCCGGTACAGATCCGAGACCCGGACGGCGACGGTCGGGTCGTCGGCGCCGATCACCACCCGCGCCGGCGACAGGAAGTCGCGCACCGCGGTGCCTTCGCGCAGGAACTCGGGGTTGGAGGCCACGCCCACCTCGGGGACCGCACCCGCGGCGCGCAGCAGCCGCCCGACGTGGCCGCTCGACCCGACGGGCACCGTCGACTTGTTGACGAGCACCGCGCCGGGCGGGAGGACCGGCGCGACCTCGCGGACGGCGGCCTCGACGACCGACAGGTCCGCGTCGCCTCCCTCCCCCTCCGGGGTCGGGACGCACAGGAACACGAACTCGGCGTCGGCGGCGGCCGCGGCGGCGCCGACCACGAAGCGGAGGCGTCGGGTCGCGAGGCCTTCGGCGACGAGCTCGGGGAGGCCCTCCTCGAGGACGTCGACGTCCCCTTTGGTCAGGCGCCGAACCTTGTCGGCGTCGATGTCGCCGACGATCACGTCGTGGCCCAGGTGGGCCAGGCACGCGCCCGTGGTCAGCCCGACGTACCCGGCGCCGACGACGCCGACCCGGCTCACGCGGGGCGCCTCACCGGCACGTTCCCGTCGGCGCGGCCGGCCCGAACTGCGCCGGGCTCACGCCGGCGCCGCTCCCGGTGGCGTAGGTGTCGCCCGCGTTGTCTTGCCCGTTCGGTCCGGTGGCCTGGGGCGTGCCGAGGTTCTGGCCGGTGGTCACCGACCCGCCACCGCTGGGCAGCGTGATCGCGGTGAAGTCCTTGCCGAGGACCACCTCGACGCCGACGCCGGTGAGCGACGGGTCCTCGATCAGCTGGGTGTTCGGCGAGAGGTACTCGAGGAGCAGCTCGCCCTGGGTGATCGAGCCCGGCTTGTACCGCACCTGCGTGGTCGAGACCGTCCCCGAGACGTGGCCGATCCCGCCGGACTTGAACCCGGCCTTCGCGACGAAGTCGGCGAGCGTCGAGCTGGCCAGCGCGGCATCGCCCGTCCCGTCCGCGACCCGCACCTGCACCTGCTTGGGGGTCACCGTGCTCACCGACCCGCTGGTGTCAATCCCGCTGAAGTCGCGCAGGCGCGCCAGGACGGTCTGGTCCTGCGGCTCCTGCACGTACAGCACGTCCTGGCCTTGCTGCGTCGGGCCGGTCTGCCAGGGCAGGGTCTCGAACTCGAGGTGGCTCGTGTCGTTCGGGTTGACGGTGCGGAAGTCGTCGACGAGCGACAGCACGTCGTTCTTGGAGAGGTTCTGATCGAAGATCAGGTCGCCCAGCACTCGGTTCACAATCTGGAGTCCCGTAGCGGGATCCTGGAGGCTGCGGGCGACCGCGATGCCGGCCAGCTCGCGGATGAACTGCTGCTGGCGGGCGATGCGCCCGATGTCCGCGGTCGGGTCGGCGAGGATCCACTGCTTCGAGAGCGTGCTGAAGAACTCGAGGGTCCTCGAGCGCGCGTAGGCGAGCGCCTGCGCCCCGTTCAGCTGGATGCAACCCGGCAGGACACCGAGGCCGCTCTCCTGGTCGCGTGCCGCGTACGGGAAGTACACCGGCACCGTGCCGATCGAGTTCACGATCCCTTGGAACGCCTGGAAGTCAACCAGGATGTAGTGGTTGATCGAGATGCCGAAATCGGCCTGCAACGTCTTGATCGTCGTGTCCGCGCCCGCACCGAGCGCGGCGTCGATCTTGCCCATCCCGATCCCGGGGATGTTCACCCACAGGTCGCGGGGGAACGACACGATCAAGAGGCGCTTCTGGTTCGGCTCGACGTGGACGACCATCATGGTGTCCGAGTTGACCCGGTCCTGGACCGACTGGCTTCCGTTCACGTCCGAGCAGGTGCCCGGCCCCGGTCGAGCGGCGCGCGGTGTGGCGCACCCGAGGATCAGGTAGTTGGCGCCGCCGCTGGGCGCCGGCGCCACGTTGACCTTCACCCGCCGGACGCTCCCGACCTTGTTGCTGATCACCGCGTTGACGGCGACCACGCCGCCGGCCATGACGGCCACCGCGACGCCGAGGGCGATGAGGTAGCGGCCCGACAGGGCGCGCAGAACGGTGCGAGGCATCTTCATGTGGGCGCTCAGTGTACTGAGCATGCCTTGCTGCTCCTCAGCGGGGCCTACCCTCAGCGTCGTGACGTCGGCCCCCGTGCGCGTGCGGCGGCGTCGCCGCACGCCGCGGCCGGGACCCTCGACCCGGGCCCGACGACGGGGGGCCGTCGGGTGACGTCGGTGTGGGTCGACGGAGCCCTCGTGCCGAGTGACCGGGCCCACGTCTCGGCCCTCGACCACGGGATCCTCGTCGGGGACGGTGTCTTCGAGACCCTCGGCGTGTACCGGGGCGTGCCGTTCGCGTGGCGGCGCCACGACGTCCGGCTGCGCCGCTCGGCGGACGGCCTGGGCCTCGCCGTCCCGGACGGCGGCCGGCTGCGCGAGGCGGCCGACGCGGTGCTCCGGGCGAACGGGATCGAGGACGGCCGGCTGCGGATCACGGTGACGGGTGGCCCGTCACCGCTCGGATCGGAGCGGGGCGATGCGCCGCCGACGGTGATCGTGGCGGCGGCGCCGGCGCGGACGCGCCCCGACGCTGAGGCGGTGGTGGTGGTGCCGTGGCCGCGCAACGAGCGGGGCGCGACCGCGGGCCTGAAGACGATCTCCTACGCCGACAACGTCCGCGCGTTGGCGTTCGCCCACGCGCGAGGCGCCACCGAGGCGGTGTTCGCCAACACCCGGGGGGAGCTCTGCGAGGCGACCGGCTCGAACGTGTTCGTTGTCGCCGACGGCGTGGTGTGCACGCCACCCGAGTCGTCGGGGTGTCTCCTCGGGGTGACGCGCGCGCTCGTGCTGGAGCTCGGCGCGTCGGTCGGCGTGCCGGTCGAGGAGCGGACCCTGCCCATCACGGCGCTCCGTGCCGCCGAGGAGGCGTTCTTGACGTCGAGCACCCGCGAGGTGAACCCCATCGCCGCGGTGGACGAGACGCGCCTGCCGGCGGTGCCGGGTGCACGGACCCGCGCGCTGGCCGCCGCGTTCAGCGAGCTGGTGGCGTCGAACCTCGATCCGTGATCGGACGGAGGTGCACCACGTCGCCGACCGCGACGACGAACGGTGGCGCGTCGGTCGGCTGCACGACCAGGCGACCCGACGCGTCGACATCGGTGGCGACGCCCTCGACCGCCCCGGACTCGAGCTCGACGCGGACCGCACGACCCACGGTGGACAGACGCGCCCGGTAGTCGGCCGGCACCTCGTCGAGCGCGTCGAGCCGCACCGCGAGGAGCGAGAGGAACGCGTCGAGCAGCGCGCCGCGGTCCACGGCCCGTCCCGCTTCGTGGGCGCACGACGTGGCGGTGGTCGCGAGCTCGGGCGGGAAGTCGACGGCCGTGACGTTGCAGCCGATCCCGACGACGACGTGGCGCACCGCCCCGGCGTGGACGTCCGCCTCGGCGAGCAGGCCGGCGAGCTTGCGGTCGCCGACGACGAGGTCGTTCGGCCACTTCAACGCGGCGTCGACGCCGGCGATCTCGCCCACGGCTGCCTGGAGGGCGAGCGCCGCCGCCATCGTGAGGCGATGCACGTCGTCGGTGACCGCGGGCGGCGCCAGGAGCACCGACACGAGCAGCGACGACCCGGCCGGTGCGGTCCAGGTGCGTCCGCGGCGACCCCGACCGGCGGTCTGATGGTCGGCGACGACGACCAAGCCGGGTGCCGCACCCGCCCGGGCGGCGTCGAGCGTGTACCGGTTCGTCGAGTCGATGTCGTCGAAGCGACGGATGCGCCACCGTGCGTCTCGGCTGGCGGGCGGATCGCCCATCACCCGTAGGATACGGCGACCTGTTGACCGGACGTCTCGAGACCCAGTGCCTGCCAAGATCCTGATCGCCAACCGCGGCGAGATCGCCGTGCGGGTGATGCGGACCTGCCGAGAGCTCGGGGTGGCCACCGTCGCGGTGTACTCCGACCTGGACCGCGACGCGGCCCACGTCCGCTACGCCGACGAGGCGTACGCCCTCGGTGGCCAGACCGCGGCCGAGAGCTACCTGAACACGGCGCGCATCCTCGAGATCGCCGAGCGGTCCGGCGTCGACGCGTTGCACCCGGGGTACGGGTTCTTCGCCGAGAACGCCGACTTCGCGCGGGCGGTGACCGACGCCGGCGTGACCTGGATCGGGCCGCCACCCGCGGCGATCGAGGTGATGGGCGACAAGATCTCGTCGCGTCTCGCCGCCGCGGCGGCGGGCGTCGAGGCGGTCCCCGGCACGACGCAGGCCATCGAGGACGTCGACGAGATCGTCGCGTTCGGTGAGCAGCACGGCTGGCCGGTCGCGATCAAGGCCGCGTACGGCGGCGGCGGGAAGGGCCTGAAGGTCGTCCGCGACGCCGACGGGGCACGCTCGGCGTTCGAATCGGCGACGCGGGAGGCCACCGCCTACTTCGGTCGACCCGAGGCGTACCTCGAGCGGTACCTCACCCGGCCCCGCCACATCGAGATGCAGGTGTTTTGCGACACGCACGGCCACGCGGTGTGGCTCGGGGAGCGGGACTGCTCGACGCAGCGCCGCCACCAGAAGCTCGTGGAGGAGGCCCCCGCCGCGGGGCTCGACGACGCGACCCGAACGGCCATGGGCGAGGCCGCGGTGAAGGTGGCGCTCGGCTGCGGCTACGTGAACGCCGGCACGGTCGAGATGCTGTGCCAGGACGGCGGGTTCTGGTTCCTCGAGATGAACACCCGCCTCCAGG
>Ga0209415_10017655_pt1 | contig 11336 bp, 9 predicted proteins | sample PeaSoiSIISIP2007_FD_187696 | JGI IMG/M metagenome (GOLD analysis project Ga0209415, IMG submission 187696) | Peat soil microbial communities from Weissenstadt, Germany - SII-SIP-2007 (SPAdes) (version 2) | ecosystem: Environmental > Terrestrial > Soil > Wetlands > Peat | place: Germany...
GAGGACGTGAAGCGCGCCGGCAAGCCGCTCGCCTCGGTGAGCTCGGCCAGCCTCTGGGATCTGGGCGACGGGGTCGCCTGCTTCGAGCAGCACAGCAAGATGAACAGCATCGATGGCGAATCCCTCGCCCTGCTGAAGCAGTCGGTGGAGGGCTTGGCGAAGCGCGGGATGAAGGCGCTGGTCGTCTATAACGAGGGCGAAAACTTCTCCGCCGGTGTCAATCTCGGCCTGGCGTTGTTCTCGGCCAATCTCGCCATGTGGCCGATGATGGAGGACATGGTCGCGGCCGGCCAGGCGGCCTACAAGGCCGTCAAGTACGCGCCTTTCCCCGTCGTCGGCGCTCCCGCGGGGCTGGCGCTGGGCGGCGGTTGCGAGATCCTGCTCCATTGCGCCGCGATCGTCGCTCATGCCGAGAGCTATATCGGCCTGGTCGAGACCGGCGTGGGCCTGGTGCCCGGCTGGGGCGGCTGCAAGGAGATGCTGGCCCGTGGCCTGGCGCCCGGCCTGCCGAAAGGTCCCATGCCGGCGGCTATCCGCGCCTTCGAGACCATCGCGGCGGCCAAGGTCGGCCGATCGGCGGCCGAGGCGCGCGACCTCGGGTTCCTCAAGGCCAGCGACGAGATCGTCATGAACCGCGAGCGGCTGTTGGCCGCGGCCAAAGCCAAAGCCTTGGCCCTGGTCAAAGACTACAAGCCGCCCGCGCCGACCGAGTTCCATCTGCCCGGCCCATCGGGCAACACGGCCCTGATGCTGGCGGCGGACAACTTCGTGCGCCAGGGCAAGGCGACGGCCCATGACCGGGTGGTAGCCGAGGCGCTGGCCAATGTGCTCTCGGGCGGGCCGGAGGCGGACCAGACCATTGCGACCACGGAAGACAGGATCACGCGGCTTGAGCGCGAGGCGATCATGGGCCTGATGCGCCAGCCCAAGACCTTGGCCCGCATGGAGCACACGCTCTCCACCGGCAAGCCGCTGAGGAACTGAAAACCGATATGCCCGCCTATCAGGCGCCGCTCCGGGACATGCGATTCCTGCTCTATGAGCTCCACGGCGCCGACGCGCTTGCCAAGCTTCCGGGCTACCAGGAAGCGACCCGCGATCTTCTCGACAGCGTGCTGGACGCGGCGGCGACCTTCACGGCCGAGAAGCTCCTGCCGCTCAATCGCACGGGCGACGAGGAAGGCTGCCGGTTCGAGAGCGGCACCGTGGCGACACCCGCGGGCTTCAAGGAGGCCTATAAGGAGTTCGCCGCTGCCGGCTGGATTTCGCTCGCCGCCGACCCGGCCTATGGCGGCCAGGGCCTGCCCCATGTCCTTAACCTCCTGGTCGAGGAGATGATCTGCGCGACCAATCTCGCCTTCGGCATGTTCCCGGGCCTGAGCCAGGGCGCCTACAACGCGCTGTCGCTCCATGGCTCCGAGGAGATCAAGCAGCGCTATCTGCCGAAGCTCGCCGACGGGTCATGGGCCGGCACCATGTGCCTGACCGAGCCCCAATGCGGCACCGATCTCGGCCTGGTGCGGACCAAGGCCGAGGTTGCGCCCGACGGCAGCTACCGCATCACCGGCGGCAAGATCTTCATCTCGGCCGGCGAGCATGATCTGACGGAGAACATCCTCCATCTGGTTCTGGCGAGATTGCCGGACGCGCCGACCGGAACGCGCGGCATCAGCCTGTTCCTCGTGCCCAAGATCCTGCCCGACGGAACGCGCAACCGGGTCTCCTGCGGCGCCATCGAGAAGAAGATGGGCATCCATGCCTCGCCCACCTGCCAGATCAATTTCGACGGCGCCACCGGCTGGCTGGTCGGCCGGCCCAACAAGGGCATGGCGGCCATGTTCACCATGATGAACGCCGCGCGGCTCGGCGTCGCCGTCCAGGGCCTGGGCCTGGCCGAGGCCGCCTATCAGGGTGCCCGCGATTATGCCCGCACGCGGCTCCAGGGTCGGAGTCTCGCCGGCGCCAAGTTCCCGGACAAGCCGGCCGATCCCATCATCGTCCATCCCGACATCCGCCGCCTGCTGCTGACCATGCGCGCGCGGATCGAGGCCTCGCGCGCGCTCGCGGTGTGGATCGGGCTCGCCGCCGATGACGCGGCCAAGCATCCCGACGCCGAACGGCGGGCCGAGGCCGAGGATCTTCTCGCCCTGATGACGCCGATCGCCAAGGCGAGCTTTACCGATCTCGGCTTCGAGAGCGCCAGCATGGCCGTCCAGATCTGGGGCGGGCATGGCTATATCCGGGACAACGGCATGGAGCAGCTGATGCGCGACGCGCGCATCACCCAGATCTACGAGGGCGCCAACGGCATCCAGGCCCTCGACCTGGTGGGGCGCAAGCTGGGGCTCGGGACGGGCCGGCTGCTCCGCCGCTTCTTCCATCCGGTGGCGGCCTTCATCGCGGAGGCAAGCGCCGAGGCCGCCATGGCCGAGTTCGTGCTGCCGCTCGCCAAAGTCTTCGCGCGGCTCCAGCAAGTGACGGCCCAGATCGCCGAAGCGGGCTTGCGCGACCCCGAGGAAGCGGGTGCGGCGGCCAGCGACTATCTGGAGTTCTTCGCTCTCGTCGCCCAGGCCTATATGTGGGCCCGCATGGCGCGCGTCGCGCTCGCCAAGCAATCGGGCGAGGACAGCGCCTTCTACAAGGCCAAGCTCGCCACGGCGCGCTTCTTCTTCGCCCGCGTCCTGCCGCGCCAGGCGGCGCTGTTCCAGATGCTGGGCGCGGGGAAGGCGAGCCTGATGGAGATGGAAGCGTCCCTCTTCTGATTGCGCCAGCTATCTGAGCAGGCCCGAGTTGATCACTTTGTCGACGTAGTTCTGCGCCACCTGCTGCGCCGCGAGGCTGACGGCTTGGGTGAGCGCCTTTTTCACTTCGGGGCAAAACACCACGTCGGACTCCGCCTCGCCGTCACCGGTGACCTGGCTGATCAAGATTTCCTTTGCTTGATCGTCCGTGACCCTGACCCGAAGAACCACGTCGGCCGCCGCAACCGCCGTTGAGCTGAAGAGCCCCGGTTCGACTTTCAAGTGGGGGTGGAACCCGTCGAGGGCGATGGCGATATTGTATTTGGCACCGGGCGCCGGCTGCTGCGGCGAACCATTCGGCACCTCATTGCGAAGGCCTTTGCGGCTGGCGGCCTGGAGCGATTGCACCAGGCCGGGTCCCAAGGTAACCGGAACGGACCAGGCGCCGCAGCCCCATCCGGAAACGCTGACTTCCTGGGCATAGCTGGCGAGGTCGGGTGGAATATAGACGCTGGTCGGACTCTCGACCGTGACTCCGGTCTTGATGTCGCTGTCCGCGACGCCGGGCGGCGCGATGCTCGAGGTGCTCATGCAACCGCTGAGCCCAAAGCAAGCCAGGGCCAGAACGACCAAATAGCGCATTTCTCCGATCCCCCGGCCGCGAATTCCCCAGCGCCTTCCATACCTGAAAGTGGCACAATCGGCAATAGAGTCCCGTGGCTACGCTACCACCGTGCTGCCGTTGATTCGATGAGCGCTGGGTTCCAGCATCTTATGGCCATCACTGGGCCAGAATCAGATGCCGATCGAATCCTGCCGCGACCAAACGCCGAAAAGCCTCGTTGACTTCAGCGGGAATCTCCTCAGGCGCCTGATATCCCATGGCCGGATAGAGGGCGATGCGCTGAAAATCGCCCACCATCAGATTGATGATCAGTTCCGGGTCGTAGCGCTTGAGGCAGTAGTCCTTGAAGCTGCAGGGCTGCGACGTCATGGTGAACGCGAGCGCGCCCAGATGCATCCGGCCCGTCGCCCGTGCCCGTCGCTCCATGTAGGGTTTCGAGACGACGATCATGCTCGAGCAGGCGGTGCCAGACTCGGCCAGCAGCGCCGTGGAGAATTGGAAATTCTCGCCGGTGTTGGTGCTTCGCGGCTCCAACAGGATGCGATCGGCCGGCGCGCCGCGCCGGATCGCGATGTCGCGGAATTCCTCCGCCTCGCTCCTGGTCCAGGGACTCTTCAAGAGGTCCCGGCGCCTGGTGATGCCGCCCGAAAAGACGATCACGCGCCCCTGGCCCGCGATCAGCAGGTCGGCCGCATGCTCGGCGACGGCGCCATCGTAGCTGCCGAGCCCGAGGATCACGTCCGCCTCGCCGACCGGCTGGCCGAGGCGGTGGTAGTCCCACAGGCGTTTGGCGTCGGCGAGGACCTGGTCGTTCATCGGTTTCGCCTAAGCGGTTAGAAATCCCATTTACAACAGGAGTGCGCAAAATCATAATTTCCACTCGCGAAAGAATTGCGAATGACTTTCGCGCGTCGAGTGTGGGTCGGGGGAGTCATGAGAAGAGTCCTAGTCTTGGTCGCCGCTTTGGTGGCGTTGGCATGCTGCACGCCGGAATCACCACCGAACGTCGCCCTATCCAGTTCGAACAAGAGTATCGCGATTATCGCGGCAATCCCACCGCAGATAAGGCTGGCCACCACGGGCTTAACCGTGTTCGACAATTCTCTTGACGTGGCCGACGTGCCGGAATGGCGCCTCGATTCTGTCGCGCGCGATGCGGCGGTGCACGCATTGTCGTCCCGCTACCGCATCGCCTATGCGATGACGGACAGTCAGTTCGCCGATCCGGAAAGCCGCTTGGAAGTTGCGCTGGACGACACGACGACGATCCAAACCTATGCTCGCTCCCACGCTCGCACGGATAGTCCCGTCGATCTGTTCGTCATTCTTTGCCTAAGCGCGCGCGCATTTCCTTATACCGATTACCCCGACGTGTTCCAGTTCATCGGTGTCAGCAAACTTCGGGACCCGATCCTGACCCGCGCGCCGGTGGTGCACAGTTATGTCCTTGCGACAATCTTGGACGGCAGGACTTTTAAGATCATCGCCGATACTCCGCTCTTCCTGCCGCCGCATAAGCGAACTTCCTGGATGGCCTGGGGTGTGGGTGGAAACTATCCCGAAGAGCAGCTGCAGGATTTTCAATGGAAGGACCTCTGGCGCAATTTGACGACGGATCAAAAGAATCTTATTCGCGACAGGATCATCTATCTGCTTTCGACCTCGACCTACTACACGCTTCAGACAACGCTGATGGCTGGCGGCTCGTAGCAGAGGCGCCGGCCATCCCGACCTAGTCGCCTGAGCCCGGCCTGCGTGGTAGGTTGGCCGAGGAGTTCGGCGCAACAGGCATTCAGCGGGCGTCTTCATGTCAGAAGCACACAATTTGTTGGCCCAACTTTCCCACCTCGCCAACGGCCCGGCGAACCGGTCGACTGCGCTTCCGCCCGGGCTCTACCACGACAACGAAATTTTCGCGCTTGAGCGCCGGAAGCTGTTCGCCAAGGGCTGGCTCTGCCCCGGGCTCGCGGCCGAGATCGCCAAGCCGGGCGACTATCTGACTTTCTCCATCGACGACCAGCCGATCTTCGCCATCCGGGGCGAGGACGGCGCCATCCGCAGCTTCTCCAACGTCTGCCTGCATCGGATGATGCGCTTGCTCGACGGACGTGGGAATTGCCCGCGCATCGTCTGTCCCTATCACGCCTGGACCTATGGCATCGATGGGCGCCTGCTCGGCGCCCCCCATATGAAGGAGAGCCCGGGCTTCGAGCCTCGCAAGTTTGGCTTGCCGGAGATTCGTACCGAGATCTGGGAGGGCTGGATTTACGTCACCCTCGATCCCAAGTCCGAGAGCGTGGCAGACCTGCTGCGGCCGCTGCAGGGCATCGTGGCGCCCTATGCCATGGCGGGCTATGTCCCGGTCGCGGCCCAGGACCATGTCTGGGCGACTAACTGGAAGCTGCTGACCGAGAACTTCATGGAGGGGTATCACCTGCCGGTCGCCCATCGAAAGACGGTAGGCGCCTGGTTCCCGGCGGAGGAGACCGAGTTCCCGAAAGAAAGCCACCCCGGCTTCACCTGGCAGACCTTCACCAAGGATGAGAACGCCACCTACGGCCGCGCCCATCCGGCCAATGACCGGTTGGAAGGCCGATGGCGCTTCACCTCGGTCATGCCCACGGTCTTCCCGACCCACATGTATGTGCTGGCACCGGACCATCTCTGGTATCTCTCGCTGCGGCCGAAATCCATCGGCGAGGTCCATGTCCGCTTCGGCGCCGCATTGGCGCCAGAGGTCATGAGCTCCCTCAACGATCCCAAATCCTTCGTGGACGAGCTGGTGGGCTTCTTCGATCGGGTGAATGGCGAAGACAAGGGGATCGTCGAAGGGCTCTACGAGGGAACCGCCGCACCGCTCGCGCGTCCCGGACGCCTCTCCTGGCTCGAGCGGGAGATCCACGATTTCATGGGCTATCTCGCCCGCGGGCTATCGGCCTGAAGCTGCGCCGGTTACAGACGGAGCGGCCAGCCCCAGCGGGTGAAGAGACGTCGGCAGCGGGGCGAGCCGTTGATGGCCATCGCCAGGGAGGAATACGAGGAGCCCCATGATCCCACTACATAGTCGCAGGCGCTGAGCAGCAGCAGGTCGACATAGTCGTCGGCGAGCTCGACCGGAGCCGGGATGGCCCCGGGCCCACTTTGCCGATCCGGCTTCTTGGGATAGCTGATGACGCTCCCAGATAGCCTGGCGCGCATCTTGGCTTCGGTCTTCGGATCGTCGGTTGCCAGATAGATTCCTTCGCCATTCTTCCGGGCCGCCTGAGCGACGCGGATGAAGATCCAGTCAGGGGACCGCGCCCGGGCCGCCCTGTGGTCCGTGCGCCGCATGTGCAACCCCGCGACAGGCCCCGGCGCCATGTTGTCGGCACGGAATGCGGCCACCCTGTCACGGACGCCGTCGGCAGGCCGCGGCAGCCATGGGACCAGGCCTGCTTCATCCATGGGCTTGCCATCGGACGCCGCGGCAAAGCAATGGCAGCTCTTCAGGACGATGCCGGGCGGTCCGTCGAGAGGAATGCGCCGGGTCTCGGGCGACCCCCCCTCGTCGTTCATCAGCGTGCGCATGGCGTGATAGCGGTGCTCCAGGCCTTCCGGCAGCGAAGGAAGCAAGGAGATCGAGGGGTCGCGCTGGAACAGCGCCTCATAGTCCGGCCAGTTCCAGACGATGCTGCAGCGCGCGCCGACCATCTGGCTCACCCGCTTGGCCGAGGCGATTGCCCGCATCCGGTTGGCGAGCTGGCCATACGGGATCAGGATGAGATGTTCAAGGGTCACCGGGGAACCGCCGCGGCCGGCCGGCGCGGATCCGGTTTCAACGCCGGCGAACTCTATCGACCGCGTCCCGCCAGCCGTCGTAAAGCCGGGCGCGCTCGGCGGCTGCCATGCGCGGCTCGAACAGCCGCTCCCGGCGCCAGGTTCCGGCGATGTCCTCGACCGAGCCCCACAAGCCAGAGGCGAGCCCGGCGAGATAGGCAGCACCTAGCGCCGTCGTCTCCGTCACCGCGGGGCGCTCCACCGGCAGGTCGAGCGTGTCGGCCAGGAACTGCATCAGCCAATCGTTGCGGGTCATGCCGCCATCGACGCGCAGCGCCGTCGGCGGCGGCGCGCCGTCGGCGGCCATGGCCTCCATCAGGTCGCGGGTCTGATAGCAGACGGCCTCGAGCGCCGCCCGCGCGATCGCGGCCCGGCCGACATCGCGGGTGAGCCCCAGGATGGCGCCCCTTGCGTCGGGATCCCAGTAGGGCGCGCCGAGACCAGTGAAGGCCGGCACGAGATAGACCCCTTCGTTGCCGGAAAGCCCTGCGGCGAGTGCCTCGCTCTCGCCGGCACTGGCGAAGAGACCAAGCTCGTCGCGCAGCCATTGGATCGCGGCTCCGGCGATGAAGATGCTGCCTTCCAGGGCATAGGTGGTCCGCCCCGCCAGCCGTGAAGCCACGGTCGCCACCAGCCGGTTGCGGGACACCGGCGCCTTGTCTCCGGCATTGAGCAGCACGAAGCAGCCGGTCCCATAGGTGCTCTTGATCATGCCCGGCTGGAAGCAGGCTTGGCCCACCGCAGCCGCCTGCTGATCGCCCACCAGGCTTCGGATCGGAATGGCGCGGCCGAAATGCGAGGGCTCGCTGGCGCCGAAGTCCACCGATGATGAATCGCGCACCTCGGGGAGCAGCGCGCGCGGCACGCCGAACAGATCCAGCAAGCCCTGGTCCCAGTCCTGGCGGTTGATGTCGAAGAGCAGTGTGCGGCAGGCGTTCGTGGCGTCGGTCGCATGCAACCTGCCGCCGGAGAGCCGCCAGAGGAGGAAGCTGTCGACGGTGCCGAAGGCAAGCTCGCCCTTCTCCGCCCGGCCGCGTGCGCCCGGCACTTGGTCCAGCAGCCAGGCAATCTTGCTGGCGGAGAAATAGGGATCGAGAAGCAGGCCGGTGATCGCCTGGACTCTGGGGCCCTCGCCTGCCTCTTCGAGCTTGCGGCAGAGGGCCGCACCCCGCCGGTCCTGCCAGACGATGGCGTTATGGATCGGCCGGCCCGTCGCCCGCTCCCAAAGGATCGTGGTCTCGCGCTGGTTGGTGATGCCGATGGCCGCGACATCGGGGGCCTTGGCGAGCGCCTCGCGGCAGACGGCGAGCGTCGCGCGCCAGATTTCCTCCGGATCATGCTCGACCCAGCCGTCGGCGGGATAGATCTGGGGCAGTTCCCGCTGGGCGCGCGCCAGGATGCGCGCCTGGTCGTCGAAGACCATCGCCCGGGTGCTGGTGGTTCCCTGGTCGATCGCAAGGATGCTGCCGCTGGCCATGGTCTTCCTTCCAGGCGCGATGATCGAAGGCCGGACGGGGTTGCGTCAAGCGGCGGGCGAGGGCACTTATGTCCCTTTCCTCGCGGGAGCGGCGGTCGATGGATAGCTACGATCTTCTCGTCGTCGGTGGCGGCATCAACGGGGCCGGAATCGCCCGCGACGCGGCCGGGCGCGGCCTCAAGGTGCTGCTGGTCGAGCAGGCCGATCTGGCGAGTGCGACGTCCTCGGCCTCGACCAAGCTCATCCATGGCGGGCTTCGCTATCTGGAGTATTACGAGTTCCGGCTGGTGCGCGAGGCGTTGAAGGAGCGCGAGGTGCTGCTGGCCGCTGCACCGCATATCATCTGGCCGCTTCGCTTCGTGCTGCCCCACGAGCGCCACTTGCGTCCCGAATGGCTGATCCGCATGGGGCTCTTCCTCTATGACCATCTGGGCGGACGCCAACGGCTGCCGGGCTCCAGGGGCGTCGACCTCGTCCGCGATCCCGTGGGCCGGCCTCTCAAGGAAAGCTTCAAGCGAGGCTTCATCTATTCCGACTGCTGGGTCGAGGATTCGCGCCTCGTGGCGCTCGCCGCCCGCGATGCGGCGGAGCGGGGTGCCGCGATCGCCACGCGCACCGGCTGCCTTTCCGCCGGCCGCGCTGGCGACGGCTGGCGGGCGAGGCTCACGGACGGGCGCGAGGTCGAGGCGCGAGGCCTGGTCAACGCCACCGGACCCTGGGTCGCGCGCTTCCTCGACCGGGGGCTGGGGCTGCCCCATCGCGCGGCTTTGCGCCTGGTGAAGGGCAGCCATATCGTGCTGCCCCGGCTGTTCGAGGGCGACCAGGCCTATATCCTCCAGAACGACGACCGGCGCATCGTCTTCGCCATCCCCTACGAAAGGAAGTTCACCCTCGTCGGCACCACCGATCTTCCGTTCGAGGACGACCCGGTGAAGGTCGCCATTTCCGCCGATGAGACGGCCTATCTCTGCCAGGTGATCAACCGCTATTTCCGCAAGCAGATGTCGCCAGGCGACGTGGTCTGGAGCTATGCCGGCGTCAGGCCGCTTTACGACGACGCGGCGGCGAACGCGTCGGCCGTGACGCGCGACTATGTCCTCGATCTCGATGGAGCTACGGGCGAGGCGCCGCTGCTCTCGGTTTTCGGCGGCAAGATCACCACCTTCCGCCGTCTGGCCGAGCATGCGATGGCCAAGCTGGCACCCTTCTTTCCCAAGGCCGGCCGGCCTTGGACCGCGACCGCAGCGCTTCCGGGCGGCGACATGGCGGATGCGGATTTCGACCGGTTTCTGGCAAGCCTTCAGGCGAAGCGCCCCTGGCTGCCCGCGGAATTGGCCAGGCGTTACGCGCGCGCCTACGGCACGCGGGTCGAGCGCTTGCTCGCCGGGGCGGGCAAGCTTGCCGACCTCGGCCGGGATTTCGGCGGCGGCCTTTACGGCGCCGAGGTCGACTACCTGGTCGACCAGGAATGGGCCCGCAGCGCCGAGGACATTCTCTGGCGCCGCTCGAAGCTGGGCCTGCATCTTTCGGCGGCGACCCAGGCGGCGCTGAAGGACCGGTTCTCCTAGATGATCCAGCGGATCGGCATTCTCGGGGCCGGGGCCTGGGGGACAGCGCTGGCGGTGAGCGCGCAGCGCGCGGGACGGGACGTGACGCTCTGGGTCCGGCGTTCGGTTCAGGCGGCGACGCTCTTTGCCCGGCGGGAGAACCTGCTGCATCTGCCCGGTGCGATGCTGGACCCGGCGATCCGGATCACCAATGCCATCGAGCCGGTGCTGGAGGCCGACGCCATTCTGGTGGCGCTCCCGGCCCAGCATCTGCGCGAGCATCTCGCGGGCCTCGCCTGGTCGGGAGCGCCGGCCGTCCTGTGCGCCAAGGGCATCGAGAAGACGAGCCTCAAGACCATGCCCGAGGTGATGGCCGAGATCGCGCCCGGCCTGCCGGTCGCCGTCCTATCGGGGCCAACATTCGCGCCGGAAGTGGCGGCCGGCAAACCCACCGCCGTGGTGATCGCGGCCAGCGACCTCGGCCTTGCCGAGCGCCTGGCCGTCGCCCTCGCGGCACCTTCCTTCCGACCCTATGCCTCCGACGATCCGGTCGGCGTCGCTCTCGGCGGTGCTGCCAAGAACGTGCTCGCCATCGGCTGCGGCATCGTGCTGGGCCGGGCGCTGGGCGAGAATGCGCGCGCGGCATTGCTGACGCGGGGCCTGGCCGAGCTGGCGCGCCTGGTCGATGCGGCAGGCGGCAAGCGCGAGACGGCCATGGGGCTTTCAGGCGCGGGCGATCTGATCCTGACCGCGACCAGCCTCCAGTCGCGCAACACCTCCCTCGGCATCGCGCTCGGCCAGGGACGGGCGCTGGCCGAGATCCTGGCGGAGCGGGCGAGCATCGCCGAAGGTGTGGAAAGCGCGCCGGCGGTGGTGGCGCTCGCCCGGCGCCACGGCGTGGATATGCCGATCTGCGAGGCGGTGGCGGCGATCCTCCAGGGCGGTGACATCGACGCCGAGCTTCGCCGGCTGCTCGCCCGGCCCCTGAAGCGCGAGGCTTAGAGCCTGATCGTCTCAAGCCTGCTCGGCTTGAGACGTGAATCAGGCTCTGCTCCTAGTACCTCTGCACAGGGATTATGACTCTTTGGTTGGATCTGGGTAAGCGTGGGCCATTTTGGTCCGGGCGCGTT
>Ga0209415_10017656_pt1 | contig 11336 bp, 6 predicted proteins | sample PeaSoiSIISIP2007_FD_187696 | JGI IMG/M metagenome (GOLD analysis project Ga0209415, IMG submission 187696) | Peat soil microbial communities from Weissenstadt, Germany - SII-SIP-2007 (SPAdes) (version 2) | ecosystem: Environmental > Terrestrial > Soil > Wetlands > Peat | place: Germany...
CGATCCGAGCCGATTTTCCCCAAAAAACCATGCCGGAGGCGAAAAGTCGGGAGCCTCATGAAATATCCGGGCTAGGGACGGTCATCAATTGTGCGGATACCTTCGCGTGCTCGAAGGCGAGGCGCATGAAGAACCTGTCATACTCCTCATCCTCGACGTAAAGGACAGTCTTGACTCTACTCATAAATCTTTCATCCCTTGGCAATGAAGCCGGTCTTGGCCTGCGTGTTCAGGCCCGGTTCGCCTGCCGGTCTGAGATCCAGCCAGAACCGGCTCCCGTGGCCCGGCTTGGACTCCACTCCGACCCCACCGCCCATTCGCTCCACCACCTTCCGCACCAGGGCCAACCCGATGCCGGTGCCTTCGTAATCCCTGCTTCCCCTTTGAAACATCCGGAAAAGCTGCGGTTGGAATGACTCGGGTATGCCGATGCCGTGGTCTTCGATCCAGATGCGGACGAAGGGCCCGGAGGCCGGGCTCGGCGTCTCCGTGTCTCCGCGTCCCCGTCCCTCCGCGTCTTCCCGGACCTCCGCCCAGACGCGGACCTGCGCCCGTTGGCCGGGCTTTATGAATTTCGCGGCATTGTCCAGCAGGTTCGAAAAGCACTGGATCAGGCCGGCCTCATTGCCCAGCACCATGGGGATGTTCTCTTCGACACGGACGCAGGCCTTGGGTGGCTGAAGGGAGGGATAGGATTCGAGTATGCCGCGCAGCAGGGCCGCGGCATCGACCGGCACCAGCGCCAAGTTTTCCCGGACCGCTTTGCTGTAGCTGAGGGCATCGGTGATCAGGCAGTCCATGCGGCTGGCCGCGGTAGCGATGCGGCGGAGATAGGTCTTTCGCTCCTGGCCAGGGCATTTGGCGCAGAGGTCCTCGAGCATGGTGGCGAAGCCCTGCATGGCGCGCAAGGGGGCGCGCATGTCGTGCGTGATGGAATAGGAGAAGTGCTCGAGTTCACCAATCATCTCCTGGAGTTTGGCGGTCCGCTCGCGGACCAACTCCTCGAGGTGGAGGTTCGACCGGGCCAACTCCTCCTTGGTTTCGCGCAAGGCCGCTTCGGCCTGCTTGCGCTCGGCGACCTCGCGGATGAGGGAGTCGTTGGCCCGCGTCAGATCGGCGGTGCGATGGGCGACGCGTTGCTCGAGTTCCGCATTAAGCCGCTGGAGGGAGGATTCGGCGCGGCGCCGTTCGGCGTTTTCGGCTGCGAGTTGGCTCCGCGCCTGGGCCAGTTGGACGAAGACCCGGACCTTGGCGCGGAGGATGTCCGGGTTGACCGGCTTCACGAGATAATCGACCCCCCCAGCCCGGTAGCTGCTGGCGACGGATTCGGCGTCGTCGTAATGCGCCGTGATGAAAATGATGGGGGTCAGGCTTGCCTGCTCGCGCTGGTGGAGGAGGGCGGCCAACTCCAAGCCGTTGAGGTCCGGCATCTTGATGTCGAGCAGGATCACGGCGAACTCGTCCTGAAGCAGGTGGCGAAAGGTCTCCTGCGCCGAGCGCGCCGTGACGATGGGATGGCCGAGGTCGGCCAGGATGGCTTGGAGAACCGTCAGGTTGGCTTCTTCGTCGTCCACCACCAGGAGCTTAACCGGGGACGCGGGCCTCGGACCGGGAGGCGCCGGTGTTCCTGTCTTAAGGGTCTCAGGCATGGGATTACCACTTCCTCCGGTAGATGTGGCGGCGGGTGTCGAGTGGTTCGTAATCGGCCTGGTGCAAGGTCACATCCAGGGCATTGGACCGGCGGAGCACCAGGAGGCCACGGGGCGCCAGGCTGGCGTATAACAGGTCGTGGACGCGGGCCTGCAGGATGGGGTCGAAGTCGCGCATGGCTTCGCCGCAGTACACGAGCTGAAACTCATTGAACGAGGCATCCGTCGCCAGGTTGTGCCCGGCAAAGACGACATTCTTGCGGAGCGCGGGCGACACCACCGCCCGGCCATCCTGGGCCGTGTAGTATTCCGAGAATTTGCGCCGGCCCCCGGCTTTGCGGTAGTTGGTGGCGGCGCGTCTCATGGCCTCGAGGGGCCAAACGCCCGCCCGGGCCTGGCGAACAACGGCCTCGCAGAGGTCCGTGGCATAGAGGCGGCAGCGGTCCTGGAGTGTTTCCTCCAGCAAAATGATCGCCAGCGAATAAGCCTCGGCTCCGCCGGCGCAACCAGCCACCCAAAGGCGGGGGAAGGGGTAGGTCCTCAGCCAGGGCACAATGTCCTGGCGCAAGACCCGGTAAAGAGAAGGCTCGCTAAAGAGGGCCGTTTGGCGTGTGGCCAAACCCAGGAGCAACCGATCCAAGGACGCCGCATCGCGCAGAACGGCTGCCTGCAGCCCGGAGATCGAGTCGAGTTGCTCCTGCCGAAGGAAAGCGAGCACTCGGTCCTTGAGCGCGGGACGGTTATAGTTGAGGAAGTCGAACCCCGAATGGAGCAAAATGCCCTCCAGGAGCCGCTTGAGCTCGACGTCCTCGGTTTGCGCTGAACTGAGATCAATGCTGTTCATCGGCGCCTTGGCACTGGCCCTTGACCCTGGGTTCAGACAGATAGACACGGAGCAACGAGCGAAGGCGGTCCATATCGACCGGCTTGGTAATGTAATCGTTCGCGCCTGCCTCGAGGCACTTCTCACGGTCCCCTTTCATCGCCTTGGCGGTCACCGCGAGGATGGGCAAGTTGGCGAAAACCGGGTTGGCCCGGATACGCCGCATGCACTCCATGCCGTCCATTTCCGGCATCATGACGTCCATCAGAACCGCGTCGAGATCCGGAGTCGCGCTGAGGAGATCGAGGGCTTGCTGGCCGCTCTCAGCGAAGATGACCTGCATCTTGTATCGTTGGAGGGCGGTGGTGATGGCAAAGATGTTCCGCAAATCGTCGTCGACCACCAGCACTTTCTTGCCGGCCAAGGACGGATCGCTCTGGCGGACCTTTTCGATGAGCCGGCGTTGGCGTTCCGGCAGGCGCGCCTGGACGCGGTGGAGGAAGAGAGCGGTTTCGTCGAGCAATCGCTCGGGAGACTTGACGTCCTTGATGATGACAGCCTCGCTCATTCGGCGCAACTCGGCGTCCTCGCTCTCGGTCAACTCCTTGCCGGTATAGACGATGATGGGCAAGGTGGCCATGTTGGGCATTCGCTTGATCTGACCGATAAGCTCGGCGCCAGGGAGGTCGGGCAAGCGCAGGTCCACGACCAGGCAATCGAACCGGCGCTCGGCCAGGGCCTGTTTGGCGGCTTCGGCAGTCCCCACGCCGGTGATTTGGACGTCGCTGCCGCCGATGAGCTCAAGAATGGACTGGCGCTGGGTTTCGTCGTCTTCTACCACCAGCAGTTGCTTAATGCGCCGGCTGAGGAATTCCTGCAAACGGGCCAGGGCGGCGTCCAAGGCCTCGGCAGGCACTGGTTTTTGCAGGCAGCCTAGCGCCCCCAGCCGCAGCGTCCGTTCTTCGTCCAGGTCCACGGAGATGATCTGAACGGGAATGTGGCGGGTGGCCGGATCGCTCTTCCAATGGTCCAGCAAAGCCCAACCGTTCCCGTCAGGCAGGCGCAGGTCCAGGACGATGGCCGCCGGGGCGTACTCACGCACGCCGTCCGCCCCGGTTTCCACGCCGCGGGCCGTAATGCATTTGAAGCCCTGTGTGTGCGCCCGGCGCATCAAATCATTGCTGAAGCCCGGGTCGTCATCGACGATAAGCAACACCTGGTCGCCGGGAGCCAGGTCGTTGCGGTCGTCGTCGTATTCGATAATCTCCAGGGCCGGCCCGGTCTCGGCAACCGCGGGCGGCTGGATCCGCCGAACGGGGGCGGTCGTGGCGGCGGCGCGCGCTGAACCGGCGGTCTTGTGCGGTGGGGTGTACGAAATGGGCAGGAAAAGCGTGAAGGTCGAGCCGCTGCCGGGTTCGCTCACGACGCGGATGGCGCCGCCGAGCATCCAAGCGATCTCACGGCTGATGGACAAGCCCAGGCCGGTACCGCCGTATTTGCGGGCGGTGCCGGCGTCGGCCTGCTGGAAGGCCTCGAAGATGATGCGCTGTTTTTCCTTGGGAATGCCAATCCCGGTGTCGCGCACGTCGAAGGCAATGACCGTCCGGGCCTGGTCCAGGCGCGGTTGGCCGTCGCCCCAGCCTTCGATCGCCGGGCGGATGGTAAGCTCGACGCCGCCGCGATCGGTGAACTTGAACGCGTTGGAGAGCAGGTTCTTGAGCACCTGTTGCACGCGCTTGCCGTCGGTGCGCAGCGAGCGGGGCATGTTGGGATCGGTCTTGATCTCGAAATCCAGCTTCTTGGTTTCCGCGACATGACGGAAGGTGCGATCGGTAAACTCGCGCAGGGCCTCGAACCCGACATCGCTGACGTCCACCGCCATGGTGCCCGACTCGATCTTGGACAAGTCGAGGATTTCGTTGATGAGTTCCAGCAAATCGCTGCCGGAGGTATGGATGGTGCGGGCGTGCTCGACCTGTTTTTCCGTGAGGTTGTTGTCGGTGTTGTCCTGCAGGATCTTGGAGAGGATGAGCAGGCTGTTGAGCGGAGTGCGGAGTTCGTGCGACATGTTGGCCAGGAACTCGCTCTTGTATTTCGAGGTGAGGGCCAGTTCTTCGGCCTTTGATTGGAGGGCCATGCGCGCGGTTTCGACTTCTGCGTTCTTCTGCTCGACCTCGGTCTTCTGCTGGCTGAGCAACTGCGCCTTCTCTTGCAGCTCGTCGTTGGTGTTCTGCAGGGTTTCCTGCTGTTTCTTGAGCAACTCCTCGGAGGCCTGCAAGGAGCGGGCCTGTTCCTCGAGCCGTTTGTTCTTCTCGGTAAGTTCGGCCTGCTGGCTCTGCAATTCGTTAGTCAGGGACTGGGACTGCTTGAGCAATTCCTCCGTGCGCATGTTGGCTTGAATCGTGTTGACCACGATGCCCAAGCTCTCCATGAGCTGGTCCAGGAAGGTAAGGTGAATATCACTGAACCGCTGGAAGCTGGCTAGCTCGATGACCGCCTTGACCCCGCCTTCAAAGAGGACCGGCAGCACCACCAGGTTCAACGGCTTCGACTCGCCCAGACCCGAGCCGATCTTGATATAGTCGTTGGGCACGTCGGTGATCAGGACGCGTTCCTTTTCGATCAGCACCTGGCCGATAAGGCCCTCGCCCGCCTTGAATTCGTTGGACGGCTGCTTGCGCTCCCGATAGGCGTAACTGGCCAGCAGCTTGAGATACGTTTCATCATGCGCGGCTTCGTGGATGTAAAACACCCCTTGCTGGGCCTGGACCAGGGGGGCCAGCTCGGAGAGCGTCATCTTGCAGACCTGCTGGAGGTCGCGCTGGCCCTGGAGCTTGCGGGTAAAGGTGGCCAGGTTGGTCTTGAGCCAGTCTTGCTCGGCATTCTTGGTCGTCGTCGACTTGAGGTTGCGAATCATTTCGTTGACGTTGTCTTTGAGCAAGGCGACTTCGCCGGCGGCATCGACCGTGATCGAACGGCTCAAGTCACCCTGAGTAACGGCCGTAGAGACTTCGGCGATGGCGCGCACCTGGGTGGTGAGGTTGGCCGCCAGACGGTTGACGTTGTCCGTCAGGTCCTTCCAGGTGCCGGCGGCGCCGGGCACTTGCGCCTGGCCGCCGAGCTTGCCTTCGGTGCCGACTTCGCGGGCCACGCGGGTCACCTCCGAGGCGAACGAATTGAGCCGGTCCACCGTCAGGTTGAGGGTGTTCTTGAGTTCGAGAATTTCGCCTTTGGCATCGACGGTGATCTTGCGGGCCAGTTCGCCGTTGGCGATGGCCGTGGCAACTTCCGCGATGTTGCGGACCTGGTTGGTCAGGTTGGCCGCCATGCCGTTGACCGAGTCGGTCAAGTCCTTCCAGGTGCCGGCCACGCCAGACACCTGGCCTTGGCCGCCGAGCTTGCCTTCGGTGCCTACCTCACGGGCCACGCGGGTAACCTCGGAGGCGAAGGAGTTGAGCTGGTCCACCATCGTGTTGATAGTGTCCTTGAGTTCGAGAATCTCGCCCTTGGCATCGACGGTGATCTTGCGGGTCAGGTCGCCGTTGGCCACGGCCGTGGTTACCGTGGCAATGTTGCGGACTTGCGAGGTTAGGTTGGCCGCCATCCCGTTGACGGAGTCGGTCAAGTCCTTCCACACCCCGGCCACGCCGGGCACCTGGCCCTGGCCGCCGAGCTTGCCTTCGGTGCCCACTTCGCGGGCCACTCGCGTCACCTCGGCGGCAAAGGAATTGAGGCGGTCCACCATGATGTTGATGGTATTTTTGAGTTCGAGGATTTCGCCCCGGGCATCCACGGTAATCTTGCGGGCCAGCTCGCCGTTGGCCACGGAGGTGGTCACCTCGGCGATGTTGCGGACCTGGTTGGTGAGATTGGCGGCCATGCCGTTGACCGAGTCGGTCAGGTCCTTCCACGTGCCGGCCACACCGGGCACCTGTGCCTGCCCGCCGAGCTTGCCTTCGGTGCCGACCTCGCGCGCCACGCGCGTAACTTCGTCGGCGAACGAGCTGAGCTGGTCCACCATCGTGTTGATCGTGTTCTTGAGCTGCAGAATTTCGCCGCGGGCATCCACGGTGATCTTGCGCGTCAAGTCGCCCTTGGCTACGGCCGTGGTCACGTCGGCGATGTTTCGGACCTGGTTGGTCAGGTTGGCCGCCATCCCGTTGACGTTGTCGGTCAGGTCTTTCCAGGTGCCGGCCACGCCTTTGACTTCCGCCTGGCCGCCCAGTTTGCCCTCGGTGCCCACCTCACGCGCCACGCGGGACACCTCCGAGGCGAAGGAGTTGAGCTGGTCCACCATGATGTTCACCGTGTTCTTGAGCTCGAGAATCTCCCCCCGGGCATCGACCGTGATCTTGCGCGTCAAGTCGCCTTTGGCCACGGCCGTGGTCACGTCCGCGATGTTGCGCACCTGGGCGGTGAGGTTGGCCGCCATGCTGTTGACGTTGTCCGTAAGGTCCTTCCAGGTGCCGCCCACGCCCTTGACGTCGGCCTGCCCACCCAGCCGGCCCTCGGTGCCGACCTCGCGGGCCACGCGCGTCACTTCCGAAGCGAAGGCGTTGAGTTGGTCCACCATGATGTTGACCGTGTTCTTGAGTTCGAGAATTTCACCGCGGGCGTCCACGGTGATCTTCTTGGAGAGGTCGCCTTTGGCGACGGCCGTGGTCACCTCGGCGATGTTGCGCACCTGGCTGGTGAGGTTGGCCGCCATGCCGTTGACCGAGTCGGTCAAGTCCTTCCACGTCCCGGCCACGCCGGGAACCTGTCCCTGACCGCCCAACTTGCCTTCGGTGCCCACTTCGCGCGCCACGCGCGTGACTTCGGAGGCGAACGAGTTGAGGCGGTCCACCATGGTGTTGATGGTGTTCTTCAACTCAAGGATTTCGCCGCGCGCATCCACGGTGATCTTGCGGGCCAGGTCGCCGTTGGCCACCGCGGTGGTCACTTCGGCGATGTTGCGCACCTGGCTGGTGAGGTTGGCCGCCATGCCGTTGACCGAGTCGGTCAAGTCCTTCCACGTGCCGGCCACGCCGCGCACGTCCCCCTGGCCGCCCAGTTTGCCGTCGGTGCCCACCTCGCGGGCCACGCGGGTGACTTCGGAGGCGAAGGAGTTGAGCTGGTCCACCATCGTGTTGATGGTGTTCTTGAGCTCCAGGATTTCGCCGCGCGCATCCACCGTGATCTTGCGGTTGAGGTCGCCGTTGGCCACGGCGGTGGTCACTTCGGCGATGTTACGCACCTGGGCGGTGAGGTTGGCTGCCATGCTGTTGACGTTGTCGGTAAGGTCCTTCCACGTACCGCCCACGCCTCTGACCTCGGCCTGGCCGCCGAGCTTGCCGTCAGTGCCTACTTCGCGCGCCACGCGCGTCACTTCCGAGGCGAACGAGTTGAGCTGGTCCACCATGATGTTCACCGTGTTCTTGAGCTCGAGGATTTCACCTTTGGCATCGACCGTGATCTTGCGGGCCAGGTCGCCGCGCGCCACGGCCGTGGTCACGTCGGCGATGTTGCGGACTTGGGCGGTGAGGTTGGCGGCCATGCCGTTCACGTTGTCGGTCAGGTCCTTCCAGACGCCGGCGACGCCGGGCACGACGGCCTGGCCGCCGAGCTTGCCTTCGGTGCCGACCTCGCGGGCTACGCGCGTGACTTCCGAGGCGAAGCCGCGCAATTGCTCGACCATCGTGTTGATGGCGTCCTTGAGTTGGAGAAACTCGCCGCGCACGTCCACGGTGATCTTCTTGGACAAGTCGCCGCTGGCCACGGAAATCGTCACGTCGGCGATGTTACGCACCTGCGCCGTCAGGTTGGATGCCATCGAGTTCACCGACTCGGTCAGGTCTTTCCAGGTGCCGGCCACACCCTTGATTTGGGCCTGGCCGCCGAGCTTGCCCTCGGTGCCCACCTCGCGGGCCACGCGCGTGACCTCCGAGGTGAACGCGCTGAGTTGCTCGACCATCGAGTTGACCGCCTTGCCGGCGCGCAGGAACTCGCCTTGCAGCGGCCGGCCTTCGACCTCCAAGGAAACGGTCTGGGACAGGTCGCCTTTGGCGACGGCGCCGATGACGCGGGCCATTTCGCGCGTGGGCGCGGCCAAATCCGTGACCAGGCTGTTGATGTCCTCGGCCTTCTGCGCCCAGGCGCCTTCGACGCGCCCGAGGTTGAGGCGGTGGCCGATCTTGCCTTCCTTGCCAACCACAGTCGCCACGCGGTGGACTTCACGCTCCAATCGGTCGTTCATGCCGACGATGTCATTGAAGGTGTCGGCGATCTTGCCGTTGATACCCGTCCAATCGGCCGGCAGACGGGCGGAGAAATCGCCGTTCTTAACCGCGGTCAGCATTCGTAGCAACGCGCGAGTGTCAATCTGGCCATCACCATTATGACTCGGGTCCTTTGGGACAGGCGCGGGTGCCGGGGCGGAAGTTGGAGTTGCAGTTGGGGTAGGCAGAACCAGACGAGGTTTCTTACTGATCTTGCTTGGCATATCTCAGCGTTATGAGGGTTGGTTTGCGTTTAGGGCTGGCGAAACGGTCGGGCAGGTCGTGGTCGGGGCGCGGGCAGGTGCTCCGCTTCGGCCCTCCTTTGGGATGAGCTGCGGAAAAGCCGCGGTGGATATCGGACTGAACCGGCATGCAACATGTTCCTTCGTTCCTCGATTGAACCCGCCCATGGTGGCCCTCCAGGCCCGCCGAAGCAAGCATTTCTTGGCCAGCGAGTGTCGCGCAACTAACTTTTAAGCAACACTACACTAGCATTGCACGCTCCCACGCTCTCACGCTCCGACGCTCCACGCTTCAGCTACGCCTTGGCCTTGGCCATAGCGTCGGTGAACGTGGCCGTCGTCAACGACATGCCGGTCAGGTGCTCGTTGACCCACTTGATCCCGGCACTGCACGCACCCAGCAGGTTGGGCGCCGGCGCCGTGAGCGGGAGGATGCTGTCTTCGGCCTCGCTGTACATGGGCATGACGTCTCCCCCCACAATCGAGCAGAAGCGATCCCCTGCGCCGATGGCCAGGAGCATCTTCGTGTAGCTCTCGAGGTTCACCTCGCCTTCGCCATGTCCGCAGAACTGGTGGCCCCGCTGCGTCCAGTCTTCGGAAATCATCAGCGTCGAGGCGCCGTCGAGGTATTTGAAGTTCTTGGCATGACTCCCGATAACTCGAGGAGCGACAAACGGACTGGTGAACCGCTGGGTCCACTTCTCCCCGGCCCAGCAATGGCTCGGGTCGCCCCAAACACACAGGCACTTGTCATAATCGGTCGCCATGAGCAGCAAGCCGAAATCGCGCGCGCAGATAGCGCCCGTGCCGGGGTGCAGCTCCTGGGCCAGGTAGGCGCCCGCTTTATTGGCTCGGGCGCGGATTTTCGCGGTGCTGACTCGGAACCGCTCGAGCCCCGCCGCCATCATGGCCTCCCAGCCGAAGACCCAGGGATAGCCGCTGTGCAGCACGGGATTACCCCACAGGCCCCAGAACCAGCCGTAAATGTGAATGCCGGCGGCCGTCCCGGTTTCCAGCAGGCCGATAAGGTATTCTTCCGACCAGTGTTCCACGTACGGCGCGCCTTTGGCCAGGACCGAGGCGGGGACAAACTTCTCCGCGTATTCGAGGCCCCATTTCGCGCTCAGGTGCGCGTAGGCGGCGCAATGCGCGCTGATCACCGGCGCCACGATTCCCAGTCCGCCCAGCACCTGGCGCACCTCCTTCGGATTACGGAAGACGATCTTGCAGTTTTCACCGTGCCCGGGCCCGTTGAGCAGGTAGTTGGAAATCATCACGGAGCGGGCGCCCGATTCGGTCGCGTACTTGCCCACCGCTTCCAAGGTTCCAAGACTCCCGGCGAGCTGGCCGGTTTCAACCCCAGCGACGATGCTGATTTGCCTGGCGCAGCCGAGGCTCAACCGCGCCCGATTGGGATCGAAGTAACCATTGACTTCTTTGAAGAATAGCGGATTCATAGTTCAAACGGTTCGTGTATGTTGGCCGTGCGTCCTATTATTGGTCCAAAGCCCTTCCCTGGCGCAATCAAAATTCTGAATAACCGGACGGCGGCGCGGTCTAACACACTGGCAGATGTAGTCTTATGAAAACGAGAAATGTGATTTGGTTTGGATTGGCTTCATTCCTGGTCGTTCCGCTGTACGCGGCGGATTCGGCGGCCACCGCGCCGCCCGGGGCTCCTCCCGAGCAGCCGGTGATGGTACAACCGTCACCGTCGAATCCTCCCGGCTACTTCCCCGCGGGCACCATCACCCCCCCCGGCCCGCAGGGCCCGGCCCACCTCGGTCCGGCCGCCGCCGAGGTGATGAAACTGTCCAACGCCCGGGTGGGGGAAGACGTAATCCAGGCCTACGTCAAGAATTGCCAAGCGCCCTTCCACCTTTCGGCCGACGGGATCCTGCGTCTCAAGGAGGCCGGGGTTACCTCACCGGTTATCGCGGCGATGTTGACCCATGATAGTGATTTGCGGGAGCAGAACACACCACAGCCACCGCCGTATGGCTACGACCAGAGGTTATATGGGCCTGGCCAACAACCTCCACCAGGGCCGGTCCCGGGGCAACCGCCTGCGCAGGGGCAGCCCTACGGCCCTCCGCCGGGCCAGCCGCCTGCGCAGCAGCAGTTCTACGCCCCGCCTCCGGGCGAGGTTCCGCCACCGCCGCAAACCGAGGTGATTCCGGTGTCCCCAGGGGTGGATTATACCTGGTATCCGGGCTACTGGGGTTGGAATAACGGTTGGGTCTGGGCTGGCGGGTATTGGGGTATGCCGGGCATCAGCGTGGGAGTGGGCTGGGGATGGCCGGGTTGGGGCTGGGGATGGGGTGGCCGCTACGGCTGGGGCGGGTACCGCGGGGGGGGGGGGGGC
>Ga0209415_10017657_pt1 | contig 11336 bp, 12 predicted proteins | sample PeaSoiSIISIP2007_FD_187696 | JGI IMG/M metagenome (GOLD analysis project Ga0209415, IMG submission 187696) | Peat soil microbial communities from Weissenstadt, Germany - SII-SIP-2007 (SPAdes) (version 2) | ecosystem: Environmental > Terrestrial > Soil > Wetlands > Peat | place: Germany...
CCGCCACCGTCCACAACATCAGGGACAGGCAGAGCCACGCCGGCCATCTCAACCACACCCGCATCAATTACCCCAGATTACGCTTTCCTGCTTTGGGTTAGACTCTCTTGAGCTTATAACGGTTATCCACCGCAAGGCAATGACCGGCACGTTACTATAGAAGCGGGGATCGTCCTGGCCGCTGGCCAAGCGCCCGCCGAACGCACTCATTTTCAAACGCGAGGGAAGCATGTCAGAGCCAACTTACGAAGAACTGAAAGCCAAGCTGTCACAGCTGGAAAAGGAAGTCGAAACCAAGAAGCGCAGTGGCGACCTGATCTTTAAAGTCGGAGAAAAGGGCGGAGTCAGCGTCTACGGCCTCGGCCGGTTTCCGGTCACGCTCTACTACGAACAATGGAACCGTCTGCTCGGCGCCGCCAACGAAATCAAGAGCTTCCTGGAAGAAAACAAATCCAAGCTGAAGCTCAAAGATCAAGGCTGAAGCCACGCCAGACCAACGGTAACCAACTGAGAACTGAGAACCGGGAACCGAGAACTGTTTTCGGTCTATAATAGAAAGACTGTGCCCAAGTACTCCATCGTCGTCCCGCTGCACAACGAGCAGGAAAACGTCACCGACCTCTACGACCGCCTGAAAGCGGTGATGGAGGCGCACGGCGAGAGCTTCGAAATCGTGCTGGTGGACGATGGTTCCAACGATCACACCTTCGCGATGCTGCGCGAAATCGCTGCGGTCGACAGCCGCGTGACGGTGGTCAAGTTGCGCCGCAACTTCGGCCAGACCGCAGGACTGGCGGCCGGTTTCGACCATGCCCGCGGCGAGTACATCATCGCCATGGACGGCGATCTGCAGCACGATCCCAACGACATTCCGCTGTTTCTGGAAAAGATTGCCGCCGGCTACGATATTGTCAGCGGCTGGCGCAAAGTGCGCGTCGACAATTTCTGGATGCGCCGCATCCCTTCGCGCATTGCGAATTGGATGATGGCCAAGATCAGCGGCGTCGACATTCACGACTTCGGCACCACGTTCAAAGCCTACCGCCGCGACATTTTGGAGCAAGTGCCGCTCTACGGCGAACTGCACCGCTTCATTCCGGCGCTGGCTTCGTGGCATGGCGCGACCATCTGCGAAGTGCCCATCCGCAACGTGAACCGCGAGCGCGGCGTTTCGCACTATGGCATCACGCGTACCTTCCGCGTGTTCTTCGATCTGCTGACGATTCGTTTTCTGCTGCGTTATCTTTCGCGCCCGCTGCACTTCTTCGGCAGCTTCGGCATGATGAGCATTTTCGGCGGCAGCGCGATTGTGATGTGGCTGGGCTTGGAGAAATTCCTGCGCCACGTCCCGGTGATGGCCGAACACGGCCCGCTGATGATGGCCGCTCTCGGCCTGCTGCTCGGCGGCTTGAATCTTCTCGCCATCGGCCTCCTCGGCGAGATGCAAGTCCGCCACTACCACGAACCCAGCCGCCGCGCGCCCTACTCCGTCGACCGCGTTCTGCGCTCGCAAAACGAAGAGCACAGCGTCTCGGAATAGTTCTGCGTAGAGACGAAGCTTGCTACGTCTTCTTTCCACCCGCACATCGTCCGCTGTCGGCAGAGACGTTGCAAGCAACGTCTCTACGGACATCTCATCAACTCCACTGCGGCGCCGGTTGTCCGTTCCTCAACCAGATAATGAAGTCCGTCGTCGGTGGCACGCCGCCCAATTCCCGCAGGCGCGTCGCATTCTGCCCGCGATGATAGTGGCTATGCATCGCCGCCTGTGTCAGCGCATGACGCCGGCTGAGCTTCACCGGCGGATTGAACCAAGGCGCTTCGACGAGTTCCTCAAGCTTGACCTGATCCAGGCTCTTCAAGAACTCGCCGACTGACGCGTGATAACCGCGCGCATATTCCTTCAAGTCCGCCATGCTGGAAAAATCCTCCAGCTTCCTGAATGCAAAATCCGCCGCGTGCGGCCCGGTGATCCACATATACGCCTGCTGCACCTGATGAATGTGCAGCAGTCGCTCGCGGATCGCCTTATCGGCCAGCGCCGCCGGATGCGCCTCAAACGCTCGCCAATGCTCGGCGTCCGCCCACTCCTGGTGAGCATAAAGTTCGTCAAGATAGGACCTCATCGATTCCTCCGGGTTCGGCCTACCAGTTTACTCCGGCGAATCGCAGCCGGTCTCGCCGAAGAAACCATGAACCACGAAGCGGCACGAAGTATCACGAAGGTTTTTAGAATAGAGTTTCCCTTCGTGCACCTTCGTGTCCTTCGTGGTTTAAGCCCTCGCCTGCGGGCGTATAATGTGCCGTTTGGCTTGCTCAGGAGTTTGTCATCATGGCGCCAACTACCCAACACGAATTGCAGCTAGCCCGCCGGATGTCGCGGCTCGGCACCGAGACCGCGTTTGAAGTTTTGAACAAAGCGCGCGCCCTGGAGCGTCAGGGCAAGAGCATCATTCATCTCGAAATCGGCGAGCCGGATTTCGACACGCCCGCCAACGTTATCGAAGCCGGCGTGGACGCGATGCGCAAAGGCTGGACGCACTACGGACCCTCGGCCGGATTGCCGGAATTGCGGCAGGCGCTCGCCGAATATGTCAGCCGCACCCGCGGCGTGAAAGTTTCCAGCGACGAAGTGGTCGTGGTTCCCGGCGGCAAGCCGATTATCTTTTTCACGATTCTGGCGCTCATCGACGACGGGGACGGAGTCATCTATCCCAATCCCGGCTTTCCGATTTATGAGTCGATGATTCACTACGTCGGCGGACGCGCCGTGCCGATCCAGTTGCGCGAAGACCGCGATTTCTCGCTCGACGTAAACGAACTGGCCGGGCTGATCAACGACCGCACCAAGCTGATCATCTTAAATTCACCCCAGAACCCCACCGGCGGAATCATGGAGCGCCGCGACGTTGAGCAGGTCGCGAAGTTAATCGGCGACCGTAACATCATGATCCTCTCCGACGAAATCTACAGTCGCCTGCTGTTTGACGGAGGCCAGCACTTTTCCATCATGTCGGTGCCGGGCATGCAGGAGCGCACCATCTTGCTCGACGGCTTCTCAAAAACCTACGCCATGACGGGATGGCGCATGGGCTACGGAGTGATGCGTGCCGACCTGGCCGCGCACATGACGCGCCTGATGACGAATTCCAATTCCTGCACGGCGAGCTTCACGCAGGTTGCCGGGATCGAAGCCATCCGCGGCGATCAAACTTCAGTCGACCACATGCGCGACGAATTTCAGCGCCGCCGCGACGCTTTTGTTGCGGGGCTGAATAAGATCAAAGGTTTCTCGTGCCGCATGCCGAAGGGCGCGTTCTACGTATTCCCCAACATCACGAAGACAGGATGGAAGTCGAAGCCCTTGGCCGACGCACTGCTGGAGCAGGCCGGAGTGGCCGCGCTTTCAGGCACGGCCTTCGGCGTGTTCGGCGAAGGCTACCTGCGCTTCAGCGTGGCCAATTCGCTGGAGAACCTGCAACAGGCGCTGGAACGGCTCGATCAGTGGACGAAGAAGAACCTGTAGGGGAATCTTTGAACACGCCAGCGCACAACATTTTGTATATCCTGCCTGAGCCGTCTACCAGTTTTCAGCAGGCGCCCGTCCTTCAACGTATTCCCGGCGCTTTTCAGAAGTCGGCCGCCATGTTGACGATCTCGTGTCACATGAAGATTGAGGGGCAATCCGTCGTCGAAGAACTACATTTCATCGAGCCATTGGCGAACGCGGTCCACAGTCTGTTTGTGGTGCCGGAATTCGCCTCCGTCGCTTATGACAAGGTCGTCGAGTTTTCAGATTCAGGCTGGCTTCGCGAAGTGAGAGCGAGGATTGAATCTCGACCCACCAAGATTGTTCCGTCGGACCTGCGGCATCTGGCGGTGATGTTCGATGATGGCCCGTATTACGATTTCATCTGTCGAGACTTTGCACATGTCCGAAGGCCAAAGGCATGACGACTAAAACAAAGAGCACGGTGCGGTCGAACCAGCCCAAGCCCAGCCGTCCGCATGCGCCGGGTTACGGTTTCCCGGAAACCAGTAAAGGCCTGCTGCCGTGGTCGTGGGCCGAGCAGCGGCTGAAGAAATCGCACAACTACTGGATCACGACCGTGAAGCCGGACGGCTCTCCTCACACCATGGTCGTCTGGGGATTGTGGCAGGACGGACGTCTGCTCTTCAGCACCGGAAGCGAATCGCGCAAAGCTTGCAACCTCGCGCGCAATCCGAAATGCGTGATCTGCACGGAACATGCGCACGAAGCGGTCATCGTCGAGGGCATCGCGGAAATCGCGGATGTCGCAGCGCGCCGCAAATTCCTTCCAGCGTATGAGAAGAAATACAAGTTCGACATGGGGTCGATGAAAGACGGCATCCTATCGATGAAGGAGCCGGTGTTCGCGGTGCGCCCTAGTGTCGTTTTCGGATTGTGGGAGGAGTATTTCCAGAGCAAGTCCACGCGCTGGAAGTTCGAATAGCGAAAACCCGCTCGTTACCTTCGTTACTTTCGTTACCCCTGCTGCATCTCTGCGGTTACGCGGCATTTTGATTTCCCCACCTATAATTTGGTCAAGCCATAATGGGGAAATTGCAAAAGAATCCGAAAGAACAGGCCGCGCCGTGGATTTACAATCCCTGGCTCGACTTGATCGTGGGCTGCGGAGCGTGGTCGGCGCCGCTGCTGCTGCTTTCGTATTTCGCGCTGGCTTCGAGCGCGCGGACCTGGTCGGTCGTGTTCTACGCGCTGGCGCTGTTCTTTAATTATCCGCACTACATGGCGACGATTTACCGCGCCTATCATCGCAGCGAAGACTTTCAGAAATACCGAATCTTTACCGTCCACATCACGGCGCTGGTGGTGCTGACTCTGCTGCTGTCGCATTCCTGGCTGCGCCTTCTCCCGTGGATCTTCACCATCTACCTGACGTGGAGCCCGTGGCACTACAGCGGACAGAATTACGGTTTGTTCATGATGTTCGCGCGCCGAGCGGGAGCCGATCCTGACAAAGGCACGCGCCGTGCGTTATACGGCGCCTTCGTGGTTTCGTATTTGATCCTGTTTCTTGGCTTCCATACTGGGCCGTCGACGGACTCCTTATTTATATCGCTGGGAATTCCGGCGGCGGTGAGCCGCTGGGAGCAGATCATTCTGATGGTGGCGTTCGTGGCGTTGTCGGCATTTGGACTTTCGCGGCTGGCGCGCGCCACCGGATGGCGCAAGCTGATTCCGTCCCTCACTCTGTTCTCTTCGCAGTTCTTATGGTTCCTGCTGCCGGCGGCGATTTCGCTCATCAAGGGTCTGGAGATTCCGCAGAACCGTTACAGTTCAGGTGTGCTGGCGGTGATGCACTCGGCGCAGTATTTATGGATCACGAGTTACTACGCGCGGCGCGAGGCCGCGGGCGAGAGCGCCGGAAAGAGCAAGAGTAACTGGCATCCGCTGGCCTATTTCGGCGTGCTGATCGTCGGCGGCATTGCGTTGTTTGTTCCGGGACCATGGCTGGCCAGCCGGGCATTTCATCATGACTTCACCGCGAGCTTTCTGATTTTCACGGCGCTGGTGAACATTCATCACTTTATTCTGGATGGCGCGATCTGGAAGCTGCGCGACGGGCGCATCGCATCGCTACTGCTCAATTCGCGAGAACGCATTGCAGACGCCGCGGGGCAAGCCGGTGGACAGTTCGCCGCAGCGTGCCGATGGCTGGTCGGTGGCAGCACTGGCGCTCATCGACTCAGAGTGGGCACGGCGTTGCTGCTGCTGGTTTTGGGGACGGTCGATCAGGCTCATTATTATTTTGCGCTGCACGCTGACGACTTGCAGGATTTGCAGCGGGCCGCGGCGCTGAATTCCTTTGACAGTTCATTGCAGACGCGGCTGGCACGCCGCGCGATGTCAGATGGCCAACCGCAACAGGCGGAGGCGGCCTGGAGGCGGGCGATGCAGGCCAATCCAGCCGATCCTGCTCCGCGGCAAGGTCTGCTGCAACTTCTGATCGATCAGAACCGGTTCGACGAAGCCTTCAGCCTGACCGAGGCGTCGCTCAAATATGCACCGAAGGATGGCAATCTGCTGGTGGACCGTGGTTTGCTCGCGCTGCGGTTCGGCCACACCGACGAGGCTGTGGCGAATTGGGACAAGGCGCTTACGGTTGATCCGTCGCAGAAACTCGCTCATCTGTATCTCGCCAACGAATTGGATCGTGAAGGCAAGCTGCAGGCGGCGGCCTCGCACTACAACTCTTTCCTCGAACAGATTGCGCGGCAAAAGTCGCAGGATCGTCCAGCACCGGACAAAGTGATCGCGATTGTGTTGCGCATGGCGGACTGCCAATCACGTTCGTCGCAGACCGAACTTGCGCTGAAGTCCTATCAGCTGGCGGAAAAGCTTGCGGCGCAAACCAGCCAGCCTAAGCTGGAGAGCGTGGCGGACGTGAATGATGCGGCATTGCAAGCCAGGACCGGTAAGCTCGACGAGGCATTGCGGCTCTATCAACATGCTCTGCGACTCGACGAATCGGTCAACGACGCCAGCGCCATCGCCGAAGACTGGTTTGCCTACGGTCGTTTTCTGGATGATGCTGGATTCCCGGCGCGGCTGGCCTATGCGTGCATGGTGAAATCGGAATCGGTGACGAAGCTGCTGCCCGATTCGAAAATTCCGGCATCAGTGACCTCGTCGCGACAGCAAATCGAGAAGCGTGTAGGCGCGGCAGCAGCCGGAATTCGCCGCAATCCTGATGCGGCTCTGCAGGAGGCGCTGGCGCTGCGCCGCTAGGGAAGCCGCGTCCGTCGCGTCTGGCATCCGGTGAGCCAATTGACAGTGTGGTTGTGCTGCTAAACAATAAATAGATCCCTGCAATCATTTTTGAACTTCCTGAGGAGGAAGAATAATGGCCGATGAAGGCGATCAGATGCACATGGAACATCAGTCGAACGCGGGCAAATGGTTATTGACCGCGCTCGCAGTCATTTTCGTTGCGGTTTCCGCGTATGCGCACTATGCCACCCAGAAGAAAGTCGACAACCTGTCAGACGAACTGGGCAAGAGTCAGGCTCAGGTGAAGGACCTGCTGAACCGGGTGCAGACCACCGAAACCCAGAGTGACGCGCTGCGCGAAAGAGTTGGCCTGACCAAACAGGAATTGGCAAAACGTGTGGATGAGTTGAAAGCTCAACAGAGGGCTGCCGAGAGCCGCCTGGAAATGGAACAAAAAGAACAGAAGGCACAGATCAGCGCGGTGACCGGAGAAATCTCGGGCGTGAAGACCGACGTGGGCGGAGTGAAAACCGACCTGGGTTCAACCAAGGCTGATCTCGAAGCCACCAAAGCCAAACTGCAGAGCACGATCGGCGATCTGGGTGTGCAGAGCGGACTCATCGCCCACACGGCCAGCGATCTGGATGTTTTGAAGCACAAAGGCGACCGCAACTACTACGAATTCACATTGCTCCGGGGCGCCAAGCCGCAGCCGGTTTCGACCGTGACTCTGCAACTCAAAAAGACCGACGGCAAGAAGGGCAAGTTCACGATGAACGTGAACTCCGACGACAAGACGATCGAGAAGAAAGATCGCAACGTGGCCGAGCCCATTCAGTTCTATTCCGGACGCGATCACCTGCTGTTTGAGCTGGTAGTGTGGACGGTGGACAAGAACAAGGCCACGGGATATTTGAGCACACCGAAGAGTGCTCCCGTGCCGGTGACGGCGAACTAAGCCGGAAACTGAACACCACGGAAGAACCATGACCGGAATGCTCTTTCCCGGGAGTTCGGTGCTGCTGCAGATCGTGCTGCGCACCGGCGTGATCTACCTGCTGGTGCTGATCGGCGTGCGTTTAAGCGGCAAGCGTGAGGTCGGGCAGATGACCCCGTTCGACCTCACGCTGCTGCTCCTGCTTTCGAACTCCGTACAGAATGCGATGACCGGACCGGACACGTCGCTGCTGGGCGGCGCGGTCGCGGCCAGCACGCTGCTGATCTTGAATTATCTGGTGGCCAATGTTTCGGGCGGAAACCGGCGCTTGCGGCGGCTGATCGAGGGCGAACCTTCGCTGCTGGTGCATGATGGGAAGGTCATTGAATCGCACATGGCGCGGGAGCGCGTCAGCATGGACGAGTTGCACCGCGCTTTGCGCGAGCACGGCATCAACAGTTGCGATCAAGTCGCGCTGGCCGTGCTGGAAGTGGATGGTTCGATCTCGTGCCTGAAGTATGACGAGATCAAGGCGGATGCGAACACGCATCTGGCGCGGCGCAAGGGGATTCAGAGGAAGTCGTAGAGACGTTGCTTGCATCGTCTCTCTCTCCATCATCCCAAATGCCGCTGGCAGAGACGTAGCAAGCTACGTCTCTACGACAATCACTCCGCTACCCCAAACTTCAAACATACCGGCGAAGCCACTTCCAGGACTTTTCCCGTGGGCGTCAGCAGGCCCGTCTTCTCGTCGATCTTAAAGACCACAATGGTGTTCGAGTTCTGATTCTCGGCAAACAGCAGCGTACCCGTGGGATCGAGCTCGAAGCTGCGCGGTTCTTTGCCTCCCGTGGGAACGCTCGCAACTTGGGTCAGCGTTCCTTTGGCCCCATCGATTGCGTAGACAACAATCGTGTCCTCGCCACGGTTGGAGGCGTAGAGAGACTTACCGGAGGGATGCACCTGGATCTCCGCGTCGTCGTTGCGGCCGGTGAAATCCTTGGGAAGAGTTGGGACAGTTTGCAAGACTTGCAGCTTTCCGTTGGCCGCGTCGTTGGAAAGCGCGGTCACGGTGTGTCCCATTTCGCTGATCACGTAGGCGAACTTGCCGTCGGGGCGAAGCGCGAAGTGGCGCGGGCCGGATCCGGCTTCGATCTTGGTGAACGGAGGATCGTTGGGAGTGAGCGAACCTTTGGCGCTGTCGAATTTGTAGACGAGCAGTTCGTCGAGGCCGAGATCGTCGACCATGGCGAAACGGTTGTCGGGCGAGAGATCGATCGAGTGCGCGTGCGGGCCCTCCTGCCGCGCGGGATTCGTGCCCTTGCCGGTGTGCTGCACGAAGGCCGAAGCCTCGCCGAGCTTGCCATCGGCAAGCACGGGAAACACGGCGATGCTGCCGCCGGTGTAGTTCGCGACCAGCACGTACTTTCCGGTTTTGTCGACGATGATGTAGCAGGGGTCGGCGCCGCGGGAGGCGACCTCATTCAGGAATGTCAGCTTGCCGGTGGCATGGTCGATCGAGAACGCGCTGACGCCGCCGCTGTTCGGGCCTTTGTAGTTGCCGACTTCATTCACGGCGTAGAGGAAGCGGCCGTTGGGATGCAGGGCCACGAACGACGGGTTCGTGGTTTCCGCGGCCAGGCCGAGAGGCGTGATCTCGGAGGTCGCGGCGTCATAGCGGTAGGCGTAGATGCCTTTGCTCTTGCTGCCTTCTTCGGTGTAGGTGCCGACGTAGAAAAGATACTTGCTCTTCGCCGCGGGCGCAGCGGCCGCGAAAAGGGTCAGGAGGATGAGTGCTAGCAGTAGCGCGACGGGGCGAGGCGAAGGACGGAGAATCTTCATGCTGTTATAGAAACGCATTAACGTGCATTCGTGCAAGCGGCAAAAGCGTCGAGCTGCGCTCGATGGACAGCCGAGGGCGGCTGTCCCTACATAACCTACTTCGTCATCGTCACCGGAACCGTCTCGTTGTAGGGCCAGACGACTACGCTCGTGGAGGTGCGGTGATTGAATGCGTCCAGAGTCACGGGAAATACGGCGATGATGGTGCGGGCCGTGGCATCGCCGGGCTGAATCTTGGTTTCCGGCGGGAGCGCGGGCTGTGCGCCGACTTTGAGGGCTGGGAACGCCTGAAAATAGCGGTCGAAATCGACGGCGGAGACGGCCTCGGAGGTGAAATCTCCGCTGGCGGTTTTGATGGAGCTTTCCAGGCTGCGAACGTAGAGCACCTTGTCGCTAGTGTTGCGGATGGTGAAGGTCAACGCGACCATGGTGGAATTCTGACCGGGAATCTCGACCGCGGCCACGTTGTCGAGCGAACCGGAGGCCTGGGGCTTGGCGCGTTTCAGGAACGAAGCGATCAGGACGACAACCAGCACAGCGCCGATGGCGATCAGAACAATTTTGGCGGGCGGAAGATTCTTCTTCGCGGTGCCGTATTCTTCGCCAATGTTGATGGTTGGGCTGGCGGGAGCGGCAGGTGGTGTCGGCGGAGGCGCGGGTGTTTGATCAGGCATAGGAGTTGTTGTCCTTGCCGATTCTACGCCAGATGGGTTGGACGCGGAGTCTGGAGGAGTTGCGCGCGAGATCCCTCCCTCCGCCGCGCTTCGCGCGCCCCCGGCTGAAAGCCGGGGGTCTACTAAGAACGGCTCCGCTCGGGATGACGCCACTGGAATCGAGAGTATCGAGAGTCGAACTCATTGGGGATCGTGATACTCGGTGATGATGTCCTGGCCTTGCAGTCTTGCCATGAGAGCGGCGAAGGCGAGCTTGGAGTTTTCGACTTGATTCTCGCCGAGCACGGTGCCGACCACGCAGCAACCCAGCACGTCCTTGGGGAAATTGCCGATGTGCCAGCGGATTGCGGTGCGGCCGGGAACGTCGAGCACTTCGGGACAGATGTAGCCGAGATGGGGCGACATGCTGAGCACCACCTTGTAGGTTCCGGCATTGACGCAGGGGTGACCGGGGTAGAACGGCGTAGTGCGCGAGGGTTCGAGGTAATAGCACTGCATCACGCCGTCGAGCCAGAACTCGCCGGTGATCGACTCGGCGGTTTCGACTTTGCGATAGATGTCGACTTTCATCTCTGATCCTTTGTGCAATCTCGGCCGGGGGTTTCAACTCTGTGGGCAGGGGCTTCGCGGGATGGGGTACCCCCCCATTTTTTTTTGCACATACCCGGTAAGATACTCATTCTGTTATGGTTATTGGAATTCGACATGCCGCTCGGACGGCAAAATCTTGATTCTAAATAACTTACATGTAAAATATTCCAGAATAAGGACTTACAGGAGATGCTTGACGTCTCCGGCTGGCGAATCCCGATTGCGGAACTTGCGCTCACCCTGTCAGTTTGGACTTTCTATTCCCTCGGTCAAGGTTGTCCGTCACACGAATCGAAATAAGCCTGTGGAAAACTGCCGGGAAGGGGGAGTTGGTTTCCGAGGATATTCCGGGATAGGATGGTCGGCGTTTCTGGTTCAGAGCAACCTAAACGGTGAAAGTGAGTTAAGAAAGGATCCGCCATGAAACGCGAAAGCAAGCTCACGATTGGGACAGCCACGGTAGTGCTCGCCGTCCTCGGCGCCATGGCCGTTTACGCGCAGAACAACGACAAGTACTCGCTGAAATCGCCCAGCG
>Ga0209415_10017659_pt1 | contig 11334 bp, 10 predicted proteins | sample PeaSoiSIISIP2007_FD_187696 | JGI IMG/M metagenome (GOLD analysis project Ga0209415, IMG submission 187696) | Peat soil microbial communities from Weissenstadt, Germany - SII-SIP-2007 (SPAdes) (version 2) | ecosystem: Environmental > Terrestrial > Soil > Wetlands > Peat | place: Germany...
TCCATCCGGACTGGAACTACACCATCTCACCCAGAGAGCAGCGTATGGAGTGCTAATTTATGGGCGTTGCCTAAGTCGCGTCATCATGAGAATTGCTGCATGTCCGGTGAGTTGCGGCTGCCGGATACCGACCGTATGGTAAACGACGTGCCATGATCGCGGATGTGAGTGACCACCGATGCTGCCGCTGATCGACGCCCATCGCGGCGAGATCGCTGAACTCTGCCGGCGCTTCCACGTCAGCCGGCTGGAGGTGTTCGGCTCGGCCGCCCGCGGCACCGACTTCGACCCGGCGCGCTCGGATGTTGACCTGCTGGTCACCTACGCGCCGGATGCCCCGGTCCCCAGCCTGGCGGACTATTTCGATCTCAGCGAACAACTCACGGCCCTGCTCGGCCGCCCGGTCGATCTCGTCATGTCGGGTGCGGTGCGCAACCCGTTCGTCCGCGCCGACATCGAACGTTGGAAGCAGCCCGTCTATGCGGCGTGACCCGCGCAGTTTCCTGTGGGACGTGTGCGACGCTGCCGACGCCATTGCCAGCTTCGCCCAAGGACGCAGCTTCGATGATTATCTGGCCGACCGGATGTTGCGCTAGTCCGGATTTCTCACACTGTCGCGGGATGATGGCGAAGGTAATTGTCGTGCCAAGGGGGTTTCGCGCCGCAGCCGATACTGGTTGTATTCGCAAGGCGCGAAAACCCCTTGGCGCGGCAAGGACCGAGCCAGCACCCGCGAGAGTGTGAGAAGTCCGGGCTAGGCCGTTGAGCGTCAATTCGCGACCATTGGTGAAGCACTGAGCCAACTGGCCAAAACCGACCCGGCCCTGGCCGCGCGCATTCCGGACGCGCGCCGGATCATCGATTTTCGCAACGTGCTGATCCACGGCTACGACCGCATCGAGGACGCCGCCGTTTGGCGTGCGATCGAGATCGACCTGCCACCCTTGCGCGCCCGCGCCGCCGCGCTGCTGGCGGAACGCGGAGAGCCGCCGTAGTCCGCCGCCGCTCGTTCGGTTATCGCGGCGCCAGGCCAGCCAGCCTCCCCAGCGCTACGCCGCGTGCAGCAGCTCCAGCGCCCCCTCGTAAACCTCCATGTTCTTGCCGAAGGAAATCGCGGCGGCCTGGGCGCCGCACACCAGATGCATCCACCTCCACGGCTCCCGCGTGGCGTAAAACTCCTCCACGATCGCCTGGTGGTGCTTGAACGCGTGCATCTCGGTGAAACTGTCGTGGCAGACGATCTCGCCCAGCCGGCGCATCAGCGCCTGCGCGTCATACCGGCACTGCACGTATTGCTGCGCCAGGTTCACTGTCCCCTTGACCTCCGGCACCGCGCGCATCCGCCCCAGGTTGGTGACCGTGGACCAGTCGGTCGGCGGCTGCTGATAGATGCTCTGCGTGATCGCCTCGAGCAGCGCCGCCTGCTCCCGCGCGGGCAACGCCGCGACCGCGGCCATATCCGGCTGCGGCGCCGGCTCCATCCGATACTGCGTCGAGCGCACCTCCGGCCCGGTATGCCACAGCAGCAGCACCAGCAGCTTGTTGCGCGGGCTCAGCCCATCCAGCCGCAGCAGGTAGCGCCGCAGATTGGCGCTGGTGTGCAGATGCACATCCATCGGGTTCCCGGTCAGCGAGCGCAGGAACAGCCCGGCCGCCCCGATCGACAGCGCCTCGCCGGCGCCTTCCAGCGACAGCCCCGCCACCAGGGCCTTGGCCAGCAGCTCCGAAATTTCGCTGTAGGCGTCGACCCGCCCGATGGCCTCCCCCACCTCGCCGATCGCCGCGGTTTCATCCGCCCCGCTCCGCTGGCGCAGCACGCGGGTCGACAGCTCATACTTGTCGATCAGCGCATCGACCTCCGGGATCGATTTTTGCGTCGGGAAGCGCGCCACATAGCGCACGGCCGGGCGCATCAGCACCGGCAGATGCTCCGGCCCGAGCACCTCCAGCCCGCGCCAGAGGTAGCCGGGAAACAGGAAGTAGTGGTCATCCAGGGCGTTCTTCGGGATGGCCACGGTCATCAGCAGGTCGAACGCTTCCATCGGCGGAACGTTCTGCCAGAGCCACTGGAACAGATGGTCCGCCTTGTTACTTTCGCCCCGGTTGGCCGCCTTGAGGAACGCCTCCTTGGTCGCCTCGACCCCGCCGGCGTCCAGCGGCGCGAACTCCAGCAGGCTGAACGGCGCGGTCACCGGATCGTGGATGTGCTTGTTGGCCAGCGCCACGTGCTGCAGCACGGGAACGAAACGTTCCTCCCCTTCCAGCCGCCCGGCCAGCTTCGCCACCGCGTACAGCCCCGCCAGCGGGTGCAGCGGGCCGCCGTGATGTCCCGGCGGCAGGTCCGACGACCGCGTCACCGCGAGCGCCGAGGCCGTCAGCATGGTCTCGGTCGGCACCCCGGCCCGCAGCTTGTCCAGCGTGCGATCCAGGATCAGATCGCGCGGCGTTTCCTCGATGAACCGGACCAGCGGTTCGATGGCGTCGGAAAATCGGACACGTTGCGGCATGGCGCGCTCCCCCTCGGTGCGGTCATGGCCACGCGAAGCCGCCGACGAACCAGCGGCAACCCGCGGCCTTCGTCACTTCGCATGCGATCGTCGTGTGCAACGCCCGGGGTGTCAACATTGCCGCGGGCCGGCGTCGCAAACGGCGTCGGTCAAACACGCCGGACGTTCATGCCGGGGCCCGCCACGCGCCCGCCGACACCGCGTCAGAACGGGATTTCCACCTCCACGCGCCAGCGCAGCGTGCCGGTGGGGCTGGCCCGGGTGGCGCCGAACAGCCAGCCGAGCTCGTATTTCAGCTTCCCCGCGGTGCCGAGACCGAGCTCGTGCAGGTTGAGCGCGCCGATCGCCACCGGTCCGACCAGCAGTTGCTGCTGCGACAGGCGCGGCGAGGCGCCCAGCGTGCCGGCGTCGCCGTAGATCTCCACCGCCGGCGACAGCGGCGCCCACAGGTTCCAGCGGCTCTGCCAGGCGTAGCTGAAATCCAGGCCCTGGCTGGTCTGGTCCGGCCCCAGTTGGCGGGTGAGGAACAGGTTGATGGTGTGCGTGGTGCGGCCGATGTCCTTGGCGATCACCGGGCCGAAGGTCACCTCGTTGGCCGCCGCGGCGGCGCCGCGCGTGGTCGATTGGCCGTACTCGATGTAAAAGCCCAGGTCGGCGAAGTATTCGCCCGGCTCGGTGAACTGGAACATGTTCTCCGTCACCGCCTGGCGCAGCATGGTCGGCTGGCCCAGGCCCGGATCGTTGTCGAAACCGAGTTCGATCTCGCCGTGCCACCACGCGGTCAGGCCGGTGCCGAGTTCCATCGTGTAGCTCTGCTGCCCGCCAACACCAAGCCGATGATCGACCGAGTCGGAGCCGTTATGCTCGATTTCGATCTCGCCGAGGTCGATCTCGTAGGGCGAGACCACACGGTAGTCGGCGCGCGCCGCCCGCATCGGGCACAACAACAGGCCCAGCAGCGCCAGCGCCGCGGCCGATCCACCGTGCAGCCGGGTCATTTCGCCACCAGCACGCCCTGGGCGGTATCCTGGTGGAAGTCACCAAAAAACTTGTATTCGCCGGGAGGCAGCGGACCGAGGAACACGGTGATGGTCTGGCCCGGCGCCACCAGCTTCTCGCGGTTGAGATCGACGCTCTCGAACTCGTCGGCGGTGTCGTCGGTGTTCTGCACCTTCAGTTGGAATTTTGCGCCCGCCGGCACCTGGATGCGGTCCGGCTCGAAGCGATGGTTGTGGAACACCAGCGTCGGCAGGTCATCGGCGCGGGCCGGTGCGCCGCCCGCCAGCATCACGCCCAGCAGCACGGCGGCGGCGACCGGGCGGACGCGCACCCGGCTGATGGCGCGCGAGCAGACCACCAGCACCAGCAGCGTGCCGATCCAGGCCGCAAGCTGGATACCCGACGGCCGCGCCGAGTAGCCGACCAGCGCATGCAGGCTGCGCCCGAGCAGGCTGTCATCGGCCAGGATGAAGCTGGTGTTCCACAATTGCACGCCCCAGCCCGGCAGCAGGTCGACGGAATGCAGCACGGCGGCCGCCTGGCCGGCCATGCCGGCGGCGAGCAGCGCGATCAGCCCGTTGGTCACGCTGAACAGCCGGTGCACCGGGATGATGACCAGGCCGCGATACAGCAGCCAGGAGGCGGCGCAGGCCAACATCAGTCCGCCCACGCCGCCGGCGGCCATCCCCACCGGGGCGGAGCCCGCCGCAGCAGCGATGCCGTAGAGGAAAAGCACGACCTCTGCCCCCTCGCGCAGCACCGCGACCGCCACGACGACGGCCAGCGCGGCGAGCGAGCGTTCGCCGAGCCGCACCTGCTGGCCCACCTGCCGCAACTCGCGGGCCACGCTGCGGGCGTGGTGCGACATCCACAGGATGTGCCAGCTCAGCATGACCACCGCGAAGCACAGGATCGACGCGGTGAAGACCTCCTGTCCCGCGCCCTCGAACGCATTCGACAGTGCCGCGGCGAACGCCGCGACCAGGCTGGCCCCGGCCACCCCGACCGCGATCCCGCCGGCGATCCAGCGCCCACGCCGGGGCACCCCCTCGGTCGCCGCCAGGACGATGCCGACGATCAGCCCGGCCTCCAACGCCTCGCGGAAGACGATGATCATGGTGACGAACATGCGGGCCTTTCCTCGGTATGCAAATGCGAATGACTTGCATCTAGGCGTCCAATACGCGATCGCGGGTGTGGGCGCAAGAGGCTGCGCGTCACCTCAGCAATCCTCATTTTGGCGCTATGACGTTGCCCTCACCGTCATGGCCGGGCCCCTGTCCCCGGGCACTTGTCCCGGGGATCACCCGGCCATCTGCGCTTCGACCGTGGTGCGCGGATGGCCATGGCAAGGCCCCGCCATGACGGTTGGAAATGTCGTCGCGGCATAATGAAAACTGCTGGCATTCCCCGGGGCGCTCCCCGCCACGGCGATCGCATTCGCCGCGTCGCACTTGACCCGCCGCACGCGCGGGTGCGGCAAGAGTGGCGGGTTGCAACCCGCCCTACATGGACAGGCCATGCGATCGCTGCCAATAGGGCCGGCATGAGCGAACTGCGCATCGTTCCGGTGATCCTCTCCGGCGGGTCCGGCACACGGCTCTGGCCGGTGTCGCGCGAAAGCTTCCCCAAGCAGCTCTGGCCGCTGCTGTCCGACCGCTCGCTGATCCAGGAAACCGCGCTGCGCGCCCGCGGCCCCGGCTTCGCGCCGCCGATCGTGGTGTGCAACGAGGAGCACCGCTTCCTGATCGCCGAGCAGATGCGCGCCGCCGGGATCGCCTGCGCCGGGCCGGACGGCGGGCGCATCGTGCTGGAGCCGGTGGGCCGCAACTCCGCCCCCGCGATCGCCGCCGCCGCCTGCCTGGTGGCGGAGGACGACCCGGACGCGGTGCTGTGGATGATGGCCGCGGATGCCGCGATCGCCGACGCCGCGGCGCTGCACGCGGCGCTGGTGGTCGCCGTGGGCGCGGCGCGCGCCGGGCAGGTGGTCACCTTCGGCATGAAGCCGACCACGCCGGAGACCGGCTACGGCTACATCGAGCGCGGCGAGGCCCTCCCCGACGCCCCCGGCGCCTACCGCGTCGCCCGCTTCATCGAAAAGCCGAACGCCGCCGACGCCGACGCGATGCTCGCCACCGGGCGGCATCTGTGGAACTCCGGCATGTTCGTCTTCACCGCCCGCACGTTGCTGGATGAGATGGGGACGCATGAGCCCGCGGTGCTCGCGGCGGTGCGCCGGGCCGTGGCGGGGCGCAGCGTCGATCTCGACTTCGTCCGCCTGGGCGCCGACGCGTTCGCCGCCAGCCCCTCGATCAGCCTCGACTACGCGGTGGCCGAGCGCAGCGCGCGCGCCGCCGTGGTGCCGGCCGATCTCGGCTGGTCCGATGTCGGCTCCTGGGGCGCGCTGTGGGAGCTGGGGATCAAGGACGCAGCGGGCAACGTCGCGGTCGGCGACGTGCAACTGGAAGGTGCGACGAACTGCTACGTCCGCAGCGACGGCGTGCTGACCGGGGTGATCGGGCTGACGGACGCCGTCGTGGTGGTGACCAAGGACGCCGCGCTGGCGATGCACCGCGACGCGGCGCAGGACGTGAAAAAGCTGGTGGACCGGCTGAAGGCGGCGGGGCGGCACGAGGCGGTGGCGCACAACCGCGTCTATCGCCCCTGGGGTTTCTACGAGAGCCTGATCGAGGGCGATCGGTTTCAGGTGAAGCGCATCGTCGTCACGCCGGGCCAGAAACTGTCGCTGCAGAAACATATGCACCGCGCGGAGCACTGGGTGGTGGTCACCGGCACCGCGCTGGTCACCCGCGATGCCGAGACGATCTTGCTGCACGAGAACGAAGGCATCTACGTGCCGCTGGGTGCGGTGCATCGGCTGGAGAACCCTGGAAAAATCCCGCTGACGCTGATCGAGGTGCAGTCCGGCGCCTATCTGGGCGAGGACGACATCGTGCGGATCGAGGACACCTACGGCCGCGCGTGATCGGCCATCTCGCATTGGGTCGGACGAGACCCGCCCCCCTGTCATTGCGAGGAGCGAAGCGACCCTCGGGTCAAGCGCCCGAGGGCAGGCGCGGCAATCCCCATCCAGTTGCGCACCTCGCGGGGGATTGCTTCCCGCCACGCTTCACTCGCGGTCGCAATGACAGCGAAAATGGCCTCGCCCATGACGTCACTCGATTGCCGCGGGAACGAATCGAACCGGCATCGTGATAATCGACACGCAGGCGGTGGACCCCGTCCGTACTATCATGCGCCGGCCCCTCCCCTCACCCGGCGCGCCGCGTCCGGCACCAGCAGGTCGTCAGATGGTCATCCACCATCCCCGTCGCCTGCATGAACGCGCAACAGATCGTCGAGCCGACGAACCTGAACCCGCGCTTCATCAGCGTCTTGCTCATCCGGTCGGACAGCTCCGTCCGCGCCGGCACCTGCTCCGGCCGCGTCCACTGATTGACGATCGGCCGGCCGTCCACGAACCCCCACAGGAACGCATCCAAACTCCCCACCTCCTCGATCGCCGCCAGCGCCGCGCGCGCATTGTCGCGCACCGAAAACACCTTGAGGCGGTTGCGCACCACGCCTGACTCCACCAGCAGCTTTTCCAGCGCCGTATCCCGCATCCGCGCCACCCGCGCGATATCGAAGCCGTGAAACGCCGCGCGATAGGCCGCACGCCGCTCCAGGATCGTCCGCCACGACAGGCCCGCCTGCGCGCCCTCCAGCGTCAGCAGCTCGAACAGTGCGCGGTCGTCGTGCAGCTTCACGCCCCATTCGGTGTCGTGATACGCCGCCATCGCCGGCGTCGCCGTGCCCCACGCGCAGCGCGGCCTGCCGTCGCCCGCATCCGCCATCCGCCACCTCCCGGCTCGGGCTCCCGGCTGGGGCTTGAGAGCCGCCCGCCACCCGGCCCACACTAGCGCATCCGCCGCCGCGCCACCGCACCCAGCACGAGGCCCCCCATGCTGCCGCCAAAAGATCGTCTGACCATCCTCTTCGCGCACGTCGCCTATCGCATGCAGGACCGCTTCGCCCTGCGCAACACCGGCATCGCCACCATGGAAGCCCGCACCCGCGACGAACTGGACGCGCGCATCGCGCAGGCCGACGTGCTGCTGTGCTCCGGCCTGTGGCGCAACGACCTGATTCCGCGTGCGCCAAAACTGCGGTTCGTGCAGTCGATCAGTGCCGGGGTCGATCAATACGACAAGGCGGCATTCGCGGCCGCGGGCATCCGCCTGGCCAGCGCGCAGGGCGTCAACGCGCGCGCCGTGTCCGAGCACGCGATGGCGCTGATCCTGGCGCTGGCGCGGCGCCTGCCGGAGGCGCGCGACAACCAGGCGAAGCAGGTCTGGCGCGGCATGATCGGCGACCTGACGCAGCGCGAGGACGAGCTGGGCGGCAAGACGCTGCTGGTGGTCGGCCTCGGCCGCATCGGCAATCGCCTGGCCGAGCTCGCCAAGGCGTTCGACATGCGGGTGCTGGCGACGCGGCGCGACCCCGCCCTCGGCGGCGACGCGCACGAGGTGCACGGCATGTCGGCGCTGCAATCGCTGTTGCCGCAAGCGGATTTCGTCGCGCTGACCTGTCCCCTGACGCCGGAGACCGAGCGGCTGATCAATGCCGAGACGCTGGCGCTGCTGAAGCCGTCCGCCATGCTGGTCAATGTCGCGCGCGGCCGCTGCGTCGACGAGGCCGCGCTGATCGCGGCGCTCAACGCCGGGCGGCTGACCGCCGCCGCGCTGGACACCACGGCGGAGGAGCCGCTGGCGCCGGCCTCGCCGCTGTGGGCGATGGCGAACGTGTTCATCACGCCGCACACCGCCGGCGAGACGCGGCGCTATGAGGACAACGTGCTGGACATCCTGGTCGAGAACCTCGATCGGCTGTGGCGCGGCGCGGCGGTATTGAGCAACCAGATCGTCTGACCAATCGCCTGACGGGCAAGCACCTTGATCGCGTTTGCCGACCTGCTGGAGCGGCTGCTTTTCACGCCCTCGCGCAACGCCAAGATCGCGCTGCTGCGGCGCTATTTCCTGACGCAGCCCGATCCGGACCGCGGCATCGGCCTGGCGGCGATCACCGGCGAGCTGCGCTTCGCCACCGCAAAGCCCGGCCTGATCCGCGCGCTGGCCGCGGCGCGGACGGACCCCACGCTGTTCGCGCTCTCCTACGACTATGTCGGCGACCTGGCCGAGACGGTGGCGCTGATGTGGCCGGCCAAACCGACCGATGCGCCGCCGCCGCTGCTGCCCGAGGTGGTGGAGGCGTTGGAGACCGCGCCCAAATCCGCGCTACCGGACTTGGTCGCGGGCTGGCTGGATGCCAGCGACGCATCGGTGCGCCTGGCATTGTTGAAGCTGATCACCGGTGGGTTGCGCGTCGGCGCGTCGGCGCGTCGGCGCGGCTGGCCAAGATCGCGCTCGCGGAGATCGGCAAGATCGACGCCGACGCCGTCGAGGAGGTCTGGCACGGGCTGACGCCGCCCTATCTGCCGCTGTTCGCCTGGCTGGACGGTCGCGCGCCGCGTCCCGATCCCGCCAACGCCCCGGTGTTCCGTCCGCCGATGCTGGCGCACTCGCTGGAGGACGCCGACCTGGCCACGCTCGATCCCACCGAATGGCGCGCGGAGTGGAAATGGGACGGCATTCGCGTGCAGCTTGTCGCCACGCCGGGGGGACGGCGGCTGTATTCGCGCGGGGCGGAGGACATCTCCGCCGCATTCCCGGAGATCGTCGCGGCGATGGATTTTTCCGCGGTGCTGGACGGCGAACTGCTGGTGATGCGCGACGGACCCGGGGGCGTCGCCATCGCGCCGTTCGCCGATCTGCAGCCGCGGCTCAATCGCAAGACGGTCAGCGCGCGGCTGATGGCGGAGCATCCGGTCGGTATCCGCCTGTATGACATGCTGTTCGACGGCGACGAGGACCTGCGCGCGCTGCCGTTCGATGCCCGCCGCGTGCGGCTGGAGGCGTGGCACGCGCGGGTCGGCCCGGCGCGTGTCGATCTGTCGGAACTGATCCCATTTTCCGGCTTCGACGAGCTGGCGCGGCTGCGCGCCGCGGCCCGCGCCACGGCGATCGAGGGCCTGATGCTGAAGCGCGGCGACAGCGCGTATCTGCCCGGCCGGGTCAAGGGCCTGTGGTGGAAGTGGAAGCGCGAGCCGCTGAATGTCGACGCCGTGCTGATGTACGCCCAGCGCGGCCACGGCAAGCGCAGTTCCTACTACTCCGACTATACGTTCGGGTTGTGGCGCGGGCCGGAACTGGTGCCGGTAGGAAAAGCGTATTTCGGCTTCACCGACCAGGAGCTGGCGTTTCTCGACCGCTGGATCCGCAACCACACCATCGCCAGCTTCGGCCCGGTGCGGGAGGTGGAGAAAGCGATGGTCCTGGAGGTCGCCTTCGACGCGGCGCAGTTTTCGGCGCGGCACAAGTCGGGTGTGGCGCTGCGCTTTCCGCGCATCGCGCGCATTCGCGCCGACAAGCCGGCGGCCGAGGCAGACCGGCTGGAGACGCTGCTCGCGCTGGTGGAGCGGGCCGGGTAGAGCGGGTTCAGGCGGACAGGAGGCGCCGGCATCCCCTGTCATTGCGAGGGGCGCGGCGACGTTACTACATCGTCATGGCCGTCCCCGGGCTTGACCCGGGGATCATCCCGGCCATCCCCGCCAGCACAATGCCGCGATGGATGGCGTTTCCAATCAGCGCGAATATGCTCTCGGCCCACACGAGCGTTTTCCGATTCAGCCAGCAGTCGTGAGCGGCGCCACCGATGCATCCACCCGCGCGATCAGCTCGGGTGCGAGCGGGCCGGCCTCGGCCGCCGCAACGCACTCGGCCAGTTCCCCGCGGTTTTTCACGCCCAGCACCAGCGTATCGATGTCGAGCGACAGCGCGTAGCGGTGCGCGATGATCGCGGGATTGGCACCGAGCTCCGAGCACAGGCGGCGGAAGCCGGCGGCGCGGGCGTAGTCGCGCGTCTCCGGATGATCGGGCGGCAGGTCGCGGTCGATCGCCGCGGTGAGCGCGCCGGCCTGCACGGCGCGGATGCCCATGATGCCGACGCCGTTGGCCCGCGCCGCGGCGATGACCGCGCGTGGCTTGGCGGGGCCGTCGAAGAACTTGAGGCCGCCGGGCGAGTCCAGCAGGTTGGCGATGCATTGCACCGCGGCGGGGGCCGGGCGTTCGCCGAGCACGCGGATGATGGTATCCGGGTGACCGATGCCGGTCAGGCCCCAGGAGCCGATCAATCCTTCGGCTACGAAACGTTCAAACAGGGGGCGGACGTGCGCGACGAACACGGCGTAGGGCGTCATGCGCGCGGCGGCGTCGCCTGGGGCGCGGGCGATGAAGGCTGCGTCCGGCACCACGTTCGAGTGCAGGAAAAACACATCGACCTTCGACAGGCACAGGCGCTGCAGGCTTGCCTCGATCGAGCGGCGCAGAATTGTTTCGATCTCGGCTGGCAACGCATTGCCCAGGTTGCACTTGCTGGTGACGCGGGTCCCGGCCGGCAGCCTGCCATTGAAGGCGGCGCCGACCACCGTCTCCGCCTTGCCGTCGCCGTAGCGCGGCGCCAGGTCTAGCAACGTGATGCCAGCGTCGATGGCGGCGTGCACCGTGGCGACGCATTCCTCAAACGTGGTCTTGCCCCACAGCATGCCGAGGCCGCCGCCACCCAGGGTCAGGGTGGACACCGGCGGCAGCGTACCGAATGCGTGGGTTTGCATGAACGGCCTCCTGTGACGCGCCAACCGTACACCTCTCCCGCTCTTCGCGGGAGAGGTCGCGGAGCACTTGCGACGCGGGTGAGGGTCGTGCCGCGA
>Ga0209415_10017660_pt1 | contig 11333 bp, 8 predicted proteins | sample PeaSoiSIISIP2007_FD_187696 | JGI IMG/M metagenome (GOLD analysis project Ga0209415, IMG submission 187696) | Peat soil microbial communities from Weissenstadt, Germany - SII-SIP-2007 (SPAdes) (version 2) | ecosystem: Environmental > Terrestrial > Soil > Wetlands > Peat | place: Germany...
CGTTCACCAATCCGGGCACGTCTCTGCCAGTTTTCTCCGCGAACCCTGTGACTCGACCGTTCGCTTCCACGTGCACAGTTCCATATCGATTTGTTTCCTTCGCCTGGAGGACAGCTATCGTTGCCATTGCCTCATGGCTTCGATGAAACTCCAGAAAGCTATGAAAATCCATTTCAAGAAACGAGTCACCGTTCATGACTAAGAATTCAGAATCATTCTTGAGATGGTGCCGGGCCAGTTTTACAGCGCCTGCGGTGCCGAGCGGCTGCTCTTCCCTGGAGTATTCAATCGCGACACCCCAGGGTTGGCCGTTACCGAATTCATTTTCAATCTGGTCGCCCAGGTAGCCCGTACACATCACTAGACGATGGATTCCCTGTGAACGCAGCTGGCCAACCAGCAACTCAAGGAAGGATCTCTTTCCCACCGATGCAAGCACCTTCGGCGTGGACGGTAATAACGAGCGCAAGCGTGTTCCCAATCCACCCACGAGGAGAACCGCTTTGACATCGTGCATGATGCTTCTTTTCACTGCAAGATCAAACGACCGCAGCTTGCTCGCGTTACAGCACCCGATCCCAGTACTCCAACATCGACGTCAGAGTCTGCTCGATCGAAAAGATCGGCTTCCAACCCGTATGCTTGCGGATCTTATCGGTTCTGCCAAAGATGATCTTTTCATCGGAAGGCCGCATCAGATGTGCCGCAGGCCGTATCTCGGCCTTTATACCCGATAGACGGATCGCCGTTCGCAGCAGTTCACCGATCTCGTGGGTCGAAGTTGCACAAAGGTTATACGCCTGGCCGCGTTTTCCCTTTAGGGCTGCGAGGTAAAAGCCTCGTACTGTATCGTTGACATCGAGAAAAGCGCGACGCGGCTTCAAGTTTCCCACCTCGATGACCGGTGCCTGCAAGCCCTTCTTGATCCGAATTACCTGGCGCACGAAATCTGACGGCGCATCATTGGTCTTCCCGGGGCCCGTAGTGTTGAACAGTCGGAGGTTGACTGCCGGGACTTTGTAATCGAGGAAATACTCCCGCGCCAACAAATCAAGGCACACTTTACTGATCCCGTAAGGGTGCAGAGGTTGAAGCGGCTGCTCTTCTCCGACAGGTATGGCCGATGCCGGCACGTGTCCGTATTCGGCACTTGAACAGGCCGAAACCACGACGGGAGAATGCTTCATGTGACGAATCGCCTCGAACAGATGCAACGACCCCATGATGTTCGACTCGAAAGTCGAAATAGGATCCGCCCAAGACACCGTCGGCAAACTTTGTGCCCCTAGATGGAAGACGTGCGTGGGCTCGTATTTCTTGAAAACCTGTTCGACACGCTGGCCATTGGTCAGGTCACACTGGATAAACGTCAGGTTCCGCAGCTTTGGGAACGAATTGGTGCCATGTAAGCGGTATCCACCGATTACATTCCACCCCTTCGCCTGCAGGAACCGAACCAAATGAGACCCGATGAATCCTTCTGCCCCAGTAACCACCGCTGTCTTGTTCATCTCTTGTCCTTTGGCTACAATTAAGTCACGCTTCTGCAGCAGACGATAGGGCTAGGCTTTTCTTTGCATAACAAAGCCTCTTGCGATCGAGAAAGTCTCGAGGCGACTGGTGCAGCGCTGGACCGAAGCGTGTCAGCGATCCATTCCTGCGAGTTGAAGGCGGGGATCAGAAATTGATACCAAAGGTTTCACGACACGGCCTTTTCACAATTCCGCGTACGCACCCTGGGTCAGTTCCCCGACCCTATCCCATGAATGATGAGAGTAACCGTAATCCCGTATTTCCGCCCGCCTCTGCGGTAACTCTTTGTAGAGACTACTCTGGAAGTAAGTCTCGAGGGTCCTGGCCAAGTCGACCGGATCAGCCGGCTTACACAAAAACCCGGTCCTGCCTTCAACTATTTCCTCCCTGAAAGATCCCACATCGGTCGCGACCACCGGCAAGCCAAAACTGTACCCTAAGAAGAGTACGCCACTCTGGAAGATCTCCTTATACGGCAAAACCAAAACGTCTGCCGCTTTGAGATAGATCTCCATGTCTTCGTCCGGGATGAAATGCATCTTCACGATTATATGTCCGGGGTTAATTTTCCGATCAATCGTCCGGCGGATCTGGTCCAAATAATCTTCGCTTCCTTTCTTCGGCTCACTGGCGACGATGAGTCTGTAATTGGGGTCGCTGGACACAAGCAGTTGAAAAGCTGCCAGCAGGCATTCGAGACCCTTATAAGGCCTCAGTCTACCGAGGAAAAGAATGGCTTTCTCACCGTCTGCGATACCCAGCCGCTGCTTTGCCTGCGTTGGGGTAATGTCGGTATTAGGAAGAGAATTGTTAATTCCGAATGGGATGACGGTGACCGATCGTTCCCGAACACTAAAATCCTGAAGGAGTTCACTTTTCATTTTCTGGGTGTGAACAAAGATGTGATCCGCGAGATGATACTGAATTGTCAATGTCAGGCGATTCAGCAGTGAGTCCCTCGAGTCTCTTCGGGCCTGATTAACATTGTGCGCAGTGAGAGCGATCTTCTTCCCGCAGGCCTTGTAGTACAGCATTAGAAGTGTTCGATCAAAGTACTCTAACCTGTTATTCCACAGGATGTGAAATATTTTCGGCTTGGCTCTGGAGGCATATCGCACAAGCCGTGCGTAATAGCTCAGCAGGCTCCACGCTTTCTTGCCGACGCCGACATTCCGGTGCTGACTCCCCCGCATCTTCAGAAAACGCAGATTCGGAGTCGTATGCATTTTCGGACTGTCCACTTCATCGCTGCCGATGACATCCAGTCCTATACCTTTTGACACTAGGGCCATCGATAGGCCGAATGCATACGGCCTGTCCTGACCCCCTGTGAGCAGGGTGACTTCCAGCCCGGCTTCTCTTCGAGTCGAAGCTCCGAGACCGGCGATATCTTGAGAAAGAGTGGGTACAGAACACTCCATAGGGTCGCAATTATTTCCGTCCAACGTAGGGGGCCTCAGAGTACGAGGGCGTAAAGTTGTGGGCTCTGCGTTATTTGTGGTGGTAACTCTGTAAACCCTTTAGGAACCTTAAGCACAGGCTGCGAAAGTGCGAGGATTTCGTCGACCTATCAAACGTGGGTACCTGAACTCCTCTCAGTCTCCTCCGCAGCCAGGTTTACATCACTGAACAACGGCAGTGAGGCCCGTCGGAGGGTTAGGAGGATCGCCCCCAGGATCGGTTTGATACACACGCTCATCGAACTGGCGCACATCCGGCCATTCAACTGTACCACCTGCACAACTGCCCGGGTTTGTCGCTAGAGCATAACTGATTGTGCCGCCACTTCCTCCTGAGGGCACGGCGGAACCAGTCATTAGAAACTCGGCACCGGTTGGGCTGTTGCAAGCAGGTACCCCTGTAATCTGGAAACCGCCCATGAGGTGATCTGTATTAGGAAGTGGCGTGCTGCTGGAAATCGTCAAAGTTTCACTTCCGCCCGACCAACTAGATGACGCAATTGTGTAGGAGTTCTGAAAAGTGCCGTCAACAGGCAAGTACTGGTAGGCTATAGAGGCCGGGATATCATAGGCATTGCCATTGACATAAGGCCCGCTTGATACATCTGGCCCCGCCGTCGGAAAGGGTTGCGTCTGGCTTGCATTGCAACTGGTCGGAAATGCGTTCCAACTTGTGCAAACCTTCCACCAACTCAAGCCAGTTCCGCCGTTCGGATGGGCCATCATGTTATTCATAAAGAACGAGGGAGGCAGGTTATGAGTGCTCGGTACAGCGTTCTCGAAAGGCACCGAATTGGGCCAAGTCGAGAGATTTGTCGGAACTTCTGCACTTACAAAGCGGCATGTATTATTTACCGAATCACAGTTGCCCCAGAGCATCGCGGAGGGCTGATTGATTGGGCTGGATTGAGTTGGCTCCCCAGAACCGCCAAAGGCGAAGATATAGCTACCTCCGCTATTGATATAGACATTGCACTTGCTTTGGCCCACCGTGGTGGTGTCGCCGATGGCGTTACCAATGGCGTTCTCGAACCGAGCGTAAGAACCAATCTCGATTCCACCTCCGGAGTTGCTGGGCGAATTGTAAGGCGTGTCCCAGCACGGAAGATAATTGCGGAAGAAACTGTCAAAGTTATGGCTCGTCCAGGTATTGTCATCTATCATTCGATCAATCTGGTTTCCCTCAAAAAGCAAAAATGCGGGAGAGTTGTTGTGTTGTAACTCGGTGGGCTGATAGCCAGCGCTTTCCACGTCGCGGTTGTAGTTGTAGGCTATAACCGAGCCTTCCATATTCCCTTGCGCTTCTGCGAGTAGACCGCCAGAGGTGATCGTGTTCAAAAGTAAATTGTCAGTGCCTCCCCAGTTGACGCCTATTGTCCAACCGCTCGAATCGAAGGATGTTGGAGTCTCGCCGTAGATGTAGCTATTGGACACAAGGGAGTTTTTTGTCATGCTGTTGAAACCTATCGGAAATGCGCCGTTGGAGCCGATCCAGCGTACTCCTTTGAACCACGAGGCGTAGGCAACGCCGAATTGCAGGTTCCCACCGCAATGGGCACAAATAATGCTCATGTCCTCTAGGCCCATGCCGTAAGCAAAGTAAGTGTGCGAGTCCCATGTCGCTGTGGCATTGCTGCTGGTTGACCAATTCGGCATGTAGAGTCCAGGCGAAAATCCGACAGTGTAAGAGCCGCCGCCATTGTTGGTAACAGATGTGACAAGAACTGTCTGCGTCTGGGACGAAGTGTTGGGACCGTTACCGCCGCCTTCTGTGTCACAACAACCCTGTCCCTGCATGACAAAGATCCCGCCACTATCCGCCACCGAACCCGTCCCGCACCCCGAGCCAGAAAATCCACTATCGCACTGAGTAAACTGCATCAGCCCGTTAACTTGCAAATCCGAAGAGCCGGTAACGCCGCTAAGAGTTACCGATGTCGAACTCTGAGATAGGCCACTGGCGACCGTCCCTGATCCTCCGCCGGATGCAGCTCCGATGCTTATGAAGGCGCTGCCACTGAGGTCAATTGTCGTGCTCATCGGCCCGCTGCCGCGCAGAGTTACGCCATTGGGGATACTGTACCCAGGCGATAGAAACAGATTGCTACTGAGAGTGAACGTTCCCGTCCCCAGCAAAACATAATTCCCCGCCGTGCAGTTTGAGAGCGCCGTGGCAATTTGAGGTTCGTCATTCTGCCCCGAGCCCAGCGGGGTCAGAGTGGCCCCGCATTGTGTTCTCGTCGGCGGCGTCCACGGATTCGGCGTGGTTTCTCCGTCCGGCAGCGTGGCTGGCAAGCCGGCCTTCGACCAGTCAATCCCCCGACTGGACGCGAGTACGCCTGACCATGCCTGCCCATACGAAAGTGCAGAACACAATAGCAACATCGAGATAAGGGGGAAAAGATACGAAAAATCGCGTCTCATTTACCTCAGGCCTCCGACGGAGATGTTTTTGCGCCGCGAGGAAAGTTTAGCGATGAGACGCGGTGAGCGCCAGACACGGAAGTACCACGGCCAACCTGCGAGCAGCCTTAGCCCTGACCCTTTAGGCCATGGCCGTTTGTGCAACCGATGACGTCGGGCGCTTAAGACAGTGAAGGAACTGAGGCTACAGCCCGACCAGTGCCTACGCTCCACGCGCCTGCCGAACGGGCGCGGCGCAACAAGCACTCCAACGCCGATCTCCGCCACGACATCACCGACACCGGATTTCAGGGTCACATTCACTGTTTGGTGGTCGCACTGGTACGTGCCTCCATAGGTCGTAGTGCCTTGGACGCACTAACATTAGCCTGTGTGATTCAAGGCTCTTTTTCAATCGAATATTTCGGCCCATTGACCGCCAAGTATCGAAGTTTTCAAAGATTCCGCGTACCTGCAGCGGGGCAGGTTCTAACACCCAGGATCAGCAAGATGTGACGTTTCATTTGGAAATTGTGGATTGGTCCAGGGCCGAGGTTGCCCGTGCAGGAGCAGCTTTGGCCCTGGGTTCTTTGATGGAGTATTTCATCAGGCAATACAGGGCGCGAACGCCATCCTTCCATCCGATCTTCTTTCCCTCATCATAGGTGCGTCCCCAATAGCCGATTCCTACCTCATAGATACGCAGGTTACGGCGGGCAACCTTGACCGTGATCTCCGGTTCGAAACCGAAGCGGTCTTCCTCGATCGGGATCGACTGAATCACTGCGCGGTGGAAGGCCTTATAACAGGTTTCCATGTCTGAAAGATTGATGTTGGTTAGACAATTTGACAGCAAGGTCAGAATCCAGTTGCCGACTGAGTGCCAGAAGTAGAGCACCCGGTGTGGGCCTCCACCCAGAAAGCGAGACCCGTAGACCACGTCGGCTTTACCTTGGATGAGCGGCTCCAGCAATTGCGGATATTCAACCGGGTCATATTCGAGGTCAGCGTCCTGAATAATGACGAAATCTCCCTTGGCTTCCTGAATACCACGACGCAGGGCAGCACCTTTGCCCATGTTCTTCGGTTGCAAGATCACCCGGAGTTGTGCGTGCTGGCTCTGCAACTCGGCGAGGATTTCACGCGAACCATCGCGGGACCCGTCGTCCACGCAGACCAGTTCGAGGTTGATCGGTACGGCGAGCACTTTTCCGATGATTTCGCGCAGCGTGGCACGCTCATTGTAGACCGGCATCACCACAGAGAGTTTCATAGCAATTCAGTGGCAGTGTAATAGCTGCATGTGGCTGGTGCCCAGTGGTACCGCAGACGTTTCGTCCAACTCTTAAGCAGCGATACACAGTGGCGTGGCATACAGAACAGAGCGTGATCAGGTCCTGTTCCGAATCATCGCCGGGCCGGCTGCGAAATTCCTTGTGATGGACCTCAAAATTGGACATTGCGTCGCAGGATTGGCATCTCCATCCGGATATCCAAATTCATCCCGGAGTTCCTGTTGCAGGGTTGGGGGCGAGACTGCGCAAAGCCTTCCGATTTTGAACTGCGAACGGGCGGCCATAATCGATGCCATAACATAGAGCAGAAGGTAGAACCGGTCCTCGCTCGATGGGAACAAAACGAAATGCAGCACGGCCCCCGCCACACAAGCTAAAAGAATGATTCTTCCAGGTTTGTAGCCCCAACCCACGATAACAAGCAGGAGTAGCAGGCCGGCGTGATTGAGCCACATTCCCTTGAGGCTGCTGTATACCACATGTAGGTAGATTCCCGCGGTTACTTGAAACTGCAATGCAGTGGGGTCTGCGATAGGATCTATGAAGCTGTTGTAAAAGAGGATCGTCCATGAATAGCCAAAACGGCTGATCGTGAACCAACTGGAGAGCGCGAGGGCGGAAACCGTTGCGAACTCCAAAATGTCTATGCGCTCGTCAAGGCACAACGCCGCAAAGATGCAACCGACATAGACAATCGAATCTGGGCGAATCCACACTGACCCCAGCAAAACTAACGTTCCTGGCAGCTTCCGATTGTTCATGTACAGAAACAATCCGAGGACCAGCCACATAGTTGAGAAAGCATCTGGCGTTTGCAATTGCACCGATTGGAGCAGGACTGGTTGGACAATGATGGCCGTAGCAAGTGCGACACTTTGTCGTCCTATTAGCAACCAGACCAGCACGGCAATACCGACATACCCGACGATGGAGGTTAATATAGCCGGCATAATCGGGGACGTCGTCACTCTTTCAAGTACCCGAATGGTCTCGACGTATAACGGCTTGATGATATAGATCGGTAACGCTAACATTAGATGGTCTGCATTCGACAACAGATCTCGCCGATACTCCACTGAGAAGAGATCTTCTCGCTGCTTACTGGTTAACGCCGGTATGGCCTGGACGGTTTTCCCAAAAATCTCCTGTGAACTTTTGCCCTTCGACGCTTCGACCGATGCGATGTAAGCGAACATATCGAAATTGCATGCAGGACGCTTGAACGCCCAAACGCAGACGCCGAGGACAACAAGTGCGTAGAACGTCACGGCGAACGCCCCTATTTTTGGAAGACTATCTTGGCGGAACTTGTTCGTGTATGTGGTCGGAGTTTTCATCGTCCGATTGCCTCACTGTCGGGCAGGTGGTCGCTCGAACTGCCCGGCGCTACCGAAGGCATGTCGTGCCTTCTTGATTAGATTTTGAGCACTGCTTCTGCCGCCGAGATTATTCTGAAAGAGCTTTGAAGTAAAAGCGCTCATGCCTGTCAATCAGTGCAGTGAGACTAAATTTCTGAACCACAAACTGTCGGCCGCGTTGCCCCATCCGCTGTCTCTCTGTTCCGTTTGCTAGCAGGAAATCGATTTTGTCGGCCAAACCTTCTACGTCTCCGGTCTTCACGAGGAAGCCAGTCTCGTTTGGCAAAACAGTTTCCGCAACTCCCCCTGAATCATAGGCGACCACGGGTTTTTCCATTGACTGGGCCTCGGCAAGGCAACGTCCCAAACCCTCCCAATGCGTTGGTAACACAACGACGGTGCTGGCGCCGTACCAGTCACGGATCTTCATCTGGTCGAGCTCGCCCAGAAAAGAAATTCGCTCGGCTAGACCATTGGCGGATGCGTAATCCTTGAGTCTTCGTAATAACGGCTCGGACTCTACCGCACCGGCGAAGCAAATCTCGAACTCAACATTTCTGGATGCCAAGATACGGGCGGCTTGCAGCAGATCATACTGGCCCTTGCTCTCTTTTACGAGGGCGGGTAGCAGAATCAACGGGCGATCAAGTGCCGGTACAGGGCGTGCCTTCTCTGGGGCGAAGTATTCGGTATCGATGCCATCCAACAGATTCACACATCGACTGGCGACGTGTGCGGGGATGCCTTTGGGGGACACAGCGCCGACGCCTGCCGCATGCGAAAGCCATTTCCGCATTCGTGGGTCGGAGAAGAGTCCATTATCAAAGTGGTTGGCGATCACGAACGGTATCCCCGCCAACCTCGCACGCCGGATTAGTCTTTCCGCGTCGTAGGTCATCCAGTGGACAGCCAGAAGATCCACCTTGTGATGCCGCAAGAGGTCGGGCACCGCATCGCTTATGATGACGCACTTGTGCCGCAAATGCCCGAATTTGTGCAAGGTAAAAGCTCGAATTGTATGCAGGACAGGATGCCAAGCCTCCCCATTCCGTCGGCTCGACGCTAATGTCTGATCGAGAATGTAGCGGGCCCGAAGGGGAATGTCCGCAAATCGCGACTTTGTCTGCTGCACGGCCACCGGGATCCAGAAGATCCGCCCCAAGCCATACTCCTCAACTTCAATCTCATAGGTTCCAAGGTCTTCTACCAGATGGGTTTGCAATATCGTGAGGCGATGCCTCTGAAGTAGGCCGCGATTCACGCAGCGCAAGCACTGCTCGACTCCACCCGAGGAACGGTTTCGATAGGAGTGCGTGTACCGCAAGATGGTACGGCCGTCGAAAACGCCGGGCGCAAGGGCATATTTTTCGGCCGTAGTTGGCCTTGTTATCAGTGGCATTTTTCGCGCTACCTCGGCCCCCGGAGTGCATTCGCCTCGGCGTAGGCGGCGGAGGTTTTATGTGTGGGGCCGCGTGAGGGGCCGAATGTAGCGACTACTGGTTTTGGCGGCGTTAGGTCTGGCTTAGGTCCGCACTGCAAAACCCACTGAAGAACTCTGGAGGTGTCTTGCGCCTTCGCGTCCCAAGTTAGGCGTTCTCGGGCGTAGGTCATTCCTTGCCGCCGTAACCGCTCGAGCCGATCCCGATTCTGGAACAGTTCTGTCAGAATCTTTTCCATGTGCACCACGAAGTCGCTCTCATTCGTAAGAGGCACCTTGTACCCCACCTCTGGGTAAACGATATCCCCCGGCCCACCGAAGTCCGCGACCACCGGGACGGCGCCAGTCGCCAGAGCTTCAAAGACGACGCCTGCACTCGATGCCGCTTTCTGTACACTGTTGATCAACTTATTCTCTGGACGGCGAATACAAAAGCGGATTGGCAACGAACAATATGGGGTTCATAGTTGCTTGGAAGTAATGCCGATACGACCTCCCATAAAGGAACAGCCTCCGGCGCAATGTCTTCAACCACAACCCAGGCCCCAATTCTTATTTTCGTTAGCCCAAACTTTAGAGTCTCAATGTTCGCGTTGGGTGAATGAAGTCCGTCATCGATTACCAAATCCAAATCAGAAGGGATGGATTTCCCTAATTCAATAAATGTGCCGGGGTCCGTTTGGTCAACAAAGAATGTTTTAATGCGCTCATCCTCAAAAAGAATCCGTTTATCTACGTCCGCGCCAAATATCATTGCTGATTTCAGAAAATCTCTAAACGCCTTCAACGAAGCGCCGGGGTTGCCCCAGAGGGCCATATTGGACACAACATCTGTATTGTTTGTCCCCATCCCTATTTCAAGTATGCCTGTAATCTCATCACGATGTTTCAAGATTGGTCCATAGATGTTCTGATAATCGTTACTGCTGGCTTTGTCGCTGCCATACTTATCGAAATATCTTTTGATCTCTCTGGCTGCTTCTAAATCTTCGTCAGAAACCGGAAAGTTCTTAATGCTGGTGATGTTGTGTTGTTTTTGGCTAACTGACATGGCAAAGGCACCCAAAAGAGGAATGGTTTGATTTATTGCCTGAATAGTTAGTCGCGCCCTAGCTTTGAACGTGCCGGCGCTGTGAGGCGTGAATAGAGGAAATGTGCGACATACGTTGAGCCGGTTGAAATCAAAATACTTCTCCCGAAAATTAAAATACTTTCCCCAAATGGACCGCTTTACTGAAACCAATAACGGAGATTTCTTGAGCGTTCTGAGCAGTTTAATGAGTGAGGGACGGGTGACGGTGTTAGTCATAGTTGTTTCTCGACACGGTTCTGTGATCTGCATAGACCTGAATTGGACAAGCTCTACAATGATTTTGGCGGAGGCGAGGGTGGGCAATCGGCGCGACCTCAATTCATGTCTGCGGGACACTGTCACGCGAGTCCAAAATCCCCTATGTTCAGGAGCTAAAACGTCTACTAAGACGAAGCCCTTATGTGCGCGCTAAAAGCTCGTGCCTCCTGGAAAGGAGGTTTACCCCGACACCGGGTTCCTGGCGTGCGACGCCGGTCTTTGTCGGGAGTGGCCAACACCGGCAGTCAACACCTTTGGTGACGGAAGATCTGGCTTCGGACCCCGCCGCACGACCCAATGCAGGACTCGAGTAGTATCCTGCGCCTTCGCGTCCCAAGTTAGGCGTTCCCGCGCATAGATCATTCCTTGCATCCGTAACTGCTCGAGCCGATCCCGATTGTGCGCCAGTTCTGTCAGAATCTTTTCCATCTGCGCCACGAAGTCGCTCTCATTCGTAAGAGGCACCTTGTACCCCACCTCTGGATGAACGATATC
>Ga0209415_10017661_pt1 | contig 11332 bp, 13 predicted proteins | sample PeaSoiSIISIP2007_FD_187696 | JGI IMG/M metagenome (GOLD analysis project Ga0209415, IMG submission 187696) | Peat soil microbial communities from Weissenstadt, Germany - SII-SIP-2007 (SPAdes) (version 2) | ecosystem: Environmental > Terrestrial > Soil > Wetlands > Peat | place: Germany...
GGGGCACCCCAATCTCCACTATTGCGATTGGATCAGGGACTGGACCAACACGTGCCTGGAAATCTACGGCGCGATCACGGCCAAGAATCCGGGATTTTTACAACAATTTGCCGAAAGGAAAGCAGCAGAATGAAACACATGCGAGCGTTGAACAAGAAAGCCGGGCGCATTGACGATTACGTAGTCGCGCGCACCGAAGACGTCGTCGGCATGCAGGATCGGCCGTCCCAAACGCAGCGCCCCCACATTCCGATGGGGTGCACGCTGATGTTTTCACCCGGCTGGGAAGTTGATGCGTCCGGCGGCACGGCCGGATTATGCCAGCCCGTGGAGCGCGACATCTACGATTGCTTCGCCAGTTGCTACTGGCCGGCGCAGGTTCCCGATCACATGAACAACACGCCCGACTGGACCGCCAAATGCGCCTCGGCAACCAAAGACTGGCGCAATCTCGACCTGGTGTTCCCATGAAACAAAAGACCATCCAACGGCTATTACTTTTAACCGCGCTCTGCGCGATTCTCTGCTGTGTCGCCAGTACCGGCACGCTTTACCTGCCCGCCTATCCGGCTCAAGTGCTTGTCTTCGATGAGGGCAAGGGCCAGATCGTCGACCGGATTCCGCTGGTAACCGGCACTCCGATGGGCATCCGGCTGTCGGCCGATCACAAGAAGATTTACGTCACCACTATGGATCGCAACGGCATTGAAGTGATCGATGTGGCTACGCGCAAAGTCATCAATCACTTCGTGCTCAACACTCCAAATACGCAATACCGGATTTACAACGGCGCGGCCGATCCACAAGGCAAGTTGTTTTACGCGGTAACGGAGGAAATCACCAAGCTTGCCGACAGCTTCGAAGTGGCCAAACCAAAATACACCCTGATCGATCTGGAACAGCAGAAGATCGTCAAGATGGTGGAGATTCCGAAAGAAGAAGAGGCTACCAACGTAGGTGACTGGGGAGTTGGCGCGATGGAGGTCTCGCCCGATGGAAAACTTGTGTACCAGTTTGGCGAGAAGGTCACCGTTCTTCAGGCGTCGGACTTCAAAGTGCTGGATCATATTGATCTGGCGAAACCTGAGGTGCCCGGCATGGAGCGTGTCCATTTTGGACAATATGGCGATTTCGGCGGCGATCTGGAGCTGATCAATGAACCAGGCCAGCACACGGCGATGTTCATCTCGGCCGATCCTGTCGTTCACAAGCGCATGTTTGGCCTGGGACGACTGGATCTCACAAAGGGGAAAATCGACTTCACCCCCATCGGACCCGCCCCGGCCGGAATGTCCGGACTGGAGGTGACTCCGGATAAAAAGTGGGCTTACACGGTCGTCGCCAACGGAGGTGATTTCGGGAACAAGCGCTGCGAGTTTTGGACCTTTGACCTGTCCGCCAACCGGATCGCGCATAGGGCTGAAGTTCCGTGCCGTAACCGCTTCACCCTAAGCATCTCGTCCGATGCGAAGAAACTATATATCTACGGCGCCGGCTTTGAGATCGAGGTGTACGATGCCGCCACCCTCAAGTACGAGAAAACCTGGGACCTCAACAACGACGTTGCCGGGGGGATCGTAGTTTTGCCGTAATTCCTGGTGATAAAATAAACAGCATCCGCCTCCAAGCCGAGCCGGGAAGGCATATTTGTTGAGGTGACGCTTATGAAGATGATTTCAGCGTTGGCGGCATTTGCTCTGAGTTTTCTGCCCGTTGCTTTGCAGGCAGCTTCAAATGACGCGGGCTCCTGGGACAGCAAAGCTGCCGCGGCGTATCTGGATCAACGCGCGGACTGGTGGATGAGCTGGGACCAATCGGTCCGGGATCACGACACCCACTGCGTGTCTTGCCACACCGCCGTACCGTATGCGCTGGGACGACCCGCGTTGCGTGCCGCGCTGGGAGAGAAATCACCGTCGGCAAGCGAGCAAAAACTGCTGGCCAACGTCACCAAACGCGTCCGCCTTTGGAGCGAGCTGGAACCGTTTTACAGCGACGAGAAGCGTGGCGCGCCCAAGACGGCCGAATCCCGTGGGACCGAGGCAGTGCTCAATGCCTTGATACTTGCGAATTACGATGCGCATCAGGGGAAGCTCAGCGATGATGCTCGCTTGGCACTGGACAACATGTGGGCGCTGCAGTTGAAGACCGGTGAGGCGAAGGGTGCGTGGAATTGGCTGAACTTCCACAATCAGCCCTGGGAATCGGACGACTCCCAGTTCTGGGGCGCGACGCTGGGCGCTATTGCCACTGGAACCGCGGCAGGCGATTACCGTTCCACGCCCGAGATGCAGAGCAACTTGAAGGTGCTCGCCGAGTATTTCCAGCGGGAGTTACCAAGCCAATCCTTAATCAATCGCGTATTTCTTCTGTGGGCCTCCTCGAAGGTGCCCGGAATTCTGAAGCCTGACCAGCAGAAGTCGATCATCGACGAGGTTCTGGGCAAGCAGCAGCCGGATGGAGGTTGGAGCACCTCTTCACTCGTCATTGGAGGTTGGAAACGCAAGGACGGGACGGCGCTCGAGACAGGGAGCGACGGTTACGGCACCGGTCTGGTTGCGTTTGTGCTGCAGGAGGCGGGCGTTCCGCGATCGCAGGCTGCTTTGAAGAGCTCACTTTCCTGGCTGACGCGCAATCAGGACAAAGCCGCTGGATTGTGGCTGGCGTACTCGTTGAACAAGCAGCGCGACCCGGCGTCCGATATCGGACGTTTCATGATCGATGCCGCGACGGCGTATTCAGTCCTGGCGCTTTCAGACGGAAAGTGAAATCTCGAATAATCACGCTACGTTGGGCGGGACTTACCTTCGGGATCGTCTTTGCCATGACCTCGCAACCCGCGCTCGCGCGGAAAGCCGCAGCGCCGGTGAAATCCTTGCGATTGTACATATTCGACTGCGGCGTCATCAAAGGCTTCGATCCATCCCTGTTCGAGTTTAAGAAAGAAGATTTGAAAGACACGAACATGGTGGTGCCTTGCTACCTTGTGGTTCATCCCAAGGGAACATTGATGTGGGATGTCGGCGTGATCCCCGACAGTGCGTTCGCCGGGAACGCTCCGGCGAGCCAGCCTCTGCTGATGGCGACAGCCAGTTCTCCAAAGCCCCTGCTGCCGCAACTGGCGGCGCTGGGATATCGGCCGGCCGACATCACCTATGTTGCCTTTTCGCATTATCACAGCGATCACGTAGCCAACGCGAACGCATTCGCCGGGTCCACCTGGCTGGTTCACCCATCCGAGCGCGAGGCCATGTTCGCCGTGAAGCCCGAGGACCAATCCGCATACAACTTGCTCAAGGACAGCAAGACGGTAAGCCTGCCGAACGCGGATTACGATGTCTTCGGCGATGGAACCGTGGTCATCAAGTACGCTCCCGGCCACACACCTGGCCATCAGGTTTTAGCGCTACGGCTGCCCAAGACCGGACTGGTATTGATTGCGGGAGATCTGTGGCACTATCCTGAAGAGCGGAACGCCAAGAAAGCTCCTCCCATAGAATCGAATCGCCAACAAACCTTCGAAAGCCGAGCGGCGATGGAGGCCTACCTCCGGCAGAGCGGCGCTCAACTGTGGATCGAGCACAACCCGGAGACGTTCAATCGTCTCAAGAAGGCTCCCGATTACATCGAATAACCGCTTCAGAAGTCTGGCGCGAAAACAGTGAGCGGCGCCAGCCCGCTAGTCACGACACCGGAGCGCGGTGGCGGCGCGTATTCACATGGCGAGGCGGGAGTTCACGAAAGGCGGTCGGCAGGCACTTCTCTTCCATACGACCCGTCGCGATTGGGATGCGCTACGAGTGAACTGTTGAGAGGACGGGCATTCACTTGCCGATCATGTGCTTAGGGTCCCGGTTGTTCTCTTCGCAAATGCTCTCGATGAGATCCGTATCCGGTTCCAGGCGCCAGTTTAGCTTGACGGACCACGGCTTTGTATACGCCTTTGGATCGTCAATGGTGACCTCGATGTCCATGTGGCCGATCCTCGGCCGGGAGAAACGTTCGGTGACGCGCAGCGCTTCAGTCCCTGGATGCCCCTGCATGTCGAGCCATGTCTTGCCGTTCTGTCCGATCGTTTCTACGACCAGGGTGTCATTGTCCCAATGGCCGATCGAATACCCCATCCATGTCGGCTGTGGATCCTTGGGTAGCGGCCTCCCATCAGTGAAGATCTGCCGGTAGATGGTGCGGGATTCGTGCAGCAGCAGCACCAGATCTTCGGTCTGCACCAGCTTCAGGCCATCGGGGATGTTGTCCTTTTCCGGTATGCCGGAGGGCAGACAGGACACGCCGGGGTGATCCTTGCCATTGGTTGCGATGCGCTCATTCAGAACGCCCCGCCCCCATGGCGTGAGAGGCACCTCGTCCGGCTTCAGATCGGCGGCCAAGTTCAGCAAATTCTTGATAGGATCTTCCGGCATCCAGAAGCCGGACAGATCGGGCTTGCCGTAAGGCGTGCGCACCGCCGGCGCTTTCAAATCGACCTTGCCATCGGGGGTGCGCGGCACTCTCTTCCAAGGATATGGGTCCCATTGTGCGCTTGCCGCCACGGTCATGGTCAACACCATCGCCGCAGTAGCCAGCGGAGTGCAAGCTGCCTTCTTCAGTATTCGGATCATGTCGCTGCCTCTTCGCAAGATTTGCGCATCCGTTCCCGAGCGATAACCAGTTTACCGATTCCCGTCGGATCACGCGTCAGGCGGTGGTGCGCTATCTAGCGCAAGGCCCTTCACCTCGCGCTGGATGGCGGCTGCATGCGGAAGAGGACGTGTTCGATATGTCGCGACTCTCCTAAACAGTCGCGCACAACGCAGCGGGCCGCGATGATTTTCTTCACCCAGCGAGCGCGTGCCGCGCTGTGCGCTCATTGAGAAGCCTCAGTCGCTGGGAGAAGGCTTCGACTTGGTCTTTTGAAAACGAACCCAGCATCTGAAAGACCGGCGGGTGAAAAAAGCTCGGCCGGGTCGTATGGGATGCCTTTGGGTTTATGGAGTTCCAGAAGGGCAGCGGCACGCTTGAGGGCGCGCTCGTGCTGGAGACGGCGCTCGGCTTGGATTTCGCGGAGCTGGTCGAGCGTCTTTCGGAACTGGCAGGAGAGCCGCTGAGAGTGCATGCCGAGGGTGGCGAGGGCGCGGTTGAGGCGCCACGCGGTGTCGGTGAGTTGCTGGGTGAGCTGGATCTTTTGAGGACCTCGCGTAAAACGGAGTGCGACGCGGGCAAGCTCCTGGCTCATTTGACGGTGCGCGCCGCACCCTTTGCGCTCGGTGGGAGTGGCGGGCTGCATTGGAGAGGATCGGCTGGCGACTGAAGCGTCGACGTGGTTCTCATCAGCTACTGACTCGTCCAGATTGGCCAGATTACAAGTTCACGTTCCACGATCAAGACGAGATCGGGCCGCGGATGTTAGCGAGGATAGCGAAGCGGACCGGATTGAGAGCGGAAGACCTCTAAATTTCTGACGCTACTTCTGGCAGGCGTGATGCTCTCAGTTTTCTAGCCCAGGCCGAGGCGGGACGAGATTATGCCCAGGCTCATTTCTGGCATTCACGTGAGGGTATAAAGATGCGCGAACTGTCGTGCGGAGGGCCGGCGGACGGCTCCACGAAGTCTGTGCCCATGGGTCTCGCAAACCGGTTGGAGTGGCTCCATCCCACGCGCTAGCATTGAATCGTGTTCGAGCGCGCCGTTATTGTGGGAATCGCGATGATCACCATGCTTGGAAACCTGAGCGCACAGGTTGTCCCAGTCTCGCCTCCGAAGCCCCCACTCGGACTGCCACCAGTCATCTGGCCTGCCGACAACACCTACTCTGCGCCGCGAGTGGAATTGGGCTGGTACCTGTTCTTCGATTCTCGTCTTTCGGCTAACGGAAAGGTCTCCTGCGCAACTTGCCACCCGCCCGAGCACGCTTTTGCGGGTGGCGAGCCTCCTCCGCTCGGCGTCACGGGCAAGCCGCTCCGAAGGCGGGCGCCCACGGTGATTAATCGAGCTTACGGGAGAAGCCAGTTCTACGATGGACGCGCAGCGACGCTGGAAGCGCAGAGCCTTGGTCCGATCACAGCCCCGGACGAGATGGGTACAACGCCTGAGGCCGCAGCCGAAGCCATAGCCAAGATCGCAGGTTACGCACCGCTGTTCGAGCGAGCCTTCGGCGGCCCGCAGATCAGTTTTGACCGCATTACAAAGGCAATCGCGGCCTTCGAACGGACGATTCTCTCCGGCAACTCGCCTTACGACCGCTTCCTAAGCGGAGACAAGAACGCGCTGAGTCCGAAGGCCAAGCGGGGCCTCCAGATCTTCGAACGCTCGGGAGAATGCTCGGAATGTCACAACGGCTACAACTTCACCAATGAGAAGTTTGCCAGCTTGGGTATCGGTCCGGATCAGAAACCACCCGACCTTGGCCTCGCCGGAATCACCGGAAAACGCAGCGACGAAGGGAAGTTCAAAGTGCCGACGCTTCGAGAGGTAGAGCACACCGGTCCTTACATGCACGATGGGCGGGAGAAAACGCTGGACGACGTGCTGGAGTTCTATCGGAAAGGCGGCCAGCCAGGTGCGCACCTCGATTCCCGCATTGCGCCCTTTTTTCTCGATGCTCCGGCAAAGGCGGACTTGATCGCTTTTCTCGAGTCGCTCAGCGGCGAAGGCTGGCAGCAGATCCAAGCGCCAGAGAGTTTTCCGTAGCTGTTGCGCGGCCCGCTGTCTTATCTCTTCCCAAACTTGAAACGCCGGCCGAGGATCATCTTGACCAGCAAATGATCGGTGCTGCCGGTCAGGCCTATGCCAGTGGCGAAGTTGAATTCCCAATTGGGGCCAAGATTCAGGTCGATGGCCGGCATGATCGCATGCACCTGGTCGTGCAACGGATCGAAGCCAGTGATGGAGCCCAGGTCGCCGTAATACTCAAGGCCCATGCTGACCCTCTTCGTGACGTCGAAGCTTACTTTGACGTTGGGAGCGAACGTGACTCCTTTGCTCACGCTCAGCCCGTGAAAGGAACGGTCCACGGCAGGATTGAAAGCGAGGTACCAGCGATCCAGTTGCTTATCGACGATGGGCCGGATTTCCCAGGTCCAAGAATCGGGAGAGTAGGAGCGGCGTTGGTAGCCGATCTCGGTGGAAAGGCTCACATTCACGGGCCAGTGCCACGCCTCTGGAATGCGGACGCGCGGGCGAATATGGTCTCCCACCCATTGGTAGCCCTCACCCTTCCGATAGCTCATGAAAATATAGAATCCGGTTTCAAACCAACTCGTGAAGCCTTGCGTGATCTCGATGGTCTCATGCAGGGCGTGGTTGTCAGGACGGACGCCGTCCACTTCGGTTTTCGATCCCTCGAAGGTAAAGTTGGAGTGCAACTCCACCATGGTGCGTGCGGGCGGAACCATCTCGCTCCCATACACCTGCACTTCATAGTTGCCTTGAGCGCGGAGGGAGGCAGCGGGCAGCAAGAACAGCAGTAATGCCGTTAGGACGCGCACCGGCTGGATGAATGGGAGCATGAAGATCAATGAAATCCGTGGCTGTGGTGGATGGCACACCATCGCCGCCACCGGTCCGAGTGCGCCGACATGTGGCACTCGCTTGTGACTCCGCGCGGGGGGCGCGTCGAATGCGGATAACTCCGTTCGGTCGGCTGTTATTTGAAACCCAATCAACGTCTGTATCTTTCGCACGATACACTCCGCCCATGTCACCGGCTCCAGTCGGCGCAAGGATTTCGTGCCGGTCCGAGTTTGCCGACAGATACCAGCATACGCGCGGATATGAAACGGCGTGACAGCCTGTCCGAGTCGAGATTCGCGACGACCGCCTAAGCCGGCCGATGCGCCTTGAGGAAAGAATGAATCTGGCGCACCGCGAGCGGGATTCGATCCTTGGGTTCTTTCCAAGGGAAGATGCTCACTTCGGCCTTGGGCGCGAGCATCGCGCACTCCATTGCGACGGCGTACGGGTGCGCGGGAACCTCGTCCGGCAGCACCAGGATTGGGTTTTGGCAACTACGCACGAAATCGCGTGTCACGGTGAAGACGAAGTCGGGGTTGGTTTCGAACATGTTGGTCACAAATTGGTCGGTCGTCTGCAGCGTGATCTCGGGCCGCTTGGCAATCAGCGTCGCACCCCAGTTCTTCCAAAATGTGCCTGGGTACTTCGGGTCGCGCATCTCCGGACGCCAGCCCACTGGCTGCGCGAGCACGGCTGCGGCAATACGATTGGGTGCGCGCTTCAAGAGACTCCAGATGAAGGGGCCGCCAATGCAGAAACCCATCACCATGAACTTGTCGATCCCCATATGATCCATCAGGCCGAGCTGGTCGTCGGCATAGGATTCCCATGGCCGCTCGATCTCCACAGGGCCGCTGGATTGGCCGGTGGGGGCGTTGCGCAGATCGGCCGTGATGCAGCGATACTCTCCCTTGAATTCCTCGATGGCATTAAAGGGCGAGTTGCCGGTGAAGAAGGCAATGGTCGAGTTCAACCCGCCGCCCGGAAGCAGTAACAGCGGGAAGCCGGAACCGGCCTCCTCATAATAGATGCGAACCGGGCCCCTTGCATAGAATTTGCCAGTTCCTCCGGTGCCCGCTTGCTGAGCAAATACACGCGACACGGCGCTCGTTGCCGCGGCCGCAGCGCCCGCTGCCAGTATGGTGCGTCTGGTTGAACTCATAATCGGCTACCTCCTTTGTGTACTAATGGCGGATCTGGGTCGCGGCGTGACCCAACTCCTGAACCTCGCAGTTGCCCCGCTCCCGGACCAGGCCCGCGTTGGGATTCGGGTTGCGCCGTACAACTCGTGTCGGATACACATACGGTTCCGCCAGCACTTCCGGGTCTTCCACGGTGACATCGTACAGAAGCGCATCGCCTTCACGCTTGAACCTCTCTACGACATGCATTTGATCGGAGTGGAAGAAACCACCGCGGCCCAGCCACGTCGTATCGGTGAACGCTACGGAGTCGAGCACCAGCGTGTCGCCCTCCCAGCGTCCAATGGTATCGCCCAAATACGTGATATCGAACTCCGACGCTTTGCTGTGCGGGCGGCCGTCGGTGGGGATCACGCGAAATTCGCCGTACCCTCCTCCTGCATCGCCTCCAGAATAGAGAAACGTAATATCGTGGTCGGTCTGGTAGATGCGTCGGGGCGGGCCCTCCCGCGGGACTCCCAGGGGCTGGCAGGTCATCACCGGGTCATACTTGTTCGTCCACATGTCGAGCTGTTGAACTTTGTCCCAAAACTCCGGTTTGTAGAGGGGACGGCCCAGATTGCCGAACCGCGACGGCGAGTAGAGCTCAAAATCTTCGGTCTGATTGGATTGCCGGTTACTGTTGGCAGCCTGCCAGGGGCTGCGCCGGCGTCCTCCCCCACTCATGTAGTTCCCAATCCAGTCGTTCCAGGACCAGTTTCCCGATAGGTCCGGATGCTCGCCCAGCCGCGGTGTGGGTTTCGACTTGTCTACTGGAGGTTCCGTCTTGGCCATGACACCGCGCGGGAGCTGCCCCGTGACCTTAATAGCCGTCTGCACGCTGGCCGGAACGGGAGCAACCACATACACGTCCCCCGTCTCCGTCACGTTCGTTGTCAGGTCGCGGACCACCGCGCCGTTCCGGCGCTCGGCAATCTTTCCTGCGTAAAGCACGCCGATCTTATTCAGCGGGTTGTTCCAGTCCTGATAGTCGCCGTAGGTGAACTCGGTGGTCGTCGCGCCCTGCTTCACCACCACGCGTTCGGTCGCATAGTTCGCATCGAGCGTTGCTGTCGCGGTGGCTCCTGGGACGCCCGGAAGCGGGAACGTGACCACGGGCTTACCGTTCTCCCACGACAGGGACGTTTTGCCCACCGTCGCGACACCATCAGCGAAAAGAGTGCCGGGGTTGGCCCCCAACCAGAATGTGTCCGTTGTCCCCGCCACTGCGGCCTTGGCTGCGCCCTGGGGACTGGCCCAAATTCGGATCAGCCGCTCCTCGACGGTCGCCGGCATCGGCGTGGTCTTCCCCTTCGTCGGGCCGATCTGGGCGCCGGGGATGTCTTCATTCCAGGCGTACAGCCCGCTGACCACCTCGATGTTCGAGTACGTTTCTCCATTTGGCCGTGTACAGGCGTACTGAATCCGCTGACTGAAGGTTTGATAGTTCGTGCTGGCACGATATCGCGTGAGCGTACAAGGTTGTCCGTCCACCTGAATTGTGCCTTTGCCCTGATATTCGAGGGATGCCACCATGTCGCGTTCATCATGGCCCTTCAGCATGCCCATGGCCCACATCCACTTGAAGAGCACGGCCTTCAGGTCTTGGGCGTCCGCCGCAGGTGTGTAGGGTTCGGCCACCGGCCCGAAAGGAGGCTGCGCACGGGCTGTAAACGTTCCGCCGATGGTGAAAACGATTGCAAGCGCGACCCTTGCACAAATCATCCTTCGTCGCAAGGACATGATGGTCCTCCCAGTTGTGATTTCGTCCCGAGTCATTTTACACCCAGCCGCTGGCCCTTGCGCCGGCCTGTTGTCGGTCTACACTACGGCGCTGATGGTGTGTTCTGTCCGCAAAGTCGGCGGCCGGGCCAGGGGTGGGCGTCCAAGCGGCGCCAATGCTACACTTGGCGGCAAAGATTGGCGCAGGAGGAGAAATGGTCAACCGCAGAAGTGTCCTGAAAATCGGTGCGGCATCGGTGGCCGGGGCGCTGGTCAAAATGCCTGTTTCTGACCGGAACCCGTCGCCAGCGCGGGCGCACCTCGCGTTTCACAGAGCGGTTTTTGACGAACGTTTCGTGGAGTGCCGGGGTTTCGCGGCCGAACTGCACAGCGCAGGAGTCTTCACTTCCGCGATTCGCGGCGATGTTGCCACGCTGTGGTACGACGATCTGCGAGTGCATCTGAGAGAAAGCCGTTTGCCTGTTTCAGGTTTGACGGATCGCGCCGCATTATTTTGCCTCGAAGAATTGGCGCGCGACGTGGGTATGCGCGTGATCTTTAGAGCGGATCACATCATTGATCAAAACGGGCATACACAGCACACTGCCGTTGGGCCGGCATCGCTGGTCGCCGTTGCCCGCAACTTGCCGGAGGAAGCTGGATTCGGGCGCACTATGGCTGTGCTCTTCAGCCAGTTCGATAGCAGTGGGCTCAATATAAGTGGAGCAGGCGACATGGCCGCGCAAAAACGCACGGGGCCATTTACTCCGGCAAACAAAACAGCGCTGGTTTCGTGGTTGATCGCCTGAAAGGCGGAGAGGGAATATTCAAATGGTTTTACCCCCGAATGTAAGCGAAGCGGACTTCAATGCGGCCCTGGGTGAGTTCCGGTCTGCGGTGGGCGCGAGCTGGGTGTTCAG
>Ga0209415_10017662_pt1 | contig 11332 bp, 8 predicted proteins | sample PeaSoiSIISIP2007_FD_187696 | JGI IMG/M metagenome (GOLD analysis project Ga0209415, IMG submission 187696) | Peat soil microbial communities from Weissenstadt, Germany - SII-SIP-2007 (SPAdes) (version 2) | ecosystem: Environmental > Terrestrial > Soil > Wetlands > Peat | place: Germany...
GTGGGCGAGTGGCGCGCCGCGAGCCACGAACTCACTCCGACTGGCGCAACGATCCGCCTCGAAACTCCGGCGGGAGCGGCAACCGTGGCTTCGCGCCTTGCCGGAGAAGTGAACATTTTAAATCTGCTCGCTGCAGTCACCGCGGCGCATGAGCGCGGCGTACCCTTCGAGCGGCTCGTCGCCGCGATCCCAGCACTGGAGCCGGTTCCGGGCCGGTTTCAGTCCGTCAATGCCGGCCAGCCCTTCACCGTGATCGTGGACTACGCGCACACCGACGATGCGTTGCGGAACTTGATCGCCCTTGCGCGCCAGATGACGGCGAAGTCCGGCGCGCGGGTCATTACGCTCTTCGGATGCGGCGGCGACCGCGACCGCAGCAAGCGCCCCAAGATGGGCGAGGCGGCAGGCCGGGCCAGCGATTTCGTCGTCGCCACCAGCGACAATCCGCGATCGGAAGACCCACTTGCGATTCTGAGCGAGATCGAGCCCGGCTTGCGCGCGACCGGCATCCAATACGTCATCGACCCTGACCGCGCAGCAGCAATTCGCCTGGCGCTCGAAGCCGCCAAGCCGCGCGACGTGGTTTTACTTGCGGGCAAGGGCCACGAGAAAGAGCAAATCCTTGCCGATCGCACCATCCCATTCGACGATGCCGAGGTGGCGCTTTCCACATTGGCCGAAATGGGCTATCGTTGAGGGCGGCGAACCACCGCCGATCCGCGTTCAAGGCCGGTTGCGAACTCGACTTTGAACATTAACCACTAGTCACTCACCGCTGCCTTTTTCAGGGAGCCATGAATCTGACGCTGGCTGAAGCCGCGATGGGAGCTGGCGCTGTTTTGGAGGCGCCGGCCAGTGTGCCCAACGCGGGAGCGCTGGTGGCCACAGGCTACTCGATCGACTCGCGGACGATTGCGGCGGGAGAGCTTTTCTTCGCGGTGCGCGGCGAGCGGCACGATGGGCACAATTTCACGGCCGCCGCTCTGGAACGCGGCGCCGTTGCGGCTGTGGTCTCGCGCGCCCGCGCGGCGGTGCTGCCCGATGCCGCTCTCGCCGCACCGCTGCTCATCGCGGAGGATCCACTCGCGGCGATGCAGACGCTGGCCACGCACGTACGCCGTCAGTGGGGCAAACGCTTGGTAGCGATCACGGGTTCAGCGGGAAAAACTACAACCAAAGAAGCGACGGCCGCGGCGCTGGGCGCCCGATTCAACGTGCTCAAATCGCAGGGCAATCTGAACAACGCGTTCGGGCTGCCGCTGCAACTGCTGCGCCTGATGCCGGAACACGAAATCGCCGTCGTCGAGTTGGGCATGAACCACGCGGGCGAAATTGCCGCGCTGGCGCGGATGGCGCTGCCGGATTGGGGAGTTGTGACCAACGTGGGCACGGCGCACATCGAGAACTTCGCCGAGGGCCAGGCTGGCATCGCTCGAGCCAAGTTTGAGCTAATCGCTGCGCTGCCCGCCAGTGGCGTTGCCTTCTTGAACTGCGACGATGTGTATGCCGCGCAGTTCGGCCGCGATTTTCCCGGACGTGTCGTCTATTTCGGCAGCGGTCCTTGCGCCGATCCGCAGATTCTTTCGTCAACCGAGGATATTGGCGGACTTCACGTGCGTTTTCGCGCCGGCGAGCGAGAAGGCGCATTCACGTTGCATCTGCTTGGCGCGCACAACGCGTCGAACGTCATTGCCGGGATCGCTGTGGCGCTGGAGGCGGGTGTGGATCTGGATGCTGCCGTGGCCGCGGTTGCCTCGCTTACCGCCGGCGACAAGCGCGGGCAAGTAATCGAGATCGCCGGCGCGACGATTCTGAACGACAGCTACAACTCGAACCCCGAGGCGCTCCGTTCGATGATCCGCACGCTCGCGGCGCGGCCTGCGACGGGCAGGCGAATCCTGGTTGCCGGCGAGATGCTCGAGATGGGCGAGCACGGTCCCGCGCTGCACACCGAGTGTGGGCGCGCCGCAGCTGAAGCCAAACTCGATTTCGTTGTTGGTGTTCAGGGCAACGCGGAATATATTGCGACCGCCGCGGCCGCGGCTGGGGTGGCCTCGCTCTTTCTCCCCGATGCTGAAGCCGCGGGCCGCTGGCTAGCGCAGAATCTCCGCCCAGGCGATGTCGTCCTCGTAAAAGGTTCGCGCGGCGTTCATCTGGAACGCGCCATCGACATTGTCAAGAACCAACTCGCATCGGAGACTAAACCGTGAAAGTTCGCAAGGCCGCTCTTTGCATCGCTTCGTTCCTCGCCTTCGCCTTCGTCAGCAGAATCTCTGCGCAGTATCCGCCGGACTGGCTGCGCCCGTTTCCGCCCTTTCACATCGCGGGGAACCTCTATTACGTCGGCAGCGAAGGCCTCGCTTCGTATCTGATCGCAACGCCGCAGGGCCTCATCCTCATCAACAGTAGTCTCGAGGCTTCGGTGCCATTGATTCGCAAGAGTGTCGAAGATATTGGCTTCCACTTCGGCGACATCAAGGTCCTACTTATCAGCCACGCGCATTACGACCATTGCGGCGGCAGCGCCGAGATCGTCAAACTCACCGGCGCAAAATACTACGTGATGGACGCCGACATCCCGGTCGTCGAGTCCGGCGGCAAGGCCGACTTTCAATACGGCGAAGAGATGAGTCAGCGCTATCCACCCGCGCACGCGGATCGCCCCCTGCGAGACGGCGACAAGGTGTCCCTGGGTGGCGTTACGCTGACTGCCCACCTCACCGCCGGACACACGCGTGGCACAACCACGTGGACTCTGGACGAAATGGAAGACGGGCGCACACTGCACGTCGTCATTGTCGGTAGCCCCAATGTGAATGCCGGATACAGGCTAGTCGGCAACGCGGCCTATCCGGAAATTGCTTCAGACTATAGGCGGGGCTTTGCGGTGCTTGAGAGTCTTCCCTGCGACATCTTTCTCGGCGCGCACGGCGACTATTTTGGGCTGAAAGCCAAGTACGATCGCTGGAAGAATGGGGAGCACAACGCCTTTTTCGATCCGGCAGGCTACAAGGCCTACATCGCCGAGCGCCAGCAGGCGTTCGAAGCGGAGCTTGCTCGCCAGTCGGGCGCAGGCAAATGAATCGGAGATCTGCTCGGGTGACCCAGGCCTCGATTGTGAGACCTAGGACGGATCGAAGCCTAAGCCATTGTGTTCTGCGCCAGCACAGCGGCCGCACGTGCAAGCGTCACTGATCGCAATCGAAACACCTTGCTGCGCGACGATTCCCCCGCCAAAATCTCCACTGCGCTCTTCGGCAATCCGAATGTCTCGGCAAGAAATGCGATGAGCGCCGCATTGGCTCGCCCCTCGAGCGGCGGCGCGTGCACGGCGATCTTGAGTTGCGCTGCCTGCCCCTCGCCGTAGATGCCGGCTATCGCGGTTTTCTTCGCGCCGGGCTGGGCGCGAACGGCGAGTGTCACTCCGTCGGCAACGGCGCGCAGCATCACTCGAGCTCCGATTCCTGGCTTCGCCACTCCGTTTGCGGCGCGCGCTTGCCAAAGAGCGCGGTGCCAATGCGGATGCGCGTCGCGCCTTCGGCAATGGCTAGCGCGAAGTCGCCGCTCATGCCCATGGAGAGAACGTCGAAGTTCAATTTCGGATAAGCGGCCGCCCATCGATCGCGCAAATCGCGAAGGCTGCGAAAACAGGCGCGCGTTTCCGCTTCCGGAGCGCCCCATGGAGCGATCGTCATCAGCCCGCGCATCTGCAAATGCGAGAGGCCGGGAAGAGCTTCGAGCAGTTGTACGGCGCCGGCCGAATCTGGCGCGACGCCGCCCTTAGTCTCCTCGGGGCTGAGCTTGACTTCGATCAGAACAGGCAGATGTTTGCCGAGTTTCACCGCTGCGTCGTTCAAGCGCTCGGCCAAGCGCAGCGAGTCCAGCGAGTCGATGCCGTCGAAGAGCTCCGCTGCGCGCGCCGTCTTGTTCGACTGCAAGCGGCCGATCAGATGGTACTCCGTACCTTTTGGTCTTGGACTGAGAGCGGAGGCTTTCGAAGAGAATTCCTGGACGCGATTTTCGCCGAAGAGCGTGAGCCCCAGCTTGGCGGCTTCGATAATCGTCTCCGCAGGGAAGGTTTTAGAAACCGCCATCAGCTCGACTTCGCCGCGGGCGCGCCCGGCGGCGCGGCAGGCCGCGCAGATCGCGTCTTCCAGCCGTTCGAGGTTCTCGCCGAGGGCGGTCATGGCTCTATTCTATGGACTGCCGCCGGCGTTCCGCGTTCGCGCGAAAACCCAACCCGGCGAGGCGCATCCAACCCAGCCATGTGGACAATCATTCTTCTCATCTGCTCGAACATCTTTATGACCTGTGCGTGGTATGGCCATCTACGCTTTCGCCAGGAGGCGCTGTGGAAGGTTGTCCTGGTGAGCTGGTCGATTGCATTTCTCGAATACTGCTTTCAAGTGCCGGCCAACCGCATCGGCGCAGCGCAGTTTAGCCCGATGCAGCTCAAGGTGATTCAGGAAGTCATCACGCTGGTCGTCTTCGGCGTCTTCGTCACCTATTATTTCGGCGAGCATCTGCGCTGGAACCACGGGGTCGCGGCGTTGTTTTTGGTGGGCGCGGTGTTCTTCGCGTTTCACCGGTTCTAAGAACCTGTTTAAGAACTGGGCTCGGCGGGAGCAGGGGCTAAAGCCCCATTCATTTTGCGGTTTACGGCACGACTGAAGTCGTGCCCTGACACTTCTTGCGCTCCGATCCAGAGTTCTTCAACAGGCTCTAAGGCGAAGGGATTCCTGGTATCCGCATTATCGCCCGGACCTTGTTCCCCAGTTCCCTTGCTCCCTGCTCTCTAGCGCCCGTGTTCTTCGAGGTACTTCTCCGCTTCGAGGGCGGCCATGCAGCCCGATCCTGCGGCGGTGATGGCCTGGCGATAACGGCGGTCCTGGACGTCGCCGCAGGCGAAGACGCCAGGCACAATCTCGCCGTGGCGCGTGCAGAAGACGTGGTTCGTGGTCTTAATGTAGCCTTCGTCGTCGCGATCGATCTGGCCGGCGAACATCTTGGCGTTGGGCTCGTGGCCGATGCCCAAAAACATTCCGCTCACCTTGAGCTCGCTGCGCTGGCCGTTGGTTACGTCGCGCAGGCGCAGGCCACGCACTTCCTTCTCCTCCACACCCAGCACCTCTTCGACCACGGTGTTGGTGCGCAGCTCGATCTTGGGATGCGCCATGGCGCGTTCCAGCATGATCTTCGAGGCGCGAAAGCTGTCGCGCCGGTGCAGCACGGTGACTTTGTTGGCGAAGCGCGTGAGGAAGATCGCCTCCTCCATTGCCGAGTCGCCGCCGCCGACGACGGCGATCTCCTTTTCGCGGAAGAAGAATCCGTCGCAGGTGGCGCAGCTGGAAACGCCGTGGCCGATCAACGCCTGCTCGCTGGGCAGGCCCAGCCAGCGTGCGCTCGCGCCCGAGGCGATAATCAGCGTGCGCGTGGCGATTTCGCCGTGCCCGGTGTGCAGCCGGATGGGATGCGCGCCAAGTTCCACCGAGACCAAGTGCCCGTGATCGTACTCGGCGCCAAAGCGCGCTGCTTGCTTCTTGATGTTCTCGATCAGCTCCGGCCCCTGGATGCCCTCGGGCCATCCGGGGAAGTTCTCGACCAGCGAGGTGATCGAGAGCTGCCCACCGGGCTCGTGGCCCTCCAAGACCAAGGGTTTTAGGCCTGCGCGCGCCGTATAGAGCGCCGCCGTAAGTCCGGCGCAGCCGGAGCCGAGAATGACGGTATCGCGAGTGTCTGCCATGGGTTATCCAGAGTCGATTGTAGACGGTACGGCGTCGGCCGACGCACTTCCGGCTCCCATCTGATGCCGCCGGCAGGTGATTCGACTCCGAACGTCAGGTGACTTGAAACGGCAGATAGTCCGTTTCATTTTGGGATTTTCATCTCCCTTTGGGCCGGCTCATTAGAAATCTACGAGAATGCCGAACGCTACGGAACTCCCTGAGCGCAACCTTGTGTTGTAACCGAAGGATTTTCGTGCGCAACGCTTTACAAGCGCTTGAAGTAGTTCGTCGCCCGCGCCGCGGTTGGTTGACTCGCGCGGCAGCTGTTTCGCTGCTAGCGCTCGCGCCAGGTGTCGCATTCGCAGGCGGACCGAAGTATGTTGCGGGAACGACTTTCTTCAATCCGGCCGTGGTGGGCCAGCCGGTGGTTTGGTCCGCAGGCCAAGTGAACTACTACGTCGACCAGGGGCCGCTGTCGAGTACGGTGTCGAACCAGCAGGCGACAGCGATGGTGGATGCGGCGGCGGCGCTTTGGAACGCTGTTCCCGCGGCGGCGGTTACGCTGACCGACATGGGCCCGCTCAACGAAGATGTGAGCGGCGCGAACATTCAGGTGAAAGCGATCGCCGCGCAGGCCGACTCGCCGGGCCAGATCGCCGCACCCTCCGACGTCACCTCCTCGGCCACCAACTATCCCGTCGCCGTGATCTTCGACGCCGACGGTTCGGTGATCGACGCGGTCTACGGAACGAATGCCAGCCAGCCCGACGCTTGCCAGAACAACGGCGTTTTTGTGTGGCTTGACCACTTCAATCCCGATGCGACGTTTGCGCACGGCGTAATTTTGCTCAATGGACTTTGCGTGACCAATGCCGCGATGCTGGAGATGATGACCTTCGGATTGGAGCGCGCCTTCGGCCGCATCCTCGGCCTCGATTTTTCGCAGGTCAGTCCTGGTGCGCTTACGGATGGCGCGCTCACGGATGGCGATCCCGGCGGCGCGCAGGGCTGGCCCATCATGCAGCCTTTGAGCGGGGCCTGCGGCGCGACGGGCGGCGCCTGCATTCCCAACGACACAAGCCTCAGCTACGACGACATCGCCGCTCTCAGCCGGATGTATCCCGTGACGGCGGCGAACCAGACGAAGTTTCTGGGCAAGCAGCTCACCGCCGCCAACGCGGTTTCGATTCAGGGAACGGTGAGCTTTTCCACGGGCTACGGCATGCAGGGCGTGAATGTGGTGGCGCGGCCGCTGGACGCGAATGGCAATCCGCTGGATGAGTACGCTGTGAGTGCAGTCACCGGCGCTACGTTTGGCGGCAGTCACGGAAATCCCGTTACCGGATACGACGACGACAACGGCAACGCGCTCTCGATGTGGGGCGGGAGCGATGCGGCGCTTGAGGGCCGCTTCGATCTGAGCGGCATTCCGTTGCCGCCGGGCGTGAGTGCGGCCAGTTATCAGGTCAGCTTCGAGGCGGTCGATCCGCTGTACATACTGGAGAACTCGGTTGGCGCATACGACGAGGGACAGGTCGCGCCCTCGGGCGTGCTTGCGTCTGTGATCGTGCCCAACATCTCCGCCGGTGGCGCGCAGACCGTTAACGTGACTGCCAGCGGTTCTTCGGTCGCGGGATTCAACGATGCCATCGGCGAGGAGACCGAGCCCCGGCCGATGCCGGTCGCCGGTCTCTGGTGCGGGCGGCTGAGCCAGGTGGGCCAGACGGACTGGTTCACCTTTCCGGTGCGCGGCAATCGCATCTTTACGGTGGTGACGCAGGCCATTGACGAGAGCGGCGCGCCCTCCAACAACAAAGCGCTGCCTTCGATCGGCGTCTGGGACGCATTCGACGCGGCGGGCGCCGCGCCCGTGGCCGCTGCGCCGGGGCTCAACGGCGACGCCCCCGGCGAAACCTGGCTGCGTGTGGCCTCGAGCGGCGACGACGTTGTGCGTATCGGCGTTGCCGACCTGCGCGGCGACGGCCGGCCCGACTTCGCCTATAACGGCTGGCTGCTCTACGCCGGCACGGTTTCGCCGGCGCATCTTCCCGTAACCGGAGGCCCCATCACCATCTTTGGCTCCGGCTTTCGTCTCGCCGACACGGTGCTCGTCGGCGGCCAGCCGGCGGTGGTCACCAGCATCTCGCCCAACCAGATCGGCGCCATCGCGCCGGCCGCCGCTCTCAACAATTTGGGTGCGCCTGTCACCGGTTCCGTCGATGTCGAGGTCGACGACATGCCTGCATTTTACGCCGCGGCCATCATTCCCGGCGGCATCAGCTACGACGCGGGCACAGGCGATGCACTCACGCTCGTAGCCGCTCCCGCGAACACAGTTTCCATCGGCGTGCCGCTGCCGTTCACCGTCACGGCGCTCGATTCGGCGCTGCGGCCCGCGCCGGGGGTCACTGTGCTTTACACCGTCACCTCGGGCTCGGCGATGCTCGCCTGTGGGCTGCCTGTCTGCTCGGTGACCACCACGGGCGATGGCCGCGCCAGCCTGAACGTGACGGCAGTCGACGGCACGTGGTCCATCATCACCGCCGCACTGGCGAACGGTTCCGGCGTGCAGGCGCAGTTCTCGGGCGGAACGCCGCCCGTGCTTTCGGCGCTCACGCCGCAGCTTTCGCTCGCCGCCGGCGCTACGTTCACGTGGACCGTCCAGGCGCTGGCGCTTTCGAATGGCGTTCCGCTCGGCAATCAGACGGTGGCATGGCAAACCACGGCGACGGGCATCGCGCCCCAGGGCCCGGCCGCGGCGCTCACCACGTCCGCCGGAATTGCAACGAAAACGCTCACCGTGGGGCCGCTCGCCGAAGGGCAGCAGGTGAGCATCAACGCCTGCCTCAACGGAACCGGCCAGTGCGTCGCCTTCACCGCGTTTGGCGCGCGGCCCGAGTACGCGATACTCCGGCCGGTCTCCGGCGTTACGCAGAGCCTGGCCGCGAGCGATACGCCGAGCCAGATCGCGTTGCGCCTTCTCGACATGGACGGCAATCCCATGGCCGGCGGCTCGGTTGCGCTGTATCAGGCGCTGTACGCGTGGACTCCGCCTTGCGCTCCGCCCGCGATCTGCGCTCAGGGGGCGCTGCTGGCTACGCAAGCCGCAACGGCCACATCCGCGATCGACGGCGCAGTGGCCTTCATTCCGGCCGCTCTGCCAGGCGTTGCGACCAGTCTTCTGGGACTCGCGGCGTCAGGCAATACCGCGACCGCGACGATTGTCATCGAGCAGCACCCGTAGAGGCAGGGACTAGGGACTAGGGACTAGGGACTAGGGAACAGACAGCAGAATGCGTTCTACCGCATCGGGTCAGCGTAGATGAGCCCGCCCTGGGTCCAGAGCTTGTTCAAGCCGCGGTCGAGCTTCATCGGCGATGCGGAGCCGAGGTCGCGGTCGAAGATTTCGCCGTAGTTGCCGACGGCCTCGATGGCGCGGGCCGCCCAATCGTCGTCGAGGGAAAGAAACTGCCCGTAGCCCTTCTGCACTCCAAGCAGGCGCTCGACAAGCATGTCGCCGCTCGCCTTCATCGCCTTCACGTTGGCCTGGGTGACGCCGCTCTCCTCGGCTTGGATGAGGGCCTGCATCGTCCAATCGACGATGGCGGCCCACTGCGGGTCGCCTGTGCGGACGGCCGGCGCCAGCGGATCTTCGGCGACGATCTCGGGCAGGATTTCGAAGTTTTGCGCCATGCTGCGGAAGGCGATGCGCTCGTAGGCAAGCTGCGAGACGTCGGCACTGACGGCGGCGCAGTTGCGCGTGACGAATGCGGCCTCCATCTCGCCTTCCTCGGAAAACGGGCCGGGAATGAAGCTGATTTTTTCGCGCTGCATGTAGGCGGTGAGCTGGCGTTCGATCTCGGTGCCGACCAGGACGCAGATCTTCTTGCCTTTGAGGTCGGCGAGAGAGCGAATGCCGGTGGTTTTGTTTACCAGCAATCCCTGGTGATCGTAGAAGACGGTGCGCGCAAGGGCGAAGCTGCCGTTCGCGGTGCGAATGTTGACGGACGCAGTCGCCAGCACGTCGATCTCGCCCGCCGCCAGAGCCTTCAAGCTGTCTGCTTCGTCGCGGTAAGGTTTGACGACGAGCTTGGCGTTCTCACCCAGCACCGCGGCGGCGACGGCCTTGCAGAGGTCGAGGTCGAATGCACCGTGATTGCCGTGCGCATCGTCGAGAGTGTACTCGGGCTGCTCAGTGTCGATGCCGCACGTGAGGCTGCCGGCTGCCCGAACTTTATCGAGGATTGTGCCGGCGCAAGCCGGGCAAGCGGGGAGTGCGGTGAGCGACAATGACGCGATCAATATAGGTAGCGGCGTTCCGAATCTTGCGATCATTCTTTGAGAGCTTTCCCAATTCGAGTTAGCGAAGACACGCAGGCGACCCGCTCTGGCAGCGGCCGCCTGCGGTCGATAACAGCTTAGTTGGTCGGCCAGCCGGGCGTCGTGGGCAAGCCGGGGTTGCTGCTGGGCCGGGGATTGAAGTCGGCGGGCGCCGGGTCAATCACCTTTCCGTCGACGATGTCGGTGGGCGTGATGTGCAGAACGCGGCAGCCCTGCCCGTCGAGGTGCGGCATCTTGGCGACCAGGCTTTGCGGAATCATCGCGTACCAGAAGGGCAGAGCATCGCCGTGCCCGCGCAGCCGCTCCTCGTCGAACGCCGAGAGAAGCGATCCGATCGGAGTGTCGGGGCCGTCGCTGGGCTCGAGGAACTTCTGGCCGTAGGTGGCGAGGCCTTTCTTCTGTGCGGCGGCTTCGTCAGGCAGCTCGGCCAGCGGCGTCAGGTTAAAGAGCTTGTCGATGAACTTGATGATCGATCCGTGCTCGGTTGGCTCGTGGGTGATGGCGTGCACCTTGGCGTAGGGCGAGATCAGGATCATGGGAATGCGCGGACCCTGCGAGAGCGCGTTGTTCAACGGATCCCAGGAGCGGATGGAGGGTTGCGTGTGGTCGTAGAGGCCGTCCGTCTCGTCGTAGGTGATGATGATCGCGCTCTCGGGCCAGTATTTGCTCGTCGCAATGGCGTTGATTGTGTCGGCCAGCAGCGCTTCGCTGATCTGCGCGTCGGAGTAGCCGGGATGGTCGTCGTTGCCGGGGAAGTTGGCCTGCACCGAGGGGCTGGGCGAGAGCGGCTTCATGCCGTCCAGGTTGCCGTAGCCGCCGCGCACGTAGAACACCCCGCCATCTTCAGGCAGAGAATTCGACTTGATGGCGGCGAAGAAGTCGCCCAAGCCCTTCAGGTGCGCTTTAATTTCAGCCGGGTTGTTGGCCTCGTAGCCGAAGTACTGCGGCGCATCGTGGTGCGCGATGTAGTCGACATGAGTCGCGCCGGTGGAGGGATCGGTCGGCTCCTGGTCGTAGCCTTCTTGATACCACGCCCAATTGACGGGCTTGTTGTGGTCGCCGGCGATCTTCACGATGTCTTCCTGCACGTCGGCCAAATCGAACGACGGATCGAGGTCCTGCGCGGTGATGTTGCCGATCTGGTTGCCCATGAAGGAGAGCCCGAGGCTGGCATAGGTCTGGTTGGAGGCGGGATTGGTTGAGGGCGCGCTGCCGCCTTCGGTGGGCTGGAACTTACCATCCGGCGTTTGCGCGAGCGTATCGAG
>Ga0209415_10017664_pt1 | contig 11329 bp, 12 predicted proteins | sample PeaSoiSIISIP2007_FD_187696 | JGI IMG/M metagenome (GOLD analysis project Ga0209415, IMG submission 187696) | Peat soil microbial communities from Weissenstadt, Germany - SII-SIP-2007 (SPAdes) (version 2) | ecosystem: Environmental > Terrestrial > Soil > Wetlands > Peat | place: Germany...
CCCGCCACGTCTCGGTCGGCCGGCGCTTCGCCGTCAAGGTGCTGCGCGGCGAGATGGCGAACGACGCCGAGCTGACGGCGCGGTTCTTCCAGGAGGCGCGCGCCGCCGCCGCGATCGGCAACCCGCACATCGTGGAGGTGAGCGACGTCGGGCGGCTCCCCGACGGCTCGTCCTACATCGCCATGGAGCTCCTCGAGGGTCGATCGCTCGGCAGCGCGATCACCGAGGCGCGCGGACCCCTGCCGCTCCAGCGCGTCCTGCGCATCGGCGCCCAGATCGCGCGCGCGCTCGCCGCGGCCCACGCGGCGAACGTCATCCACCGCGATCTCAAGCCCGAGAACGTGATGCTCGTGCCGCGCGGCGGCGATCCGGAGTTCGTCAAGGTCCTCGACTTCGGGCTCGCGAAGATCGAAGGCGCGGTCGGCGCCCCGATGACGCGGGAGGGCGCCGTGTTCGGCACGCCCCACTACATGAGCCCGGAGCAGGGCCTCGGCGTCCGCGTCGAGCCCCGGACCGACGTCTACTCGCTCGGCGTCATCCTCTACGAGATGGCGTCCGGCCAGTGTCCGTTCAACGGGCGCAACGCGAACGAGATCGTCCGGCAGCACATGGTAAAGCCGCCCGTTCCGCTGAGCGCGCTCGGCCCCGCCGTCGCCGTCCCTCCGGCGTTCGACGCGCTGGTGCTCCGCTGCCTCGCGAAGCGACCGGACGGCCGGGCGACGATGGGCGAGGTCGCCGCGGAGCTCGAGCGGCTCGCGGCGAACCCGGCGGGCCTGGCGCAGGGCGCCGCGAGAGGGGGAGCGGCGGCGAAGGCGCCGGGCCGCGGCGCGCTCATCGCGGCGCTGGCGGTGCTCGCGCTGATCGTCGTCGCGCTCGTCGTCGGCGTCGTGGTCGTGCGCGCGCGGGGCTCGACGCGGCACGGCGCCCCGCCGTCGGCGTCGGCGGACCACTGAGAAGATCCCCCCATGCGCTCGCCGTGGCCGCTCCTCACTTCGCCGCGCGCTCGACGTACCTCTGCAACAGCTCCCGCAGGTCGTCCGACACGGTCACCCGCACCGAGACGTCATTCCCGCTCGCGTCGAAGTCGACCTTCCCGAGCGCGCGGGCCAGCTCCGCCACGGCGTCGGTCCTCGTGGCCTCGGCGACCAGGACGAGCCTCGCGGCGGTGGCGGCGTGACGCGCCGCTGCGGCGTCGAGGTACCTGCACCGGACGACGAGCTGCAGGTGCGCCCCGCCGAGGACGACCATCGTCGCCTCTTCGAGGCCCTCGGTCAGATCGACGAGCTCGGCGTGGCGCGGCCGCGGGATGGCGCGCCCCTGCACCGTGGACGCGAAGAGCGCGCGCTCCGGCAGGGCGATGCGCGGCGACGCGAGGCCCGGGCTCGCGCGGACCCGCTCGAAGGGGGGACCCTCGCCGAGCACCCAGGCCCCGGGGGCCGTCACCACCTCCCCGGCGCTCGACCCGACGTCGCTGCGGCCCGGGGAACCGTCGACGCCGTGAATGACGGCGATCCACGACGCCGGCCTTCCCTCGTCGACGCGGGCCACCAGGTCGATCTGGGACGCGCGCGTCAGGACGCCGAGGTCGTCCTTGCGGGCGAGCTGCGCGATCAGCGGTCCGAAGACCGGGTCCTCGCGGACGGCGGTCAGATCGATCGCCCCGACGAAGTCGGCGTCGCCCGTCCCGAAGGCGACACGCCCCCACGTCGGCGCGTCGACCGGCGCGGTCGCCGGGGCCTCGAGGGCGCCGCAGGCGAAGAGGCACGTGGCCAGGAGCAGCAGCGGCAACCGCATGTCCCGACGGGGCGACGACGTCGAGGCGTTCGGTCTCGCTGCGGCCATGGCGGTCTTGCGGCTCATCGCTCCGCTCCCGGGAGAAGCAACGCGCGGGCCGCGGTCTCCGTCGAGCGGCGCGTGTGGGCGAGGCTCGGTCGGGCGTAGCCGTTACGGCGTCACGGGCAGCACACGAGCTCCGCCCCCATGTTGATGGTGCACGACGGATCGATCCCCCCATCCGGGCAGAAGCACACGTAGGCCACGGGCGGCTCCCCCATCGACGTGCACATCGCGTCGTAGCTGGCCGACCGCACGCAGCAGCTGGGGTTGTGCACTCCCGAGCCGCCCTCCCCCGTTGCGCCGCCCTCCACGACGCCGACGTCGGCCGCGCCCGCGTCGGCGGCGTCCAGCCCGCTCGCGTCCTTCCCCGCACCATAGCCACCGACCGCCCCGTCGCGCAACCCGCCGTCGCCGCCGGCCCCCGTGCCCCCGGGGCTCGACGCGCCGCTGCACGCGAGCATCCCCGCCGACAGCAGCAGGCTCACTCCGGCCAGAGCGATGCGGTCTCGCATGACCGTCCCTGGGTAGCACGATCTTGTGGCACAACGTTCTCGTGCGACTCGGCCTTCTCCGCGGCCTCCTCATCGCCTCGCTCGCCCCTGCCGCGATCCTCCCGATCGCGCTCGCGCCCCACCACACCCCGGCGCCCTCGCCCTCGCCCTCCCGGCCCTCTCCGCTCGCGCCGCTCGCCCCTCCACCGCTCCGCGACGAAGGCCCGCGCTCCGCGCTCGGCGATCCGTCGAACAACCCCGAGCTCTCCGCCCTCTTCGAGGCCGACCAGGGTGAGCGCAAGGCGATGACCCCGGCGTCGACGCCCGCCGACTGGGCGGGGCTCGCCACGAAGGACGAGGTCCGCCGCGCGCGAGTCGCCGTCCTCCTCGCGAGCGGCGCCGCGAAGACCGGCGCCGACTGGTACGTGGCCGCGATGATCTACCAGCACGGCGAGGCGCTCGACGACTTCGCCCACGCCCGCGAGTACGCCCTCGCCGCCGTGCGCCTGGGTGACGACGACGGCCGCTGGCTCGCCGCCGCCGCGTGGGACCGGTGGCTCGTCCACGCCGGGTACCCCCAGCGCTTCGGCACCCAGAGCGTCTGCGATTCCACCACGGGGGTGCGCCGCTGCCACCCCTACGACTCCGATCCGTCCATCACCGACGACGAGCGTGCCCGCTGGAACGTGCCGCCCCTCGCGACGTCTCGACCGTGACCCGACGGCGCGACCCCGCCAAGGCCCGCCCCTCCTCCAGAGTCGAACCGCCGAGGACCCCGCGATGACCCACGCCTACCGGGAAGCCGCTCACGCCGCCCTCGCCCGCGCGGACGCGCTGGCGCAGGAGAACCAGCTCCTCCGGTCCGACCTCGCCGCCGCCCGCGCCGCCATGGCCCTGCAGAAGGACGCCTCCCGGGCCCTGTCCCCTCACCGCGCGTTCATGCGAGCGATGCTCTTCGCGGCCACGCTCGTCGCCGCCGCGATGCTCGCCGCCTGCGAGCTGGTGTCGTGGCGCTGAGCGCCGGGGGCCTTCTCCGGGCGCGATCGATGTACGGTGAGAAGCCCCGGCCATGCACGCGAGCCACACGACCTTCCTCGACGCCATCGCGGCCCGGCGCCGCCTCTCCGTGCGCTTCTTCAGCCGCAAGGAAGGGCGAGAGCTCGTGCGCATCTGTGCGCCGCTCGACTACGGACCTTTGCGCGGCGCGCTCGCGGCCGCCCCCCACTATCAACTGTGGGACCTCGAAGGGAAGCGCAAGCCGCACAACCTCGCGCTCCTCGAAGCCGACATCGTGTCGATGACTCCACTCGAAGAGACGTTCGAGCCGCGCGACATCATCACCTGGGCGTTCAAGCCGCACGCGTGGCACGTGCCGCGCGACTGGGCCGAGTTCAGCTGACGCGTGTGAACCGTCCGGCGAGGTGCTCAGTCCCCGCCGGCGCCATCGCCGCCGTCACCGCCGTCGCCGGGGGTGCACAGCTGCTGGATGCACTGATTCCCCGCGTTGAACTCCGACGCGGCGTTCGCGCCGGCGTCGGCCGTGCACTGCGCGAAGCACGCCTGATTGTCGATCCAGTCGCCCGCGTCGAAGGGCGAGATGCCGGAGCAGTTGAGGGCGCAGGTCCCGATCGTGAAGCACGCGGGGTCATCGAAGCACGTCGTCCACTGCGCGCAGCAGCTGGCGTTGACGCACGTCTGGATGGGCATGAACCCCGGGAACGCGCAGTTGCCCGGTGCCCCGTCCGTCGGCCCCGCGTCGCCGGCGTCGCCGGTCGCGGCGTCGGTCCCGGTCTCTCCGGGCGCCCCCGTGTCTCCTCCGCCGCTGCTGCTGCTCGACGTGGCGTCGTTCGTCCCGCCGTCGGGGGCCCCGGGCAGAAGGACGTTGGAGCTGGAGCAGCCCGGCGCCGCGAAGGCCGCGACCAGAGACGAGACGCCGAGAGCGAGCAGCCAGGATCCACGGTTCATGGGAGCCTCCGGAGGGCCCCCCGGACTTACACCGTTTCGGTTCTCAGGTCGGCATTGAACTGGGCCATCTCGCCCTGGAGACCCGTCGCCTGCACCGAGAGCCGCCACGCCGCCATCGAGCCCTGCGCGCGGCACGCGGCCTCGAGCACCGCGTGAGTTCGCGCGAGATCGTGACGGAAGCGACGCGACGTCTGCGTGGCCCCCACGGCCGGGACGCCGAACACCGCCAGCTCGTGGACCGCGGCGCCGGCGCATACGCACCACGCGTAGACGTCGTCCACGTACTGGGCGAGCGTCGCGGTCAGGCGGCCCGCGATCTCGGGGTTCGCGTCGGCCGTCTCCACGATCGCGTCGAGCGCAGCCCGCACGTCGCGGAGGTCGCACACCAGGCGCGCGAGCTTGTACACGGTGCGACGGTCCCCGGTCTCGCCCAGCACGTCGGCCAGCAGCGACAGCCTCGCGTCGAGCGCGATGCGCGGGCCGATCCACTGGTCGCCGAAGCGACCGAGGCGCACCGACGGGAGCCCCGTGTGTGCGGTGACGTCCTCGACGAGCCGGAGCGTCGGAGGCTCGTCTTCGTCGTCGGACCACGTGTGCAGGTGGAGTGCGGCGGATGTCTGTCGTCCCATGTCCCGGGGTCATCGCAACGCCCGTGCCGTGCGCCTCGCGACATGAGATCCGGTACTTGCCCCACGTAGGTGACGACGGCTCGTCGTCCGGTGACGAAGCGTCGTCGCTCAGCGGACGCTCGCCGGCTGGAACACGCCGCCGGTGTTCACGAGCACCGTGACGTCGTAGCGGCCCGCCTGCACGCGCGTCTGCCGCGTCGCGAAGACCATCACGTTCGCTTCGCCCGCCGCGAGGTCGGACAGGGCGGCGGCGGGTACCGACGCCACGCCGGCGCCGCCATCGTAGAAGCAGTCGACGGCCACGCCGCCCTGGAGCGCCGTCTTCCCGGGGGCGTTCTCCTGGCGGACGGCGACGCGCACGGGGCCTTCGCCCGGCTCCCACCGGGCCTTCCACCCTGCGGCGCGATCGACGAGCACGACGGTGCCTCCGGGAGCGGGCTCGAGGACGCGCAGCAGAGGCGGCGCCGTGAGCGTGACTTCGAACGCGGGGACCTCCGCGCCCGTCGAAGCGAACCGGATCGTCGCGCCCGGCGCCCACGGTGCGACCGTGCCCGCGGGATTCGCGTAGCTCCCGTGCTCGTCGGCCGGGAGGGCGAGGGGCGCGCCGCCGAAGTCGAGCTTCACGTCGCCGGACGAGGGAGCGCGTGTGCTCGCGCCGCCCGGCGCGCACGCCCGCACCGTGCAAGCGCCGACGGTGTGCTGCGAGCAGCGGACGCCTTGCCCCGGGTGCTCCTCGTCCCAGAACGCAGCCGCGATCGAGGCGCGTACGGGAGAGGTCGGGCCCGCGAAGGAGCTGACCGTGGCGGAGACGAAGCCTCCCGCCGCGGGTGCCGCGGTCCGGGTGGCGCCGGTCGCATCGGTGGACGCGCTCTTCGACGTGCACGAGACGAGGACCGCGGCGGCGAGGAGGAGGCTGGAGCGATTCACGGCGCCGTAACGGGGCGCGGGGGCGGGACGTATCGAGGAAACCACCGCCGTGAGGGGAACGCGCGCCGGTCCACCGAACGCCGTCCGGTTCGTGGGCCCGGGTGCGTAGGCGGGGCATTTCCACGGCGATCACCCGCGGCACGTCCCCTGCTATCGGCGTGGCACCCATGCGACGTTCAGTCACCATTGCCTTACTCGGCGTTCCGTTCGCTGCCGGCCTCGCCCTCGCGGCGTGCGGGTCGGGAGGCTCGAACGGCGCGTCGCCCTCGACCGACGCCTCCACCGGCGACGGTGCCACCAACGACGCGACCGGGAGCGACGCCACCGGCGATGTCGCCCTCGCGCCGGAGGCGGGGCCCGACGGTGGCGTCGTGCAGTGCACGGACTTCAACCCGGACAAGAACGTCTACTGGGGCGATCTCCACACGCACACGGCTCTCTCGGGCGACGCCTACGGCTGGGGCAACCGCAACTTCCCCCACGACGCGTACCGCTTCGCGTCCGAGCCCAACGCGCAGACGCCCATCGCGGCCGGAGCGCCCACGCCCGGACCGCTCGTCTCCATCGATCGCGCGCTCGACTGGGACGCGGTCACGGATCACAGCGAGTGGCTCGGCGCGACCTGGGTCTGCGGCATGCAGCCCGACGGGGGCGCCTTCGATCCGTCGAGCCCGTACATCAATTCGACGGAGTGCCAGACCTACCGGTCCGACGAAGGCATGAGCGCCGACACGCTCGTCGCGGCGGCCGCCAAGGTGATCGCGCTCGAGTGCGACGGCGGGCTGGAGGGCAACCCCGCGTGCCGCTCTCTGACCAAGTCCGCCTGGCAGGTCGAGATCCAGGCAGCCCACGACGCGTACCAGCCGTGCACCTTCACACCGCTGGTCGCCTACGAATGGACCAAGTCCACCAGCGGGTCGACGCTGCACCAGAACGTCATCTTCTCCTCGGAGTCGGTCCCGCAGGTCCCGCTCGACTCGGCCGAGTACACGACGACGGGCGACCTGTGGAGCGGCCTGGATCAGGCCTGCGTCGCCGACGCGGGCTGCCAGGTGCTCACCATCCCGCACAACGGAAACCTCAGCGACGGGCTCGCGTACGAGATCCCGTCGGGCGTCCAGGCTCGCCAGCAGATGAATCGCTACCAGCGGCTGACCGAGATCCACCAGCACAAGGGCAACAGCGAGTGCGAGATACAGGACGCCGACCCCACGTGCGACTTCGAGCACGTGCCGGAGGCGGGCAACGGCTCGGAGTACCCGCAGAACTTCGTGCGCCATGCGCTGTCCAGCGGCATCACCGCGTACGCGGCGATGCGCGACGCCGGCGAGGCGCCGACGGACCCGATGCAGATGGGGATCGTCGGCGCGACCGACGACCACAACGGCATTCCCGGCTACGTGAAGGAGGACACCTGGCAGGGTCACGTCGGCTCGACCGACGACTCCCCCGCGGGCCGGCTGAAGGCCTGGTACCACAACCCCGGCGGCATCACCGGCGCGTGGGCCGAGCAGAACACGCGCGCCGCGATCTTCGCCGCCCTCCAGCGCCGCGAGACGTTCGCGACGAGCGGGCCTCGCATGGCGGTCCGCTTCTACGAGGTCTGGAACACGAACGACTACTGCGGCGCCGACGCGGGAGGCGGAGGCTTCCCCGGCAACGTCATCGCGGCGGGAGGCGTCCCGATGGGCGGCACCATGGCGCCGGGCACCGGCTCACCGGGCTTCGTCGTGAACGCGCTGCAGGATCAGACCGCCCTCGTCGAGGTCGACATCATCCGCGGGGCCATCGTGGGGGGCACGCTCCAGGAGACCGTCACGCGCTTCACGTCCGGCTCGGCGAACGGGGTCTGGTCCGGCGGCAGCGTGTGCCTGCAGTGGTCCGACCCGGCCTTCGACCCGCAGAGCCCCGCCTACTACTACGTGCGAGTCCTGCAGGCGCCGACGTGGCGCTGGTCGCACTACGACTGCCAGGACGATCCCACGGACCCCGCGTGCGCCGCCGACGCCGGCGTCGACGTGATGATCCAGGAGCGCGCGTGGACCTCTCCCATCTGGTGGCTGCCGTGAGGCGCCTCGGGATGCGCCTGCTGCGCGATCGCCTCGTCCACTTCGCGGCGGCGGGAGGGCTGCTCTTCGCGCTGGCGCCCGCCGTCGACCGGACGCACGTCTCGCTGTCCGGCGGCCACCTGCAGTCGCTCCACGCCGCGCAGGCGAGGCGCCTGGGCGTGCCGGAGCTGAGCGAGGAGCGCGCGGCGGAGGTGGACCGGCGTGCGCTCGAGGACGAGGTGCTCTACCGGGAGGCCATGCGGCTCGGGATCGACCGCGACGACGGGCTGGTGCGCGAGCACCTGATCCAGAGGATGCTGCTGCTCGCCGAGGACCTCGGCGGCGCCTCGCGCGAGCCTACCCGCGCCGAGGTCCGGGCGTACTTCGACCGCACGCCGGAGCGCTGGCAAAAGGACGAGCGCGTGCACCTCGTTCACGCCTTCGCGACGCGGCAGGAGCTGGCCGCGAGCCTGACCGACGCGGTCCGCGCCGCCGACGCGGCCCACCCGGACGCGGCGCCGCCCGTCGGCGAGGCGTTCGCGCGCGGGAGGGACGTCCGCGGGAGCCGCGAAGACTTCGCCGCCAGCTACGGCGAGCCGTTCGCCGGAGCCGTCTTCGCCCTGCGGCCCGGCGAGTGGAGCCCGCCGCTGGAGTCGCGGTTCGGGTGGCACCTCGTCAAGGTCCTGCAGCACGCGCCGGGCGCTCCGGCCTCGTTCGACGAGGTCTACGACCGCGTCCGGCTCGAGTACGCCATCGTCCATCGACACGAAGCGATCGCCCACTTCCTCGAGCAGGCGTTCAAGCGCTACCACGTGGACATCGACGGGGCGCCGGTGCGGGCCTACCAGCCCACCGAGCGGCTGGCCCTGCGCTCGACCCCCTCGCAGGAGGACTGACCGTGCGCCGCGCGGCCTTCCTGCTCCTCGTGCTGCCGCTGACGGCGCTCGCGAAGCCCGCTGGCGCTCACGGGATGCGAACGGGGTACCTCGAGATCGTCGAGGTGGAGAGAGGCCACGCGACGGTGCACCTGCGGACGACGACGTCCGACGCGCTCCTCGACCTGGCGGCCGAGCCGGGCTGCACGCTCGACGCGGCCGGCGACGCGCCGTCACCCTTCGATCACGCCTGGCTGCTCGACTGCCCCGGCGGCGTGACCGGGCACGCGCTGTCCTTGCGTGGACTGGGGACTCTCGTGAGCGACGTCGTCGTGTGGACGTCGTTCGCCGACGGCACGACGAGCTCGCGCATCGTGAAGGCCGACGACCCGCGCTTCGAGCTGCGGAGCGGGGCGTCGGGCTGGACGGTGGTGCGCCAGTACGTTGGGCTCGGCGTCGTCCACATCGTCACCGGGTACGACCATCTCCTGTTTCTGCTGCTGCTGGTCCTGCTCCTGCGACGCGCGCGAAGCGTGCTCCTCGCGGAGACGGCGTTCACGCTGTCGCACAGTCTCTCGTTCTCGGCGACCGCGCTCGGGTGGATCCACGTCTCGTCGTCGGCGGCCGAGGCGTGCATCGCCTCGAGCCTCGTGCTCCTCGCGGCCGACGTGCGAGTCCGGGGGAGCCCCGCGCCGGCGTGGCGTGGGGCGCGGATGGCGCTCGTGTTCGGGCTGGTGCACGGCCTCGGGTTCGCGGGCGGCCTGCGCGAGATCGGGCTCCCCGAGCGCGCCGTCGCGCCGGCGCTCGCGAGCTTCGGCGCGGGCGTCGAGCTCGGTCAGGTCGCCTTCCTCGCGCTCGTCCTCGGAGGGCTTCACCTGGTCCGTCACGCGAGCGCGCTGCCGCGCTTCAAGCTGGCGGCGCTGTACGCGGCGGGGTCGCTGAGCGCCTACTGGCTGCTCGAGCGGACGGTGGTGTGCCTGATGGTGGGCTGACGGTACCCTCACCGGGGAGAGGTCCGTCCTGCGCCCTGCGACCATCGGATGCCTCTGCGCCACCCTGGTCGCGCTCGGCGCGGCCGGCATCGCGCGGGCGCAGGAGGCCGAGGAGGGCATCCACATCGCGTACGGCGCGCCGTCGACCTGCCCATCGGAGAGCGCGTTCTTCGCGCAGGTCCGCGCGCGAACCCGGCGCGTCGGCCGGGCGCCCGCGGGCGCTCGCGCGCGGACGTTCGCCGTCACCATCTTGAGCCGGGGCCGGCAGAGCAGGGGGCACCTCGCCATCCGCGATCCGGACGGCACCGCGGCGGATCGGGATGTCGTCGGCGACACCTGCGAGGAGGTCGTCGAAGCCCTCGCGCTCATCACGGCTCTCTCCGTCGACCCGAGCGCCCTCACGAGCCCTCTCGCCGCCGCGACCCCGACCTCGACCCCGACCTCGACCTCGACCCCGACCTCGACCTCGACCCCAACCCCGACCTCGGACCACGCCGGTCGCGCGGCCGTGGGGGAGCGTGAAGCTGGCGGCGGCGACCGCCTGAGCAGGTACACTCGTCCGGAGGGGATCCCCATGACGGCGCCGCTTCGCCCGTGTCCGGGTTGCTCGCGCCACGTGCGCGTCAGCGAGCCAGCGTGCCCGTTCTGTGCTGTGGAACTGGCCGACGCGTTCCGTTCAATGCTGAGCCCGCGCGCCCTGGCGGTAGGTCGCCTCTCGCGAGCAGCTCTGTTCGCGATTGGTGCGGGAGGACTCGCTGGTCCCGCTTGTTCGAATGCAAGCAACGCCCCGGTTCCGGAAGATGCCGCGTACGATGTGTCTATCGATGTCTCGTACGGACTCCCGCCCCTAGTCGACGCCCCCTCCTGCGATGATGGGTCGCTCTACGGGTACCCCGTGTGCCCACCGCTCCCCGGCGAGGACGCTGCGACGGATGGCATGGCCGATGGTACCGGCGGAGGCGATGCTGCCCCGAGCGATGCCGCCGTATCCGACGCGGACGGCTCAAGCGATGCGGTGGACTCCGGGGACGCGCCTCGGGACTAGCGTGCTTGACCGCTCAGGCCACGAGGCGCGTCGAGCCAACTCAACTCCGACTCAACCCCGTCGCGGTCCTCGTGCCAGGGGACCTGGCACTGCGGCCGCAGCATCGGCGCATGGCAGCCTGAAGAGGGGAGGCGTCCGTTGTTCATGATTTGGGTCCTCGGGGGCGAGGACCCAAATCATGAACAACGATCAACTGCTTCCGTTTCAGCAACTCGATGCGTACAAGGTCGCCAAGGAGCTCGCCAAGAAGGTGCATCAGGGGCAGATCCGGGATGCCGAGCTGAGGGACCAAGCCACCCGGGCCGCCAAGAGCGCCTTCCTCGGATTGTGCGAGGGGCTCCCGAGCGATTCGGCAGGAATACGCCGCCGTCACTTCGACATCGCGAACAACTCGCTGCACGAGCTGGTGGGCGCCGTGGACCTCGCGGAGGCCATCGACGCCGTGGGCACCGACATCGCCCACGAGATCCTCTCCCTCGCCGTCCGCCTCAAGCGCATGCTCCGCGCCCTCCCTCGCTGAC
>Ga0209415_10017665_pt1 | contig 11329 bp, 9 predicted proteins | sample PeaSoiSIISIP2007_FD_187696 | JGI IMG/M metagenome (GOLD analysis project Ga0209415, IMG submission 187696) | Peat soil microbial communities from Weissenstadt, Germany - SII-SIP-2007 (SPAdes) (version 2) | ecosystem: Environmental > Terrestrial > Soil > Wetlands > Peat | place: Germany...
GGTTGCGGTGAAACCGTCGATCTGCGCCCCGGGAGCGACGGGCTTCGTCACCGTCCAGGTCAGGTTAGGCGTACCCGGGACATCCACGGGCAATACCAGCGGGTATCCATTCCAATACGGGGTTCGGCCGAACTCCTCGGACGAAAATTCCCAGCCCGCCGGCGATTTCGCCGACCCATCTACCAAGCCGTAAAAATTGTAGACGGTCACGAAATCACTGGTCTCTTTCGACTCGCCCGGTGTTAAGGTCTCGCCTTGATCCGTCTTGACGGCGAAGTGGTAGGTCATGGACCCGTCGGTGTTCTTGTCCACTTGCGTAACAACGAGCTGCAGCGCGCGCGCCGGGACGGCGGTGATCGCCAACCCAGTGGCCAGCAACAGCGCAGGTCCAAAAGTTTTCAGCACATGATCTCTCCAGATTTGCAACGGTACACAGAGTAAAAGCGAGCACATAAAGAAGCAATATGGCATCACCCCGCGCGGAGCCAGCATTCCGGAGCTTACTCTATGCTATGCTGTCACCCGCAACCCTCTCCCGCTGTGGCAGCGTTCCTAATTTTCCGCCCTGGGTCTGCCCGCCACCTTTGTCCCGAAGGACTCAAGTCCAATGACCATCTCCCTGTACAAGGCATCGGCCCCCATTTTCGTACAATTCCTCACCAGCTTGTCGGCAGTGCTGGACAAGGCTGCCGCCCACGCCGAGGCCAAGAAGATCGATCCTGCGGTGCTGCTGAACACGCGGCTCACCCCCGACATGTACCCTCTGTCGCGCCAGGTGCGCGAGGCGACCAACCATGCCGCCAGTGCGTGCGGACGACTTGCTGGCGCCGACCTGCCCACCTTCACCAACACGGAGGCGAGCATCCCCGAACTAAAGGAGCGCATCGCCAAGTCGATCGATTTCATCAAGGGTCTGAAGGCGGCTCAGATCGATGGTACAGAGGACAAGGAGATTACGTTCAAATTTCCCAGCGGCAACGAGCGCAAGTTCACGGGGCAAGCCTTGTTACTGAATTTTTGCCTGCCGAATTTCTATTTTCATTACACCACCGCCTACAACATCTTGCGCCATTGCGGCGTCGAGGTCGGCAAACGCGACTTTATGGGCACGCCGGTCACGTTGTGAGCCGCAGCGGCCTTGAAACCGCTCGGGATAGGAATCCGCATCGATCGTTCATGGTCAACTTGGAGATTTGAAAAATGGCACGCGGCACAGTGAAGTGGTTCAATTCGCAAAAAGGGTACGGATTTATTCAGCCGGAGAGCGGAGGCGGAAAGGACGTGTTTGTCCATATCTCCGCTGTCGAAAAGGCTGGCCTCAGCGGTCTGAATGAGGGGCAGACTGTCGAATACGATGAAGTTCCCAACAAGGGAAAGACATCGGCGGAGAACCTTAAAGTTCACCGCTAACCGCGCTCAAAACTCACTCTGGCCGGCTAGAAGCCCCGGCCTTGGCCAGCTCGTCAGGCTCAAGCCCGAAGCGGCGAGCCTGCCGTTGATCCCTCGCGGCTCTATATGGTGACGCTCATGTGGACGACCCGGCGGCCGTCCGGCGTGGTCTCCTCCTGGTCGATCGCATAGCCGAGGCGCCGATAGAGGGCGATATTCTCGGCCATCAGCCTGTTCGTGAAGAGCCGCAGACGCTTTCGGCCGTTTGAGCGCGCGACCTCGACGGCGTGCGCCAGCAAGGCCCGACCGTGGCCTCGGCCGGCCTGGTCGGGCCGCACCGCGACATTCTCGATCAGCAGGCACTCCGGCTCGAACACCAATTCGATCAGGGCCGTGAGCTCGTCGTCGACGAACAGGAGATCGACGATGTGATTGCGCACCGCTTGATCGTAGTCGGCCATCATCGGCTGGGGCTCCCTGCCGATGACCGGCACCCACTTCGCATAAGCGGCGCGCACCAGGGCGCGAACGGCTGCGGCGTCGTCAGGGGTTGCGCGGCGCAGATGATTTGGCAAGGTTATGGCCCGGCTGATTGCCGCGTTCTTGCGCCGCGGCGCGGACTTCCGCCGCGAGGATACGTTCATTCCGCCTTGACGTTCGCGGCCTTGATGATGGGCCACCACTTTTCGATCTCGGCCTTGTGGTACGCGCCGAGGGCTTCTGCCGTCTGCTGATCGCGTGGCGGGATCACTTGACCGAGCTCGGTCAGTCGCTGGCGCACGGCCGGGTCGGCGAGCGAATCCATGGCTGCTCCGGTGAGCTTGCGGATCACGTCCTTCGGCGTGCCCTTGGGCACCCACAGGCCGGACCACGTCGAAATATAGACGCCGGGAGCTCCCGCCTCGTCGATTGTCGGGATATCCGGCGCTGCAGACAGCCGTTCGGCGGCCGTGACGGCGTAAGCCTTGATGTCCCCGCTGCGCACGTGCGGCAGCGCAGAGATCGCCTGGTCGAAGGTCAAATCGATGTGCCCGCCGACCAGGTCCTTCATGATATCGGCGGAGCCCGCGCGATAAGGCACGAACCGCAAGCTGGCGCCGGTCACCTTCTGGAAGTAGAGGCCGCTGACGTGTTGCCCGGAGCCGGGTCCGCCGGTGCCCTGTGTCACGTTTTCCGGGTGAGCTTTGAGGAAGGCAATCAGCTCTCTCAAATCCTTCGCCGGCAGGTCCTTTCTTGCCACCACCACATAGGGATTGCTCGACAGCAGCGCGACAGGCTCGAAATCCCCCAACAGATCGTATTGCAAGGCAAACGTCGCCCCGTTGACGACGTGAGTGGGCCAGTTGCCAACGCTGACCGTGTAGCCGTCTGGGGCGGCGCGTGCGGCGCGGCCGACGCCGACGGCACCCGACGCGCCGGTGACGTTCTCTATGACCATCGGCTGGCCGAGCGAAACGCGCATGCGCTCGCTCACGATGCGCGTCAGCGTATCGAGCGGACCGCTGGCGCCATACGGCACGATCAGGGTGATCGGACGTGCCGGATAGGGCTGCGCCATTGCGGCACTCATGCCCGCCAATGCGGCGCACGTCAGCGCGAGGACAAGGGCTGCTCTTCTCATGTTGCGCTCCGCTCGTTTTTCCTCAGCATGACCCGCAGGGCAAATTCGAAATGGCGGCCTTCGGGTGGCAGGATCGCTACCGCCCAACAGCCGAACTCCCTTCGGCGGCGCCGGCACAAGGCTATACCGGTGACAAGCCGCGCGAAAGGAATTCCCGCCATTCACCGGTAGAGATCGGCGCGGGTCGGTGGCAGGCCGGACGGTCCGCGCGCGTGCTTGGACGCAAGCGTCTGGAACACGCCCAGATTGGCGCGCTCGAAGCCGAGCGAAGCGCCGGCGAGGTAGGCGAGCCAGATTCTCGCCTTCACGGAGCCGACCTCGCGTTCTGCGGCATCGCGGTTCGCCAGCAGGCGATCGTGCCACAGGCGGGTCGTCCGGGCATAGTGCTCGCGCCAGCCTTCGACGTCGTGCACCTCGAAACCGTGGCGCTCCAGGTTGGCGACCGACATCGCGATGTGGTCGAGCTCCGCGCCGGGAAAGATGTAGCGGACGACGGCCGCGTACTCGGTCGACCTCTTGCGGAAAATCCGGTCGTCACGTTTCGCCCGCCGCGTGATCGCATGGTGGAGGTAGAGCCCGCGCGGCTTGAGCAGCCGATGGATGGTCTGGAAATAGGCCGCATGGTGGGAGAGGCCGACGTGCTCGAACATCCCGATGGAAGCGATCCGGTCGTATTCGCCGCGCAATGTCGCATAGTCGGCGAGCTCGACCGTGACCCGATCCTGCAGGCGCAGACGGATGATCTTGTCGGTGGCGGCTGCGAATTGCTGCTCCGACAACGTGGTGCCGTGGGCGCGCACGCCGTAGTGTTGCGCCGCATGACAAACCAGGGCGCCCCAGCCGCAACCGATGTCGAGAAACGAATCGCCGGGCGCGAGCCGCAGCTTGCGGCAGATCATGTCGAGCTTGCGGCGTTGCGCGGTCGCGAGATCATCGGCCCCGTCCGCGAAATAGGCGCACGAGTATACCATCTCGGGGTCGAGGAAGCTCGCATAGAAGGCGTTCGACAAATCATAGTGGTAGCTGACGTTCTCCCGATTGGCGCCTTCGCTCCCGTCGGCGCGCGCCTTGTCGCCCCGAATGGCTTCGAGCGGCCATGGTCCGCCGCCCGGCACGAGCCAAAACCTGGCCGCGGTCGCCAGCGCGAGCCGCTTGTCGATGTGTTTGACGATCTGCCGGGTGCGGATTTTGGGGCGCCGCGCCACGAGGTCGAAAATCGAGCCGTTGCGGATGTCGAGCCGCGCCGTCGCCCAGAGATTGGCGACGGTGTGAAGGTTCGGCCGCCTCATGAGCGCCGCGACGGCGCCCTCGTCGGCGATCGCCAACGCCAACGCGTGCGAAGGCAAATCGGGCGGCACCGTGCTGCCGTCCCAAAGAATGAAGCCCACATCGAAGGACAGCTGCTCGCGGGCGTGGGCAAGCAAGCGCCTCAGGCCGTCGAGGCGGCGCGCCGCACGCGTGGTGGCGCTATTCGTCCCCGCCCCGCCGTGCACGCACGTCCTCCCATCCGTCATCCCGTGGAGCCGTCGCGGCGAACCGCGCAGGGAGCAGGCGAGGGCGGGCGACGCGCGACCTCAACGGCTGCGTTTCGCGGCCGCCACCATCTGGTCCCACAGCGGCTTGAGCTCCGGCTTGGTCTTGACGATGTCGTCGCCGACCGAGCCGAGCTTCGCCATCAGCTCCGCCTTGTCGGCGGCCGGCAGCGCGATGACTTCGCCGCCCTTGGCGGCCCAAGCCTTGCGCTGATCCACCAGGAAATCCAGCGACCACGGGATCGCCTCGGCCGCGGCCTGCTTGTTGGTCGACATCACGATCCCCTGGAGGTCGGCCGGCAGGGCGTCGAACCAGCGCTTGCTCATGACCGCCATGCTGAAGATGTAGGATTGCCCGGTCTCGGTCATGTACTTCGCCGTGTCCTGATATTGCAGCGCGCTGAACACCGGCAGCGCCCCGAAGGCGCCGTCGAGCGTGCCCTGCTGCAGTGCCGGCAGCACGTCGCCGAGCGACAGCGGAACGCCGGTGGCGCCGAGACGCTGGATCTGCTCGGTCTGGAACGGCGACGCCAGCACCCGGATCTTCTTGCCCTTGAGCTCCGCGATGTTGCGCAGCGGTGCGCGCATGTCGAACGCGGTCGGCCCGGTGAAGAACAGGCTCGCCCCGATCAAGCCCTTGTTGGCGCCGAGCGCGAGGAACGCCTTGGCGAATTCCGGGTCCGCGATGGTCTTGAGGGCATGCTGCTCGCTCTGGAACAGGCCCGGCACGCTCAACAGCTCGAAACGCTGGTCGACGCCGACCAGGAACTCCGGCGGGCCGACCCAGATCTGGATCGAGCCGAGCTGGGTGCCCTCGATCATGCGCGGAATGGTGCCGAGCTGGCTCGCCGGATAGACCTCGGCCTTCATGCGCCCGCCGGTGTTCTTCTCGATCATCACCGCAAAGCGCTTCATCCACTCGTGCTGGGCGTCGTTGAGCGTCGCGGTGGCGAGCTTGATGGTCATGGCCTTGTCTTGCGCCGCGGCGGTGCCGGCGAACCCGGCAACCAGCATCGCGCCGAGCGAAAAGGCGGCCAATGTCCCGCCGAACAAGCCCGCTCCAAACAAGCCTGTGCCAGATCGGAACGTGCCGGACCGGGCCCGCACTCCAAAGTCCTTGTTCATCGATTACCCCCGCAAATCCCGCATCCGGCTGACGCTGCAATCGAAAACACTCTACCGCGCGCCATCGTGGGTGGAAAGCACCTCAACTGTCGCACGGCTCGCGGCCGCGGCTGGCCGGCCGGCCGTCCGCGGTATGGATTGGTTTACCAAGGCGCCCCCCTGTTTCGCCGCCGCGTTAAACGGAAAATTTCACAATCGGCGGTAGGTTCGCCGCGTCCGTCCACGCGGCGCCGAAAACGAAACCGAATGGTTCGACACGGCGTCGCAAGAAGTGGCCGGCGAGCGGGCGGGAATAGCGGATTGGCCAGGACAGCGACCATCGGATGGCTGCGCGCATGCGCACAGCCGGTCACGTATCTCGGCATCGCGATGCTCGCCTGCATCTACGCCGCTACCGGCTATCTGCTCGTCCACGACCACCGCAACGCCAATGATGAAGCGCGCCGGAACGGCGAAAATCTCGTGCGCGTTTTCGAGGAGTCGGTGTCGCGCGCGATCAAGAGCGCCGACAACACCATCCTGCTGCTGAGGCGGTCGTACCAGCGCGATCCGGCCGCGACCGATCTCGTCGCCTGGGCCACCGACCCCGAGCTCAAGAACGACCTGACATTCCAGTTCTCGATCGCCGGCCCCGACGGCCGCGTCATCGCGTCGAGCCGCGGCCGGGACTCGATCGGCCTCAACATCGGCGACCGTGAGCACTTTCTTGTTCAAGCGAACACCACCGCGGACCAGCTGTTCATCAGCGACCCGGCGGTGCTGAAGATCAACGGCAAGCTGGCGCTGTTCTTCACCCGCCGCCTCTCGGCGCCGGACGGATCGTTCAACGGCGTGCTTTCGGTTTCGTTCGATCTCTTGGAGTTCGAGAAATATTACCGAATGCTCGAGCTGGGCGAGGACGGCGCCGTCGGGCTCGTCAATCTCAATGGCGTCGTGGTGGCCCGTGGCGCCAACGGCAACACGCAGTGGGACATGGTCGGGAAGCGGTTTGCCCAGGCGGGCGTCCTCAAGGCGGTCGAGCAATCGAGCAAGGGCACCTATTGGAACCAGCCGGACGGCACGTCGGTCGACCCGATCAAGCGGCTGATGAGCTATCGCAAGGTCGACGGGTTTCCGCTCGTCGCCACCATCGGAATCTCGGACCGCGAGGTGTTCCGGCATGCGATCGAGAATGCGCGCGTCTACTGGACCATCACGGCGGCCCTGACGGTGGCGGTCCTGATTGCCATCGGCATCGGTGCCGCCCGGGAACGCAAGCTGATGATGGCGGCCGCCGAGATCGCCCATCAGGCGCATCATGACGGCCTGACCGATCTCGCCAACCGGGTGCTGTTCCGCAAGCACGTGGATGCCGCGATCGAGCGGATCGGGCGGGGCGGGGCGCCGTTCAACGTGCTGCTGTTCGATCTCGATCACTTCAAGGCGGTCAACGATACGCTCGGGCATGCCGTCGGCGACGCGCTGGTTCAAGCGGTGGCGAAACGCCTCAGCGCCTGCCTGCGCGATACCGACGTGGTGGCGCGCATCGGCGGCGACGAGTTTGCGGTGCTGCAGAGCGTGGCGGGCGACCAGCGCCAATGCGCGGTCGATCTTGCCTCGCGGCTGCTGCAGGCGGTCGGCGCGCCGTTCACGCTCGACGGCCATCAGATGACCGTCGAGACCAGCATCGGCATAGCGCAGGCGCCGGCCGATGGGACGCAGGCCGATCAGATCGTCAAGAACGCCGACCTCGCGCTCTACCGGGCCAAGGCCGACGGTCGCAACGCGTTCCGGCTGTTCGAGCCCGCGATGGAGAGCGAGGCGAAGAAGCGCTACGACCTCGAGGTCGATCTGCGCGGCTCCATGGCGCGGGACGAGTTCTCGGTCGACTACCAGCCGGTGGTCGATGCTGCGCAACGCAAGATCGTCGGCGTCGAAGCGCTGATGCGGTGGGTCCACCCGCAACGCGGCCAGGTCGCGCCCGACACCTTCATCCCGATCGCCGAAAGCACCGGCCTGATCGTCCTGCTCGGCGAGCAGATCCTGCGGCGCGCCTGCGCCGAGGCGGTCGGCTGGCCGGCGGACATCAAAATCGCCGTCAACCTGTCGCCGATCCAGTTCCGCAAGGGCAATATCGTGGACTTGGTCGCCGCCGCGCTGGCGCACTCCGGCCTCGCTCCCGAGCGGCTGGAGCTCGAGATCACCGAATCGGTCCTGATGCAGAAGGACGACGCCAATCTCGCCAAGCTCCACCAGCTCAAGAGCCTGGGCGTCGCGATCGTGCTCGACGATTTCGGCACCGGCTATTCGTCGTTGAGCTACCTGCGCATGTTCCCGTTCGACAAGATCAAGATCGACCGCTCCTTCGTGGCGGAGATGACGACGCGATACGACTGCACGGCGATCGTCTGCGCCATCACCGGGCTCGCCAAGAGCCTGAACATGCTGACAACGGCCGAAGGGGTCGAGACCCGGCGGCAGTTCGAGCTGCTGCATGCCGCCGGCTGCGACCAAGTGCAGGGTTTCCTGTTCGGAAAACCCTGCCGGGCCGGGCAGTTGCGGCTTGACGAGGGCGCGCTGGCGACGGTCGTGGCGGACGCCGCCTGACGGATTCCCATTCCGAAGCCTTGTTGCGGTGCATGTCTTGGGGGCCGGCGCCGCCGTTTCCGTGCTGGCGCAAAGCCCGGGCCTCATTTAACATTGGGATTGGACCCCGTGGGGCTCTCCGGCACCCGGACGTGATCTCGCGGGACTGCGCAAGTGGGACAGCTGTTCCGCTTCCGCTCGTCCGGAGTTTCGCGGTACAGCCGGGATTCGCTCCGAGGACAAATCGTAACGGGAGGAAGTGCATGTCTACAACAGGAAGGCTCGCTGCATGGGCGTCGATCAGCCTTGCAGCCATGGCGATGCCGGCGTTCGCGGCCGACGTGACCTATGAGCGGCTGCTCAATGCCCCCAACGAGCCCGAGAACTGGCTCATGGTGCACCGCGACTACAACAATTCCCGCCATTCGCCGCTCACCGAGATCAACGGGACCAACGCCAAGGACCTCAAGCCGAAGTTCATCTTCTCGATCGGCGGCATCGCGACCGGCGGCAGCACCCTGCGCGGCAAGGAAGAGTCGACCCCGCTGGTCGACGACGGCTTCATGTACGTGTCGGACACCTGGACGCGCATCATGAAGTTCGACGTGCGCAGCGGCACCGCGGCGGTGCCGTTGTGGCGCTACGACCCCAAGATCAAGCAGTCCCGCACCAATCGCGGCATCGCGATGTACGGCAACAAGATTCTCGTCTCCACCAACGACATGCGCCTGATCGCGCTCAACCGCGATTCCGGCGAGGTGATCTGGGAGGTGAGCGCGGCAGCCCCCACCGATCCGGCGACCGGAACGCCGTCGGCCAAGACGCAGGGCTTCACGGGTGCGCCCATCGTGATCAAGACCAAGAGCGGACGCGAGCTGGTGCTGCAGGGCGAGAGCACCGGCGGCCAGCTCGGCACCCGCAGCTGGGTCGGCGCCTGGGACGTCAATGACGGCAAGCTCGCTTGGCGCACCTTCACGATTCCGGCGCCGGGCGAGCCCGGCTCGGAGACCTGGAAGGACAACCACAACGCCTGGCGCGTCGGCGGCGGCGGCGTGTGGCAGTCCGGGTCCTACGATCCCGGCACCAACCTCGTCTACTACGGCACCGGCGACGCCTTCCCGAGCTTCGATCCGCAGTTCCGGCCGGGCGACAATCTCTTCACCGCCTCGACCATCGCGCTCGATGCCGACACCGGCAAGATCACCTGGTACTTCCAGGAGACCCCGAACGAGCACTGGGATTTCGACACGCCGAGCCCGAAGATGCTCTACGACGTCAACATCAATGGCGAGAACCGCAAGGTGGTCGCCAACTTCTCGCGCAACGGCTTCTATTACACGCTCGACCGCAACAACGGTCAGTTCCTGCGCGCCGACCAGTATCAGGAGAAGGTCACCTGGACCAAGGGGATCGATCCGAAGACCGGCAAGCCCGTCGACTACAACCCGAATTCGCCGGTGCAGGTCTATGCGGGCGTCGGCGTCATGCGGGAGAAGCCCGGGCAGGAGTCGTGCCCGTGGTGGAACGGCGCCCCGACCTTCTTCCCGCCGACCCTCGATGCCAAGCGCTCGATCGCCTACGTTGCGGGCGCCGAGGGCTGCATCGCGAGCACCGCGGTCAAGTCGCCGATGGATGAGAAGAAGGACTATGTCGGCCTGCCGCCGTGCTGCACCGAGCAGGGCCGCATCACGGCGCATGGCGCGCTGTGGGCGATGGACCTCAAGACCGGCAAGATCGTCGGCAAGGCCACGTTCCAGCCGCCGACCGAGTCCGGCATGCTCTCGACCGACGGCGGCGTGCTGTTCACCGGCCACATGACCGGGAAATTCGCCGCCTATGACGCCACCACCCTGCAGGAGCTCTACAGCTTCAGCCTGGGTGCCCCGATTACGGCTCCGCCGATGACCTACAGCGTCGGCGGCAAGCAGTACGTCGCGGTCGTGGTCGGCGGCGGCGTCGGGGTGCGGGGCCAGGGGCTCTACCAGCCCAGCGCTTTCGTGGCGGTGTTCGGTCTCTGACCGGGCCGGCATTGCAACTTCGAGGGGGAGCGTATCGCTCCCCCTTTTTCTGCCCGGCCGGCGTTGGGCGGGTGTATCAGGGGTGTCGCCACGGCCGTTCCCCGATCGGGCGCCGGCCCTTGCGAATTCGGCTACGGAGGATTGCGGCCATGCGCAGCACATTGCTTTCCATCAGCGCAATCCTTGCCATGGGTTTCGCCGGCGCCGCCGTGCAGGCGCAGGATTTCAAGGGACAAGACTTGCCGCCGAAGATCTGGGATATCGAGCTCGGCACCCCGATCAAGGCGCTGCCGCTCAAGGATTTTGTCGACCCCGCCTGCGGCACCAATGGGGGACCGCCGGCGCGGGTGCTCAAGGGCTTCGAGGAATTCGCGGTGTGCCCGGTGGAACGCACCACGGGGCTGCGCGAAGTCTGGTTCCGCTACGACGACGAGATGGAATATGTGGCGCGCGCCCGGCGCTCGGGCGTGCTGATCCGGCAGTATCAGGCCAATTCGCTCGCCGGCCAGCCGATCATCACCTCGCTGCTGATCGACGATGCCGGCCTGGTGCAGGGATATCGGATCGTCAACGATCCGCGCGTCGAGGGGGCGACCCGCATTGCGGCGTTCGGCATCGCGGACCTGTTCAAGGGCATGGCCGGCATGGGCATCCCGTGCACCGACCTGCCGCCGGCCGAAGGCGAGCGGCCGATCAACGACTTGTTCGTCAAGGAGATCTGCGAGTCCAAGACGCCCGAAAAGGTCGTGCGCCTGGAGTCGCGCCACTACTACAAGCCGGGCCAGTTCGCCGTCGACCCCAACGAGAACCGCCTCACCGAGAACCTGTTCGAGAGTTCCGCGAGGCTCGAAGTCTACCGGCCGCCCGCGGGGGCGAAGTAGCGTCGCTGGTCGCCTGGATGGAGGGACCGCCGCTTTGCGGTCCCGCAATCCAGGGCCGGCGGTTTGGAAGAGCTGTCCCCGGATTGCGCTGCGCTCCGTCCGGGGCTGCGTAACCGCAGCACCCCTCACTGATGAATCGTATTGTCCGGCATCATGGCGCCGGTGAAGACCGTGCCGGCCTGGTTGGTGTTGCCCATG
>Ga0209415_10017666_pt1 | contig 11329 bp, 8 predicted proteins | sample PeaSoiSIISIP2007_FD_187696 | JGI IMG/M metagenome (GOLD analysis project Ga0209415, IMG submission 187696) | Peat soil microbial communities from Weissenstadt, Germany - SII-SIP-2007 (SPAdes) (version 2) | ecosystem: Environmental > Terrestrial > Soil > Wetlands > Peat | place: Germany...
CGCTCGGATTCCTCACTCAGCTCGGAGTCGCCCAGCCACTTATGGTGAAGTAGTAGCGGCTCAGCACAGAAGTGCTACGAATTCGATCGCAGTTCTTTCCCACCCTTCCCGAGCAGGATTTGCACTGCGATATATCCCATGATTCCCAGTTTGAGCGTCACGTCGTGTCCAGCGGCGAAATGCGCAGTGCGAATCCGGCTGGCGATTGGCGCCGATTGCGGGCTGGTCGCGAGCCCCGATTCCACCCGAGTGGCTCATCTCAGTTGACAGACCTTACTCAACGGCCCTAACATCCGCGCCATATCCGTCGCTATCTCTGGAGTTCGTAGATGATTGACGGTCATTCGCGTTCACATAACCTGCAAGAGCGTTGGTTGCTCTGCGCGGTCTTTGGAAGCCTTCGTAAAGGGATCTCTGTATGCGCCTCCTGTTGGTAGAAGACGAGCGAAAGGTCGCGAGTTTCATTGCGCGCGCCCTCCGAGAGAATTCGTATACCGTTGATATTGCCGAAAGCGGCGAGAAGGCTTTGGGCTTGGTGGCGCGCCTGAACTATGACCTCGTGCTCCTTGATATTCGCCTGCCCCGATTGAGCGGCGTTCAGGTCTGCCGCGAAATCAGAGGGGCCGGCCTTGAAATGCCGGTGCTAATGCTGACAGCCAGGAGTCTGGTGGAGCAGCGAGTGGAAGGGCTCGATGCCGGCGCCGACGACTACCTTACCAAGCCTTTCGCCCTCGCTGAGCTTCACGCCCGCGTCCGTGCGCTCACGCGCCGCGGCTTTCATAAAGGCGGCCCCAAGCTGCACGCGGCGGATCTCGAACTGGACCGGCCAAGAAGGTCGGTCAAGCGCGGGAGCCAGCAGATTCAGCTCACCCTTAAGGAATACGCATTGCTGGAACTCCTCATGATACGTTCTCCCGATGCGGTCCTGCGCTCCGAAATCATCGAACACGTTTGGTCCTACGCCTTTGACACGGAGACCAATATCGTGGAGGTTTACATCAATCGCTTGCGCCAGAAGATTGATCAGGAATATCCGATCAAATTGATTCAAACCGTTCGCGGCACGGGTTATCGGCTTGGAATGCCGGACCGATAAGCCATGAGAGGGCGCTCACTCCGGTTTCGGATGATGCTGCTTTTCTGCATGGTCGTCGGCGGCCTCCTCTTCAGCACATACGCGATCATCTATTCCATCTTTGCCCGTGAACTTCGCGCGCAACTCGACCGCGAACTGAGTGAGGCCGCGATGCCGATGGTGGCAGATCTTGCTGCAAATGCGCCTGAGGAGGATGTGTTTCAGCTGGACTTGCCCGACCAATATCTCGAATTGCTCGACTCGTCCGGCCAGCCTCTGAACATGTCTCGCAATTGGCGCGAGCATCCGATCGATGTCGGTAGCTTGAGTTTTTCCGGCAACGAGCCGCTATTTCGAACAGTGAAGGGCGATCGCGGCCCGCTGCGCATGGAATTGATCCCATTTCAGCTGGTGAAGCGGCCTGTCGTGCTGGCGATTGCCGGACCAACCCGCGATATTGATATCGTCCTTCAGCATTTTCGCCAGGTGCTCATGATTCTTTTGCCGGTCAGCCTGGTGCTCACGGGTGCGATCTCCACGTGGTACGTCGGCCGAAGCCTGTCGCCCATTGCCGAGCTGACCGAACACGCGGCGCGATTGACTCGCGCCATTGCCGAACCCGGCCAGATCGACATGAAAACGCCGCGATTGGTTTCCAACTCGCCGGACGAATTGGGGGGCCTAGCGGCGACTTTTAACGAGCTGTTCGCGCGCGTCATCGCCGTGTTCCAGCAGTTAAGGCAATTTGTATCGAATGCCTCTCACGAGTTGCGCACGCCGCTGGCGGTCCTCCAGGGTGAGACCGAACTTTTGTTGTCCGAGCGCAGGGCGCCTGAGGAATACGAGAAAACCCTGGAGGTGATCCACGGCGAGCTGCGCCACCTAAGTCGCATCGTCGAGGGCTTGTTCACTCTTTCGATGGCGGATGCAGGCCAGCTCCGAGTGGCGAATGACGACCTATATGTGAACGAAGTGTTGGAAGAAGCCTGCGAAATTGCCGTTCCTCTCGCCCGATCAAAGGGGATATCCATCGAGCAGAACCTGCAATCGGAGATCCCATCGAAGGGCGACGAATCGTTTCTGCGCGATCTCTTCCTCGTCTTTCTCGAGAATGCCGTGAAGTATTCGCCGCCCAACACCAGAATCAAAGTCAATTTAAGTCGCGTGAACGGCTCCGCGCGCGTGCAATTCCAGGATCAGGGTATTGGGATTTCTCCAGAGCACGTCCCCCACATCTTCGAACGCTTCTATCGAGCCACCGGATCGGACTCCGTCGAAGCGCGGGGCGGGGGCCTGGGATTGGCGATTGCGCAAGCGATTGCAAATGCCCACGGAGGCAGGATCGAATGCGACACGCTTCCCGGGCGCGGCTCGATATTCACCGTGATTCTACCGCTTACCGGCGCGCCCACCGCGTTTCACGCATAGTTCGGGCGTCGCGCGTCGGTACCTGGAGCCGATCCCGGTTCGCGCAGGAACGCTTCCTCGGAGCAGGTCGGTACGGCCGACGTATTTTCGTATTTCTCCCGCGGGATGGTACAAAAGGCAACATTAATAATTATTAATCATCGATTCAGCCTCGCCGTGCCGCGATTTGGTTACGCTAACCGCCATGCAATTGGGTGGATACGGGGCATATAGCGTAGAGAGCGCATTTGAAGCATTCCGCTTCGCCTTGAAGACCTTCGGATAAGGGGGATCTATGGTCCGTCTGAGTAAAGCTCAGAGGCACGGCCGCACGCATTCGGCCGGTCGATCGCGCACGATTATCAAGGGCGCGTTGAGTATCGTGGCAGGACTGCTGCTTCTTTGCCTTCCGGCATTTTCGCAGGTCAATTTTGGGAATATCTCAGGCAATGTTTCGGACCCAAGCGGCGGCGTTATTGCAGGCGCCACCATCACTGTCGCAAACCCTCAAACTGGCCTGACGCGCACTCCAGACGTGGCGGCCGGCAACCCCGTCGTGGGATCGGGAGATGCTCGAGCGATCCAATTGGGTTTCAAGCTGGCATTCTAGGTAGGTGGCCGGAGGCGCGTGCGGCCTGTTCGACGTTGTGACATTCGATTCCGAACCCGAGCGACTCCCGGCGAGATGCCGTTTTTCGGGGCGACTGTCATCTAGCTAGCGCGCGGCTGTGCCCCCCACCGGGCCGCCACCACGCTTGCGCGCTTTCGAGCGTCTCCAGGAAACACGGCCATGAAGCCGTTCTCCAAAGAATGCGCAGATGTCCTATCATTTTCCAAGCCGTCGGAGCGGGAGTCGAGTTACCCTATTGTGGAGCCGGGACCGATTCAGCGTGGGGCATGTCCTACCGTTCATAGTCCGTGATTTTGGATGGCGCACCCGGCAAGGGGATCGAAGCGTGAAGGTTCGAGAGGCATTTCTTGTGTTCGTGCTCTTGCCGGCTGCGGCACTCTCTCCCCAGAGCGCGCAGCAGCCGGCGCCGGGATTGACCGTGGCCGCCGCGATCGAACTTGCCGAAAAGCAAAATCTCGATCTCGTGGCGGCTCGCGCGCGGCGCGCGGTCGCGTTCGCTGGAGTGCGGATCGCCGGAGAACGCCCCAATCCCTCGCTGAGTTTCGGGGCCTCGCGCGACGCGCCACATGAGACCGCATTAATTGACCAGCCGCTCGAGATCGGACCGAAGCGCGAGCGGCGAATCGAGGTTGCGCGGCAAGAAAGCGCGCTCACGGACGCCGACATTTCGGCTCTTGAACGGCAGGTGCGCCGCAGCGTCCGCGACGCGTATTTTGGCCTGGCTCACGCCCGCGCGGCCACCGCGCAACAGGCGGACGCGGTGAAGCTCGCCGATCGCCTCCATGATATTGCCAAGGCCCGCTTTGACTCCGGCGACATTCCGCAGCTCGAGGTAACGCAATCGGAGCTCGAAGCGGCTCGTGCTCAGGCGAACCGTCAGGTCGCGCAGCAGGAGGAAAAAGTGGCGCTCAGCGATCTCAACGCTCTTTTGAACGAGCCCGCCCCAACCGATTGGGACTTGGGCGACGCGCTCAGCGCGTTTGCAGCGCCGCCAGCACTCGAAGATCTTCTTGCGCGAGCCGGAAGCGCCAATGCCGAAATCGCCCGGATTACCCAGGAGGCAAAGATCGAACAAAGCCGCAAAGCCTTGCTCGAAGCGGAGCGCATTCCGAACCTCGGCCTCCAGTTTGGAGCGGACTTCAACGCGCCGGGCGGCCCCGGCGCCAATACGGGAGGCTATGAGGTCGGAGCGCGCGGGCAACTCGCCATGGAGCTTCCGATTTTTTCCCACAATCAGGGCGAGATCGCGCAATCCATCGCGAACGCGCATGCTCTCGATGACGCGCTGGCAGCCGCGCGTCGGGCGGCGGATTCCAAGATTGAATCCGCCTATTTTGATCTCGGAGCGCGTGAGACGCAGGCGCAGCTCTACCGTCAGACGATTCTTCCGTCGTCTCAGCATCTGGAAGAGATGGCGGAGGAAAGCTATCGCGCCGGAAAAGCGAATATCATGACGGTGCTCGGCGCCCAGCGCGACGTGCAGCAGGCCGAGCGAGACTATCTCGATAGTCTGCTGGCGGTACAATCGGCGTTTTCGCAGCTCGAGGAGGCGGTCGGCGCTCCGCTCGACTGAACGACACCGGCGATGATCCTTCGACAAACTCGTCCCCACCTGCTGTGCCTTGCGGCTGGATTCTGCGCCGTCCTGGCGGCCGGCTGCTCCCAGCAATCGGCCGATGAGGATGCAGCCTACTCTCCGAGGGCCGAGGTTACGCTCACGCGCGTGGCTCGCGCCGATATCTCCGAGCCGCTCTCATTGAACGGCACGGCCTCCGCTCTGCCCAACGAAGACGTCCGCGTCAGCGCGCTCGTCCCCGGCCGCATCGCCGAGCTGAGTGTGGCCGAAGGCGACCGTGTGAAGGCCGGCCAGATCATGGCGAAGCTCGATAACCACTCGTATCGTTCTCAGTTACAGCAGGCCGAAGCGGGCGAGCAGCAGGCGAAGGCCAACTTCGACAACGCACAGCTTTCGCACACGCGCGACGAAGACCTGTTCCAGCGCGGCATCGTGGCGCGCAAGGAGTTGGAGGACGCGCGGACGCAGGAAAGTGTGGCCGCCGCAGCCGTGAAGCAAGCGGAAGCCGCGCTTGAGCTCGCCAAACTGCAGGTCGCGCGGTGCGAGATCGTCTCGCCTCTTACTGGCGCTATCGTGAAGAGGTTTGTCAGCGTGGGCGAACAAGTGGATGGCACCGCCACGCAGCCCATTGTCGAAGTTGCTAGCCTTCAGGAAGTTGAATTCCTCGGTAACGCCCCGGCCATGTACCTCGCGAAGATGCATCCCGGCGAAACCGTTTACGTTACCAGCGAATCCGCGCCTGGGCAGAAATTCGCCGGCCATGTGGAAGCGATCTCGCCGGCGGTTGATCCCACCACGGGTGTGGGCCTGGTCCGCATGCGCGTTCCAAATCCGAATGGGCTCCTGCGGATCGGGATTTTCTTGAGCGCGGAAATTGCCGTTGATACGCACGCCCACGCTCTGACGGTTCCGGCCGAAGCCATTTATCGCGATCGGGCAGGACAGCCCCGCGTGTTTGTCGTCCAGCAGGATTCCGCCACGGCCGTCCCAGTGAAACTGGGCATCGAAACCAAGGATCGCGTCGAGCTGGCCGATGGCGCCGTGAAAGAGGGCGACAGTGTGATCTTAGCGGGTGGCTACGGGCTTGCGGACCAGGCCAAAATCCAGACCAAGCCGCAGTCCAAGCCATGAACGTTGTTCGCTTCTGCCGCGAGAACCGCTACGCTGTCTATCTACTCACCGTGTTTCTCACGATAGCGGGCGTTGTGGCTGTGTTCCAGCTTCCCAGCAATATCTACCCCGAGTTGAATTTTCCGCGCATCGTGGTCTTGGCCCGCGCGGGCGACCTCGCGCCGGACACCATGTTGCTCACGGTGACGCGCCCGATCGAGGAATCTGTGAGCACGACCCCCGGCGTGCGGCGCGTGGACTCAAAAACGATCCGAGGCAATACCGAGATATCGGTTCTGTTTCAGCCGGACGCTGATATGCAATACTCGCTGCAGCTTGTGCAGGCGCGCGTCAGCGAGGCGCGCGCCTCGTTGCCGGCCGACGCCGAAATCGACGTCGAGCGCGTCTCGCCCGCCGTCTTTCCCGTTCTGAGCCTCATCCTGAACGGCAATGTTCCCGATGCCGATTTGCGCGACGACGCGTACTACGTCCTGCGTCCTCTTTTCAGCCGCGTGCCGGGCGTGGGAACCATCACGGTGCAGGGAACAGACGTGCGCGAAGTCTCCGTGATCGTCGATCCACAGAAGATGCTCGCGCACCGGTTGTCGCTCGTGGACGTCGCGAACGAGCTCCGTGCGACGAATCAAGTCACTTCGGTTGGCAGACTCTCAAAGGACTACTCGCAATACCTCATCCTCGCGACCAGCCAGTTTGCCAATCTCGACGACATCCGCAACGCCGTCGTCGCCATCGATAGCGGTGCTCCGATCCGCGTGCGTGATCTGGCCGACGTTCACTATGGCGTCGCGGACCGCCAGACTTTGATCATGGGCAATGGCCAGCCCGCGGCGCTGATCAATATTTCGCGGCAGGTCGGCGGAAATATCCTGGAGCTTGCGCGGCAAATCAAGGATCAGGTGCGCAATCTCGGCTCCGCTATACCAAAGACGCTGCATATTTCCGTCGTGTACGACCTTGCGGAATTCGTCTCGGAATCCATCGGAGGCGTGCGCGACGCAATCTTGGTCGGCGCGCTTCTCGCTGTCGTGATTCTGTTCTTGTTCTTGCGCGACGTGCGGACGACCCTGGTTGCTGCCACGTCGTTGCCGCTCTCCGTGATCGGGACCTTTTTCTTCCTGAAAATGTTCGGCGGCACCCTGAATCTGATGTCGCTCGGTGGGCTCGCCATTGCCATCGGGCTGATCATTGACGATGCGGTGGTCATCATCGAAAACATCTACCGCCATCGAAGCCTGGGAGCGCCGCTGGCAATCGCCGCGGAGCGCGGCACGCAGGAGCTTCTCGGCCCGGTCATCGGCTCGACGGCGACAACGCTGATCGTTTTTTTGCCGCTGAGTTTGCTGAAGGGAGTCGTCGGCGAATTCTTTTCCGCGCTGTGCCTCACGCTGGGCGTGTCCGTCCTTCTTTCGCTGGTTTTCGCCCTGACCGTGATTCCGTTGCTCTCGCAATACTATCTTTCGGGTTCGACAGTACACACGGAGAAGGCCGCCAGGTTCATTGAGCCGGTGAATCGCGTGTACGAAAGAACCGTTCGCTGGGCTCTGAATCATCGCGCGGTTGCGGGGGCCGCGGCGCTGGGTTGTGTGTTGCTCGGAGTTATTTTGTTCATGAACGTGGAAAGCGGATTTTTGCCCGAAATGGACGAGGGTGGCTACGTCCTCGATTGTGTGACGCCGGCCGGTACTTCGCTGGATGAAACGAACCGGATTCTCCAGCAGATCGAGCAGCGCATTTCGAATATGCCGGAAACAGAATCGTTCTCACGACGCACCGGAGCGGAATTGGGCCTCTACGCCACGGAACAGAACAAGAGCGACATTCTCGTCAAGATGAAGCCGCGATCCGCGCGGAAGCGCAGCACCCAGGACGTGATGGCCGACCTCCGCGTGCAAATCGCGCAGAACATTCCGGGAGTGGACGTCGAGTTCACCCAGATTCTGCAGGACATGCTTGGCGACCTGGAAGGTTCGCCCGAGCCCGTCGAAATCAAGGTCTTCGGCAGCGATATGAGCACTCTCGAGAAGGTCGCCGATGAGATCGGCCCGAGGCTCATGAAGATTCCTGGTATTGTGGATTTCAAGGGATTGCAGAAGGGCAACCCCGAAATCGTTTTCAATTTGAATTCCGCGCTGGCCGGACGCGCCGGCCTGACCGCCGACCAGGTGACGCAACAGGTTGGCGCCGGACTGCTGGGATTGACCGAAACGCAGCTTCGCGAATCTGACCGCGCCGTGGACATTCGGGTGCGCTTTCCCGATGCGTTCCGCTACAACTACTCCGACGTCCAGCAATTTCCCATTGTGACGCCGACGAAACAGATTGTGCCGCTCGCCTCTCTTGCCCAGGTCGAGCAAGTGAACGGCGACGATCAATTGCTGCGCGAAAATCAGCGTCTGATGGTTTCCTTGACCGCCCGTCTGGAAGACCCCAACGATCTCGGCCGGGCGATCCGCGAAGTCAAACAAATGATGGGCTCGATCGCGCTGCCCACGGGAACCTCCTACGAAATCGGCGGGCAGTATGAAAGCCAGCAAGCTTCCTTTCATGAGTTGCTCTACGTGCTGGCCCTCGCGCTTGGCGCCGTGTTCATCGTTCTCGTGATCCAGTTTCGTGCGTTCATGCCCGCCCTGATCATCCTCTCGGCGGCGCCGCTTTCTCTTGTCGGCGTGTTCGCCATGCTGTGGATAACGCGCACCGCGCTCAACGTATCTTCATTCATGGGCATCATATTGATGGTTGGGTTGGTGGTGAAGAATGGGATTATTCTTTTCGAGTACGTTCAGAAGCTCCGCGAGGAAGAGAAGATGCCGCTGGTCGAGGCGCTCGTCGCCGCCGGCAAGATTCGCATCCGTCCGATTCTCATGACCACGCTCGCCACCCTTTTCGGTTTGCTGCCCCTCGCGTGCGGCATCGGCTCCGGAGCGGAGTTGCAAGAGCCGCTGGCGCTTGCGGTGATCGGTGGATTGCTGCTCTCGACTTTCATAACGCTCGTTGTGATGCCCGTGCTCTATTCCTTTGTGGAACGCGGTACGACTCGGGCCTAAGCGGCTGGATTTCCGCGGTCGTCGTCACAATGACTCAGCGAGGTAGTAAGTAATTTTGGGCGCGGGAGGTGAACGCCGTTGGCGCGCGGGCGCTGTCGCTGCGCTCGCTGGCATGCAACACTTGCGTCTGGTGCTGCATCTACTTGGTAGAGTCGCGGGACCGGAGTTTCAACAATGGCTATCGCGCGCGCGGTCTGTTCTCTTTTTCTGGTGTGTGCGTGTGTCGGTTGGGCAAGCGCGCAGGACGCACCGCCGGCTCAGGGTCTCGCTTCCCGCTCCCCCACTACTTCCGTTGATGACAACAAGGGCGTCCCCGCCGTGCCTGTGCCAACTGAGACGGTTCCTCTGATCGTTCCCAAAGGCATGGCTGTTCAGGTCGCGCTCGATAAGGAAGTTCGGGTCCGCAAGGTGGGTCAGTCCATCAGCGGACACGTCGTCGAGTCTGTGTATGCGTTTGACAAGCTCGTGGTGCCCGTGGGCACCACTGTCACGGGCCAGATCACAAAAATTGGCGACGTCTCCAAAGGCAAGCGCACGTTCGATGCCTTAAATGCGGAATTTACTCCGGCGCGCAGAATCGACGTTGAATTCCATGAGTTCGTTCTTCCCGATGGGAAACATCTCCCGATTCGCACCCGCGTGACCCCGGGCTCCGGCCAGGTGATTCAATTCGTCGCTGCCGCCGGCGCTGACGATAAGAAAGGCGTGGACGGCGCTGCCGCTGAAAAAGCGAAGGAGGCCAAGGAAGAAGCGAGGCGCGAATGGGACTCCGCAGTGCAGCAAGTGCGAGAGCCCGGGAAAGCCCACAAGATCGAGCGATATGCCGTTGGTCAGCTTCCGGTACACCCACAGTATCTCGACGCCGGCACCGTCTATTTGGCCGAGCTTCAGGAGCCGCTTGATTTCGGCACTGAGACCCTCACTCCACAGCTCGCGGCGTCGCTCAACTCTGCACCGCCGGACGGCAGCTTCGTGCGTGCGCGCCTGATGACGCCGCTGAGCTCCGCAACCTCGCGGAAAGGTGACGAGGTCGAAGCCATGCTATCGCGGCCTCTCTTCGATGGCGATCGCTTGATTCTGCCTGAGGGAGCGACGCTAAAGGGCTCCGTGATCCAGGTCCAGCCGGCGCTCCATATGAGCCGCAACGGTGAGCTCCGGTTCGTCTTTCATGACCTCGTTCTGCCGAACGGCCTCGATCAGAAGGTAAGCGCCGTCCTCGCGGGAGTTCAGGCGGCGAAGACCGCGAACCTCAAGCTGGATTCCGAAGGCGGTGCGCAGGCCACCTCCCCCAAGTCGCGCTATCTGCAAACGGGGATCGCGCTTGGATTGGCTGCCGTCTCCGCCGCTGGCGATGGCGACGGTGATGTTCTGAATAAGTCCGCCGGCGGCGCCGGTGGGTTCAAGCTCATAGGCATCGCCGTGGGTATGGCGGTGCATTCAAATTCGCTCGGCATCGCCATGGGCGCGCTGGGCGCGAGCAGATCGGTCTACGTACATTTCATCGCGCGTGGCCGCGACGTCATCTTTCCCGAAAACACCGCGATGCAGATCGACATCGGCGTGCGTCCGGCCCCTTCCGCGAATCCTTCGCAGCAATAGGTGCGCCGATCCCCTAGTTGAGATCGCGCGATAGCATTAGCTTCAACGTCAATTTGTCGGCGCCAGCGGTCACGCCAACCCCCACGCCGGCTTCGACATTCAGAATCTTGCTGGAGTGATCCATGACGGCCCAAACCTCGTGGAACTGGTCATTCAGTTTGTGGAAGTGGCGCAGGGGCCCTAAATCGGCATACTCCTCGAAGGCAACGGCCCATTTGTCATTCACGTTGTAGGCGATTCGCGTTGCGGGGACGAATTCGAGGTTTCCAAAACCGCCGGTGTAGTTCGTATCCACAATCGGATTGAAAATGATGTCCACCGGGTGCAGATGCAATCCTACGATGGGTCGAACCTCGGAAGTAATATGCTTGGACTCCCAATACTTGTAATTGACGCTGAACTCGAAATTCACGCCGTAGAAGAAAGTGTGGTCGTGGGCATGCGGCCGCACGAACAGTTCGCGTATCTTAAACCCGTTAATCGACCCGCCGCGCCCGTCGGAGTAAGCGGTAAACACTGGCAGATAAAGCCCCTGCTCAAACCAATCGGTGACGCCGTAGGCCCATTCGGCGGCGCCGTTGACCGAGTTGTTCGGAATGATTCCGCCGGGGAAATCCGGAGCCGTCCGCCCGATGGGCGTGAAATTACTGTGCACCATGAGATTGAACTTACCCTGTTCCTCAATCTCAGCGTCGTAGACCTGGATCTCGTCGGTTTGCGCGAAGGCCGCTTTCGGGACTACCGCTAGAACTACCGCAATCAATGCAAGTGGGAGGACGAAGGCTTGTCGAAGGACGTTCATAGCTTGCTTCTCGGAATATAGGGAAGTGGCGCACAGCTTTTAAATGGTGCCGAGGGGCAGAGTT
>Ga0209415_10017667_pt1 | contig 11328 bp, 8 predicted proteins | sample PeaSoiSIISIP2007_FD_187696 | JGI IMG/M metagenome (GOLD analysis project Ga0209415, IMG submission 187696) | Peat soil microbial communities from Weissenstadt, Germany - SII-SIP-2007 (SPAdes) (version 2) | ecosystem: Environmental > Terrestrial > Soil > Wetlands > Peat | place: Germany...
GGCGCGATGGACGGTTTGAACGTTGTGGTGCCCTTCGCGGAGCCGAACTACTATCGCCTGCGCCCGACCATCGCGATCCCCGAGCCGCGCCATGGCGGCGCCGACGCGGCGATTGACCTCGACGGTTTCTTTGGCCTGCACCCCAGCCTCCAGCCATTGCAACCGCTCTTTCAGAAAGGGCAGCTTGCGATCGTGCAGGCTGTTGGCTCGCCCGATCCTTCGCGCTCGCATTTCGACGCGCAGGATTTCATGGAATCGGGCACGCCCGGCGTGAAATCCACTGACGATGGCTGGCTCAATCGCGCGCTTCAGTCAATGCCCGAGGAGCAGTCTTCGCCTTTTCGCGCCGTCGCGTTTGGCCCATATCTGCCGCGGACGCTTGCGGGCACGGCGCCGGCCGTTGCCATCCCGGACTTGAAGCAGTTCAAGATGTACGGCCCGCAGCAGACCGTCGAAGGCGGCTTCGAGGCGATGTACGCGCAGACGGTTGATCAGGCGATGCGCGGCGTCGGCCAGGAAACTTTTGAAGCCATCGATCAGCTCAAGAAAATAAATCCTGATTCGTATGCGCCTGAAAACGGTGCGGACTATCCGACCAGCCGCTTCGGAAAGAGCCTCATGGAGATCGCCGAGCTGTTCAAGGCCGACCTAGGCCTCGAAGTCGCGTTTCTCGATAGCGGCGGCTGGGACCACCACGTCAACGAAGGCGGCGTGCAGGGGCAGCTCTCGAATCTGCTACGCGATCTGGGGCAGGGAATCGCCGCGTTTCATCAGGACATGGGAGATCGCATGCAGGACGTCGTGTTCGTCAGCATGTCCGAATTCGGCCGCACCGCTCACGAGAACGGCAATCGCGGCACCGATCACGGCCACGCCAATTGCATGTTCCTGATGGGCGGCGACGTCAAGGGCGGAAAAGTGTACACGCGCTGGCCGGGAATGAACGATGGCCAGCTGTACGAAGGGCGCGACCTCGCCGTGACCACCGACTACCGCAGCGTCCTCGGCGAAATCATGACCAAGCATCTGGGCGGCGGCGATTTGAAAATGGTCTTCCCCGGCTTCGCAAACGACCCTCGCGAGTTTCTCGGCGTGCTGAAATCGTAGCGGCCGGGCCCTCTAAAAAGTGTGTCACTTCATGAGGGTCGCTTTTCTTTGTTTTCAATGACTTACGCGAGAAATTACTCGGCATGGTGTGACACTTAATTTGGTAATTCCTGAGTGAGTTTTGCAAGACGAAGCGGGCCGAACGGCCTCACCCCGTAGAACCGGGGTGAGCTACATGAAGATCAAGTGCACGCATTCGCTTCGCCGGGAATAGACGTACACGTCTTGCTGCTAGCGAGACTCGGCGCAGGCACCCTTCCTGCGTCAGCGCAAGCGAATGTCTGTGCCACCAACGACGACTGCGTATCAAATTGTCAAAGAGCTATCACGCCCTCGCCAGGAGGGCGGCTTGCAGCGAAGCCGAAGCGGCTTCGATTCACGTTAGCAGGATTGGCCGAGCAAGTAAGCTGGCCGAAGGTTCAACGGAAGTACAGGTGACCACTGTTGGCGATTCGAGGAGGTGCCACTCAAGAAATTGCCAGCGGATGTTGATCGGTGGGCCAGCCAGAAAACAGGACGCACTTTTCACGCCTTTGTGCGTTCTGTTTCCGTAGCTCGGAAACTGATTTTACGCACCCGCTTTGATCCGCATGCCGTAGAACGAGCGGTACACGAAGAAAAACGAAATCAGAAAAAACACGGCAGCCAGAATGTGAGTCAGTTCGGGGTTCTTCGACGCGAGATCGACAGCCAGCGAGACCGCCAGCAAACCGAAAAGTGTCGTGAACTTGATCACAGGATTGAGCGCGACCGAAGAGGTGTCCTTGAACGGATCGCCGACCGTGTCGCCGACAACCGTGGCGTCGTGCAGCGGTGTTCCTTTTTGCTTGAACTCGACTTCCACGATCTTCTTCGCGTTATCCCATGCGCCGCCGGCGTTGGCCATGAAGATGGCCTCGTAGAGGCCGAAGATCGCAATCGAGATCAGGTAGCCGATGAAGAAGAAGGGTTCGACGAAGGCAAACGACAGCGCAGCAAAAAACACCGCGATAAAGATGTTCAACATTCCCTTCTGCGCGTATTTCGTGCAGATGGCGACCACTTTCTTGCTGTCTTCCACGGAAGCTTTTTCGACGCCTTCGAGTTTGATATTCGCCTTGATAAACTCGACCGCGCGGTAAGCGCCCGTGGTCACGGCCTGTGTGGACGCGCCGACGAACCAGAAGATCATCGCGCCGCCCGTAATCAAGCCAAGAACAAACGGGGCATGCAGGAGCGAGAGCTTGTCGACATTCGTCGTCAGGCCGTTTGTCAGTGCCATGATGATCGAGAAAATCATCGTGGTCGCGCCGACGACGGCCGTGCCGATCAGCACGGGCTTTGCCGTGGCCTTGAAGGTATTCCCGGCGCCGTCGTTTTCTTCCAGCATGTCCTTGGCGCGTTGGAAATTTACGTCAATGCTGAAGTCCGTCTTGAGTTCCTGCTTGATGTTGGGCACTTGCTCGATCAGGGAAAGTTCGTAAACCGACTGCGCGTTGTCCGTTACCGGGCCGTAGGAATCCACGGCGATCGTCACGGGGCCCATCCCCAGAAAGCCGAACGCCACCAGCCCGAAAGCAAATACCGGAGCGGCAATCATCATGGCGCTCAGGCCGCCGAGGCTGACCATGTAGCCGATCGACATGAGGATGACCATCGTCAAGCCGAGATAGTAAGCGGAGAAATTGCCCGCCACGAAGCCGGATAGAATTCCCAGCGACGCGCCGCCCTCTTGCGCCGAGGCGACCACTTCGCGAACATGGCGCGATTCGGTCGACGTGAATACCTTCACGAGTTCCGGAATAATCGCGCCCGCCAGCGTCCCGCAGGAGATGATTGTCGCTAGCTTCCACCACTGCGTTGTGTCGCCGCTCAGATCGGGGATCATGAAGTAGGAAATCAGGAAGGTCATGCCGATCGAGACAAGCGATGTGATCCAGACCAGGGAAGTGAGCGGTGATTCAAAATTCATCTTGTCGGCGTCGCCGAAGCGGGCCTTGGCGATGGCCGTGTTGATGAAGTATGCCGCGGCGCTGGCCACCAACATGGCGATGCGCATCACGAAGATCCACACCAAAAGCTGTACCTGCACGACGGGATTCGATACGCCAAGCAGAATGAAGGTGATCAAAGCGACGCCCGTGACGCCGTAGGTTTCAAACCCGTCGGCACTGGGGCCTACGGAATCACCCGCGTTGTCGCCCGTGCAGTCCGCAATCACGCCAGGGTTGCGCGCGTCGTCCTCTTTGATCTTGAACACGATCTTCATGAGATCGGCGCCGATGTCGGCGATCTTGGTAAAGATGCCGCCGGCGATACGCAGCGCCGACGCGCCCAGCGATTCGCCGATGGCGAACCCGATGAAGCAAGGCCCCGCATAATCGCCCGGAACGAAGAGCAGAATAATCAACATCATTAGCAGCTCAACGCTGATCAGCATCATTCCGATACTCATTCCCGCGCGCAGTGGAATCTGGTAGATCGGGTAGGGCTTGCCGCGAAGCCCGGCGAACGCTGTCCGCGAGTTCGCGAATGTGTTCACGCGAATGCCGAACCATGCGACTCCGTAGCTTCCCAAAATGCCCACGACGCTGAAAAACAGAATCATGGCTACCTTCACCGCGTCGTAGTGACGCAACACGCCGAAGTAGAGCACGATGACGGCGGCGATGAAGATCCACAGCAAGAACAGGAATTTACCTTGATTGACGAGGTAGGTTTTGCACGTTTCGTAGATCAGTTCGGAAATTTCGCGCATGCAGCGATGCACGGGCAGATTTTTCAGGCGCACGTAAATCGTCATGCCGAACGCCAGCCCAAAAATGCAAAAGAGAATCCCATAGACCAGCAGCGCGTGCCCGTCGATTCCGGGGCGGCCACCGAAGTTGAGGAACCGCACCTGCGAAAGGTCAGGCAGCTTCAGATTGGCCTCGCCGCCCGTGCTTTCATCCGCCATGGCCGCTCCGGCGCTCGTCAGCATGAATAGAAGCGCGGTGCCGGCCGCGAAGATTTTCGCCAAACGGGATACGAGGTGACTTTCGTCCCTCCCTCGGGCGGTTGCGAGTCTGGTGCGCATCAGTGATCCTCCATCGATTGATTTCATAAGAGATACTTCAGGCGAACTTCCGGGGGCAGTCCATCGTGCCGCCAAGCGAGCCCGCACATCGGCCCGCGCCCGCAAGTCCACCGTTCCAGTCAGCAACGGCGCCCTTCCCCCGGGAGGAAAGCCCCCTGAACGGGAGCCCGTACTTGCGAGAAGTCACATCAAAGAGCTAGCTTTTGTAACAGGAATCGCTGATTTCGTCAAGAAAAACGGCTCTCCCAAAATACGGAGAGGCGGCAAGTCACACGCCGTGAGCATGTTAGACTGAGGCCATGGGGAAAAGGGTTATTTCGCCGGGCGGAACAGTCGAAGGGGTCATTGAGCTGCCCGGAGACAAGTCCATTTCGCACCGCTACGCGATTCTGGCGGCGCTGGCCGAGGGTACCAGCGAGATATCAAACTACGCCTCGGCGGCGGACTGCCGCAGCACCCTGGAATGCCTCCGCGGGCTGGGTATCGGAATCGAATCGAAGGAAGGGCGGGTACGCGTTGCCGGGAAGGGCCTCGACGGACTCCGCGAGCCGCAGCGGGCGCTGGACGCCGAAAATTCCGGTTCGACCATGCGCATGCTCGCCGGTGTGCTGGCCGGCCAGCGCTTCACTTCGACGATCACAGGCGACGATTCGCTTCGCAAGCGCCCCATGAGACGCGTGATCGAACCGCTGCGCCAGATGGGCGCAGAGATTCGCAGCCACGAGGGCGACCGCGCCCCGCTCGAGATTCGCGGCGGCGGGCTGCGCGCGATCGACTACACGCCGCCAACTCCCAGCGCGCAGGTGAAATCGGCAGTCCTGTTTGCCGGGCTTTATGCACATGGTGTGACCACGGTGCGGGAAGGCGTCAATACCCGGGATCACACCGAAGTTGCACTGCGCGAGTTCGGCGCGGTGATGGACGGCGGCCGCGGCGCGATTCGCATCCATCCGCGGCCGAAACTGACCGCGCGCCAACTGGTGGTCCCCAGCGATCTTTCGACCGCTGTCTTCTTGATCGGCGCGACGCTGGTCCTGCCCGGATCGTCGCTGATGCTTCACAACGTCGGCCTGAACCCCACGCGCGCCCGCGTGCTCGATTTCTTCAATTCCATCGGCGCGCCGGTCCGGGTGGCGACGGTGCAGATGCGCAATGGCGAATTAGTCGGCGATGTTTCGGTGCGGCATGCGGCGCTTGAGGGCGGCACAATTTCCGGCTCGCAGGTGGCGGAAATGATCGACGAATTGCCGCTGCTCGCGGCGCTCGGCCCGTTCACGGAAAAGGGAATCGAGATTCACGACGCGCAAGAATTGCGCGTGAAGGAAAGCGACCGCATTGCCGCGCTGGCCGAGGGCTTGCGGCAGATGGGCGCGCGCGTCGAGGAGTTTCCGGATGGACTGCGAGTCGAGGGACGCTCGGCGGGGAAGTTGCGCGGCGCAAAGGTCGATCCGCGGGGCGATCATCGCATCGCCATGGCGCTGTCGGTCGCGGCGCTGGGGGCCGAGGGCGATACGACGATTCGCGATGCGGAGTGCGTCGGCGTTTCGTTTCCGGAGTTTTATTCCACGCTCGATAAACTGCGAGGTTCGGAAAAGAAGTAAAGGCGTCCGGCGTTAGCGTGCGAATACAACGCAAGTCAGGAAGACTTGTGCAATTCGATCGTGCCGTAACTCGTGGTGATCGTGATCTTGGGTCCGGGCGTTCCCGATTTTCCTCCAAATTGCCCGTTCAAGCGCCCGTCGCGTGACTCGTCAGTCGTTTTCAGCGATGGATCCTCGAAGTCGCTATTCACCTCGCCGGATCGCGAGAACGCGGCGATCTCGAAACTCGATTTGGCCGGGAGGGTGACGTCCACGCCTCCGGAATCGTTGGTGATAGAGAGAGGAGCGGCCGGAGGAGTCGCGTAAACCACTTTGACATCGCCGTGCGAGCTGACGATATCGAGCTGGCCCCCGACGTCTTCCGCGGTGACGTCCTTGTTACGCGTTTGAATCCGGGCGGGCCCGGCAACGTCGGAGAGCTGGATGTCGCTGGAGTCCAACTCCAGACGTCCGCTCAAATGCTCGAAGGTGACATTGGACCACGGAGAAGTGATGCGGGTCGTCTTCCCCGCTTTGCGGACGACGGTTGACCCGAGGATGGGGCCCTCCACCGTGACGTCGCCAACGACGTCGGCGATTTCCGAGTCGTTCCCGCGCTCTTTCAAGGTTACGTTTCCGCCGATGCCGGAGATTCGAGCGTCGCCCTTTTGGAGTTGTGCGAAAACATCGGAAGCCGCTTCGTGGATCTCGATGTCGCCATTTTCGGTGCGGGCATCGACGACTCCGCCGATTGCCGACACATTGATGTCGCCGTGGGAAGTATGGAGGGTTAGATTCGCGGTCTTCGGAACCTGCACATCGAGGTCGACGGTCACCGCGCCATCGAAATCGGTCTGGTGCACCGGATGGACGTTGTAGCCATTTGCGGTTTGCTCGATGATTACGTCAACGCTTTTCATTCGGGCATCGGCCGCGGATTCGTTCGCTCCGGGGGAGGATTCATTGACGTCGGCGCGGAGATCGCGCCCGTCACCTCCGTGGACCGTAATGCTCCCGCGCGCTGTCTCGATCAGCACATGCGCCCCGGGAGGAATCTCCTGACCGGCCAGCTGGCGGCTTTGCGAAAAGGATTGTTGGAACGGCGCGATCTCGATGTCGAGTTCCGGGAAGCGTTCGTTAAGCCAGTCACGAAAACCAAACGCGATCAGCACGAACGCCAGGAGAACCAGGAGCGCGGCCTCGCCTCCGGAGAGCAGAGGGGCGCGGGACTGTCCGGTGTTTTGCGCCGCGAAATGATCGATCAGCTTGGCGACGCCCCACAGAATGATCAGCAGGGGCCAGTAGACGCGTATCAGATGACCGACGCCGAAGGATGGGTCAAAGCGGTGGAGCAGGAAGATGGCGCCGAGCACGATCAGGAGCAAGCCCGGGAAAATCGATCGGCGCTGGTGTCGGCCTTCGGTCACGCGTTCCTCACGATCCCGTGTGTCCCGCGCGGGAAGCGCTGGATTGAAGGAGCAGTACCACGCCAGCGACGACCAAGATGACCGGCCAGAGTTCCTCGAAACCGACACTCGTGAATCGACCGAGCAGAAAGATCGCGCCGATGGTGATCAACATCAGCGGCCCCATCAATCCGCGCATGCGGCAGCGCGGGCACGCGCATTTCGATTTCGTTTCGTCCGCCATGGCTCCCCCTTCTCTAGGAAGTCCTTCTCATGCGATCGAACAGGATCCAGACACCCAGCAGGATCAGCCCTGCGGGCCAGACTTTGGAGAACCAATCCCGATCCAGCACGTGAAAGTTCGCCAGCAGGAACAGCACGCCCAGCGCGATCAGGACTATGGCGCCGATCGGCTTCCGGCCTTCAGACTCCAGGATATCCGGCCGTTGAGGTTCGCCTGAGCGGTGGGCTTTGGCGGTGCGATAGGCTTCGATCGGCATGTAGAAGTAGAAGCAGCCGAGGCCGATGCCGAGAATCACGTGAAGCGCAACGGGCAGATCAGCCGTCTGCGCCCCAACCATCCCGCCGAAAGCCAAGACGTGAATCAGTGCCTTCACATACTCGCCGTTATAGACCGCGCCAAGTCCGGGAATGAATCCGAGGGCGAGCGCGGTCCCCGGGTGCGTGCCGACCGTTGTGCCGGCGGGCGCTGCTTGCGGCGAGGAAACGATGCTTGCGAGGCAGCTCTCGCAGTACAGAGCACCCTGCACGTCGCGGGTGCAAGCGGGGCAAAGCGGCTTGCCACACTGCCGGCAATTGCCGGTGGCCTCCACATCAGCATGTTGTGCACATTTCATAGAGAGCTCCTGAGCGCACTGATCGACGAGCTTGAGGGAAAGCGGTTCGGCAACATGACGGCCATCTCGGCTCCGCCGCGGCCGTCGCGGCGATTCGAGTGCGGAACGGTCTGAGATTTCTCGTGCGGTTCGGCGGACGGTTGCTTCTGGCCGGGCTGTGGTTCGCCGGACGGTCTCGTCGCCGGAACTGAAATCGGTTCAGACATGCTTTCCGGCTGAGACGAGAGGCGCGATTGAATCTCATACACCACGCGCAGGCCATTCACGAACTTGGCTCCGTGCGCGTAGGTAAGATGGATTTGCCGATTTGCGCCGCGAACGAGATTCACGGGATTCAGGCTGGTCCTGGCCGCCGGGGACCCGGAGGCATGGAGAACGATCACGACCGAAGCCGCTACTGTCACAATTCCCATAGCGAACCGCGGGTGCCAGATCGCCGGAATCCACCCGAACCAACCCGGCGAAACTGGCTTCCGTTTGCGCGGACCGAGCGTGGCTTCCAGAATCTTGCCGACCAGAAGCGGTGATTCTTTCACGGGCGCGGTATGTTGCATCCGGCTGACCAGGCCGCTCACTTGCGCGACGAGCTTCGCGCAGGCCGCGCATGTCTTCGTGTGCGCGGAGAATGCCGCTGCGTCCTCGGGCGCGAGCGCGCCTTCGATGAAGTCGCTCAGCCGTTCTTCCGTAAGTGTGCAGTTCCAGTCCATTGGTCTCAGTTCCGTCATTTAAGCCGGGCGCACTCCCATTTCCTCGAGGATGCGCGCCAACTCGATGCGCCCCCGGTTGATTCTCGATTTGACCGTGCCTTCGGGAACTTGCAGCACACCTCGGATTTCGGCGTAATCGAGTCCCTGCAAATCGCGCAGGATCACCGCTTCGCGCAATTCCGGAGAAAGCCGCGCGAGCCCGCGCTGCAATTGCGCGCTCAGCTCGGATGCCTGCGCCAGCTTATCCGGCATTCGCGCCGGCGAGTGCCTTTCCTCGAGTTGCGGCATGGCGTCGTCAATCGAGTCGGTCATGCGGTCGCGCCGCGAGCGCCGGTAGTGATCCACCAGTAGATTCCGCGTGACGCTGGTGAGCCACGTCGGGAAAGCGCCTTGTGAGGACTGGTAACTCGGAAGCGTGCGGAAAATACGCAGAAAAACCTCCTGGCTCAAGTCCTCGGCGGACGTCGAATTGCCGGTGAACCGGTAACAGAGGTTAAAAACGCGCCGCGTGTGCCGCCGCACAAGTTCCTCCCAGGAAGGCCCGTCGCCCCGGAGACAAAGCTGCACCAATTGGGCGTCGGGCTCCAAACGTTTCTAGCCTCGCATTCCACATGCCATCTCGGCCTCACAGTATGAAACGTAAAACGAGGCCGAAAAGTTCCGTGCCGCCCGGCATCTTAGGGGCATTGCCAGAGCAAACGCAAGGTGGGGTTGCGTGCCGCAGGAAGCTTGCGGCGGCATCTCTCACCAGGACGATTCTCGCGTCGCGGACTGAACTTAGCGATTAGCCGTAAAGCCGGAGCATGTTGTTACGGGCAACCGGGGATACTTCGGAAATACGGGATCGGTCGAAGACAACCCGCACAACAGGAACGCAGCCCCGCGATTGGATTCGACGCGCCGGGCGTGAGCGCATTCCGCGCACAACTCCACACGCGTCCAATCCTCCGCCGGTAGGCGCTCGTACTGTTGTTCCGCGTGAGATTCGTCCCGCGTTCCCATCCCGCGAGGGTATCACTCCGGCGCGATCTCCGCGGAACGTGCGCGCCCGCCCCGTTGCGGTCCTCCTTGACACTGTCGAAACCTTGCTGCTACGGTTCCAATCGAATGCTGCGCAAATGGCGTCGTTACCTGCTGCTCCTGCTCGTCGTTCTGGCCCTTGGCTATTTTCTCTACAGATTCCGCGACTCGATCACGCTCGAAGGATTCCGCTGGTCGATGGTAGGTTCCTCGATCCGCGGGGCCCGCATCTCGCTGCTGCTGCTTTCGCTTCTGGCCATCTACATTTGTTACGCACTTCGAGCATTGCGATGGATGCGCTTTTGCCGCTGGCTCGGCAAGACGGATTTCTGGAGCGTTTACAGCGCGACGCTCGTGGGATTCACCTGCAATGTTCTTCTTGGCCGGGCGGCAGAGCCGGTTCGCCCCGTGCTTATTGCGCGGAAGAGCGCGCTCTCGATGCCAGGAATGTTCGGCGTGTACGTTCTGGAGCGCGTGTTCGATATGGCGGCGACCGCCTCGCTTGCCGTTCTGGCATTGCTATCGTTTGAACGCCGGGGAATGGCCGGGGCAGGGAACGATTTGTTGTTGAGGGTCGCACGCTCGGCGGGAGTGTTGTTACTGGCGGGCCTCGTGGGTGTGATCGCGTTCCTGATCTATTTTCGGTATCACGGGTCGGGATGGCTCGCGGAGAAATTGAAGCACCCGAAGTGGCGCGCGGGATGGCGCGAAAAGGTAGCCTTGCTGCTGGAGGGATTTAGCGATGGTCTGCGGGGTGTGCGCACCTGGAGCGATCTCGGCGCGCTCGCCGGCTATACCGCGGCGCACTGGGTGCTTGTGGTTCTTGTCTACGTGTGGGTGGCGCACGCGTTCGGAGGAAAGCTGGCCGGCTTAAGTTTTGCCGAGGCCACACTGGTGCTCGCTTTCACGATGGTAGGATCGGCGGCGCAACTTCCCGGAGTCGGCGGTGGATCGCAACTCGCCACTTATCTTGTCCTCACGCTGATCATTGGAGTAGAAAGGGAGCCGGCCGCAATCGCTGCCATCGTGCTCTGGCTGATCACTTTCGTAGGTTGCTGCCTGGTGGGATTGCCATTGCTGTTCCGGGAGGGATGGTCAATGGGTGAGCTACGGCGGTTGGCGCGTGCAGAAGAGCAGGCCGGCGCAGCAGAGTTACTGGCCGAAGCCGAGCACGGTGGGGAACTGCCCGCCGCGCGGAAGGAGACACTGCGGTGAAGTGCCCATTTTGCGCGCATCTGGACGACAAGGTCATCGATTCGCGGGAGGCTCGCACCGGCGACCTGATTCGCCGCCGCCGCGAGTGCTTGAAATGCAGCCGCCGCTTCACCACTTATGAACGCATTGACGAGATTCCCTACATGGTCATCAAGAAGGACGGCCGCCGGGAAAAATTCGAGCGCCAGAAGATTTTGCAGGGATTGCTGAAGGCGTGCGAGAAGCGCCCGGTGCCCGTCGGCAAGCTGGAAACGATCGTGGATGAAGCCGAGGCATTCGTCAGCGAAGCCGCCGACCGCGAGCGCACGACCACCGAGATCGGGGGGCTGCTGATGAGCCACCTGAAGAAGCTCGACAAGGTCGCCTACGTCCGCTTTGCAT
>Ga0209415_10017668_pt1 | contig 11328 bp, 7 predicted proteins | sample PeaSoiSIISIP2007_FD_187696 | JGI IMG/M metagenome (GOLD analysis project Ga0209415, IMG submission 187696) | Peat soil microbial communities from Weissenstadt, Germany - SII-SIP-2007 (SPAdes) (version 2) | ecosystem: Environmental > Terrestrial > Soil > Wetlands > Peat | place: Germany...
GCCCCTGGTGCGGTCGAAGCCGGGAACACGATCACGAAAGGGGTCCTCCTACGCGAGGTTCGTCGCAGTAGTGTTAGCCCTCTACGCGGGGTCGACTGCGACTTGGTGCCGCGCTCGGCCGGCCTCGAAAACACCGCCTCGGTCTCGCCGCCGGCGATCCCGTACCTGAGCGACAACGCGAGTGACTTCTTCAACGACGACTTCACGGTTCGTTACGGGACGACATTCAACAGCTGGGCGGACCTCGTCGCGCAGGGGACGAACGGGTGGTGCGGTTTGCAAACGACGGCGTGCATCGCGTATCCGAGCGAGACTGCCTCGCCCGCGGCCGTACCTGCTGCGGCAGGGACGTTCCCGGACGGCACGGTTTGGATGATGAGCCCCTTTCTGCAGGGGTGCGGCACCTCGCATTTCCCTCCGAACGGGCGGTTCGAGTGGGACTACGGCAATACCCAGCCGGTGCGTTCGCGGTGCGAACACTACGACATGCACGACGGTCCGGGCGGCGATATTCTCGATAGGTACAGCAGCGACAAAGGGTCCGTCTCCGCGTACACGCAGCGGTTTGGCGACGATGGCTGCGGAGGGGGCTGGCAAGTGTATTATCGCCAGAACATGCCTGGGCTGCACAACCTCGCGTACGCCACCGACGGATCGCGCATGAAAAATTGGTGGCCGTTCTTATTTTACTGAACTCTCTTCGTCGTGCTCTAGAGCCACCACCGTTCGGCCCGCTCCTGACGCTCAGCGGCCGTCGTTCACCGGACTACCCCGTGCGCCAGCGTCCCGGCACCAGGGTCGCAGCGAAACGGGCGGGCACACGGACGCCTTGCTCCCTCATCGCCTCTTCGGCGCGCGCCACAAGCTCTGCGCCTTCCTCCCCTCCCAAGAGCGACCCGAGCTGGTAGCGGCCGGCCGCCACGTAGCCCGCCATGTCCGCGGTCAGCGCGAGGTCGATCGCCGACCTGAGCGCCTCGATCGCGCCGACCCGGTCGCCTTCGGTGTTGGCCGCCCCCGCCCTCAGGATCGCCGCGAAGGGGGCGCTCCAGCCCATGCCCTCCTTCTCGAGCTGGCGCGCGAGATGCCGCGTCTCCGCCAAGCGTCGAGTGCGCATCGCGGGCTCCGTCTCGAGCGAAGCGATCGCGCATCGCCCGCGAAGAAACGCCGTCTGGACACGCATATGCTGGACCGCCAGAAGGAGGCTCTTCTTCAGAGCGCGCGTGTCGCGGTCGACGCGCGCGTACGCCCTCGCCCCGTTGCCGACGTAGAGCTCGATCTCCCCTTCGCCGTAGAGCCTGTGCCAGTGCTGGAGCAGGTAACGGTCGCTGGGCCAGAGGGACATGGCCTGCTCCACGTGGCGCCGCGCGCCCTCGGGATCGTCCGCCACGAGCCATAGAATCGCGAGCGAGCCGTCGCGGAGCTGCACCGACGTGTGCAAGTCGCCCCGCTGCTCGGCGTCGGCGACGATGGCTGCGTGGCGCTTCGCGAGCTCGCGATGCTGGCCGAGGAGATTGAGCGCCCAGCAGGCGAAGACCCTCGCGGTGGTTTGCCAGCCGGCGCTGTGATCGTGAATCTCCACGCGGACGGTGGAGCGGTCCAGGATTTCGAGCGCCTTCTTCCATTCGCCGCGCAGGTAGACGCTGACGCCCAGGTTGCCGTCGAAAAAGCCCAGCGCGGGCGGGGTCCCTTCCTCTCGGGCGAGCCGTTGCGCGAAGTCGACGAGCGCTCGCTCGACCTTTCCCTGCCTGCCGCCCACCGCGGCGTATTGGCTCGCTTCGAGCATGGCCGCGCGCATGACCTGAAATCGGTCGCCGAACCGCCGCGCCAAAAGCAGGCTCCTCGCGGCCATGCACGTGCCGAGGATCACATTCGAGAACGCGAATCCGATCGCGGCGGAAAAGACGGAATCGACCCGTGCCCGCTGGAGGCGTGAGATCGTGTCAGGAGCGCGCGGCTCCAATCGGAACCCGGAGCGGGACGCCAAGGCCAAGCGCACTCGGTAGACGATGAGCCAGAAGACGGCGCTCAGCACGGACGCCGGGGCGGACAAGCCCACGGCGGTCAGGACTCGGTGAAGCACCGCGGTGCCCTCGACCATCCGCCCGCTGGCCAGGAGCTCCTCGGAAGCCGCACGTTCCAGCTCGGCGCGTTGCAGCGGCGGCGCGCCTTCGGCAGCCTCGAGATACGCCCGTGCTGCATCCTCCCCGCGCCCGGACCATTGGAGAACGGTAGCCAGGCGGGTGCGCAGGCGGCGCGTCTCCTCCGGCGAACCCGGAGCGGTCTCGAGCACCATCCGGAGCAGGCGCGCGGCCTGGTCGAAGGCCAGCTTGGCGATCGCCGCCTCGGCGGCCCGTTCGGCGTACTGAGCGGCACGCGCTGTGTCACCTGCCCCGAGCAGGTGTGTGGAGACAGCTTCGGCGTCGGCGCCCGGGGAGGCCTCGAGCGCCCGAGCGAGACGCCCGTGATGCTCGCGCACCTTGCTCGCCGACAGTTGCTCCACAATCGTCTCGCGGAAACGGTCGTGGCTCATCTCCACGATCTCATGTCCGTCGCGCAGCCCCGTGCGCAAGAACCTCCGGGCGCGTCCCGCGGCGATGGCCTTTTCGACGCCGTCGCCCGTCCCGGAGGCCTGGGCAATGACCGAGACCGCGAGGGGCCGTCCGCCCACCGCCACGAGCTCCAGCAGGAGGCGTGCTTCGTCGGTCAGGCGCTCGACGCGCTCACCGACCATTTGACCGAGGGTGAGCGTCGCCAGGGTCTCGCCCTCGGGGCGGCCTACGATGCTCGCGTTGCCGCGCACGAGCTCTTCGATGAGAAACGGGCTTCCACGAGACTCGCGCGCAGCCGCACGCGCTGTCCTCTGCGCCATCGTGTCGGACCTGGCGAGCAGTGCCAGGGCGAGCCGCTGTGCGTCCTCGGAATCAAGCGGGCCCACGGAGATGTCTCGCGCCTCGGCGCCTTCGGGCCAGCGACCGCGCATCTCTTTGAGGAACGAACTGGCCTGGGCTTCCTCGTCCCGCTGCGTCATGACAAGCAGAACGGGCGGCGCTTCGGGCGGTCGCACCAGCTCGAGGAGGAGCGCGGCGCTGTCGGCGTCTCCCCATTGGACGTCATCGACGTAGAGGACGAGAGGCTGCCGGCGGGAGAGTGTGCCGAGCAGCTCACGTAGCGCGGCGAAGGCGCGCCGTCGCATGAGGTTCGGGTCGGTGACCTCTGCCCCTGCAACGTCGCCGATGCTCGCGACGCGCTTGAGGACGGGGAATACGCGCGCGAGCGCGGCGATGTCGGCCGGCAGCTCGATCGTCTCGCCGTCCTCCTCCAAGTGGATCAGATAGCGACTGAGCGCGTCGATCATGCTGTCGACCGCCTTGTACGGCACCGATTCGCGCTCGTAGGCGCGACCCCGCAGCACGACCGCTTCGCCGTTCTCGACCAGCCCGTCGAGGAAGTGCGCTGCCAGGGCGGATTTGCCCATGCCCGATGCGCCGGCGACCCGAAGGGTGACCGGCCGCCCTGCCAGGACGCGCTCGAATCCGTGGCGCATCGCGCTGAGTTGCCCCTCTCGTCCGACGAGCGCCGTGGCAGGTGCGGGATCCGCGGCGGGAAGCAGCGACGGGACGGGACGGAGGCTCTGCGTGCCCCCGAGGTGTCGCAGGATTTCCGAACCCGTGGGGCGCTTCTCGGCGTCGCGATTCAGCAGCGCGCGGCACAACGAGTCGAGGTCCGGCGGTACGCCCTCGACACATGCGGCGGGGGGCATCGGGTCGTGCATCGTCTTGAGCGTGAGCACGTCGACCGCCGATCCAACGAACGGCGTCCTTCCGACCAGCGCCTCGTAGAGGACGACGCCAACGCTGTACCAGTCGGACGCCGGCGTCGGCACCTCGGACAATGCCTGCTCGGGCGCCATGTAGCGCACCGTACCCACCATCTCGTGCGCCTCGGAGAGGTTCTCGTCGACCACGCGCGAGAGGTCGGTCGACACCCCGAAGTCCAGGATCACGACGCGGCCGTCGCTCGCGACGAGGACGTTCGACGGCTTGATGTCGCGGTGAAGCTTGCCCGCGCGATGCAGCGCAAGCACGCCTTCGACCAACTGGCGAAGCGCTCGGCGAAGGAGGTCGAAGTTGGCCGGCGACGTCTTGGGCAGATGCTGCGGGGGACTGAACGAGTCGCCCGGCTCCAGCCTCAGAGGGCTCCGCGTCACCGGCTCCGGGCGTGTATTCGACAGGGTAGCGAAGAGCGACGCCTGCTCCGCGTCGCGACGCGCGCCCGGCTTCTGAACGTGCGTCAGAAAGTCGGTGCCGCCGACCAGCTCCATCGTGAAGAAGACCTCGTCGCCCTTGTCCACCACGAGCTCGTAGAGGCGCACGAGATTCGGGTGATGGACGTCGGCGAGAGTGCGGAACTCCTGCTTGAATCGGTAGAGCGCCGCCGGGCTGAAGTTGAGGAGACTCTTGAGGGCGATGGCCTGACCGCGTTCGCGATCGAAGGCCTCGTAAACGACTCCCATCCCGCCCTCGCCGATGCGACGCACGACGTCGTAGCGCTTGTTGCCTGTCCACTCGGGCGTCCCCGCCGTCTGGGCTGAAGAGTGTCCCGTCAGGGTCCCGCTGTGGCCCTTGTCCGTGGGCGCCGAGTCGGCGAGATTTCCCCCCATCCTTGCAGGATAGCGGCCCCTTCACGCGATGGGGTGAGCGACGTCGGTTACGCAGGCCATTTTCGTCGCCCATCGTAGGAAAGAGCGGTCGCTGTGTGTGCTCACCGCCCTGACTGGCACCCAGTCCTCCCCACTTGCGGTCCGATCCTCCCCACTTGGGCGACCCAGTTCCCTTCGCTCAATCGTCGGCTCCCAAGCGAAGCGGACGCAATTTCTTCGTTCGCTCGCCGGGGAGCGAGGCTCGGGAACGCGTGAGGAAGCCTCTCGCGAGAGAATTCACCTCGGGAACGTGAGGTTGCCCGATCCAGTCGGTGAATACTGGAAGTCGTCGGGCAGCTCATACACCCCGGGCTGACTCGGCGGCGCGGCCGGGGGGCGCGAACGTCGTGACGTCGCCGAGGCAGAAGCGACCGACGACGGCGCCGCGCCGGCCTCGATCGCGGCTGGCGGCATCGTGAGCTCGGCGGACGCGAGCGGGGGCAGCGTCGGTTCGTTCGTGGCCGGCGTCGGGTTCACGACGGGCGGCAAGGCAGGGGGCAGCGCGGGGGGCAAGCCGCGCGGCGGAGCGATCGGCTCAGCGACGGTGGTGGCAGAAGTGGTCGCAGTCCCCGGCTGGAGCCACGCAGGAGCGACCGTCTCCCGCAGCACGAGGATGCCGACGAGGATCGCGCCGATCACCAGCGTCGTCGTGATGACGATGCGCAAGGCGGTCTGCGACGGAGGCTTCGGTGGGTACCCGTTACGGACTGGCTCTCGCACCAGCCCGATTGTAAGCCCGCGAGGCCCGCGGCACGACGCCATGTGCACGACGCAGCGGACGCGGGTGCTTTCACGGGCCGCGTGCCAGCAACCGGCTGTCAACGGAACGCTCTCCTCCGCCCGCCACGAGCAGGAACAATATGCCCACGAGCATCGACCAGTCGGTCCGCGCTTCGTGTGCCGTGGCCCAGAAACCCTTCGAGAGGAGCATCGGGATCTTCGTCGTCGCAATCGCGACCGAGATGTCGACGAGAAGCAGCACTGCCGAGAGCCGCGTCAGCAAGCCAGCGACGAGCAGTCCGCCCGCGACGATCTCGACGACGCCTACGAAGGGGGCGCTGATGTGCGGGACCGGGATCCCGATCTTGGCAAAACGGCCCGCGCCGAGGGCCTCGGGAAAGAGGAACTTCTGGATCCCCTCCGAGGCGAACACCGTACCGACGAGCACGCGCACGAGCGCGTTCGCACCCGCGCCTCGCGCATCACAGACGAGGCGAGCGAGCGCGGTCATGACTTGGGTGGAGCGGCGGCCATCATGCCGGAGAGATCGATCCCGAGCGTCTTCTCGATCGCTACGACTTGCCTCACGGCATCCTCGAAGCCGTCCCAGCCGAACGTCTTCTTCTCGATGTCCTCGAAGCGATCGCCCATCTCGTCGAGCTGCTTCGGAGACAGAGCCTTCTTCCAGGCAGGGAACACGATCGTGTCCTCGACTGCCGCGTGCTCCTCGTACATGCGCGCAAAATCCTCGAGCGACCGCGCCAGCGGCTCGGCGGATTGGGCACCGATCGTCTTCTTCGTCGCCGCGAGGACGTACTCGGTGATCTCGCGACCGCGCTGGTGCTGCGCAGTCAGCGTGTCGACCGTCCCGGCGATCGGGCCTCCGCCTTTCGTCAGGACGGGGAAGATGTTGGCTTCTTCGAGTTGCTTCTCGTGGTAGTCCTCGCCGAAGGCTCGCATCAACGTTGCCGCTCTTTGAAGGGCATCGGGAGGGAAGGATGTGGCCTTGGCACGCAGGCGTGCTGCCGATTCGCGATAGATGACGAGCACGCGCCGGATGACACCGTGCTCGCGCATGAGGTCCTCCGTGGCGCTGACGTCGTCGGCGTCGCCCTCCTTCGGCTCGGACGCGGCGGCCGTCGACGAGGAACCTGCGCCGGCGCTTCCGGCCAAAGGCTGTGGGTCGACGCGCCGATCTTCACGGCAGGCCGCGAGCAGCGCGCCTGCGCCGGCAATCGTGAGAAACGCCCTGCGGCTGTCCTGGTCGCTCATTTGTCCTCTCCTTGGCTTCAGATGGCCGGCGGCGCAAGGCGATTCTCGCGGTTGACTTGTGGGCGTGCTGAGCAGCACGATGCGCGCTCATGCGCCTTGCCGTGCTGTACATCGCGGGTGTTCTGGCCGCGGGCTGCTCGAGGCCGCCGAAGGGGCCGGTGCTCACCTCGTCTGCCGGGCAACCCGAGTACGCGCTGCGCTACGCCGACGCCGTCGGGGACTCGGCCAGGGCCTTCGGCGATGGGCAGGAACAGGAACACAAGCTGGCGACAGGTTTCGCCGCTCATCTCGACGAGCTGAAGAAACCGGACTGGGATCTGGTGCGCTCGGTGGTGGACGAGTCGGACGCCGCGGGCAAGAGCGCCGATTTCGTGGACGCGCACCACGAGATCGACGCGGTCCGGACCTTCTGGGACGGCGAGAAAACCGTGCTCGATGCGAAGGTGGCCGGCGGCGCGCAGTATGCCCTCAAGCAGGCCGCCTGCACGTCGGACTGCACCAACCTCGACGTGGGTGGACCGGCCGCGTACGCGCTGAACGATGCCATGGAGAAAGAGATTCAGAAGCGCCTTCGCGCGCGCAGCGACGCGTTCATGCTGATCGAGCGGCAACATTCGGCGCTGGGAACCCAAAACACGACTGTCGTGGAAAAGCTCGCCGACGAGGTGTCGCAAGCGAGCTACATCGTCCATGTCGATCTCGTGGTTCAGGCGGAGCGCCTGCACGGCCTACTCGCCGACAAGGACGCCGTGCAGTCGACGCTGGATCACTTCGTCATGGACGAGAGGACGTACCAGTCGCAACCGGGACGCACCGACGCGGAAAAGAAAGCGAGCAGCGAGCGAATTGCCGCAGCTACCAAGGGCCGGACGGAGATCGACGCCGCCGCGGTGCAGGCCCAGGCTGCCCTGAACGGGAGTGATCAAAAAATTGCCGCGGCGACCAAGGACTACGACGCCGCACTTGGCGCGCTGCGGGACAAGATCGATCAGAAGAAGAGAAGCGGCGGGTAACTCGTAGCCACCTGCTGCAGTCCCGACCGACCGGAAGGTCCGTGCCGCGGTTCATCGCGCGGCTCGGGCCCCTGCTCTGGGTGATCAGGGCGTGCATTCGGTGACCGTGACTTCGCCCGTGGCAGACTCGTAACAGCCGCACCCACCGGCGACGCCGCCCCCTCCGGGGCACGAAGGGCCACCATCGAAAGCGCTGCACGTCGCCGTCTCCGAGCTACCCTGCCCGCCGTCGGGAAGGATCGCGTGGCCGTATTCCACGACGAAGCAGTATTGCGTCGCCGAGTTGCAGGTCGTCATCCCGCACGCGAATGCGTGGCCGCCGTCGGCGCCGCCTCCGTTGCTCGACCCCGAGCTACTTGTGGAGCTTCCAGAGCCAGAGCCACTGCCGCTGGAGCTTCCCGAGCCCGAGGCGCTCCCCGAGCCAGACGCCCCGCCGGACGACGAGGCAGCGGCGTCCCCAGTCCCGCCGTCACCGTTGCCAGTACCGGAACTCGAACAGCTCGCCACGCCCACGGCGGCGGCCAGACCAGCGAGCGCCGAAAGGGCTCGATGCGAGGGGAACGGCGTCTCCATCTCACCAGCGCACCGCCGCCAGCCCAGGCTGTCAAGCTGCCGGGCGCCGCAGCACCGTTGGGGGAACTGATGCCCCGAACGGTTCGTGACACTCGGGGTGAGCTGAGCTGAGATGTCGTCAAGCACCACCGTCCCATGAAGGATCATCTCCGACCGCCCCTCGCGGCGCTCGCCGCCGCGGCATCGTTCCTCGTCGCGTCCTCCTGCGCGCGCTTCGGCCCCCTCTACCCGCCTCGGCCGCCCGCGTCGGCCGGATCGCCCGAGGTCGAGCCCGACCCCGCGCGCATCGTGATGCACCTCGCCGTGGGCGCGCGCGCTCTCGCGGCGGCCGTGGGCGAGGCCACGCCCGCGACGGGCGACGGCACCTTCCGGCTCCTCGGGTCCGACCGGCACTACACGTGGGAGCGCGGCCCGTTCGACGCCGGGTTCGCGCAGGGGCGCGTCGTCCTGACGACGAAGGTCGCCGCCGTCATCGATCTGCCGGTGAAGCCGGCGCACGTGTCATTCACCGTGCGCGTCGTGGGCGAGCCAGTGGTGAGCGCGGCGTACGCGCTGCGACTGCAATCGGTCGACGTGTCGGTGACCTCGCCCGACACGAGCGTCAAGCTCGCCGATCGCGTCGCGGACGTCTTCGCCGCCATCGAGGAGCCGCTTGCGGCGCGTCTGAGGGACTTCGTGTACGACCTGCGGCCGCTCGTTGCGGAGGCGAGCGCGCGGCTCGCGCGCCCACTTCAGCTGCCCGTGGGGGACGCGACCGCCTGCGCGCGCCTGCGCGTCCTCGAGATCGAAGCTGCGCCGACGGTGCTGGCCGACGGTATCGAGAAGGATCTGGCGATCGTCGTGGCCCCGTCGATCACGCTGCCGTGCATCGACGCCGCCGGCGAGGACACGGGTGGCCTGCCGCCGCTGTCCAACGTCGCGGCGCTCACGCCGGGACCCTTCGCCGTGACGGTGCCCATCGCCGCGCGCTACGACGAGCTCACGCGCGCGATGACGGCGGCGTTCACCGGCGGCCGTCTGTACTTCTCGACCGAGTACCCCGGCCTGTACCTGGAGACCCCGGAGGTCTACGAGTCGCAGGGGGCCATCGTCCTCAAGATGCACCTGCGTGGCGCAGCCCACGGGCTCGGCATCGACGCGGACCTCGACGGCGACATCTACCTCGTCGGCCATCCGAGCGTCGTCGACAACGAGCTCGCGGTCCCCGACCTCGAGCCGACGATCGAGACGCGCAGTCTCCTCCTGTCGCTCAAGGCCATGACGGACGGCGACCGCATCCGCGAGGACGCTCGCAAGGCCCTCCGCCTCGACATCGGCGCGCGCTTACGCAGCGTCACCGACAAGCTCGGCCCCGACCTGACGTTCCGCACTGCGCAAGGGTGCGTGAGCGGTCACGTCGATCGGGTCGCCGTGACCGGCGTGTATCCGCACGCGGACTACCTGCGTGTGTACGTCGCCATCGCCGGCAGAGCCCGCGTCACCGCGCCTTGCGAGACCGGCTCGGACGGAGATCCCGCCGGCGATGCATCGGGCGCTCCCCGCGCTCGTGACAGGTGAGGAACTCACGCCCGGCGCGCGCACAACGGCAACTCCCACGTCGATCGCCAAGGTCAGCTCCGGTTCGCGAAACTTGGCCCGAACCCGCCAATCTGCGGTTCTTGAGACCAGGGAGGTTGTCCAAATGAGAAAGATCACGTGTCTTGCGTGGGCGGCGTCGCTGCTCGCATCGGCCACCGCGTTCGCGCAGGAGAAGGAAGGCGGAGGGGGGCGGGAGTTCGGCGACCAGGGGGTCATCGCGGTGGGGGCCGCGACGTCGCTCGACCTGAGCTACACGTCGACGAGCCCACCAGCCGGCAGCGGGTCCAACGCCATCAACGTCGGCATCGAGCCCGAGGTCCAGTACTTCGTCATCAACGGGCTGAGCCTCGGTGGGGTCGTCGTCTTCGACTGGACCCAAGCGAAGGACTCCACCGCCGGTTCGAGCGCCACTACGGTGACGAGCTTCGGAATCGGCCCCACCGTGGGCTACAACGTCTGGATCACGCCTGGGACGTTGTCGCTCTGGCCGCAGGCGGAGTTCCTTTTCACGGACGTCAGCGTGTCCGGGTCTTCCACCACGACCACGACGGGAGGCATCACCACCACCTCGTCCACGCCGTCGAACTCGGGGACCGTGATGACCCTCGGGCTCTTCGTGCCGCTCCTCATTCACCCGGTTAAGCACTTCCACTTCGGCGTCGGCCCTTACCTCGACGTGGACCTCTCGTCGAAGGTGTCGAGCGGAGGAACGACGACCGACGGTGACAAGAACACGGTGTTCGGAATCAAGGCGGAGATCGCGGGCTGGCTTTAGATGATCGTATACGAGCTCCTGGCTGGTATACGGACCCAGCTCAGGTGCGATTGACGAGAGATTCCGGAAATGCCACAGAGCGGTTCATTTATGCGCGGCTAACGGATCCTACACGACCCGGCCTGATCGCTCGTGGCATGCGGCACAATCACCCCGGCAAAGGAGGGTTTGGGGAGTGGATGCCGACGAGCGTCGTGCCTTGTTCGCGGCGAACCAACAAGAGATTCGTCGAGCCGCGCGACGATTCTCGTCGGCTGGCGACGACATCGACGACATCGTCCAGGACACCGCCGTCATCCTCTTCGCGCACGACCACGGTCCCCCCGACGAGGAGCGCTTCGTTGGCTGGTGCTGCGGCGTGGCGCGGCACCTGGCCCTCCATCGGAGGCGAAGTCAGGCTCAAGGGGCGTCCCTCAAGGCGTGTCTCCAGCACCACTCCTTGCAATTCGCGAAAGACGATCCGGAGCGCGTGGTGGCGAATCGCAAGCGCCTCGAGGTCGGGCTCGACCGGCTCGACGAGGACGCGGTATCTCTGCTCTGGAAGCGATTCGCTCTCGAGGAGACGTCCGTCGAGGTCGCTTCGGATCTAAATATCTCGGCCTCGTCGGTACGAATGCGGGTGACTCGCCTCGTCGCGCGCGTGCGTGAGTCGGAGAAATCGACCGAGGGCTCGTCGATTGACGGTTGCACTTCGAAGC
>Ga0209415_10017670_pt1 | contig 11327 bp, 20 predicted proteins | sample PeaSoiSIISIP2007_FD_187696 | JGI IMG/M metagenome (GOLD analysis project Ga0209415, IMG submission 187696) | Peat soil microbial communities from Weissenstadt, Germany - SII-SIP-2007 (SPAdes) (version 2) | ecosystem: Environmental > Terrestrial > Soil > Wetlands > Peat | place: Germany...
TTGCCCAGGACCACGAGCCTGACGCCGGGTACCATCCGCTACTTCAGGAAGCCCTCGTAATTCCGCATCATCAGCTGACTGTCTATCTGCCGCATCGTCTCGAGCGACACGCCGACAGCGATGAGGAGAGTGGTCCCGAAGAACGGGTAGCCGGTGATGTGCCATGCCGCCATCAGCAGCGAAGGGGTCACGGCGACAGCGGCGAGGTACAGACCGCCCGGGAGCGTGATGCGGTTGAGGATGCGCGCCAGATAGCGCTCGGTGGGAGGGCCGGGCCGGATGCCGGGGATGTACCCGCCCTGTTTCCGGATGATGTCCGCCTGCTGGTGCGGGTCGAAGGCCACGTAGACGTAGAAGAAGGTGAAGGCGAAGATGAGGACCCCGTACGACGCCACGTAGACCAGGCTGGTCGGGGTGATCCGGTCGTTGACGAACGTCCGGAAGGCCACCCAGGGGACGACGTTGGCCAGGAGGATCGGGATATAGAGCATCGAGTTGGCGAAGATGATCGGGATCACACCGGACTGATTGACCTTGAGGGGGATGTAGGTGGACGACCCGCCGTACATTCGTCGCCCGACCACCCGTTTGGCGAAGGTGACAGGGATCCGACGCTGGCCCTGCTCCATGAAGACCACGAACACCAGCAGGATCAGGGTCAGCGCCAGGATCACGCCGAACTTGGGCTTCCCACCCTGCGACAGGATGAGGGCGCCGCCGGCGGGGATCCCGGCCACCACGTTGGCGAAGATGATGATCGACATCCCGTTGCCGATCCCACGCTGGGTGATGAGCTCGCCGAGCCACATGACGAAGGCCGTACCGGCCGTGAGCGTCAGGACGATGAAGCCGGCGCGGTAGAGGTTGAAGTTCGGGATCAGGTCGATGTGGGACGACGACGAGCCGAGGAGCCCGGCGGCGCCGTTGTGGAACACGTAGACGAGACCGGACGCCTGCAGGAGCGCCAGGCCGATAGTCACGTACCGGGTCGTCTGGGTGATCTTCTTCTGCCCGATCGCCCCCTGGTCACGCCACTCCTCGAGCTTCGGGATCACCGTCGTCAGCAGCTGGATGATGATGGAGCTGGTGATGTACGGCATGATCCCGAGGCCGAACAGAGCCATCTTCAGCAGCCCGCCGCCGGAGAAGAGGTTCAGGAAGCCGAGGATCCCCGCCGACTTGGCCTGGGCCTCGAGCTGCTGGATCTCCTTGATGGAGACGAAGGGCACGATGAGATTGGCGCCCAGCTGGTACAGGCCGATGATGAGAAGGGTGAACACGACCTTGTTGCGCAGGTCCGGAACCTTGAAGATGTTCTTGAGGCTCGAGAGCACCGCCCCTCCTCGTCGCGTTCTCGGCGCACCCGGCGCCGATGCCCAAGATGTAGAGGCTACCGGTTGGTGAGGGCGTTCCCCCGCGCGGGTGGCCGACCGTGGCCGAACGGAAGCGGGAGCAACTCCACCTGGCCACCGGCGGCCTCGATGGCGCTACGGGCGCTCGCCGACACGGCGTGCACCTCCACGCGCAGGGCGCGGTGCAGCTCGCCCCGCCCGAGCACCTTGACCAGGGCCCCCTTGCGCACCAGGCCCACCGCCTCCAGGGTGGCCGGTGTGGCGACGTCCCCGTCGAAGTTCTCGAGGGTGTCGAGGTTCACGACGGCGTAGGCGACGCGGAAGGGGTTGTGGAAGCCCTTGAGCTTGGGAATGCGTTGGGCCAACGGGAGCTGCCCGCCTTCGAAACCCGGCTTCACGGTGTTGCGGGCGTGTTGCCCCTTCGTCCCTCGCCCCGCCGTCTTGCCACCCTTGCCGGCGATGCCCCGCCCCACACGGCGGCGGGCCCGGTTGGAACCGGCCGGCGGTCGCAGGTCGTGGATCTTCATGACGTCTGCCTCCCCTCGGCCGCCCGGCGCGCCTGCCGGCTGGCCTGTGTGCGCAGGTGTTGGGCGGCGGCTTGGTCGGGATCGGCGGCCTCCACCGTCACCAGGTGGGGGACGCGGGCGAGCATGCCCCTGATCTCGGGGCGGTCGGGCAGGATGCGCGACCGACCGACACCGCGCAGCCCCAGGGCCCGCAGCGTGCCACGGTGCTTGGGCTTGGTGCAGATGGCCGAACGCACCTGGGTCACCAACAGGTCGCCGCCCGCTGCCGACGCCGTCATGCCTCCACCCCCTGGAACAGATCGGAGGCACGCTGCCGCTCGCGGTAGGCGCGCAGGACACCCCTCGGGATGACCTCGTCGGCGGGCTTTCCCCGCAGACGGGCCACGTCTTCGGGGCGCTTCAGCGACTTGAGCCCGGCGATGGTGGCGTGGGCGACGTTGATCCCGTTCGACGAACCGAGCGATTTGCACAAGATGTCGTGGATCCCGGCCATCTCCAGGATGGCGCGGGCGGCACCGCCGGCGATGACACCGGTCCCGGGGGAGGCGGGCTTCAACATGACGCGTCCGGCCCCGGCCTCGCCGATGATCGGATGGGTGATGGTGGAGCCGGCCAGGGGGACGTGGAACATGTTCTTGCGCGCCTCCTCGATCCCCTTCTGGACGGCCAGACCCGCCTCCTTGGCCTTGCCGTACCCGAGACCGACGCGACCATTGCCGTCGCCCACGACCATGAGGGCGGTGAAGGAGAACCGCCGGCCACCCTTCACCACCTTGGCCACCCGGTTCACCCGGATGGTCCTCTCCTCGAATTGTCCGTCGAGCATTGTCAGAACTCCAGTCCTGCTGTGCGGGCGGCGTCGGCCAGGGCGGCCACCCGCCCGTGATACCGGAAACCGCCGCGGTCGAAGACAACCTTCGTGACCCCGGCCGCCGTCGCCCTCTCGGCGATCAGGCGACCCACGGTCTTGGCGGCGTCCACGTTCCCGCCGGAGCCGGACCGCAGCGTGGCCTCGACGGTGCTGGCGGCCGCCACCGTCCGCCCCGTGGTGTCGTCGATGACCTGAGCCGAGATGTGACGCGACGAACGGAAGACGGCCAGACGGGGACGACCCGTCGTCCCCACGATCTGCTTGCGCACCCGGGCGTGGCGCCGGATGCGCAGGGCGCGCTTGCGCTGAGCGGTGGTGGCCATGGCTACTTGGCCGCCTTGCCGGCTTTGCGCATCACGCGTTCGCCGAGGTACCGGACCCCCTTGCCCTTGTAGGGCTCGGGCTTGCGCAACTTGCGGATATCGGCTGCCACCTGGCCCACCTTCTCCTTGTCGATCCCCTTCACCACGATCCGGGTCGGCGTGGGGACGTCGAAGGTGACGCCGTCGGGGGCGTCCACGGTGACGGGATGGGAGAAGCCCAGCGCCAGCTCCAGCGATCCCGGCCCTCGTGCGGCGGCCCGGTAGCCCACCCCCACGATCTCGAGCTCCTTGGTGAAACCGGCGGTGACGCCGGTCACCATGTTGGCCACCAGCGAGCGGGTGAGCCCGTGCAGGGCCCGGTTCTGGCGCTGGTCGTCGGGTCGTTCGACGATGAGGTTGGCATCCTCCTGGCGGACGGTGATGGCACCCGGGAGCGGGCGCGCCAGCGTGCCTTGGGGCCCGGCCACGGTGACCAGGGGTCCGTCCACCGTCACGGTCACCCCGCCCGGCACGGCGATGGGGCTGCGACCGACGCGAGACATCAGCGGATCTCCCCGACAGCTCGGGACCCCACCGGGCGCGGCCCGGGCGGGGTCTGATCGACGGACAGGGACGGATCACCAGACATAACAGAGCACCTCCCCGCCGACACGGCGCTTGCGCGCCTCGCGGTCGGTCATGAGGCCCTGGCTGGTCGACACCACGGCCACGCCCATCCCCCCGAGGACGCGTGGGATCCGGTCGGCCTGGGCGTAGATCCGTAGACCGGGCTTGGACACCCGGCGGAGACCGCCGATGGTGCGGGTCCGGTCGGCTGCGTACTTGAGCTTGATCTCGAGGACGCTCCCGGGACCCGTCGCCGACGGGGTGACGTCGAAACCCCCGATGTACCCCTCACGCTCGAGGATGTCCGCCAGCGACTGCTTCAGCTTCGAGGTCGGCATCTTCACCGTGTCGTGCATCGCCGTGTTGGCGTTTCTGATCCGGGTCAGCATGTCGGCGATGGGATCCGTCATCGTCATGAGCGCGGCCCTCCCCTCACCAGCTCGCCTTGGTCACGCCGGGGATCTCCCCCGCATGGACCATGACGCGCAGGCAGATCCGGCACAGCCCGAACTTGCGGAACACGGCTTTGGGCCGACCACAGCGCCGGCACCGCGTGTAGGCGCGTACCTTGAACTTGGGCGTGCGTTGCTGCTTCTCGATCAATGCCTTCTTGGCCATCGTGTTAGATGCTCTCCTGCTGCCTGAACGGGAACCCGAAAGCGACGAGGAAGGCACGGCCCTCGTCGTCGCTGCGAGCAGTGGTACAGATGGTGATGTCCATGCCACGCGTCGTGTCGACGCGGTCGTAGTCCACCTCGGGGAAGATCAGCTGCTCGGTCACCCCGAAGGTGTAATTGCCGTGACCGTCGAACGACCGGGGCGAGAGGCCCCGGAAGTCACGGATCCGGGGGATGGCCAGCGCGATCAGCCGGTCGAGGAACTCCCAGGCCCGATCGCCGCGCAGGGTCACCTTGGCGCCGATGGGCATGCCCTCGCGCAGCTTGAAGGCGGCGATGGAGCTCCGGGCCCGGGTGACCACCGGCTTCTGACCGCTGATCACCTCGAGGTCCTTCACGGCCCCTTCGATCAGCGAGGGCTGTTGTGTGGCCTTTCCCACCCCCATGTTGATGACGATCTTCTCGAGGCGCGGGACCTCCATGACGTTCGACAACCCCAGTTGGGCCTGCAGCTCAGCCCGGGTCGAGGTGTCGTACCGCTCCTTCAGCCGGGGGCGGGTCCGGGTGGACGTGGGCGTCATCAGAGCTCCGTCCCGCACTTGCGGCAGATCCGGATCTTGCGACCCGTCTCGTCGATCCGCATTCCGATGCGGGTGGGACCGTCGACCGGGCAGACGATGGCGACGGCGGACACGGGCAAGGGCATGTCCTTGTCGATGATCCCGCCCTGCATGGTGGAGCCGCGTTGCTTGGTGTGGCGCTTCGACAGGTTGGCACCGTCCACGATGACCTTCCCCACCTGGGGGAGCGCCACCATGACCTGCCCGCGCTTGCCGCGGTTCTTCCCGCTCAGGACCTGGACGGTGTCACCCTTGCGTATCCGCATCACAACACCTCCGGGGCAAGCGAGACGATCCGCATGAACCTCTTGTCGCGCAGCTCACGTCCCACCGGCCCGAAGATCCGGGTCCCCCGTGGCTGCTGCTGCTCGTTGATCAGAACGGCGGCGTTCTCGTCGAACCGTATGTAGCTGCCGTCCGGCCGGCGTCGTTCCTTGGCCGTGCGGACGACGACGCACCGGACGACCTCGCCCTTCTTCACGGCGGCGCCGGGGATGGCGTCTTTCACGGTGGCGACGAAGACATCACCGATGCCGGCGTAGCGCCGACGCGAGCCGCCCAGGACCTTGATGCACAGGACCTCGCGTGCCCCGGAGTTGTCAGCCACCTTGAGCCGTGACTCCTGCTGGATCATCGGGCACGCTCGAGCACATCGGTGACACGCCAGCGCTTCAGCTTCGACAACGGACGCGTCTCCATCACCCGGACCCGGTCGCCCAATTTGGCATCGTTGGACTCGTCGTGGGCGTAGAGCCGGGTGGTCCGCTGCACCGTCTTTCCGTACCGCGCGTGGCGGACCCGCTCGACCACGGCAACCACCACGGTCGACTGCATCTTGTCGGAGACCACCAGACCCTCTCGCACCTTGCGCCCGTTGCGCGGTGCCGGCGTGGACTGCTCGGCCATCACTCGTCCTCCTCGTCGGCATCGTCATCGGTCGGCGGCGCCTCACCCTCGGCCTCGTCGACCTCCGGCCCGTCCACCTCGTCGACCTCCACGGCGTCGTCGTCGAGATCGTCGGCGCCGTCGAGCTGGTCGGTGTCATCGGTCGTCACGGCGGGGCGCCGGGCGGCGCGGACCATGCGCTCGAGGATCACCGGACCGGCATCTCTCCCCTCGGCCAGAGCGATCTCCCGGTCGCGCAGGACGGTCAGGACTCGCGCCACATTGCGCCGGGCCTCGTTCAGGCGCGAGTAATTGTCCAGTTGTCCGGTGGCCAGCTGGAAGCGGAGGTTCAGCGTTTCGCGGCGGTACTCCGCCAGCCGGGTCTCGAGCTCGTCATCCTCGAGCTCGCGCAGTTCTGTAGCCGTCGGCATGGCCCTAGACCTCCACCTCGGCCGTCCCGTGTGTTCCGGGACGGACGACGAAACGGGCCTTGAACGGCAGCTTCTGGATGGCGCGCTCCATGGCCGCCTTGGCCAGGTCCCGGTCCACGCCGGCCAGCTCGAACAGGATCCGGCCCGGCCGCACCACGGCGACCCAGTGCTCGGGGTTGCCCTTGCCCGACCCCATGCGTGTCTCGGCCGGCTTCTGGGTGACCGGCTTGTCGGGGAAGACCCGGATCCAGACCTTCCCACCGCGCTTCACGTGCCGGGTCATGGCGATTCGGGCGGCTTCGATCTGGCGCTGGGTCAGCCACGCCGGCTCGAGCGCCTGGATCCCGAAGTCGCCGAAGGTGATCGTGGTCCCGCCCTTGGCCGAACCCCCGAGGCGGCCCCTCTGCTGCTTGCGGTGCTTGACCTTCCGGGGCATCAACATCAGTCCGACTCCTTGCGGAAGTGCGGGGTCTCGTGGTGCTCGTTGCGCGTCCGGCGCTCGATCTCCTCTTCCTCGGCCAGAAGGCGCTCGAGGTCGTCGGGCTTGGCCGGCGTGGTGCCGGGCAACGGAGCGGCCGCCGGAGCCTCGGCGTCTGCGTCGATGGCGTCGTCCGCCGTGGCGGCCTGGTCGGTGACGTCATCGGAGGGGGCACTGCCGGGCTCTCCCAGCTCGGCCCGGCGCCGGCCACCGCCCGCCGTGACCAGGCGGCGGGGACCCGACTGGCCCGACGTCTCACCGGCGGCCATGGCCGCCTCCCGCGTGATCTTGTCCTCGGACGAGAGCTTGTAGGGCAGGATGTCGCCCTTGTAGATCCAGACTTTGACGCCGATGCGCCCGAACGTGGTCTTGGCCTCGCGGAACCCGTAGTCGATGTCGGCGCGCAGCGTGTGCAGAGGGACGCGGCCCTCGCGGTACCCCTCCTTGCGGGCCATCTCCGAGCCCCCGAGGCGCCCCGAGCACTGCACCCGGACGCCGAGGGCGCCGGCCTTGGTCACCGTCTGCATGGCCCGCTTCATGGCACGGCGGAAAGCGACACGCCGGGCCAGCTGGTCGGCGATGCTCTGGGCGATCAGGGCCGCGTCGAGCTCGGGCTGCTTGATCTCCTGGATGTTCAGCTGGATCCGGTTCCGCAGGCCGGTGATGTCCTCGAGCTTCTTCTTGAGGCGGTCGGCTTCGGAGCCGCGCCGGCCGATCACGATGCCCGGTCGGGCCGTGTGGATGTCGACGCGTAGTCGGTCACGCGTCCGCTCGATCTCGATCCGGCTCACGGCAGCCGACTCGAGCTGGCCGGTGAGGTAGTCACGGATCTTCCAGTCCTCGACGACGAAGTCCTGGTAGTTGCGCTCCTCGAACCAACGCGACTTCCAGTCGGTCGTCACCCCGAGGCGGAACCCGTACGGATTGACCTTCTGACCCATCAGTCCTTCTCCTCTGCGTCCGCCTCGGCCGCCTCGGCGCCCTCCGCCTCGACCGACTCCGCGTCATCGCTCGGCGCCTCGTCGGACTCCGACGGTGCGTCCTCGTCCCCGATCGGCTCGACGTCCACCGCTTCGACGGACTCGGCGTCAGCGTCGACGGGCTCGTCCACCGGTTCCTCGTCCTTCGTGGTGGGCGCCTTCGACGCCGATCCCCCGCCGTCGGCGGCCGCCCCGCTGCTGCGCCGTGAGGCGGCGACCCGGCGGGAGCGGCCGGCCGTGGTCTGCTCCGCCTGGCGCGCCCGACGGCGTTCGAGCCGGTCCTCGGGCAGCCGGCTCACGATCACGGTGATGTGGCACGTCCGCTTCCGGATCCGCGTGGCGCGGCCCCGGGCCCGTGGTCGCCAGCGCTTGATCGTGGTCCCCTCGTCGGCGTAGCAGGCCGACACGTACAGGTCGTCGGGGTCGAGAAGGTCGTTGTTGCGGGCGTTCGCCACCGCTGAGGCGAGGACCTTGGCCACCACACGGGCCCCTTCACGGGGAGTGGCCCGCAGGATCTCGGCGGCCCGGTCGACGTCCTTGCCACGCACCAGATCGAGAACCTGGCGCGCCTTGTAGGCGGACATGCGGTAGTGCCGCAGGACCGCACGCGTCCCGGCCACCTCGTTGGTCTTGACCCCGGGCATGTCAGCGCCTCGCCTGCCGTTCCTGCCCGGCGTGGTACCGGAAGGTCCGCGTCGGGGCGAACTCGCCGAGCTTGTGACCCACCATCGACTCGGTCACGTAGACGGGGACGTGCTTGCGGCCGTCGTGGACGGCGATGGTGTGCCCCACCATGTCCGGGATGACCGTCGAGCGGCGCGACCAGGTCTTGATCACCCTCTTCTCGCTCGTGGCGTTGAGGGCGTCCACCTTCTTGAGGAGGTGGTCGTCCACGAAGGGTCCCTTCTTCAAACTACGCGGCATGAGGTGTGGCCCCCTCGGGTCCGTTCATCGACGCGCGCCGCGGGTACGGCGGCGGCGCACGATCATCTGGTCTGACGGCTTGTGCCGGGTCCGGGTCCGGCCCTCGGGCTTGCCCCACGGCGACACCGGGTGGCGCCCACCCGACGACTTGCCCTCGCCCCCACCCAGAGGGTGGTCGACGGGGTTCATGGCCACACCCCGGGTCTGGGGACGCACACCCTTCCACCGGTTCCGGCCCGCCTTCCCGATCGAGATCAGCTCCGCCTCGGCGTTTCCCACCTCGCCCAGCGTGCCGCGGCAGTCGATCGGCACCCGGCGCATCTCGGTGGAAGGAAGGCGCAGGGTGGCGAAAAGGCCTTCCTTGGCGACCAGCTGCGCGCTCATCCCGGCGCCACGTGCCATCTTGCCGCCCTGACCGGGACGCAACTCGATGTTGTGGATCGTCGAGCCGACGGGGATGAACCGCAAAGGCAGCGCGTTGCCAGGCCTGATGTCCGATCCCTGGCCGCTCTGCAGAACGTCGCCCACGACCACCTGGGCGGGGGCCAGGATGTAACGCTTCTCGCCGTCGTAGTAGTGCAGCAGGGCGATCCGGGCATTGCGGTTCGGGTCGTACTCGATGGCCGCCACCTTGGCCGGAACGCCGTCCTTGTCCCTCTTGAAATCGATGATCCGGTACTGCTGCTTGTGGCCTCCCCCGCGGTGTCGGGCGGTCTTGCGGCCGTAGCTGTTGCGGCCGCCGGTGCGGGGCTTGGGTACGACGAGCGATCGCTCGGGGCGCGATCGGGTGATCTCGGAGAAGTCCGAGACAGATTGGAACCGGCGACCGGCACTGGTGGGCTTGCGCTTGCGCAACGGCATCGGTGACGTCCTCTCAGTTCTTCTCGAAGAGGTCGATACGGTCGCCGCTCACCAGCGTCACGACGGCCCGCTTGGTGTCGGGACGCTTTCCGACCGTGTTCGTTCTCCGGTTCCGCCGAAGCTTGCCCTTGCGGTTGAGGGTGTTCACGTTCGTCACCCGCACCCCGAAGGTCTGTTCCACCGCGTGACGAACCTCGATCCTCGTGGCGTCCGGTGCGACCACGAAGACGTAGACCCCGTCCTCCATCAGGCGGTACGACTTCTCCGACACGACGGGCTTCAGGAGGACCTGACTGGCATCTCTCACTGGTCGCTCCCCTCGGCGTCCTCGGAGGGGGCGTCGGCGTCGCCGGCCCCGGTGTCACCGGTCGGGTCGGCGTCGCCGGTCGACGAGGAGGGGGACTCACCGTCGGAAGCCTCGGCGGCGGGGGCCTCGGCGGGGGGGGCCTTCGTGGCGGCCGCACGACGGGAGGGGCGGGCGGTGCCCGGTGATGCCGAAGCCGGTTCGGTCTCCCCCGGCACGGTGGCGTCGGTGAAGAGCACCCAGTCGCTGCGGAGAATGTCGTAGGCGTTGAGCTCGGCCACCTGCACCGTCTGCACCCTCTGCAGGTTGGCCAGCGAGCGGTCGGCGATGCCGTCTTCGGGGCCGAGGACGACGAGCACCCGGCCCTGGAGGTCGAGAGCGCTCAGGGCGGCAACGGCGTCCTTCGTCCTCGGGGCGTCGAACGACCATTCGTCGATGAGGGCCACCCTGCCTTCGCCGGCTCGGTCCGACAGCGCCGAGTAGAGGGCCAGCCGGATCATCTTCTTGGGGGTGCGCTGACGGTACGAGCGGGGCTTGGGCCCGAGAGCGATCCCGCCGCCGACCCATTGCGGGGACCTGGTCGAACCCTGGCGGGCCCGGCCCGTGCCCTTCTGGCGGAACGGCTTGGCCCCACCGCCGGCCACCTGGGCACGGGTCTTGGTGGACTGGGTGCCGGCCCTGGCCGCCGCCAGCTGGGCGGTGACCACCTGGTGCAGGACGGCCTTGTTGGGGACGATGCCGAAGATCTCGGGGGCGAGGACCACCTGGTCGATGACGGTCCCGTCCACACGCCGACGGTCGACCGTGTGGCGCTCGGGGACGGGGCGCTCCCGGCGCATCACCGACGGTGGCCGCGACGGTGCGTTCACGGCGCTCATGACGGGCTCTTTCCGTTCGTGCCCTTGACGGTGTCGCGCAGCACGACCATCCCGCCGCGCGGACCGGGCACGGCCCCCTTCACGAGGATGAGCTCCTTGTCGGGATCGGCCTGGACCACCTCGAGGTTCAGCGACGTGACCTGATGACCGCCCATCCGGCCGGCCATCTTGGTGCCCCTGAAGACGCGGGCCGGCGTGGCGCAGGCCCCGATCGACCCCGGTGACCTGTGCTTCTTGTGGTTGCCGTGGGCGGCGCCCTGGCCCTTGAAGTTGTGCCTCTTCATGGCGCCGGCGAAACCCTTGCCCTTGGAGACGGCGATGACGTCGACCCGCTCGCCGGCGGTGAGGACGTCGGCGGTCAGCTGCTGGCCCACCTCGAAGCCACTGGCGTCGTCGATCCGCAGCTCGACGAGATGCCGACCGGGTTCCACCCCGGCCGTGGCGAAATGGCCCTGTTCGGGCTTGTTCAGCGTGCCCGGCCGGCGCACGCCCCAGGTCACCTGCAGGGCGGAGTAGCCCTCGCGTTCGGCGGTCTTCACCTGCACCACCCGCATGGGCGCGACCCGCAGCACCGTGACCGGTACGGCACGGTTCTGCTCATCCCAGACCTGGGTCATGCCGACCTTCTCGCCGACGATCGCCTTGGTCGCCACGGTCGCGTGAAGTCCTT
>Ga0209415_10017671_pt1 | contig 11327 bp, 16 predicted proteins | sample PeaSoiSIISIP2007_FD_187696 | JGI IMG/M metagenome (GOLD analysis project Ga0209415, IMG submission 187696) | Peat soil microbial communities from Weissenstadt, Germany - SII-SIP-2007 (SPAdes) (version 2) | ecosystem: Environmental > Terrestrial > Soil > Wetlands > Peat | place: Germany...
TCGCATCGCAGTTTTATAAACTGTATTCCAATCCCACTCTAGATCGCTGTTCCCTGGACTACCTCCGGAACTGCTTCTACAGGAACATCCTCTAGAACTACTACCGGAGCCGCTTCCGGTGGCTGTTCCTCCACCACCGTTGCCTCGTTTTTTCCGAAGGTCTCATTGATACACTTAAACTTTTTTTGATGGCAGTGTTAATATCACTATAGTCGTCGATGAGGTCCATAGCCTTATCGGCGGTAATATCGGGGATCTCTCTATGTCCAGCAACAGTCTCTATTCTGGAGTATGCGCCGAAATGTTTGAGTGGGTTACTCAAAGTCTTAGCTCCTTGGATCACAATATCCATGAGCCCATTGAAACCATTCAGTTCCATATCTTTTACCCAATACCCACTGTTCCAACTGTCATATTTCCTTAGAAATGCCAGTAGCTCGTCCTCGGCTTCATCGACGTTCTTAGTTGGCAATCGGGCGAGCAATTGTTTAATTGTGCCGTTGTAGTTTTTAATGAGAGCATTGTACGTATTCACAACCGGTCTCTCGCGTAGCTTACGAGGTAAGGTTTTCGTCAATTCAAACGTGCCGTTCTGCCGAATATCTTCCTCCAAGTCTTCCAGCGTGATCTGCATAAAGGCAATGCGCGGAATAAGATGATTGGCAATGGACATTTGTTCCGATGGCACGTCCTTAAAGAAAATCACTAGCTCGTTTTGAATCTGGTGGTACTGTATCATTATCCATGCGGTTCTTCCCATACAAAAAACACGCCCTTTAACGAGCGTGTTTTAAAGTGCTAAGATATGTAAATAACCTTTTGGTACAAGACCATATCATAAGTCTATACCTGTAAGAACCATAATGTTTCCCTAGAAGTTTGGGCTTTTTCCTAAACTGGGAAGAGAACTATTGGATTTATTACTTGATGCCTGAAATAAGCTGGTGCTCAATAAGTCATTTAAAAGAATACCTATTTCTACTAGATCAAACGGTTTAAATATAAAGTGTTTAATTCGTCCTTCTTGGACCGCATCGTTTATATCTTTGGCATCAATATAAGCACTCATTGTTATAACAATTGTTTCTGGAGCTATATCTCTTAATTTAGCTAGGGTTTCCATACCACTTAATCCAGGCATCCTCATATCAAGTAGTGCCAGTCTAGGTTTTTTCTCCATAACAAGTTCTAAAGCCTTTAATCCATCAGGTGCATCTTTAACAGAGTAACCTTCTTGAGTTAAAAACTCATATAAAAGTCGTCTTATACCATAATTATCATCAACCACTAAAATATAATTATCACTCAAAAAAACTCACCTCCTTGTCGTAGAATACACTATTGATATTAATCAATCATTAGTAATTGTTCAACTAGTTCATTAATTGTCTTTTCTAAAATTTCCACTTCTTGCGAAATAAGAATCGAATGATCGATTTTACTATTCATTTTATTCAATTGAATAAATCCTTTGAGAACTGTTAATTCGTCGATTAACCTATAGCAAATATCGAATATCTGTTCTTTACTCATATTTTCCACCTTCTATATAAGTGTCCTGAAATCCTTTTTGGAGAAAAGAGCTAATCTTTTTTATTATTACATTTTCTTTCAAAATTCAGCTTGATAATAATTTTACAATCTTAAATTTACAATTTCAAGAGAAAAATATTTCAAATTATATTAACATCTTACATACCCTCTAATATTCCGGAGCACCGCTTATACCAGAAAACAATACTAAAATGCCTAAAGAAATATGATATCACCATTGCTATCAAAGCTCAGGCCGTCACTCCGTTTACTGTGATGCAGTTCATGACATACCCGGCAGAGCAGTTTCAGGTTATCCCAACCGAAACACTTGGCGGGGTCAGTTCTTACGTCGCTGGCAGTAATCGGTTTGATATGGTGAACGATCTGACCGAGCGCTCCACAATCCTCACAGGGTCCAAACTTAGACGCAAAAAAAGCGTCACGGCATTTCTTCCACAGCTTCGACGCATAGAACGTTCTAAGTACTCCTGTGCTCAAACTAACACTCCTTTAAAGCCACATAAGCAACGTTCCGCAGCTCTGAGACAATATTAAAAGGAGCCTCTTGCGAAGCTCCCTCTTCCTCATTTGCTTTTTATTATCGTTAGTTGAAACTCGCTGCCATCAAGAAATAATCTTGGGCTTTCATGCTCATACAAATATCCGCTATACAATTATAAATGGCCCTCTCGGCATTCGGCTTGGGCTTGGGCTTGGGCTTGGGCTTGGGCTTGTATTTCACATTCTTTGCTCCAAGTATCCTCAGCAACCCTCAAAGGTGCAATGATCAACACTTCTTGTTGCCCACAGACTTATCCACAGTTTTAGTGTTAAAGGCCGCTTCTTGGATTCAAGTAGGCGGCTTTTCATATTCCAACCTCATCTAAGAGATCAAATCTAGATACATTAATTCAAGCCGCTGGGTATTGCCCTTAGACGGGTTTATTGGTGGTCAAATATACAACTTTCTCTGGTAGCGAAACAGGATTGCTTCGAATACCTTATACTGCACCATATATTCCCATATTAAGGTTGAAGCTAATCGGAGGTGAAAAACCTATGTCTTTTGGTAAAATGAATATGTTTGGGAATCAACAAGCCCTGCCACAACAGAATCAGGTCTTTCAACCACCAGCTATTCCAGGTCAATTCGGTGGGGGTAACTACACTCAGCAATATCCGCCCACGATGGGAGGACAAGGCGGTTTGCCGATACCACCAGGAATTGGACGAATTACGAATGGTCGCGGAGGCAATCTGTATGGAGGTATGCCTGGGGGGAATCCAGGTTGGGGGGCGGGATCGCAAAGTGCTGGTGGTCAGGGCTACGCCGTACCTGGTTATCCACCTCTAGGTTTCGGGCAGCAACAGCCACAGCAACCTATGCCCCCAGCTCAAAGTTACCCGATGCAACGATACCCGTCCCAAGGTTATCCTCTACAAGGGTATGCACCTCTGGGGTATAACCAAGGGTATGGAGGACAAATGCCCGTCCAGCCTGCCTGGGAAGAACCTAAAAAAGGTGGCATCAAAGGGTTCATTAATAATCTTATGGCTAAATGGAAGAAGTAATTTAAATCAATCTTCCGACAGAAATTATTTTATTCGAGGTTTCGAGCAGGGTAAGTATGAGGTGACTTATAGTTACTTTAAGTTACCCTCAAGCTCTTAGCAGATGAATTAATAATTATTCCTAAACCTGAGAAATACGAATCTTCGATTAATAGCCGTGGAACGGGGAGAAACGTACTCACCCGTTTCGTCTTTTTATTCGACGTATTCCCCATTCCACCTAAGACACCATTCAAATGCCGCCGGGTTTTGCCTGAGAACTGGCAATTCCAATCCAGCAACAAAATAAGCCCTGTCCGAAGACAGAGCTCATAAAAGGTATATAGTTACTTTACCAAGCACCCATCATGCCGTAACCACTGTTAGTATTTGTTCCGCTATAACCACCCATCATACCGTAACCTCCGTTACCGTTAAGTCCAGCAAATCCACCCATCATTCTGTATCCATAGGTTGAACTTGCATTTGAGGAACTTGGTACTGAAGATTGATTATTAAAGGCTTGCTGCATGAAGTTTTGCATTTGACCCCATCCGCTGCTTTGTTGTTGAGTCGTTCCCGCCAGAGCTGGTAAAGCCATAAGTCCTATTGCTAGCGTTGCGGTTCCTAGGATTGCCGTGATTTTCTTGCTGAATTTTTTCATTAAATATTCCTCCTTAAAATATAAACTCAATCTACAAGTTAGATCTGATCTATCTGCTCTTCTATGTTCTTAGTGTAACTTTAGGATAAGACTTTCTCATGAAAAAGTTGTGAATTTCTAATGAATAAAATGGGTGTAACTCAACATCCGGACACAGCAAAAGGCCAGCCCTGAATTTTCAAACTGGGTGGCCTAATTGGTGTTAGTCATAGAACTGACATTGATGGATTTGGTGCGATCAGTTTTATTTTGGTTTAGTGAACCAATGATGACGACCCAATCTGCCTACACACCATTCAAGAGCCGCCGGGTGTTTGCCCTAGAAGGGGTTTATTGGGGGCGGTAGTAGATTTGGCAATGTGGTCGGACTTTTAACAGGCGTAAATGAAGTAAGCAGCGACTTGAGTTAGCCCATTCTGACCCTTAGGCGGAAAAGGAAGACCTCGAAGACATACTTCGATGACCTTTCTGTCCTGAATATTTCTCTTATTTCAAGTTTTGTACTTGAATTACCCACTCATCATTTGATAGCTTTTTCTCAATTAAAGAAATAATATCTTGAATAGCCTCAGCCTTAGTTTTATAGAATTTACCAGTTGAGACGCCTTCACCGGTGCCTTTTATTACCCCTTGATTTGCAAATGTTTGATCCAAAAAATCCAATATTTCTATACTTGCCATCGTCTTACCAGCAACAACATATCCAAAGTTATAAATCTAATAAATTGATCCGTCCTTTAAAGATACCTTTAAAATCAGTTTTCTTGATGAATTAACATTACCATATGGCAACGCTTAAAGCTCTCTATCGGCAGATAGACAACTATTGTTTCTTAATGTGCCCGTTTTTTTACGGAGAACTAATAGCCTTGAGTGACGCGCCCAAAAAATCTAGACCATCTAAACGATCTGGCAAATGCTTCAGTTGGCGACCTTGCGTATATCTCTACTCGCCAGTTTGGATAAATTAAAACAACAGAATCTAGCAACAAACTTTCAGGCAAAAATCCCGAGATTTGTAGTTTCTCCCCTTCTAATAGTTTCTGTTCAAACGGCTTCTATAATCTACTCCGAAACGCTCTTTGTAAATATTTCTTATTATTTGGGGTAATCTTTCCGAAAATCCTCTAAAACCGTCAGAATTATCTTCGTATTCATAATGCCTTAAATGTGTAAAGTCGAACGGGATACTCGAAACATCCTGTGTCATTTGGATCGTGGGTTTTCCAATTGTATGTACAATACCCAATTCATACATTACGTTAGGATTTCTGTTCGTTACATCAGCAATAATAAAAGCACACTGGTTGATTTTTGTCCAGATGTCTTCAATTATTATTTGACCCGTCAAATTGTCTGCTCTTAGACACTGGATACCTAGTTCATTGTTTCCAGATGATCTCAGTGGAACCTGACGATTTTTCTGCTATTATTGAGATAGAGTTCTTCTCTTTATAAAATTCCTCTATCTGCAAATTGTACGGCTTAAGCATTATTTCAGGGTCAGGCTGAGACGTATAAGAAGCTGCATTCTTCAATGGACATAATTTACTTTTTTGTGAACGGGATTAACGCCGGTACAACCTTACGATACTCAATGTACACTGTTCCATGTTGTTTAACAAGTTTCTTTTCCTCAAATATAATTCCTACTAAAATATAAATGGTAAGAACGATATGTGTTAAAACGTCCGCTCTCGTAGAGTCTAAACTCCACATGAATATTATGGTAGCCAAATACATAGGGTGCCGTACTATTCCAAGTAAACCCTTCTTAATAATTGTCTTAGGATGATTAGAATCCTTTTTCTTACTAAGGTCTATAATCTGGCGAATGCCAACGAACTCCAGGTAATCATAACTTAAGAAAGCCCAGATCATCACGACACATGAGGTTAATAGAGTTATTGATTGTATGATCGTCCAAGGAGGAGAAAATTTTATAACCAACTCACTGTCGAGGGTTCTTGTGAAACTCAGTATACTGACAAATAATATTAGAGAAAATAAGTTGTACGTCAATCGGTAGAAGGCAAAATATTGCCCCATTATACGATTGGCCCAACTTGAAAAGCGAACACTAATCAAAAGACTATGTATTAATCCAAATACTGACCACATTAAAGCTATAATTAGATACTTCAATTCCTGTCCTCCGTTAAATTTCGCTCAATGGTTTATTATCACTCGCTTCATTAATATAGATTATTTCACCGTCTGTTGTCGCAGAAAACCATACAGGTTTTCTTTTTGTTCTTGGAACAGTAGGAAACTCCATCCGATTCCCTTCTAATTTACTGACTATCGTATTCCATGCTTGCAGTGATGTCATATTGCTCCCTCCTTAATGAGTAAAAAAACCGATTTAATCTATTCTGACATGTAAAACAATTGCAACTCCATACGCTGCCTTCGAAAAAACACTCACGCTGTTACGTTCCGTCATCAACTACGGGTCTGGTCAAGTAGGGGAGTTTCATCCCTAGCTACCACGGAACCGGACGATCGAGCCCTACAATCATCTTTCATAACGCACGTAATTAATTTGTTCTCACACCCCTTCTGACGCTCTTGAAGGCAAGGGCCGCAGGGCCCTTAGTATATTTTTTGAACAGGTGAGCCAGGGTCCCACCATGAACATCGTGAACTGGTGGATTTCATCGTCCTGGTATGATTCCATTCACCCTCATACACTTTCTTAATCTTGTTTAGCAAGACCCTTACCCTGCAAGACAAAACCGAACTTGCTTAATGTGCTAACGCATGATTGCGTATTCCGACGCATCACAACCACATTCATCCTCCTCTAAGTGTTGGGAATACTCTATTATCTTCAGTATTGTGTTCTAGCTTGTACTACTTTCAAACAAATAAAAATGCACTGGGAATTTAGCTGATCGGCAAGGTAATTTTCATAAACATCTTGGGATTCCCTTCTTTTTTTGACCTCGTGGATAAAGTTGTTTTGCTTTACTATTTGTGGCAGATAATCCTTCCTGTTTATTGTAGATATCTTCAAACAGGGCAATGTAGCTTAAAACTATGCAACCTCTATATGCGCTTGCCATATAGCAACTTAATGCCTCTTTCATATATTCCTGAATTTCTATATCAAATTTTTTTGATATTAGTTCTTCCATATCAGTTAATCTACTCAATTTGTATCTCCTTTTCAAAACATTTCAGCTAGATTTAATTACCAACACATGTCGCAAATTCCTTCAGATCAGTAGGTATTTGCGACATGTGTCGCGGATACTCAAATTTACCTTTAACCCTTCTACATCTATTCCTTCATTTCCTCCCAAGATAGCAAATATAATCCAAGAAGAACAAAATAGCCAGACCGTCCAAACGATCTGGTAAATAACTTCAGTTGCCCCTCAGCTATATCCCTATGTTATAGTTTCATTGATCATGAAGGGTTCTAGCCCAGTTGCCCACAGACTTATACACAGTTTTAGTGTTAAAGATCGCCAGGTGTTGCCTTTAGATGATTCATTTAGAAGCTCCTTCCGAGGAATTCCTATACGTTCCCAAATAATTGAACCAATTCTCGTATTCCCTTTCGAGATCTATAATAGTGGATTTGTTCCTGGCATCTTTAAGAGCCTCATTAAAGGTACATTTATCCGCATCACGGAGTTGGATTATTCTAATCGGCGCATCATCCATAATATTACCACTTGTCCAAAGTTTTAAAGGCGATTTCATCCTAACCTAAGCGGAACTGGAGTGAGCCTAAGGATTGTGTGAATCATATTAGCTGATAATATTTTTCATAGTATTAAATTCGTCCGTAGTGATTTCACCATGTGCATAACGTTCTCTTAGTATGTCCAATGCCTCATCATCTCTTCTACAAAAACAAAACCAATCCAAGCCATGATTCTTACAATCAAAAACTAAAAATAAACCGATTAAGAAAATTATGATTCCTAGAAACATCATTGTTTTGCCCCTCCAATCGAGTTCTGCCCATTATTCTGATTTGGACTTGATTTAGGGGTTTGGGGCTGGGCATGATGCTTATTCATTATTTGTTGCTACTCAGCCGTTCCCCGGCAACTCAACTCTGTGCTACTGTTGTATCCTGACTAGTTTAAATCAAATTCTAATAATTCGATCTGTAGCACAAATAAGGGAATACCATCTGGTATCCCCTCCGATTTAAACTAAATAGATCACCCTAAGTTTCTGGTACAAAGGGATTTCCGCTTAGTGCATTTACCAACGATTCCATAACTCTCTGACCATTCTTTCTGGCCGTCGATATGTAACTGCGTATTCGGCAAAATACGTTGGCCCCTTCTTTTCCCCTGAAACAACCTGATATCTTTTGCCGCAGTTTCTGAATCCGCAAATCCCTTTCGGCTAGGTTGTTATCGAAAGAAACATCAAACTCGTACATGAAAGTAAGGTTTCAATGTCGTATTTTTGAAGCTTTAAAAGCAAATTCAAGGCTTTGCTTCTGGTTTGGCTAAGATCTTATGGAGCCTTTCGCTCGCTGTTCGGACCGCACGTCAAGACCATTATTTCTGGATTTCTATTGACCGCTGATCTTAGTACCCTGCCTTTTAAAGGACAACGCTTGAACTAGAGCATAAGCTACCTCCGCCCGCGCAACTGGCTGTTCAGGCTTAAATTGATCTCCATCAAAATGGAATAAGTCTAATGCCCTGCCAAAAGTGATGTATCCCTCCATTCCAGGCGGAAAAGAAGTACTATCACTGTACGTATCCTGGAATGCATCCTTTAATTGAGCCACGTTATCCAGTTTAATTAAATGTATCATAAGTTGAGCGAGCGTCACTCTGTTTACCGGATCACTGGGCTGGGCATCTTTGCTAACCCATCCCAGATTCTGAGATGCTTTCAGGATATCCTGATCACTTTGCAAATACGTGGTCCACACTCCGTTTTGGACTGTCATCATGGCCCGCAGAAGAGAGATCGTGCTTATATTTTCATCGGGTTTGAATTGATCACCATATTCTCCGAAGATTCCTGTTTGCCCTAAAAGGGTAATCTCTTTTTCCGCAAAATTGCCGGAGATGTCCTTAAATTGATAGGATTTCGGGAGCCCAGAAACATCCTGACCATCCCAACCGAGTAGTACTCCACTCTTAGCATCAAGAAGATCAGCTCCCAACGGTAGACCGACATCTGGCTTCGGCAAGTATACCAACTCAACTTCGTCAGGTTTATTATCCGAGTACAATTGAACATAGTTTAAAACAAGTGGGCTGCTCTTGAGATAAGCTACATTGGCCTGATCGGCCTTTAAAACTCCATCCTGAGCAGGAAGATCAATGTCCGACCAATTGAAATTATAATTTAGAATACTTTTGCCGACCGTGTCCACCGAAATGTTAAATCCGTTATTCATAAAAGGAATATTATTAGATGTTCTGTAGAAATAAAAATTTTCCATTCCGTTCTGGCTGGGGGATTTGACGGAAGGGTCCTCATCCCTCAACTTAACTTTTGGATAATACTGAGGTTGAATCTTCTGCAAAAATTCCTGAGCAATTTGAAGAGCCTGTTCTCTTGTAATCTGCCCTTCTTGCCCATATTCCCCGGGTGGCACGGTGTTGTTAAAACTAAGCAGGTCTCCGGTTACCGCATCGACCATAGCATTAATAAAGAGCATTTGTCCCTGATTTATCTTCTCCGGATCCGGACCCCAGGACAGACTCCAGACTTTTTGATCCGGTTCCATCCCACCGGTATTTAAGGAAGCATTCTGAAAAACAGCCCCTTTTGGAATATCAACCCACTGGGTTGCGATTTTAAGCGCGGCGTCCTGGCTGATCAAATTGGTATTATCGACTGCACTTTGTTCCTGGGAGCTTAACCCTCCAAGGTACCCAGGCCCCCTGCTACTATACATTGGGCCCCACCCCATCATCCCTTGTGAGTTATTAAACGAGCTCTCCGACAGTTGGACAGGTTCCCCACTTAGAGCATCAATTGCCCCATTGAGATATTTGCTGTTGGGCGCATAAACAAGCTTAACTTGAGGCTTATCTTGTACATTTCCATAGGGAAGATAAGTAGGCGCCTGATAATACTGAAGCTGGAGCATATCATTATTCTGAAATATTCCCTGCGCTTTTTCAACTGAAATCGCTTTTTGAGCGTCAGGAAGTTCTGAAGTGCCAGCTGTCCAGTTCTGATTGTAGAACATTACTTGTCCAGTATTGCCATTAACTTGAACAGTAACCCCATCTCCTAAAAAGGGTATGTTGTTAATGGTTCTTTGCCAATGGAAACTATAAAGCGGGATGGCGTAATTATTTGGGTTAAGAGCTTTGTCGCTTTCTTTTTGCAGTTGAAGCTCTTGTATTTTATCGCTATCTAACCGAGTCAGTAAATCCGTGGCAATCTTTTTGGCATCATCTTCTGTTAAAATTGGGATTTGCAATTCTGGTGCTTGTGAGTCAAGGAATTGTTCAATACGCATGCTGATAAGCTCACCTGTTGTCGCATCAACCTGAGCATCTATACCCGAAGGCGGATTTTGTGGATTCATCCAATGCAAATCCCAGACCTGATGGTTCATATACTTAGAAAGACCCGAACCGAAATTCGTGAGTTGCGCAGGTATCGTAAAAGCCTGCTTCACCGTGTTAGTGGCTTTGTCTAAACTTATGGCTGGTTGACTTTGTTGCGCGCTGTTTAAATCACCTAAACTAAAATTCCCCCCGGAAGAAACAACCGCAGGAACCGTCACCGTAACTGAACTAGACACGGCAACACCTGCCAGAGTTATCACTGGGGATGCCAGCAGGGTCACCGTCAGAATAACCGGTAAGATCGCAAGTCCCTTATTAAACAATCTACTACCTCCTTTTGCTCCCTTTTGTAAGAATATCAGAGATCAATAACTTTGTCCCCCGTAGTTTCACTAGCTTTATACCAAAAATTTTACAACAAATTATTCCTTACTTCGACTTTTCTAGTTTTGAATTGATAATGATTTCGAATAAAGACTCTTGAATACTAGGCTCTATCCAGAATTCAAAAGTTTTAGTCTATTGAAACTACCAATCATAAATAGATGAAGGACTTAGAAATTACTAAGCCTTTCATCTATTTATCTTAGATTACGCAAATGGAGGATCTAACGATTGTAAGGCCCCCATTTGCATCAATCCTAAAGTCAAATTCCCCACAAATTAGTCTAATCCTTTATTCTAGAAAATGGCTACTCGACATATTGTTTCCCCCAATTTGTCGAGTAACCTATCAATACAATATCTATATATTAGCATTCGCCCACTGCAACGCATCTTCTAAACTGGTACTCCTTATACTGCTTCGCGGATTCTCTGGTCGAGCGCAAATATCCATAGCAAAAATTACCAACGGCATTGGTAACAATTACATATCGAACATGTTCCCGTGGTCGAGTCATACCCCAAAACCTCTCTCCTAAACCAAAAATTATGTTTCCGTGGACGCAGGTGGTCCTATAAAATTTGCTACACAATTCACTTCCAATTCTAGAACCCGCACCACAGGCCACTTTCAGACTGTGTATTTTCTCATACTAAAATGTACCCTATAGAAT
>Ga0209415_10017672_pt1 | contig 11327 bp, 8 predicted proteins | sample PeaSoiSIISIP2007_FD_187696 | JGI IMG/M metagenome (GOLD analysis project Ga0209415, IMG submission 187696) | Peat soil microbial communities from Weissenstadt, Germany - SII-SIP-2007 (SPAdes) (version 2) | ecosystem: Environmental > Terrestrial > Soil > Wetlands > Peat | place: Germany...
AGCGACCACGAGTTCCTGCTCCACGACGGCCGCGCGCGCGGGCCGGCCGAGGCGATCCTCTGGCACGGCGGCGAGGCTGCCGCCGCGCGAGAGGCCTTCCGCCGCATGAATCGGGAGGAGCGCGCAGCACTCATCGCGTTCCTGGAGCAGCTTTGAGGGCGGCTGCTGCCGGTCCCGCCTAGGCACCAGTTGATGCACACAGATCCGCGGAGCAACGAAAATCAGGTTCATGCGCTGTGTGCGGGCGTCTCGGACCGCCCCCGCGTACGCGGGGGGTCCTTCGAGACGCGCGCTTCGCGCGCTCCTCAGGAAGAGGTAAAGTCTTACTGCCACACACAAATCTCCTCATCTTGAGGAGCGACCTGAAGGGTCGCGTCACGAAGGACCTCCGATGCTTTTGCAAGCATCGTGAGATGTGCATCCGCTAGCGCCTAGGCACCAGGGGGCAAAATGAGACGCGAGGGCAAGCCAGGCCGTATCGGTTGGCCTATCCTAGCCCTGGGCTTTTGCTAGACTGGCGTCTTAACCGCCGGCCCGGACCGGCGGCCGTGCAAAACGAGGGAGCGAGACGCTTCGGCATGATCTCGGCAGCTTGCCCGAACCGCTGCGAAAAGCGCGAGATGCGCGATGTCCAAGGCCATGACCCGAGCCGGCAGCACTCGGCCATCCTCGCGCGCCTGAGCGCGCGCCGCTCCGGCGCGGCGGGCTGAGCGCATGGAGGGCGCACCCTGGATCGGGCGTTCGCTCCCGCGCGTGGAGGATGCAGCACTCTTGACCGGGCGCGGCCGCTTCATCGACGATCTCGGCGTCCCGCCCGGCACGCTCCATGCCGCGATCCTGCGCTCGCCCCATGCCCATGCCGAGATCGCCGCCATCGATACGGCGCGCGCGAGGGCCTTGCCCGGCGTCGCCGCCGTGCTCACGGGCACGGAAGTGCAGGCGATAAGCGCCAGCCTCGTCGTCGGCGTCAAGGCGCCGATCGAATGCTGGCCGATCGCCACCGACCGGGTGCGCTATGTCGGCGAGCCCGTAGCATTGGTGGTGGCACGCGACCGCTATGTGGCGGAGGACGCGCTCGATCTCATCGAGCCCCACTACCGGCCGCTCGCCGCCGTCGTCGATCCGCGTGCGGCCTTGGCGCCGGAGGCGCCGGTGCTGCATCCGGGCCTCGGCGGCAACCTCGCGAGCGAGCGCTCCTTCCGCTACGGCGATCCGGAAGGCGCCTTCGCGGCGGCACCGCACCGGCTCGCGATCGAGGTGAATTATCCGCGCAACGCCTGCACGCCGATCGAGACCTATGGCGTGATCGCGGAATACGACCCCGGCCTCGACGCCTATGACGTGACGGCCAATTTCCAGGGCCCCTTCAGCATTCACGCGGTCATCGCGCGCGCGCTCAAGGTGCCGGGCAATCGCTTGCGGCTGCGCACGCCGCCCGATTCCGGCGGCAGCTTCGGGATCAAGCAGGGCATCTTCCCCTATATCGTGCTGATCGCACTCGCGGCACGCGTGGCCGGCCGGCCGGTCAAATGGATCGAGGATCGGCTCGAGCATCTCGCGGCCTCGAGCTCGGCCACCAACCGCTTCACGCGGCTCGAGGCCGCGTTCGGCGACGACGGCCGCATCCTGGCGCTCGACTGGGACCAGATCGAGGATTGCGGCGCGCATTTGCGCGCACCCGAGCCGGCGACGCTCTATCGCATGCACGGCAATATGACCGGCGCCTACGACATCCGCCATGTCTCGATCAAGAACCGCGTCGTGCTCACCAACAAGATGCCGAGCGGGCTCAACCGCGGCTTCGGCGGGCCGCAGGTCTATTTTCCGCTGGAGCGGTTGGTGCAGCGCATCGCGGCCGAGCTCCACCTCGACCCCCTCGCGGTGATCCGCCGCAATCTCGTGCGGCCCGAGGATTTTCCCTACCGCACCGCCATGGGGGCGCTTCTCGATTCGGGCGATTATCCCGCGGCGATGGCAGCTGCCCTCGCCGAGGGCGGCATCGAGGAGCTCCTCCGGCGCCGCGAGGAGGCGCGGGCAGAAGGGCGGCTCTACGGCATCGGCTATGCCGCGGTGGTCGAGCCGAGTGTATCCAACATGGGCTATATCACCACGGTCCTGACCGCGGCCGAACGCCGCCGCGCCGGCCCCAAGAACGGCGCGCAAGCGACCGCCACCTTGAGCCTCGACCCGCTCGGCTCGGTCAGCGTCCACGTCGCCTCGGTGCCGCAAGGCCAAGGCCACCGCACCGTGCTGTCGCAGGTCGCGGCCGATGCGCTCGGCCTGCGGCCCGACGACATCCGCGTCGTGACCGACGTCGACACCGGCAAGGATGCCTGGTCGATCGCGTCGGGCAATTACTCGAGCCGCTTCGCGCCCGCCGTCGCCGGCGCCACCCACTTGGCCGCGACGCGGCTGCGCGAGCGCTTGGCGCGCATCGCCGCGGCCCAGCTCAACGTGCCGGCGGCCGAAGTCGTCTTCGCAGAGGGGCGCGTGCGCGCGCGCGCAAATCCCGACAATGCCGTCTCCTTCACCCGGCTCGCCGCCGCCAGTCATTGGGCGCCGGGCACGCTCCCGGCCGAGAGCGATGCCGCGATCCGAGAGACCGTGTTCTGGACGCCACCCGAGCTCACTGCACCCAGCGAGGCCGACGAGATCAACAGCTCGCTTTGTCACGGCTTCATCTTCGATATCTCAGCCGTCGAGATCGACCGGGTCACGGCCGAGGTCAGGATCGAGCGCTATGTCAGCCTGCATGATTGCGGCCGCATCCTGCATCCGGCCATGGTCGTGGGCCAGGTCCAGGGCGGCTTCGCCCAAGCCTTGGGTGCAGCGCTTCTGGAAGAGCACGCCTATGGTTCGGACGGCAGCTTCCTCTCGGGCACGCTCGCCGATTACCTGATCCCGACCGCGATGGAGGTGCCGGCACCCCTCGTCCTCCATTACGAGACGCCCTCGCCCTTAACCCCGCTCGGCGCCAAGGGCGTGGGCGAGGGCAATTGCATGTCAACCCCCGTCTGCATCGCCAATGCCGTGGCCGATGCGCTCGGCATCGCCGATTTGGCGCTGCCGCTCCTGCCGGCGCGCCTCGCGGAGCATCTTTACGGTCCGGAGCGCGAGCCGGCGCGGAAAACCTCGGTCATTCCGCGGCGAGAACCCGCCGCCGGCGAGCGCCGGCTCTTCGGCGAGGGCGAGGCGAGTGTGGTGGCCCCCGCGGCCGAGATCTGGGCCATGCTGCTCGACCCCGTGGCACTTCTCGCCCTCGTCCCCGGCGCCCATGCGATCGAGAAGGTCTCGGACACGGAGTATAAGGCCGAGGTCACCCTCGGCATCGGCCCGGTGAAGGGCCGCTATCGCGCGGAAATCTCGCTTTCCGAGCTCGAGCCGCCGCGCTCCGTGACCTTAACCGGTGCGGTCGAGGGGGCGCTCGGCTTCGGCCGAGGCGTCGGCCAGGTGAAGCTGAGCGAGGAGGTGCCGGGCCGCACGGTCATTGCCTATCGCTACGAGGCGGCGATCGGCGGCAAGGTCGCCTCCATCGGCGGCCGTCTCCTCGATGGTGCTGCGCGCGTCATCATCGGACAATTCTTTGCCGCCTTGGCCCACCACGCCGGCGGCGGCCGGCCGCGAGGCGGCCTCTGGGCCCGCCTCTGCCGCTGGTGGAGGGGCGCATGAAGCCCGCGCGCTTCGATTATGTCGCCGCCGCGAGCCGCGAGGAGGCGCTCGAGACGCTCCACCAGGAGGGTGCCGCCGCGCGCGTGCTCGCCGGAGGCCAGTCCCTGCTGCCGATGCTGAACATGCGCTTGGCACGGCCGGGTGTGCTGGTCGACATCATGGGGGTCGCCGAATGGCGGCAGATCAAGGAGGAGAGCGGCAGCTTGCGCATCGGCGCCGCCGTGCGGCAGTGGCAGATCGAGGCGCTGCCGCAGCTGGCGCACTTCCAACCGCTCCTCGCCGCCGCCCTCCCCTGGGTCGGCCATCCGCAGACGCGGAGCCGCGGCACCGTCTGCGGCTCGATCGCGCATGCCGATCCCAGTGCCGAGCTGCCTTTGGTGCTGGTGGCACTCGGCGGCGCGGTGCACCTGCGCTCGCGCCGAAGCAGCCGCGCCGTGCCGGCCGGGGAATTCTTCACCGGCATGATGGCGACGGCGCGCAACGACGACGAGCTCATCGAGGCCGTCTCGCTGCCCAAGGTACCGCCGGGCACCGGCTATGCCTTCCGCGAGGTCGCCCGGCGCCATGGCGATTTCGCCATCATCGCCTGCGCCGCGGTGGTCTCGAACGAGGGCGCGCGGCTCGCCGTCGGCGGCGTCGCCGACCGCCCCGTGGTGCGGGCACTCCCGCAACCGCAAGCCAAGGAGCTCGACGAGGCGCTCGACGTCTTCGCCTGGGACATGGAGGCCCGCGACGATCTCCACGCCACCGCGCGCTATCGCCGGGAGCTGGTGCGTCGCCTGGGCCGCGCCACGCTCGAGGAGGCCGCGCGATGCCGCGCCTGAGTGCCCTTGACCGCCACCTTGTGAGCTTCACGCTCAACGGCGTTCCCGTCTCGGGCGAGGCCGAGCCGCGTCTCCTGCTGAGCGATTTCCTGCGCCACGTGCTCGGCTCGACCGGCACCCATGTCGGCTGCGAGCACGGCTCGTGCGGCGCCTGCACGGTCGAGATCGACGGCAGGCCGAGCCGCGCCTGCCTGACGCTCGCCGTGCAGGTCGAGGGTGCCGATATCCGCACGGTCGAAGGCCTGGCACCCGCACCCGACCGGCTCTCCCTGCTGCAGGAATGCTTCCGCGAGCATTTCGCCCTGCAATGCGGCTTCTGCACGGCCGGCATCCTCGTCTCGCTGAACGCCTTGCTGCGCGACCGGCCGGAGGCGACGGAAGAGGAGATCCGCGTGACACTCTCCGGGCATCTCTGCCGTTGCACCGGCTACGTCTCCATCATGGCAGCAGCGCTCGCCGCCCAGACGCGCCTAGGGACTGACTCGAAATGATTCGCTTATTTTCAATGAGGTATCCGTCACCGCGCTGTGCTAAGGCGCCTCGGACTGCCCCCGCGTACGCGGGGGGTTCCTTCGAGACGCTCGCTGCGCTCGCTCCTCAGGATGAGGTTAAGTCTTTCTGCCACACACAAATCGACCTCATCCTGAGGAGCGCCCCGATAGGGGCGCGTCTCGAAGGACCCACGGCGGCTCTGCAAGCGAAAACGCCAGGGAAGAAGACAGATGCTTGATCTCGGCACCAGCTTTCTCGCGAGCGTGGCGCGCGACCCCAACGCCATCGCGATCGTCGACGGGGAGCTGCGGCTCAGCTATGCGGCATGGCTCAGGAAAATCTCCGCCCTCGTCGCCGCGCTCGACGCAATGGGGCTGAAGGTCGGCGACCATCTCGTCAGCATCCTTCAGAACCGCTGGGAGGCGGCGACCTTGCATTGGGCCTGCCAATTCGCCGGCATCATCCTGACCCCGCTCAATTGGCGGGTCAAAGCCGACGAGATCGATTTTTGCCTCGAGAATGCGGAGGCGCGCGCGCTCGTCTATGAGGAGGTCTCGGCCGCGGCGGTGGCGCAATCGCAAAGGGCCGCCGCGTTCCCGCGTATCCGCCTCGGCACTGCCGGAGCGGGCGAGACCGCCTTTGCCGCGATGCTCGCGGCCGAGGTAGCCGAGGCGAGCCCGCGCGTCGGCGCCGAGGCGTGGTCGCTCATGCTCTATACCTCGGGCACCACCTCGCGGCCCAAGGGCGTGCCGCGCCGCCACCGCGCCGAGCGTGCCGCGGCCTTGGCGCACGTCGCGCAGAATCTCTATGCCCGCGGCGAGCGCACCTTGGGCGTCATGCCGCTCTACCACACCATGGGCGTGCGCTCGCTGCTCGCCATGTCCTTGATCGGCGGCACCTTCGTCTGCCTGCGGCGCTTCGAGGTGAAGGCCGCACTTGCGCTCATCGCGCGGGAGCGCATCACCAACCTCTATCTGGTGCCTACGCTCTACCACGACCTCATCCATCATGCGGACTTCGCCGCCGCGGAGATCGGCTCGGTGCGCAAGCTCGGCTTCGCCGGCGCGCCGATGACGGCGGCACTGCTGCAGAAGCTCGACGCCGCCTTCGAGCCCGATCTCTTCGTCAACCACTACGGCAGCTCCGAGGTCTATACCTGCACGATCGACCAGGACGCGGTGGCGAAGCCGGGCTCGGCCGGCCGCGCCGGCTTGAACCAGATGATCCGCGTGGTGAAACTAAGTGCCGCAGCGCCCGATGATTTTGCCGCCGCGGGCGAGGAGGGCGAGATCATCGCACTTTTGGCCGGCGACGAGGCCTTCGAGGGCTATTGGCGCCGCCCCGACGCCGATGCCAAGGCGCTGCGCGGCGGCTGGTACTTCACCGGCGATACCGGCTATTTCGACGCCGCGGGCGACCTCTTCGTCACCGGCCGCGTCGACGACATGATCATCACCGGCGGCGAGAACGTCTCGCCCGTCGAGATCGAGAGCTGTCTCTCCTTGCATCCGGCGGTTTCCGAAGTGGCCGTCGTCGGGCTGCGTGATGCGCGCCTGGGCCAGGTGGTCGCCGCCTTCGTCAAGCGCGCGGCCCCGCTCGAAGCCGCCGAGCTCGACGAATTCTGCCGCAAATCGGGGCTCGCCAATTTCAAGCGCCCGCGCCGCATCCTGTTCGTGCACGAGATTCCGAAATCGCCGGTCGGCAAGCTCTTGCGGCGCAAGCTGGTGGAAGGCGAGTATCAGCTCGCCGATGCCGCACAGCACCCTGCAGAGGAAGCGAAAAGATGAGCGACAAGGACAAGCGTAGCGACGATCTCGACGGCTTCCGCGTGGAGGTCGACCCCGAGCGGCAGCGGGCCGACGTCATCCTCGATCGGCCGCCGCTGAACGTGATCACCATGCCGCAGCGCGATCAGATCCGGAGCACCTTCGAGGCGCTCGACGAGGATGCGCGCGTGCGCGTGATCGTGCTGCGCGCGGCGGGCGAGCACTTCTCCTCGGGCGGCTATATCAAGGGCTTCGTCGAGGCGACGCCCGAGCATGTCTCCAAGCTCGCCTGGAACATCGCCTCACCCGCGCGCTGCAGCAAGCCCGTGATCGCCGCCAATCGCGGCTTCTGCTTCGGCGTCGGCTTCGAGCTCTCGCTCGCCTGCGATTTCCGCCTCGTCTCCGAGACCTGCGAATATGCGCTGCCGGAGCAGAAGCTCGGCCAGATCCCCGGCTCGGGCGGCTCGGCGCGGCTGCAGAAGATCGTCGGCATCACCCGCACCAAGGACATCGTCATGCGCTCGAAGCGCATTCCGGCGAGGCTCGCCTATGAGTGGGGGATCGCGACCGAGGTGGTGGCCGACGACAAGCTGGAGGCGGCGACCGAGGCACTCGTCAAGGAGCTCGTCGGCTTCTCGCCGCTCGCCCAGCGCACCGCGAAGAAGCTGCTCAACGACACCGAGGACGCCTCACTCGCGATCGCGATCGAGCTCGAAGGCCATTGCTACAGCCGCCTGCGCTCGTCGGAGGATTTCCGCGAGGGCGTCGCGGCCTTCCACGAGAAGCGCGCGCCCAAGTTCCGCGGCTTGTGACAGGAGGGAGCCCAGGCTGTGCAGACATTCCGAGGAGGTTGCAGTACTGTCGTGGGTCCTTCGAGACGCGCCCCTTTGGGGCGCTCCTCAGGATGAGGTGGGTTCGCGTGTGGCAGAAAGACTTGACCTCATCCTGAGGAGCGAGCGCAGCGAGCGTCTCGAAGGACGCACCGCAGCCGGTCCGAGGCACCTTCGGTGAGCTTCGGATTTGTGTGCATCAACTAGGCGGAGGGAGTAGAGCGGAATGGCGAAGCGCACCCGCGAGAACGCCCCCGCCCCAGCACCGGTGACCACGCTGCGCGGCTGGCTCGATCATCTGGCGGAGCACGATCGCCTGGCGATCATCCGCCCCGGTGTGGGCCTGCGCTTCGAGCTCGCGGCGATCTCCAAGCGGCTCGACGGGCAGAAGGCGACCTTTTTCCCGCGCCCCGGCGGCCATCCCATCCCGATCGTCTCGGGCCTGCTCGGCGAGCGCGGCTGGATCGCCGATGCGATGGGGGTGGCAGCCGATGCCATCCTCGCGCGCTTCAGCGAGGCCGCGGCCAACCCGCTGCCCTGGCGCGAGGTCTCCGCGGCACCGGCGCAGGAGGTGGTGCATGAGAAGGTCGATCTCCAGCACCTCCTGCCGATCCCGACGCACAACGAGCTCGACAGCGGCCCCTATATCAGCGCGGGGCTGATGATCTCGCGCAACCCGCGCACCGGCGTGCAGAACGTCGCCATCCACCGCTGCCAGCTGAGCGGACCGGACGAGCTCGGCGTCTTGCTCCTGCCGCGCCATACGCTCGCCTTCTACCAGGCGACCGAGCAGGCGGGGGAGGCGCTCGAGATCGCCATCGTCATCGGCGTCGACCCGCTCACCGCCCTCGCCTCGCAGGCGATCGTGCCGATCGATCACGACGAGCTGGAGATCGCCGGCGCGCTCCACGGCGAGGCGCTCGAGGTGGTGAAGTGCCTGAGCAATTCCGTGCGCGTGCCGGCGGCGGCGGAGATCGTGCTGGAGGGCCGCATCCTGCCGGGAAAGCGCGCGCCCGAGGGGCCGTTCGGCGAGTTCCCGCAATATTACGGCGAGCGCGCCGAGCGGCACGTGGCGAAGATCGATCGCGTCACCCACCGGCGCGACGCCATCTTCCATACCATCGTCGGCGGCGCCAACGAGCATCTCCTGCTCGGCGCCATCCCGCGCGAGGCGACGCTCCTCGGCCACCTCCGCCGCACCTTCCCGGGGGTGACGGACGTGCATCTCTCGATGGGCGGGGTCGGGCGCTATGTCCTCTACGTCAAGCTCAAGAAGCGCGAGGAGGGCGAGGCCAAGAACGTGATCATGGGCGCCTTCGCGGGGCACTACGACGTGAAGCACGTGATCGTGGTCGATGAGGACGTCGACATCCATAATGCGCGCGAGGTGGAATGGGCAGTGGCCACGCGCGCCCAGCCCGATCAGGACCTCGTCGTCGTCGCCAACAGCCAGGGCTCGAGGCTCGATCCCTCCTCGCGCAACGGGGTGGGTGCGAAGATGGGGATCGACGCGACCGTGCCGCTCGCGGCCCCGGCGGGGAAATTCAAGCGCATCCATGTCCCCGGCGAGGAGGCGGTCGATCCGGCGGCGGTCGTCGACGCGGCCGCCGGCGGCAACTGGCGCGCCCGGCGGGGGACGTAATGCCCGGCGCCCGAATGTGACGAAAAGAGACGCTTTGGTAAGCGTGCACGCCGCGCGCTCAGTTAGTCTCAAGGGAGACAACATTGCCGTAAGCGGCTGACCCAAAAATGAATGGCTTGCTTCAATGTGCTACCGACCACCTACCGTCATTCCCGCGCAAGCGGGAATCCACTGTTGGTCCGGTGTCCGGCATCAAAGATGGACCCCCGCTTTCGCGGGGGTGACGAATAGCGCATTGAAAATAAACCGATCATTTCGAGTCAGTCTCTGAGACAACAACAGCAAGGGGGGACGACATGACGACGACCGCGAAAGGTTCGGGCGAGCCCTGGCCGATCGGCAGGCGGCAGATGCTCACGGCAATCATCGCCTCCTCCTTGGGCTGGGCGCTCGATCTCTTCGATTTGTTCATCCTGCTCTACGTGGCCCCGGTCATCGGCAAGCTCTTCTTTCCCTCCGACCATCCCACGCTCTCGCTCGCCGCGGTCTATGCCTCCTTCGCCGTCACCTTGCTGATGCGGCCTTTCGGCTCGGCGCTCTTCGGCTCCTATGCCGACCGCTACGGGCGGCGCGGCACGATGATCGTGGCGGTGATCGGCGTCGGCATCAGCACCGCACTCTTCGGAGCACTGCCTACCATCGCCCAGGTCGGCATGTTCGCCCCCGCCATCTTCCTCATGCTGCGGCTGGTGCAGGGCCTCTTCGTGGGCGGGGTGGTGGCCTCCACCCACACCATCGGCACCGAGACCGTGCCGCCCTATTGGCGCGGCGCCATGTCGGGGCTGATAGGCGGCGGGGGTGCGGGCATCGGGGCGCTCCTGGCCTCGATCGCCTATTTCGCCACCACCGAGGCGTTCCCCGGCGACGCCTATGCGGTGTGGGGCTGGCGCTGCATGTTCTTCTCGGGGATCATCAGCTCGGTGCTCGGCTTCTTCATCTTCAACCGCCTCGAGGAATCGCCGATCTGGGCCGAGCTCAAGGCCAAGCGCGGCGAGGCCGGCGTAATGAAGGCACCGGTGCGGGCGCTCTTCTCGCGCGAGTATCTGCCGATCCTGCTGGTCAACCTGATGATGACGACCGGCGGTGGTGCGGGCTATTACCTCACCTCGGGCTACCTCCCGACCTTCCTCAAGGTGGTGAGCAAGATCCCGAGCGATTCGACCTCGTTCATCCTGATCGCCGGCAGCCTCGTCGCCATCGTCGCCTCGATCGCCGCCGGTCATTGCAGCACCATCTTCGGGCGCAAGAAGGCACTCCTCACGCTAGCCCTCATCCGCATCGTCGTGCTGCCGCTCTGCTTCCTCGGCATGGCCGGGACGCAGAACCTCGCCCTCATCACCACCTATGCGATGGTGCTGACCTTCTTCGGCAATGCCGGCTACGCGCCGCTCCTGATCTTCCTCAACGAGCGTTTCCCGACAGCGCTTCGCTCGACCGGGACCGGGCTCTCCTGGAACATCGGCTTCGCGATCGGCGGCCTGATGCCGACCTTCGTCTCGCTCGCCGCCGGGACCACGCAGGAGCTGCCGAACATGCTCGCGATCTTCCTGTTCGGCATCTCGGTCCTCTTCCTCTTGGGCGCCCTCGTCATCCCCGAGACGCGCGGCAATATGAAATAGACGGAGCTAGTACTCGGAATCATGGATGCGTGAAGCACCCCCCTCCCTACCCTCCCCCTCAAGGGGGAAGGGGATATGGATGTGCCATTAGCAACTTCCCCCTCCCCCTTGAAGGGGGAGCGGCCGATGGGGTGGGGGTAACGTTCGGATTTTCGAGAGTCTACGCCGCCGCCAGCGCGGCGTGCATGCCGTCGAGGATGAACTGCACCGCAAGGGCTGCGAGCACGATGCCGAGCACGCCGCCGACCACGTTGGTGCCGGTGATGCCGAGAAGGGCCACGACGCGCTCGGACGCGCGCAAGGCCGCGAAGGTGACGCTGGCATGGACGATGAGGGCCCGCATGCAAGGCCTATGCGTGCCAGACTTTGCGCAAGGCCGGGCGCTCGAGGAGCCAGCTCGTCGCCACGCCGATGACGAGCCCCCAGAAGGCGGCGCCGATGTTGAGGATGGTGACGCCCGAGACGGTGACGAGGAAAGTGGCGAG
>Ga0209415_10017675_pt1 | contig 11326 bp, 9 predicted proteins | sample PeaSoiSIISIP2007_FD_187696 | JGI IMG/M metagenome (GOLD analysis project Ga0209415, IMG submission 187696) | Peat soil microbial communities from Weissenstadt, Germany - SII-SIP-2007 (SPAdes) (version 2) | ecosystem: Environmental > Terrestrial > Soil > Wetlands > Peat | place: Germany...
TGTCGCGCAGTCCTGACGGCGAAATTAGCATCGCCGCTATTGCGCTCGACCTTTGCCGCTGAACTGTGATGGGCGTGCGAGCTTGACGTAGCTTGCCAGACGCCCGGCCTCCAGGTCTCCGTGCGCGACGGCCGCGCGCACGGCGCAGGCCGGCTCGGTCTCATGCCGGCAATTGCGAAATTTGCACTCGAGGGCAAGGGCCTCGATGTCTTCGAAATTGCTGTCGACGTCTTTTCCGGAGGCCCAGAGCTCCACGCCGCGAATGCCAGGCGTGTCGATGATCGAGCCGCCTTGCGGCCGCCGCCGCGCGGTTGGCGTCCTCGAGCGGTGGCGCGGGCGTGCCGGCGCTCTCCTCGCAGCACAGGGTTCCGTAGCGCACTGCGCCGGCGAGGTAGTCGGCGCAGTAGATGGCCTTGACGGTGTTCTGCACCTCCACGCCCATCACCAGCACCGTGTCGGCCATGCCGCTGAGGACGCCCATGATGCCCAGCACCATGGCGATTTCGATCGTGGTGTACCCGGATTCGCGAGACCGCATGCTGCCGTTTGGAGCAACGGTCGAGCCAGCTCGAAGATCCGGATTAACTCGTTGAGATAAAATGATTTATTGAGTCGCCGTCTCAATCCGTAATCGGCAGACGGTTACCAAGTCGGTCTCTGGTGCTCTGTTTCTGCACACCGGCCCGGCTACTTTCGGAAACCAACCTTCTTGAGCGCGGCCCTCAGTTCCGATTCCGTGACGTCGTCGACGATGGCGGTGGAGCCGATGGCCGTGGGCAGGACGAAGTGCAGCCGACCCGCGATCACCTTCTTGTCGTGTCGGATCGCGTCGAGGATCTCGGCCTTCGAGACGTCGGCAATCGCCGGCAGAGGCCCGAGGCCGGCGATGAGATCGGCGAGCGCCTTCCTGTCGGAATCGGCCAGCACGCCGCGCGCCGATGCCAGCTCGGCGGCGACGAGCATGCCGTATGCGACCGCCTCACCGTGGCGATATCGCCGATACTTGGTCACCGCTTCGATCGCGTGGCCCGCGGTGTGGCCAAAGTTGAGAATCCGCCGCGGACCGGCCTCGCGCTCGTCGGCGGAGACGACGCTCGCCTTGATGCGGCAGGACTGGGCGATGACCGGCGTGAGCGCGTCCCACTCGCGCGCGAAGATCGCCGTGCGATCGCGCGTGACGCGATCGAACAGGCCGGCGCTGGACGTGACGCCGTACTTGATGACTTCATAGAGACCGGCACGGAACTCCCGGCGCGGCAGCGTCGCGAGCACCGAAGGGTCAACGACGACCCCGTGGGGCTGGTAGAAGGCGCCGATCAGGTTCTTGCCGAGCGGGTGGTTGACGCCGACCTTGCCGCCAATGGCGCTGTCGACCTGCCCGACGAGCGTCGTCGGCACATGGACGAGCGCGATCCCTCGCAAGTAGGTGGCCGCCGCGAAACCGGCCACATCGCCGATCACGCCACCGCCGAAGGTGACGAGCGTGGACGCGCGATCGGCGTTCGCCCGGACGAGCGCGTCGTAGATCCGCATGACCGTCTGGAGCTGTTTGTGCCGTTCCCCGTCGGGAACGAGAATCGACTCGGCACCGCGAAGGGCACGCGCCATTCGCGATCCGTGCAGCCGCCACACCAGAGGGCTCGACACGATGACGCGTCGCTCCGGCGCGCGGACCTCCTCGAGGATCCTTCCCAGCCGATCGATCGCGTGGTCCTCGATCGCAACCGGGTAGGCGCGGGACGGCGTCGTGACGTCGATGCGGATGGGATCGGTCTGTGCCGCGGGCGCGTTCAAGGCGAATGGTAGAATATCACCGTCACTTTGACTGTATGGAAGCAGACGCGATCCAGTCGCGGGTGGCCCGCATCACCTGGTGCCATCCAATCGATCTCGGTGGCGTGGTCACGCGGCCGGAGTGGTACGTGCGCCGGCGGTTCCGCCGCCGCCTGCAACTGCTGCAGATTCCCACCGACCTGCGCGGCAAGACGGTGCTTGATATCGGTGCATGGGACGGGTTCTTCTCCTTCGAGTGCGAGCGTCGAGGCGCGTCGCGCGTGGTGGCAATCGACAGCTACGCCTGGGACCACCACGGGATGGACGGGTTTCTGCTGGCGCACGAGGTGCTCCGCTCCAAGGTGGAGTACGTTCATCTCGCGGCCGAGGCGATCGATCCGGCCACGCTTGGCACGTTCGATCTGGTGCTGTGCCTGGGCGTGCTGTATCACCTGCGTTCGCCGATCACGGTGCTTGAGAGAATTCGGAAGGTGACCGCGGGGACACTCATCTGCGAGACGCACGCGCTGGTGCCGGCCTTTCACGAGCGCTACCCGCTCATCAGCTTCTTTCCGGGCGATGGGCAGGGGTTTAACCTCCCGTACGAGTTCTGCGCCGTGCCGACACTCGAATGCCTGCGCCAGATGCTGCAGGCCGCGGGCTTCCCGACCATCCGCGTCAAGCATCGCCCCTCTCTGCGGGTTCTCAAGCGCATCAAGGCGGCGGTGACGAACCGTCCGCAATCAGGAAGGGCCATTCTCCACGCGTCTTGACCTGACACTGAGTACTACGTCCCCGGCGGACGCGGTCACCCCGGCATGGAATCAGCTTTCGTCGACTTTGTCATCGTGGGCGGCGGGATCGCGGGGCTGCGCGCCGCAATCGCGCTCGCGCCGGCGGGCCGTGTGGCGGTGCTGACCAAGGCCGACCCGGGCGAGAGCAACACGGGCTACGCGCAGGGAGGCATCGCCGCCGCTGTTGGAGACGACGACAGTCCGGAGCTGCACGCCTCCGACACCATCCGTGCCGGCGACGGCTTGTGTGACGAGCAGGCCGTCCGTGTTCTCGTCGAACAGGGACCGGTGTACGTCCGCGAGCTTCTCGATTGGGGGACGCGCTTCGACCGCGACGCGGGCGGTCGGCCGGCGCTCGGCCGAGAAGCGGCCCACAGCGTGCGGCGCGTCCTGCACGCAGCCGACGCGACCGGACGGGAAATCGGCCGCGTGCTCTGGGAGCGGGTGCGCGCCCTGCCGTCGGTCGACACGATCAATCACGCGCTGGTCACCGAGCTCGTTGTTGACGGCGGGGCTGTCTCGGGCGTCGCCTTCGTCGATCGATCCGGCGCGCGTCAGGAGATCCGCGCCGTCGCCACGCTGCTCGCGACCGGTGGCGCGGGACAGGTCTTCCGGGAGACGACCAATCCCGCGGTTGCGACCGGCGACGGCATCTCGCTTGCCTATCACGCCGGTGCGAGGGTCGCCGATCTCGAGTTCGTCCAGTTCCACCCAACCGCGCTCAAGCGCGCCGGCGCGCCGCGATTTCTCATCTCCGAGGCGCTTCGCGGCGAGGGCGCGCGGCTCGTCAACCTCCGCGGCGAGGCGTTCATGACGCGGTACGACGCGGGCGGCGATCTCGCGCCCCGCGACGTCGTGGCCCGCAGCATCGTCCGGGAAGTGGAGCAGACCGGCGGGCCGGTCTTCCTGACGCTCGCGCATCTCGACGCCGATTTCGTACGGCGGCGATTCCCCACGATCGCGGAGATGTGCCGTCGCATCGGCCTCGATCTCGCGCGCGATCCGATTCCTGTCGGCCCGGCGGCGCACTACATCATGGGCGGTATCGAGACCGACGAGTGGGCGCATACGTCTTTGCCGGGATTGTTTGCGGCCGGCGAGGTGGCCTGTACCGGGGTCCACGGCGCGAACCGTCTGGCCAGCAACTCGCTGCTCGAGGGCCTCGTGTTCGGCGCGCGAGCCGGCATCGCGATGCAGCAGCCAGCGCGGGCGGCGTTGCCAAAAGCTGACCGCAAGGTGGCCGGCGGCTCGTGGCTGGCGGCTGGAAGCACCCGGCACCCGGAGCGGGCGCTCGACGCGGAGGCCGTCCGTGATCTGATGTGGCGTGCGGTGGGGCTTTTTCGAACACGCGAGGGATTGCAAGACGCGGTGTCGCGACTCGGTGAAATCAGCCGCGACGCCGACCAGCCGTCGACCCCGTTGACCGATGACGCCGACGCCTGGCGGCGTCTGCATCTCGTCACGGTGGGCCGTCTGATTGCAAGGGCGGCCCTGCGGCGTGAAGAGAGCCGCGGTGGTCACTTTCGTGCAGACTTTCCCGGACGCGACGACGAGAACTGGAAGATTCACATCGTCGATCACCGCGACGCCGACTAACCACAAGGGACACGAACGACACAAAGGACACGGAGAAAGAGACCAGCCCCATGCCGAAAAACGAAAAAGCCGACGCGTTTGTCACCGAGATCACACCGCGTTCACAGGACTTCTCCCGGTGGTATCTCGACGTGGTCCGCCGCGCGGAACTCGCCGACTATTCGCCCGTCAAGGGCTGCATGGTGATCCGGCCGTACGGCTATGCGATCTGGGAGCTTCTCCAGCAGGCGCTCGATACCCGGATCAAGGCGGCCGGCCACGTCAACGCGTACTTTCCACTGTTCATTCCCGAGAGCCTGCTGACGAAGGAAGCCGAACACGTTGAAGGGTTCGCGCCGCAGGTGGCCTACGTGACGCACGGCGGTGGCGAGGAGCTCGAGGAACGGCTGATCGTGCGGCCGACCTCGGAGGCCATCTTCGGGACGATGTACGCGAAGTGGATTCAGTCGTGGCGCGATCTGCCGGTCCTGATCAACCAGTGGGCGAACGTCGTCCGCTGGGAGAAAGTGACGCGTCCCTTCCTGCGGACGACCGAATTTCTCTGGCAGGAAGGGCATACCGCGCACGAAACGGAAGAGGAAGCCGAAGAGGAGACGCTGAAAATTCTCGATCTCTATGCAGAGGTCTGCGAGTCGATGCTCGCCATGCCCGTCATCAAGGGACGCAAGTCTGAGAGCGAGAAATTCGCGGGAGCGCTCAGGACGTACTCCATCGAAGCCCTGATGGGTGACGGCCGCGCGCTCCAGGCCGGCACGTCGCACAACCTCGGCCAGAATTTCGCGAAGGCGTTCGACATCACATTCCAGGCCCGCGACAAGTCCGTTCAGCACGTGTGGGGCACGTCGTGGGGTGTCACGACGCGGCTCATTGGCGCTGTCATCATGACGCACGGTGATGACAGCGGACTGGTCCTGCCGCCGCGCGTCGCGCCCTATCAGGTCGTGATCGTGCCGATCCCGCGCGGCAACTGGCAGGAGACCGTGCTGCCGAAGGCGCGCGAGATCCAGCAGCAGCTGGTCGCGGGCGGCGTGCGCGTGATGCTCGACGATCGGGATTCATACACGCCTGGCTGGAAATTTGCCGAGTGGGAGCTGCGCGGCGTTCCGCTTCGGCTCGAAATCGGCCCCAAGGACATCGAGAAGTCGTCGGTGCTCGTCGCCCGACGCGACACGCGCGAAAAGCTGGCCGTCCCGATGGATGGGCTGGTGGGCAGGATCAGGGAGCTTCTGGAAAACATCCAGCGCACGCTCTTTGACCGCGCGATCAAGTTCCGCGAGGAGCGCACGCAGCGCGTGAACGACTACGAGACGTTCAAGCAGGTGATGGACGGCCGGCCAGGCTTTGTCGTCGCTCCCTGGTGTGGATCGGCGGCGTGCGAAGCGCAGATCAAAAGCGACACGCAGGCCACAATCCGCAATATGCCGACGACGGCGGCAACGCCTTCAGGGCACTGCATTCGCTGCGATCATCCGGCGGTGGCCGACGCCTGGTTTGCAAAAGCGTACTAAGCCCCTCCCGCCTTTCTGGCCCACAGATCCTCCAGAGCGCTCTTCCACCGCTTCTCGACTTTCTTCACCACCGCGTGCCTGCGCGTGAGCTGCTCCCGCGTGACGATGGTGCGAAAGGCGTCGATCAGATGCTGACGCCACCAGTCATCCTGGCGCGTCGCGCCGGGAGCAGACACTGCCGAGCGCGCGTAGGCGGCCGCCAGCGCGTCGAGGCACGAGGCATCGCCCACCTTCGACAACGCGGCCAGAAACTCCACGGAGAGCGGCGAGGAAGCCGCCTCGATCGACTCGCGCAGGTCGTAGAGCGCGACGCGGCTTCCGCGGCCTGCAAGCGCGACGTGTGCGCGTCCCCGCACCCTCATCCACTCCGCTCGTTGTGCGGCCGCTTCCGACGCCTCTCGCACGCGTACACGCTCGATGATCTGAAGGAGCGCCGGCACCGGGATCGTGCTGCCTGCGCGCGCCAGCGCGTCGCCGAGCTCCTCGGGGTCCTCCGGAAGTCCTCCGTCGGCCGCGCGAGTCGCCACCTCGGCCGGATCCATCGCCGTGGTCTCGTTGGTCGCCGCCTGAACCGCCGCGCTTGGATCGCGCTCGAGCGCCTTCAGGAGCGGCGCGATTGTTGAAGGCTCCAGTTCCCTGAGCGCCCGGAGCGCCGCGATGCGGACCGCTTCGTCGCGCGCTCTGTCCAGAACCGCCGCCGTCAGGCGATCGACGACCGCCGCGCCGCGAGGGCCACGAAGAAACACGCGCGCCGCGGACACGCCGGCCGTGGCCACCGTCCTGTCGCGCTCATCGATCGCCTCGAGCGCGCGATCGAGCGCTCGCGGGTCGGCAATCGCTTCAAGCGTACGAAGCGCCGTCGCACGAGCAGCAGAAGACGCGCCAGATTCCAGGAGCAGAAGCAGACGATCGACAGCGCGCGCGCCGACGAGCGTCAGCCGCGCAACGGCGATCTCGCGCGTGGCCGCGAGATCGGAGCCAAGATCGGCGACGAGCGCTTCGATCTGCCTGGCAGACGAGGCCTTGATGGGCACGGGCAGATCAGAACACAAACGGCCGGCCGAAAGGTAGCGGCCGGCCGTCGCATTTCCAGCCTCTTCAAGCTACCGCTGCAGGTTGACGACGAGTGCCGCGCGGCGGTTGAGCCGGCGGGTCTCTTCGCGCGCGTTGTCGTACTTGGGCCGTTCTTCGCCGTAGCTGATGGTGCTCAGGCGGTCCGCCGTCACGCCGCGGCTGATCAGGTAGGCCCGGACGGCGTTCGCGCGCCGGTCGCCCAGCGCGAGGTTGTACTCGGCCGTGCCGATGTTGCACGTGTGCCCTTCGATCTGGATCCGCAGCGTCTGGTCGTCCCGCAGCGCCGCGACCGCCTCGTCGAGCACCCGCGTCGCCTCCGGCCGCAGCGAGTAGCGGTCGAAGTCGAAGTGCACGTCCTCGAACGTATACGTCTTGGCCGGCGGCTGCGTCACCTGAATCGTGACGTTGGCCGACGCCGACTTGTTGTCCATCGGACACGTCACCGTGACCGTGACGGGGACCGCCCCGGGTTGCTGCGGCGCCGTCCACAGCGCCTGCGGGATGGTCGCATTGGCGAAGGTGCCCGTGGGCGCGGTCCATCGATAGGTCACCGCACAGCCGATCGAATCCTGCACCGTCGCCGTCACCGTGGAACTCTGCCCCACTTCCACCGTGCACGGATTGCACGCGGCCTGCACCGCGAGGTTGTGGACCTGCGGCGGGGGCGGCGGCGGGGGCGGCGGGGGCGGGGGCGGCGGCGGCGGCGGCGGCACGTAGACCCGCACCCCGGGGTGATACCCCAGCCGGACCTGCCAGTCCCAGTCTTCGACCCGGACATTGGGGTTGTTATTGTCGACGGTATTCCGTTGTTGCCGCGGCAGGCTCACGCTCACGCCGCCGCCGATGAAAAACCCCTTTGCCTGGAACGTCAGCGCGATCGTCCCCCGGGTCAGGTTCTCGGTGTCGGACGTGACGGGCGGCAGGCTCCCGTCGACGCCGACGAGCGTCGTGCCGGCGTTGAGGCTCGCCGTGTCACTGGACAGCACGTTCCCGTCCAACTCGGTGGTGATGCGGACCGGGCTGTGCGACGGAAACCCCGCGCCGCCTCCCCACCGGAACGCGCCGGTCGGGGCGGTGAAGCCCGCGGGCGTCCCGAGCACCTCGTAGCCGACGTACCCGGCGAGCTCCACCATTTTCGCGAGGTCCTTGCTGCCGATGAAATCGACGGCAAAGTCGGCCTTGCCCGTGCTCACGCCCACGGTCGTGTCGCCGGTGGGCACCTGCACGATCCCGCGCACGGCCAGGGCCGCCGGATTCTGCCGAAACTCGGACCAGAGATTGACCTTGGCGCCCACGTACAGGTCGCCCACGTGATTGCCGGTCCACGTCTGGCTGACGTTCGGATATTGACTGATGATGCCGCCGAACGCGGGATTGGTGACGAAGACGGGCTGCAAATCGCGATCGATCCGCGTGTCGACCAGAAACGAGCCGAAGAGTTCGACCCGATCCCCGATCCCGACCGCGAAGGTCGCCGCAAAGTCGGCCACGTTGGTGTAGCCCTGGACGTAGTCGGTCCCGCGCCGATACCCGCTCACCGACCACTTACCGTTCGCGAGCACCTCGGCGGTCGGCACAAACCACAACCCCGTGTCGCCGTAAAAGGTCGTCGTCGCCGGTCGCGTGTCGTCGTCTGAAGGCGAGGAAGTCGGAGCGGCCTGGGAAGTGGGTGAAGGAGTCTGCGCACCTACGGCGGCGGCCGACAGTGCGAACGCGGCCATAAGAGCGAACGAGCGGATTGAAATCGAAGTCGTCATGACGCTGCAACCTCCCGCGGTCAACAGCAACTCTTCAGTATAGTACGGCCCGGCCGTAATCGAAGTCAAACAACGACCTGCAGGAAGGTGCCCGGTCCAGTCGACCGTGTCGTGTCTTTGGCTGAATCAGTACCGCGGCGACCCGTTCGCTGGGGGTCGGGACTGATTCAGCGAAAGACAGGCCACTAGCTCCCGGACGGGGTCGGTTTGCTCTGCGGATTGACGATGAACGCGATGGCGATGCTGAGGAGGTACAAGCCAACCATTGGTGCGGCAAAGATCGTCTGCGTCAGCATGTCCCCGGAGGGCGTGATCACGGCTGCGATGATGAAGATGATCAAGAACGCGTACTTGAAATTCGATGTCAGGAAGCGCGCCGTGACGAGCTTCATCTTCGCGAGGAAAAATACCAAGGTCGGCATCTGAAACACGATGCCCATGCCGAGCAGCATCTTCGTGTAGAGCCCGAAGACGTCCTCGAGCCGTGGCATGAACGCCAGCTCGGGCGCGTTGAAGCTGGCGAAAAACGCCATCATGAACTTGAAGGCGACGTAGTGATTGAACGCGGCGCCCAGCACGAATCCAAGCGTCGTGAGCGTCACGAACGGATACGCCATCTTCTTTTCATTCGAGTAGAGACCTGGAGCGATGAACATCCAGACCTGATACATGATGAACGGTGCCGCCACGACGACGCCCGAGATCAGCGCAACCGTGATGTAGAGCGAGAAGGCTTCGCCCGGCTGCGTATAAATCAGCTTGACGCCCGGCGGCAGCGCGCGACGTGTCGGGGCGAGGATGAAATTGAAGATCGGCTGAATGAACGCGAAGGTGAGGACGACGCCTACCGCGACGGCGATGCAGGAGCGCACGATACGTTTCCGGAGCTCGTCGAGATGCTCCAGAAACGACATTTTTGCTCCGGACGAATCACCGTCGTCCTCTTCTGGGGCACGAGCGTGAGCCGCCGATTGCTGGGGGCCCGGAAAGGGCACGAGGGCCATGACGAACAGGTGACTACGCGGACCGATCCGTCTTCATGGGCTGCTCGACGCTATGAATCGTCGGAGCAGCAGCCGGGGCCGTCGGTGCCGCCGCTGAAGTTGGGGCAGGCGCGGCCGTCGCCGGGGATGCTCCTGTGGTGGCTGTTGCGGCCCCAGCCGCCGAAGCGGTCGCCGCCGCCGTCGCCGTTGTCGCCGTTGTCGCCGTTGTCGACTTCAGGGCCTCGAGATTGGCGCGCTGCTCTTCGAGATGGATTTCCTCTTCGAGCGTGCTCCGGAGCTCGGTCGAGGCTCGCTTGAATTCCGCGAGGCTCTTGCCGAGCGAGCGGCCCAGTTCGGGCAGTTTCCGAGGCCCGAAAATAATCAGAGCGATCACAAAAATAATGATCAGCTCAGGCATCCCAATGGAACCAAACATGGCGCTCCTGCTTTCTGAAACCGGGGGCGAGACCGTTCAAGTCATTATAGGAAGCCGTGTTGTGGCGGTCAAGGAAATCCAGGCGGTGGACCTGCCCAGAAGTCGTTGCCCGTGAGGAAGTTATCTGCTAGGCTACGACTCATGCGACGTTACCGCGCCGTTCCCGCCGTGGTCTTTGCCGTTGTCGTCTCTGCGTTGGTCGGAGGGTTCTTCGGCCGCAGCGCGCTGGCGGTCGACGACAAGACCCCTGACTTCAAAGCCTTCAGCGCAGCGCTCGATGCGATCGAGGCGAACTATGTCGGCAAGATCGAATCCGACAGCCTCGTCTACAGCGCCATCCGCGGCATGCTGAGCACGCTGGATCCGCATTCGAGCTTCTTCGATCCAAAGGCGTACGCGCAGATGCGCGAGCGCCAGGAAGGCCGCTACTACGGCCTTGGCATTCAGATTCAGAGCACGTCCGAGGGCGACATCCTCGCGACCGGCGTGTTCGAAGGATCGCCTGCCAACAAGAAGGGCGTGCGGCGCGGCGACGCCATCGCCATGATCGGCACCGAAAGCGCGAAAGGCTGGAGCACTGAACAGGCGATGCAGAAGCTGCGCGGCCCGAAAGGGACGACCGTGCACATCGAGCTGAGGCGCCGCGGTTATGCGCAGTTGATTCCACTCGACGTGACGCGCGACGAGGTATACATCCCCACGGTGCCGGCCGCGTTCATGATCGATTCAACGACCGGTTACATCAAGCTGCAGGACTTCGGCGAGAATACCGACCGCGATCTCAAGCGCGGCTTGCACGATCTGGCTAGCAAGGGGATGCGGCGGCTCGTGCTCGATATCCGCGGCAATCCGGGCGGTCCACTCGATCAAGCCATCAAGGTCGCGAACGAGTTCCTGCCGCGAGGCAAGATGATCGTCTACACGCGCGGCCGCATCGCCAATTCCGACCAGGACTACCGCGCGACCGAGGACAGCGAGTTCACCGACGTGCCTGTCGTGATGATCGCGAACCGAAGCAGCGCGAGCGCGTCGGAGATCGTCACCGGCGCGCTGCAGGATCACGATCGCGCGTACGTCGTCGGCGAAACGACGTTCGGCAAGGCGCTCGTGCAGTCGATCTATCGCATCAGCGGCGGCGCGGGCCTCGCGCTGACGACGGCGCACTATTACACCCCGAGCGGTCGGCTCATCCAGCGGCCGTGGGACGCGACCTTCGACGAGTATCAGCTCTATACGCTGCGGGATCAGGAGGTCGAGCGGACGCACAATCCGAGCGAGCTCAAACACACCGATGCGGGGCGGCCGGTCTACAGCGGCGGCGGCATCGAACCCGACAAGCGGATCGCGGGGCCTGTCGGCCCCGGAAGCACCGGCGGATTCAATGCGAGCCGCTTTGGCCGCTTGC
>Ga0209415_10017676_pt1 | contig 11325 bp, 10 predicted proteins | sample PeaSoiSIISIP2007_FD_187696 | JGI IMG/M metagenome (GOLD analysis project Ga0209415, IMG submission 187696) | Peat soil microbial communities from Weissenstadt, Germany - SII-SIP-2007 (SPAdes) (version 2) | ecosystem: Environmental > Terrestrial > Soil > Wetlands > Peat | place: Germany...
CCACAGCAAGGTGGTGCGCTTTGCCTGCAAAACGGAAAGCGAGCCAGAGGCGCGCCGCGTGCTCAAGGAGAAAATCGCGCAGGCCGGGATTGGCAAGTTGCCGACCGCCGCGAGCCGCCGAACCACCCTTGACGGTCTGCGCACGCTGGTGCTGGCCGACTACCGCAACAACGCGTACGACACGGCGGGGCGCCAGCAGGACGCGTTCGATCATCTTGCTGGTTTCTTTGGAGCCGACTGCCCCGCTGACGAAATCACCAGCGCCCGCATCGAGGAATACAAAATCTGGCGGCGCGAACAGCCCGATGGCCGTATTGTCAAGCGCAAGCACGACCATCTGTATCGAGATAAGCCCGTGCGCATCGGCTGCGCGACAGCGACCGTCAACCGCGAACTGGCAGCCTTACGCCATGCGTTCGTTCTTGCGGCTCGCCAAACGCCTCCTCTGGTCACGAACGTCCCGCATATCGCATTGTCCAAGGAGCGCAACCGCAGGACTGGCTTTTTCGAGCGGGAGGAATTCGAAGCCGTGCGCACCCGTTTGCCGGAATATCTACGGCCTGCCGTGACCGTGGCGTACTACAGCGGCTGGCGCCTCGCATCGGAAGTCCTCACGCGCGAAAAAAAGCACATCATCGACGGCATGTTGATACTCGAAGCCGACGAGGCCAAGAACGAACAGCCGCGCCGCTTCCCCCTCGACGCCATCCCGGAGTTGCGCGAGACCATCGAGCAGCAGCTTGAGGCGACGCGCAACCTCGAAGTTGAAACGGGCCAGGTGATCGCACTGCTCTTTCACAATCGCGGAAACCCAATCGTTAGTTACCAGCTCGCATGGAATAAGGCGTGTGCTGCGGCTGGCTTGTCGCGGAAGCTCGTGCACGATTTTCGCCGAACGGCCGCGCGCAACCTGATCAACGCTGGAGTCGATCCGCTAACGACGATGCAGCTAGTCGGTTGGGAAAGCATCGAGATGCTCAAGCGGTACAACATCATCAACGACGAGACGTTGAAACGGGGCGTGGCCAAGCTCAACGAGCACCTGTCCAACCAGAAGCAGCGCTCGCCAAAGGTGACAGCGATCCGTGGGTAGTATGGGCACAGTTCGGGCAAAGTCCGCGCGTGATCGGCTGGTTTCAGGAACGACCGAAGGCCGTATTCACCTTAATTTCGTTGAAGAAAATATGGAGGCGGCGGTCGGATTCGAACCGACGCATCGAGGTTTTGCAGACCTCTCCCTTACCACTTGGGTACGCCGCCCCGGGATAGCTGTCGAAGAGACGGGCCATCGACTAGCCGGGCCGCTGAAGCTAGCACGGCGACCGCGCGAACATCAATTATGCGCTGCTGCGCGGACCTTTGCGAGGTAGCGCTTACCGCCGCGCAGTCCGCGGAAAACCGCCTCGCAGGCACGGAAAAAACCACTGAATTGTCCCGCGCGCCGCAGCCCGGAAATCCCGTGATGCCACGATAACAACAGGCGACGACGCGCCCGCGATTGCACCGCCCGCTCGAGGTCCGGCGTCGCAATCGAATCCAACGGCCCCAGCGGATAGAAGCGATCGCCCGCCCCGATCTCCTTCAACGCGGCCCCAAATTGCATCACCTGTGCGCGATCGGCCCAGCGCGTGAAGCCGAACGTGGCGTAAGGCACCAGCAGACCTGCGCCCATCGACCGCGACCACTGCGCCGCCTCCTCCGGACCTGCCGTGTACTGGAACGACGCAGGCACCAGGTCCTCGTCCACGTAGCAGCAAAATTGATTGAGACTGCCTTCCCGGTAGTGATAGACAACGCGCGAGACCGGCAGGAAAACCACGTCGGAGCGATACTCGCGCTCGACCCGCTCGAGCACCGGCTGCATGTCGCCCCATTTGTCGCGATAGCTGTCGACACCGCCATACACCGTCATGCCGGGGGCCTTCAGCACGTATGTGTAGTGATCGATCTCGGCGCCCGGCTCGTCGGGCTCGCCATGAAACGGCGCGGGCACGATCTCGATATCGCCGACCGTCACCGGCTCCCAAATCTTTACCTCGCGGATATCACTGAAACCCAACCGCTTGAGTACACTGACCATCGGTGGATTGAGCGCCGACGGCCGCATCACCTTTGGAATCAGTATCGGAACGTCCTTGTCGAGCCGCAAAAGCGTCTCCGGATTACAATGATCCCAATGGCTGTGCGTGCAGCAGATCGCGTCAAGCTTGGCGCGAAAAATCCCCAGCGCCTTTCTTGGCGATCCCATCTTGCGATTGACGATCGGATCCAGCAGCACCGCACTCCGCTCCGATTGCATCAGCAGCGTGCTGTGACCGAGAAACGTAATTCGCGGACGCGCCAGCGCGAGCCAATTGCGATCGCCATTATCGCGATCGGCCTCTATCAAGTTTTCGCGCTTCAGCCATCCGATGAGTCCTTCTGCCCACGCGCAATCGTCGGGCGTGACTCGCCCCGCGAGCGTCTGGCGAATTTGATCCTCGTTGCGACCGCCTTCGAGCAGCGGCATCAGGTTGCCCAGCGCCGCAAATCGCTCCAGTGCCAGCGGATATAGATGTGCGCGCAGGCCGCGCGTGATCCTGAGTGAAAACTCGATTCCATCGAGCGGTCCCGGCTCGCGAAACGTCTCCTCGCGCATCGTGATGCTGACTTTTCCATCGCGCTCGACGCTCTCGTAATGCCGTTGAATCTCCGGCGACTCCGCCAGCCATTTACTCAAATCCGCACGGCTGTAGCCACCCTCGAAGAGCCGTATCGCCGCGGCGTACGCGCGCCGGACCGCGAAAAAGTTCGCTCCCATGAACAGCAGGCGGCAATCCACCTGCGCACTGATCCCCTCCTCAGGATCGCGATAGACGAAGTCGATCGCTACGCCGGATCGAATGCGAATCCTTTCCGCTTCCATCAATTTCTTGAATTGGCTCGCTTGGCGGCGATTACTGATCGCGACGCAGGCAGTGCGCTTCGCTCAATGCGCCGCGGGATTTTGCGGGGCGTCCTGCCCGTTTTCGCGCACGATCATCTTGACGTCGCAGCCGCCGTCGGCCGTTCCATAACACAGGTCGCGCACGATCCCCGCGACGAACTGGTGATTCTCCTGCGCGGGCCCGGCACAAACCCACCGGCCCTCCTCGCGATACATGCCGACCGCGTACCATTGCCCACGCTCAAGCGTACCCGTGACTTGCCCGCTCACTTCGCGCGAGTCGAACACCGTGAATCCATCATGCCCGCCGGACGGGTCGAACCGCATGAAGGTCATCATCCAATGGCCGCCACCGCGAATGCTCACGTCGTAGGTCATCGGCCCGCTTGACGAGAACACCGGCTTGTCGCGGCACAGCCACGGCCGCGGCTCGGCCGCAATTACCACTGCAGATGCGGTCGCAAGCATTCCCACCGCAAGGATCGCCGTCGAGGTTAACCTGGTAATCACGCTTCTCAATGCCTGCATCTTCGATCCAGCCCCCGCGCCCGTCACGCCGCCGCGTCGCGCTCCTCGCCGATCGCGACGATTCGCTCGATAATCGCACCGAGGTTTGAATCCTTCGGCGTGAACACCGCCCGCACCCCTAGCTCCACGAGCCGCGCGCGATCCGGTTCCGGGATAATCCCGCCCATCACCAACCGCACGTCGGCTGCGCCACGCGCTTTCAGCAACGCGATCGCCTCGCGCGCGATCGTCATGTGCGCGCCTGCCAGGCTGCTGATTGCGAGCACGTCCGCATCCTCCTGCAGTGCTGCTTCGACCAGTTGCGCGGTGCTTTGCTTGAAGCCGGCGAGGATCACTTCCATTCCCGCCAGCATGCACGCATGCGCCAGCAACTTGACCGCATTGATATGTCCGTCGAGCCCGGCCTTACCGATCGCGATCCGAATCCTGCGCCGCGACTTTGTCACCTTGAACGCGCCGACTGCGGCATTGCTCTCGAGGATCGGCGGCGTATAACGGCCGTGCGTTGCACGCTCGATCGCGGTCGTCCACTCGCCGACGGTACCGCCGGCGCGCGCCAACGCCAGCGTCGCTTCCATCATTCCCGCGCCCGCCGCCGCCGCGCGCCCAAGTTCCTCGCAGGCCCGCGTCACTGCGCCGTTATCGCGCTGCGCCCGCCACGCCGCCAGGGCCTCGATACGCTCGCGCTCCAGCGTGGCGTAATCCGGCGTATCGACATCGCCCGCCGCCGGCGTTAAGCCGATTTCACCAGGGAACGCGTTCACGCCCACCTGCACAATTTCTCCGGCTTCGATTCGCCGCTGCCGCTCCGCCAAGGCGTGCGTCAGCTCCGCACTCACCATCGCGATCGATCGCGCGTAGCCGGCCGCCCGCAGCCGCGTCGCGATCGCCCGCGCGCGCGTCGCCGTCTCGTCCGTCAATTGTTCGATTATCTTGCTGCCCTCGAAGATGTCACCGTAGTTGGCGACGCCGGTTTCATGCATCAATACCTGCTGCGTGCGCAGCCCAATCAATTGCTCGGCCTGGTCGGGCAACGCCATCGCCTCGCGAAACCCGGGCAACTGCAGGGCGTTGACGCGCGCGTTCGCAGACATCACCACCGGCAACGCCTCGTAGGCGATGCGGATAATGTTAACTTCGGGCTGCTGCTCGGTCAGCGTCAGCGATCGCACCTGGCAGCCCGCGCGAAACGCGACGTCCTCGATGCCGAATTCGTCGCGGCACAACTCCCGCCACAACTTGAAGTAAGCGCGAATTTTGCAAATCTCCGGGACCAGCTCGATCCCGCTATTGATGAAAAACGAAATCCGCCGCACCGTCTGCTCGAAATCGCTCGCATTCAGCGACGGCCGGATCGCATCGAGGATCATCAGCGCGTTACCGAACGCGTAACCGATTTCCTCGGCCGGCCCGGCGCCACTCTCCATATAGTGGTAGCCGCAGCAATTGATCGGGTTCCAATTCGGCGCACACTCGACCGCAAACTTGATTAGTTCGGCCGAAATCGCCAGTGAGATTTCCGGCTGAAAAATAGAAGTTCCACGCGCGACGAACTCCTTGAGCAGATCGTTCTGCGTCGTTCCGCGCAACTCCGGCCACGGCACCCCCTGCTTTTCCGCCACGACTAGGTACAGCGCGAGGATGAACGGCGCCGTCGCGTTGATCGTCATCGAGGTGTTGATCTTGCCGAGCGGAATCCCTTCCAGCAGTTGCTCCATGTCGCCCCAATGGCTAATCGAGACGCCCGCCTTACCGACCTCGCCTGCCGCCACCGCGGCGTCCGGGTCGTAACCATTCTGGGTTGGCAGGTCGAAAGCGATCGAGAGTCCGCGCTGGCCTTGCTTGAGGTTGTTCAGGAAGCGGCGATTCGCCTGTTGCGCATCGCCAAAACCAGCGTAGGTGCGGATTATCCAAGGTTCTCGATTCTGCTTCGCCGGCTCACGGGTGGACTTCGCTGCTGCTCTATTCTGCTTCGTGGGCTCGTTGCCCTGCGTCGTGGTCTCGCGATCAGGCCTTACGGAATCGCCCGTCGGCGTCGACGCGCCGTCCGACGCCGCTGCGTTTACCGATCTATTGCCTCGATCCTCGGCCATTCATTCCTCCGCCACGCGCGCCGAGCGCGCTCGGCCGATCACTGCCATTCGAGCGTAATTGCGGCGACTTATGGATTCCAGTCACGCCGCATCGCTATGCCCCATCTCATCGCGATCGTTTACGATAGCGTGATGGCTCTCGAAAGGCGTTACCAACCGTTGCTGTCGCGCCGCGAGTTTGCCTGGCGGTACGTTCGCTGGATCACCGTCGCAATTATCATTCTGAGTGTTTCGCTAGCGGCCGGCATTTGTGGTTACCATTTTCTCGAAGGAATTCCGTGGATCGATTCTCTGCTCAACGCGTCGATGATCTTGGGCGGTATGGGTCCTGTCGATGTGCTCAAGACCAAAGCCGGCAAGCTCTTCGCGTCCTTTTACGCACTTTACAGCGGCCTGTTGCTAATCAGCGTGGCCGGTCTGATGTTCACGCCGCTAATTCATCGCTTCCTGCACCGGTTTCATCTTGAGTTGGACAAACCGGGCGCCAAAGCCGGGAAAGTCACATCCGGGAAAGCCACGCCCGACGACGACTAGGCCTGGACCGCGAGGCCTCCCGCCGATCCTTCTCGTTCAATTTCCGCCGCGATCCGATCGGTCAATGCCGCACCCGACTGTCCGCGACATTCCTCGATCTCGATCACCTCGCATCCCAGTTGCCGCCGCAAGATTGCGAGCGCGCGCCGTTCGCGTGTGCGCCGCTGTGACTCCGCGCGCGCAATACCGGCCAGCATATCCAGATGTTTGAGCTCATTCGCGCGCGCCCCGCGGCGCACCAGTCGCGCAATATCGCCGGCTTCGAATGAGGCGGGGCTGCTGCGGTTAAAAAAGACCCCCGCGGTTGCGATTTCCAGGGTCGCGAGAGTGCGATTCACCTCCAGCGTCTCAGTCATCGCGAGCGCCTCCGCCGTCGTCACCACGACCATCGCGCACTTGCGAGGATCAAGCAGCAGGCGCGCGATATTGCGCGCCTCGCGCCCGACCACGCTCTCGCCGAAGGTTTCCTGAGCCGCAAACGGCGTCCGGATCATGCTTAGCGCCTGCCCGCTGGCCGGCGCGTCAAAGACCACCAGGTCCCATGGCTTCAGCGGCGTCGCGCGGCGTTCGATCTCGTGGTACACCTTGCCCATCATGGTCAGCTCGCGCAGCGCCGGAGCGGCGTGCACAAAATATTGATAGATGGAGCTGGCGAACACCGCGCGCAAAACTATTCGCGGCACCACGAAGCTCAGGTAGTCCTCGAGCGACTCCCGCCCGCCGAGGGTCATAGCGAAAAGATTGGTTTCAAGCTCGACCGGCCTGTAGCCCGGAGCTTTGCCGCGGCTGACGGCGACTGGGCCGCGCAGATCTGCCTCAATTAGCAGTGTACGCTTGCCGCGTCGCGCTGCCGCCGTCGCGACCGCCGCGCTGATACTGGTGCGGCCGACGCCGCCCTTGCCGAGTACCGCGATAAGGCGACGCTCCAGTAGCCGGTCGATCATCTGACTTTTCAAAGAAGCATCTGACTGCTCAAGGAGCGAAACGAACTCGGGTGTGTCGGCCGTGCCGATGCAAGTAACGCGCGGCGCGCGTTACCAACGAATCAGATTCGCGCCCCAAGTGAGACCCCCGCCACACGCGTTAAGCATAACCAGATCACCTTCGCGAATGCGTCCCGCCTCGATCGCCTCGTCGAGCGCGATCGGCACCGACGCCGCGGAGGTGTTCCCGTAGCGATCGACGTTGGTGAAGACCTTGTCTGGACCGAGGCCGAGCCGCTGCGCGACCGCGTTGATAATCCGCAGGTTTGCCTGATGCGGCACGATCAGCGAGATGTCCCCGAGCGGCACGCCCGCACGCTCGGCGACTTTGCGCGTGACGTCCTCCATACTCTTGACCGCGATCTTGAAGAGCTCGGGCCCCTTCATGTTGATCGCGTCTTCGCTGGCGCGGCGCGCTTCGGCGTCCATCGTGGTCTGCACGCCGCGATTTTTCACGTAAAGCAAATCCCAAAAACCACCCGACGAGCGGAGCATGCTGCCGAGCACCCCGCGCGTTCCGTTCTCGTGGACCAGCACGGCCGCACCGGCACCGTCGCCAAATAGCACCGCGGTCGCGCGATCGGTCCAATCGACCATCGTGGAGAGTGCATCGACGCCGAGCACCAGCACCCGGCGCCAATCGCCGGCGCGGATGTAGGTATCCCCGACACTCAGCGCATAAACGAAGCCCGAGCACGCCGCCGCCACGTCGAAAGCGGGAATCGAATCGACTCCGAGTCGATGCTGCAACTGGCATGCGAAAGAGGGAAAGCCATAATCCGAAGAGACCGTGCCGACCACAATCGCTTCGAGATCGGCCGGCTTCAGACCGGCCCGATCGAGCGCGATCTGACTGGCCTTGGCCGCGATCTCCACCAGTGACTCGCCGGTTGAAATGACGTAGCGCTGGCCAATTCCGGTGCGCGTGCGAATCCATTCGTCGGACGTGTCCATCCGCCGTTCGAGGTCGTGATTGGTGATTAGGGTGCGCGGGGTCGCGCGCCCGGTGGCGACGATTCTCGAACCCATTGCTATGCGTCCGTCAGTGCTCGACCGCGGGCCGGAATGCCACGGTGGTGTTGGTTCCGCCGAACCCGAAGGAGTTCTTCAGCGCCAACCGGATTTTGGCCGGTCGCGCGCGATTCGGCACGTAATCGAGATCGCACTCCGGGTCGGGATATTCGTAATTGATTGTCGGCGGAATCATGCTGTTGAGAATCGCGAGCACGGTGTACGCCGATTCGATCGCGCCCGCCGCACCCAGCGTATGTCCCGTCATCGACTTGGTCGAACTGACCGCGATTCGCGCCGCATGCTCGCCGAACACGCGCTTGATAGCCTGGGTCTCCGCTATATCACCCTGCGGCGTCGAGGTCCCGTGCGCGTTGATGTAATCCACTTCGCTGGGATCGAGGTCGCCGTCCTCGAGGCAGCGCTGCATGCACTTGGCCGCCCCCTGCCCTTCCGGCGACGGCGAGGTGATGTGATAGGCGTCGGCATTGGTCGCATAGCCGACCACTTCCGCGAGGATCTTTGCGCCACGCGCGATCGCGTTGTCGCGTTCCTCGAGGATCAGGGAGGCCGCCCCTTCCGCCATCACGAAGCCGTCACGCTCGCGGTCGAACGGACGACTCGCTGCGCCCGGATTATCGTTGCGCGTCGATAGTGCCCGCATCGCGACGAAACCGCCCACGCCCAGCGAGGTGATCGCGGCTTCGGCGCCGCCGGTGATCGCGGCGTCCAGGTATCCTGCGCGAATCATGCGATAGGCTTCGCCCACCGCGTGGCTGCCGGACGCGCACGCGCTCGTGGTGGAAAAATTCGCGCCCCGGGCACCGTACCGAATCGAGATCTGTCCAGGCGCGAGGTTCGAGATCAGTTTCGGAATAAAGAACGGAGTAATCCGCTTGAGCCGGCTCTCCTGGAAAATTAGATGGTTCTCCTCGATCGTGCAAAGACCCCCGATCCCCACTCCTACCAGCACGCCGACGTTGTCGGCATTGTCCTCGGTAATCTTCAGTCCCGATTGACGCATCGCCTGTTCGGCCGCACCCACCGCGTACTGAATAAAGAGGTCCATCTTGCGGACATCCTTCTTGTCGATCCAGTCTAGGGGATCGAAATCAGGAACCTGGCCCGCGATCTTCGTCGGATAGTCTGACGTATCGAAGCGGGTGATCAGTCCGATCCCGGACCGGCCCGCCATCAACGCCTCCCAGTTTTTCTCGACCCCAATCCCCAGCGGCGTGATTAGCCCCAACCCTGTCACGACCACACGGCGGTCGCGATCAACCTTACGTCTCATAATGGAAGCCCGTTTTCTCCGCGGCCATACTGCTCAAATTTTAACAGATGCGGTCATTGAAAACACTCAGGGTCTTGGCATCGTTGAAAACCACTCAGAGTCTTGGCGATGACAGGCGCTAAATTCCACAGCGGCCATCACCGTCGCCTCGCAGACGATCTTCGCGAACAACGACGCGCTTTACGCTGCCCTTCAGTTGCGCCACCGCTCCGTCTGATTATATCGACGGAGGGCACATGGTCAGCGCTGAGCTACACGCCTGGGGCGGCAGAGGCCCGATTCTCGTTCGAGATGGTCATCAGCAGGGATATTACTTGGGCGCCAGCGCCGTCTTCACCGCCGCACTCGCCATCTTTCCATCCAGACGCGCCCCGAACTGATCACGCAGCGCCTTCATGATCGGCCCGATCTGATTCGCCCCCGCCGCAATCTGCGCGCTCACGGCAGCATTTAATTCCGCCTCCCCGACTGCGTCCGGCAGGTAGCCTTCCAGGACCTTCGCTTCCGCTTCGTACTGCGTAATCAGGTCGTAGCGTTTGCCCCGGCGCGCGAACTCCAGCGACTCGTCACGCCGGCCCCGCTCGCGCTTGATTATCTGAATGATTTCATCTTCGTTCGCGTCGCGGCAAACGTCCTTTTCCAGCCGCGTAACCTCGGAGAGGATACCGCGCACGGTCATCAGCCGCAGCTTGTCGCCGGCCTTCATCGCGGTCTTCAAGTCACTCTGCAATTTTTCCTTCACGCTGTTCTCTCCGCTCGCTTCAACCCCTCTAGTTTATGGGCGCGGGCGTCGCGCCGAAAGGCCGGCCATTGCCTCGCCCAACGACTGCATATATGTTGATTTTCAACTCGTTCGTGGCCTAAAATCGGATCAAAGCAATCCCAAAGTGCGCGACGAGGGAGACTCCACCGATGGAACAGTCTGAGGACGGTATTCGAAGCGTCGCGGCCTACGGCAAACAGGTTGACTTCGGCAAGACGGCCCGCGACTACGGGCGCTATCGCGCGGGCTACCCCGACGAACTCTATCGCCGCCTCGAGGCCTTCGGCGTAGGCTTGCCGGACCAACGAATCCTTGATCTCGGCGCCGGGACTGGTTTCCTCGGACGCGGCTTTGCACGCAACGGATGCCATCTGACGGCCAGCGATATCTCAGAGCAATTGATGCGCGAAGCGCGGCGCCTCGATGCAGAGGCGGGCGTCACGATGGATTACGCGCGGGCCAAAGCGGAAGCGCTGCCGTTCGCCGACCATAGTTTCGACGTCGTCAGCGCGGGCCAGTGCTGGCATTGGCTCCACCGCGACGCGGCGCCTGCTGAAGCCTATCGCGTATTGCAACCGGGTGGCCGATTGGTAATCGCTCATTTCGACTGGATTCCATTGCCGGGTAACGTGGTCGAGGCCACCGAACAGCTCATCATGAAGCACAATCCGAGATGGGCGCTGGGCGGCGCCGCCGGTATCTATCCGCGATGGCCGCGCGACGTCGCTGTTGCCGGCTTCACTGAGATCGAGACGTTTTCATTCGACTTGATGGCGACATACAGCCATGAGGCGTGGCGCGGACGGATTCGCGCGAGCGCCGGGGTCGGCGGCACATTGAGCCCGGCGCAAGTCGATGACTTCGATCGCGAGTTCGCAGCAATCCTCAAGCACCGCTTTCCTGCCGATCCGATGGGCGTGCATCATCGCACCTTTGCACTAGTCTGCCGCGCCGGTTAGAGCGAATAGTTAGGTCATCTGGTACTGGCCTGATTAAGCCAGGCAAATTAAGACAGCACCGGTCATTTCTCGACGCTTTTCGCAGGCGGGCGGTTGTTATAGGCTTTGGCAGTTGTGCGGCGTCCGGGATGAGCGGCGGCGCCAAGGAGATAGCGTATGAAATTTACCTGGTTCCATCTGATGCCGTATCGATATTTGCCCGAAGGTTTCAAGGACAAATACCGCAGCGTCTGG
>Ga0209415_10017677_pt1 | contig 11324 bp, 11 predicted proteins | sample PeaSoiSIISIP2007_FD_187696 | JGI IMG/M metagenome (GOLD analysis project Ga0209415, IMG submission 187696) | Peat soil microbial communities from Weissenstadt, Germany - SII-SIP-2007 (SPAdes) (version 2) | ecosystem: Environmental > Terrestrial > Soil > Wetlands > Peat | place: Germany...
CAAGTGTGTACCAACATCAGTTGCCCGATTCCGAGCGTCTTCGACGCGTGCTCATATAGTTCCTCACCGCCCAAAATCAGGCAACTGATGTTGGTACACACTTGCACGTGGCATTTTCCCAGCGGCTTACGATGAAGCATCGAATAATAGCCCACCACTTCGTCCACCTGGAGCGGAGTCACTTCGCAGCGCCGGGCTACTTCGTCAATCAATTCGGGGGTTATTGCGCCGACCTCGTCTTGCGCGTAGATCAGCATCGGCACCACGGCCGATCGCTTCTTTCCTTCCGGATAAGAAGTCAGCATCTTCGCGAAACGCTCTTCAAGTTGCGGTGAGAAGTTCATGGGCTTAACTAACCGCTCCATAACTGTCGCGGCTCTGATACTGTTTCCGAGCCGCGAGAGTAATCGAGCGGTTGCTCATCGGTCCGTATCTCCCAACACAAAATCCATGCTTCCCAGCGCCGCGATCGAATCGGCGATCAGAATGCCTTCCAGCATCTTGGGCAGACCTTGCAGATTTCCAAAGCTGGGGGTACGCATGTGGACGCGATACGGCTTGGAAGTGCCGTCGCTCACAACATAGTAGCCGATCTCCCCGCGCGGAGCCTCGACACATTGATACGCTTCGCCCGCGGGAACACGGTAACCCTCGGTCACGATCTTGAAATGATAGATGAGCGACTCCATCTGAGTCTTCATCTTTTCGCGTTCCGGAAGAACCACGTGCGGCGCGTCGGCCTGCCACGGTCCGTCCGGCATCCCTTCCAGCGCCTGCGTGATGATCTTGGCGCTTTCGCGCATTTCCTGAATGCGCACCCGATAACGGGACCACACATCGTTGCTGGTTTCGACCGGCACCTTGAAATCGAATTTTTCGTAGCTCGAGTACGGCTCGGATTTGCGGATGTCCCAATTCAAACCCGCGCCGCGCAGCATGGGACCGGTGATGCCCAGGTCCAGCATGTCTTCGAGCGAGATGAAACCCACCCCTTTGGTCCGCTCCATCCAAATGGGATTGGCGTTGAGCAGTTCTTCGTACTCGTCCACCTTGCTCGGGAAAGCCTTGATGAACTTGCCAACCGCGTGTTGCCATCCGCGCGGCGGCTCAAGAGCGAGGCCACCCGGGCGGATGTAGCTGGTCATCATGCGCTGCCCCGAGAACATTTCGAAGATGCGCAAAATATCTTCGCGCTCCCGGAAGCAGTAGAAGAACATGGTCATCGCGCCGATATCCAGCGCGTGCGTTCCCAGCCAGACCAGGTGACTGTTCAGGCGCGAGAACTCGGTCATCATGACGCGGGTCCACTGCGCGCGCGCCGGAATTTCGATTTGCAGCAGCTTCTCGACCGCCAGTGCGTACACCAGATTGTTCGAAAGATTCGCCAGGTAATCGACGCGGTCGGTGAGTGTCACCGCCTGCTGCCAGTTCTTCTGCTCAAATTCCTTCTCGATGCCGGTGTGCAGGAAGCCGATGTCGGGCGCTGCGCTGACGATGGTCTCGCCTTCGAGTTCCAGCACGATGCGTAAGACGCCGTGGGTCGACGGGTGCTGGGGACCCATGTTCAGGGTCATGCGCCGCGGCGCGGCCGGCGTCGCGGGAATTTCCTGAACTGCCGGAATCGTCGATGTGTGATCTTCGAAAGAGTGTTTCATGCTTCACTCACTCGGGTAGCTGTACTTGTACCCATGCACCGGATAATCCTTCCGCAGTGGATGCCCTTCCCAGTCGATGGGCATCAGGATGCGCACCAGGTTCGGATGATTGCGGAACCCGATTCCGAACATGTCGAACACTTCGCGCTCATACCAGTTCGCCGAGCGCCACACGCCGGTCGCGGAATCGATCTCCGGATTCACTCCACTTACTAAACACTTCAGCCGCAGCCGCTGATTTTTTTCGATCGAGTGAAGATGATAGACCACTTCGAAGCGCGGCTCGGCCGGATGCATATCCACGGCGGTGATGCCGCTCAGGCGGATGTACTTCTCGGAATCCTTGAGGTGCCGGCACAGATCCACGATCCGCGCGGGGTCCACGAGGAGCGTCGTCTCTCCGAAGGCTTGCTTGGTTTCGAGGATCGCGGGATGACTCACTTCGTATCTCCCTTTTTCAGCACGGCCCAGTCCAGCGCGCCCTTCTTCCACACATAGAAGAAGCCCACCAGCACCAGCGCTACGAAGATCAACATCTCGAAGAAGCCGAACATCTTCAGGTCGCGGTACACCACCGCCCAGGGATACAGGAATACGGCTTCGATATCGAACAGGATGAAAATCATCCCCACCAGATAAAATTTGACGCTGAACCGTTCGCGCGCCGAACCCACCGGCGCCATGCCCGATTCGTAAGGGGTGTCCTTGAGCGGCGACCGCGCGCGTTTGCCCAGGAGCGTGGAGGCCAGGATCAGAACGGAGGCCAAGCCCGCCGCAATGAGTACCTGAATCAGTACCAGGAAGTAGATTTCGGGATAATTTGATGGCATCGTTGGAGTGCCGCGCGGTCCGCCCTCGGAGTCCACCCGCGCCAGCCAAACATCAGAACCGTAACTATTGAATATAATGATCGGCGAAACGGGGTGTCAAACGCGCCGCATGGAAAGTGCTGAAACAAAGACGATTGAAGTTGTTGTAAACGGCCAGCCGCGCCGCGTCCCGGAGGGACTTTTTCTCGACCGATTGCTGGTCTGGCTGGAGATCGATCCTTCGCGCGTAGCGGTGGAACGCAATCTGGCGATCGCCCGCAAGACCGATTGGCCGATGACGCCTGTCGAGCCGGGAGACCGTCTGGAGATCGTATGGTTCGTGGGCGGCGGATAGTTCCAAAAACCGCCCTATTGACTTGCCCCTCCAGTCGAGTACAATCGGTAAGATCTAAGGAAATCCATAAAGAACGGACCGCCGCCTTCATGTTTAAATCCCGCAAAAGCCGTCCCGAAGCACAGGTCCCCGAAAGGACCTATTCGTCGAGCGAGGTTGCTGACGTCGCCGGAGTCAGTTTGCGGCAACTGCAGTGGTGGGATGAGCGCAAGGTGGTCTCGCCGCGGCACGAAGGACACCGGCGCGTGTACGATCCAGCCGAGGTCATCGAGATTACCGTGATCGCCGAGTTGCGCCGCAAGGGATTTTCGCTCCAGAAAATCCGCCGCGTGCTCCGCTTCCTGCAGCGCGAGATGGGCCGCCGCCTGGCCGAGGTCCTGCAAGCCAACGCCGACCTCCACCTGGTCACTGACGGAAAATCGATTTACCTGGAGGATCACCAGGAGCGCATCATCGATATCCTCAAGAACGCCCGCCAGCCCATGTTCCTGGTGTGCGTAAGCGACCAGGCTCGCCGCTTGGGCGAATCGGACCGCAAACCGGCCCGTATGGAAGCAGGCGCCGCCGCCCGGCGGGCAGCCCGGATGGGCTAGTCTCATTCGACCACCTGCCTGGGACTTTCTCAGGTACTCTCCTAGGCGGACCCCCTTTCCAAAACTGTTATACTGAAACCGCTGGAGGCCTTAAGCATGCGTAAGTCTAGACTCCGTAGCTACTTCCTGGTTCCATCCTTCATCGTCCTGTGCGCCATCGTGGCAGGATTCATGGGAGGCAGGGGGGTTTCGGCCGCCTCGCCGGCGGATGACGCCGATCAGAGCCTGAGGGCGTTCACGAAGGTCTACAGCACCGTCGAGCAGAACTTTGCCGATGAGGTGAAGCCCGACAAGGGCGTCTACAAGGGCGCGATTCCGGGCATGCTGCGGACGCTCGATCCGCATTCGAATTTCTTTGATCCGCGCGATTACCAGGCGCTGCGTGAAGACCAGCGCGGCCGTTATTACGGCGTAGGCATGTCCGTGCAGGCGCGTAACGGGAAGACCATGGTCATGGCGCCGTTCTCCGGTTCCCCCGCCTACCGAGCCGGGCTGCGGCCGGGCGACGTGATCCTGGAAGTCAACGACAAGAAGACCGATAACCTGACCACCACCGAAGTCGCCGACCTTCTCAAAGGGCCGCGCGGAACTAAGGTGCAGGTGAAGATCGGCCGCGAGGGCCTCGATCAGCCCCTGGTGTTCAACATCATCCGCGACGAAATCCCGCGCTTCAGCGTGCCGGATGCGTTCTACGTGAAGCCGGGCATCGGCTACGTGAAGGTCAGCCAGTTCAACGAGAATACCGGCAAGGAGCTGGACGACAAGCTGAAGAAGCTGGACGAGAAACAGATGAAGGGCCTGGTTCTGGACCTGCGCGAGAATCCGGGCGGCCTTCTCAATGAAGGCGTCGACGTGGCCAGCCACTTCCTGAAGAAGGGCGATCTGGTGGTCAGCCATCACGGCCGCAGCTCGCCGAACAAGAATTACGCCGCGCGAGCCGACGGCCCCGGCAAGGATTATCCGATCGTCGTACTGGTGAACCGCTACACCGCGTCGGCTGCCGAGATCGTCAGCGGCGCGCTGCAGGATCACGATCGTGGCTGGATTCTGGGCGAAACAACCTTTGGAAAAGGCCTGGTCCAGACCGTCTTCCCGCTGAACGATAACACCGGGCTGGCGCTCACCACGGCGCACTACTATACGCCCAGCGGACGGCTGATCCAGCGCGACTATTCCAATATTTCGTTCCTGGATTACTACACGCATTCGAACCTCGAACAGAGGAACATGGCGGATGTGAAGATGACCGACAGCGGCCGTACCGTGTACGGCGGCGGCGGAATCACTCCCGACGAAAAATTCGAGCCGGCCAAGTACAATGCCTTCCAGATTGAAGTTCTGCGCAAGTATGCGCTCTTCAATTTCTCGGCCAAGTACTTCGGCAACCGCGACGCCAAGCTGCCCAAGGGCTGGGAACCGGGCGACGACATCATCAACGAGTTCCGTGCCTTCCTGGAAGCTCAGAAGGCTACCTTCACGCCGGCGGAATTCGCTGCCAATCGCGATTGGGTCAAGAAGGAACTGAAGCGCGAGATGTACATCACGGCGTTCAGCCAGGATGAATCGCAGCGCGTCGCCATCGAGCAGGATGAGGAAGTGCTGAAGGCCATCGACTCCATGCCCAAGGCCAAGGCGCTGGTCGACAACGCCAAGAAGCTGCTGGTGCAGCGCATCGGCGCTCCGCAAATCGCAGCCAAGTAAGTCCTAAGAGATTGCGTCCACAGATAACCGTTCTCGATGCGGGCGGGCAATACTGTCACCTGATCGCGCGTAAAGTCCGCGACCTGGGTGTCTATGCGGAAGTCGCTCCCAGTGAAACGCCTGCCGCGGAGCTGGCCGGCCGTAAAGGCGTTATCATTTCCGGAGGCCCCTCCAGCGTCTACGACCCCGGAAGCCCGACCATCGATCCACGTTTACTTCACAGCGGCATTCCCGTACTGGGGATTTGCTACGGGCAGCAGTTGATGGCTCACATCCTCGGCGGCCGCGTGGAAAAGGGCGATCGCGGCGAGTACGGATTCGCCCAGCTCGACCTTCGGCGTGAGGACGGGTTATTCCGGGGGATCGAAGGCCGTCAACAAGTGTGGATGAGCCACCGCGATGCGGTTCAGGATCCCCCGCCTGGTTTCGAAGTCCTTGGGAGCACTTCTACGTGCACGGTCGCCGCCATGGCGTCGCCCGAACGAGGGCTGTTTGCGGTTCAGTTTCATCCGGAAGTGGCGCACACGCCCTGCGGCACGCAGATCCTGACGAACTTCGTCTTCGGCGCCTGCGGATGTGTGAAGGATTGGGATCCGGCCGGGCAGGTTCAAGCCATAGAAGACCAGATCCGCGCGGTTGCGAAGGATCGCAATATTTTCTTCTTCGTGAGCGGCGGCGTGGATTCGACGGTCGCCTACACGCTGTGCCTGCGGGCGCTGGGGCCGGAGCGCGTTCATGGAACCTATGTCGACACCGGCCTGATGCGCCAGGGAGAGACGGATTTCGTGCGTGCCAACTTTTCGGCGCTCGGCGCCCGTGCGTTTGCGGTAGAGGACGCGGCGTCTCAGTTCCTAAGTTCTCTTGCAACTGCGGTTAACCCAGAAGAAAAGCGCCACATCATCGGCGAGGAGTTCGTGCGCGTGCAGCAGCGGATTCTCGAGTCGGAGCATTTTCTGGACGGCCACTGGATCCTCGGCCAGGGCACGATTTACCCCGACACCATCGAATCCGGCGGGACGGCCAAAGCCGATCTGATCAAGACGCACCACAACCGCGTCGCCGGGATTCAGAAGTTGATCGACGAGGGCCGCATCATCGAGCCGCTGGCGTCCTTCTATAAGGACGAAGTCCGGGCCATCGGCCTGCAACTTGGCCTTGCTCCCGCGCTGCTCGACCGGCATCCTTTCCCGGGACCCGGCCTGGCCATACGATGTTTATGCACGACGTCCGACGCGGCAGTCGAGAAGCTCCCCGAGGGCTGGCTCCTGCCGGTCCAGACGGTCGGCGTGCAGGGCGATTCGCGAACCTACCGGGCGGTGCTGGCGATCGATGGATTTCCCGATTCGCAAGAGGAATCGAGCAGCCTGATCAATAAGATGGACCGGATTAATCGCGTAGTGGTTGAGGTCTGGACGGCCGGGAAACTGGGAACCATGCAGGCTGTCCCCGGGTTTCTGACGGCGGAAAGGCTTGAGCGGCTGCGGCACGCCGACGCGATCGTCCGCCGGCTGACGCACGCCAGCGGTTTCGACCAGGCGGTCTGGCAGTTCCCCGTGGTGCTGATGCCCTTGGGAACGCCGGAGCGCCCCGATTCGGTGGTGCTGCGTCCCATCGACTCAGTGGACGGCATGACCGCCAGCGTCGTCAGGATGCCCCAGGATCTGCTCTCAGAGATCGTGCGCGAACTGAGCGCGATTCCAGGTATCGCGGGCGTGTTCTACGATCTTACGAACAAACCGCCCGCCACCATTGAATGGGAATGAAGCCTGGGAGTAGCGTCGGCTACTGTTTACCCTTGCCTTTACCACCGCCACCGCCTCGGCCCTGGCTGGACGGAGGCACCAGCTTCTGCAAGCGCAGATAAACCGCCATGCTGCCGTAGCACTCTTCATTGTGCGCGACGTTGAACCATAGCCAGGACACGCGAGGCCGGGGTCCACGGAACGTCTGGACGTCTGAGTTAGCATTGGCGGCAGTGGTTCCGTCATAGGCTGCGTCGCACATGTCGAACGATTCCTTCAGGGCTGCCACCAGATCCGCCTTGGTGGTCTTGGCCGCCGCGCCGAGCTGTTTGGTGTCGCCAGTGATTCCGCCGCAGAATTGCGCCTGCAGGTCGGCGACGTGGGCTACCCATTGCCCGAAGTTGCGCTCCTCCGGAACCGGCTGGAACGCATAACCGGCCTCCGGCATCTGGTCGGCCGCCGCCAGAATCTTAGTCTTGCCGGCCGTGTAGTTCTGCTTGAGGTCGCCCACCAGGTCGAGCGGGGCTCCCCCGCCCTTGGGCTGCGCCTGTAAAGCGCACACACACGCCGCGCCTAAAATCAGCATGGAATACTTCATGTTATTGCTTCCCCTTACCCTTGCCGTCTCCGCCGCGACCCGCGGCCGGAGCATTGATCGCACCTTCGTCCCAGTGCTCGTCGGCCTTGCCGTCCACAAACCGCCACATGTCGAAGTGGGTCGTGGTGTAATTCTGCCCCGGATTGCGCGGATCGGGACGAGTGCTAACCGAGGCAACACACACGATGTCCTTCCCCTGAGTGGTCACCGCAACGATTTTGGTGCTCCAGTCCTTGGGATCGGCCGGAATGGGCCGGGGAGCGTTCTTGCCGAACGCGGCCATAATCGGCGCGCGCCCGGAGCCGAAGTTCGGGTTGTGCTGAATGTATTTCTCCGTCAGCCACTTGTCCGCTTCATTCCAGTGCCCGTAGGCCAGCAGGTCGATCACGATGTGCATGGCCGCCTGCTTGTTCTTGTTCAGCGTCTTGTCTTTATCTTTGAACAGCGCCGTGGGATCGGCAGCGCCGGTAACGGGCTCGGCCTGGCCAAACAGGTTCGCGCAGGCGATCAACGTAGATATACCGAGAAACGTGAGTCGAAGTTTCATGCGTACTAGTGTATTAAATCTGCGCCGCGTTCAGGATTTCGGTGATCAGCGCGTCGTAGTCCATGCCGCCGCTCAGCGCGGCCTGCGCGAAGTCTTCGTCCTGCGCCAGCGAGGGATTGGGATTCGCCTCGATCACGAACACATCGCCCTGAGGAGTCAGCCGCACGTCGATGCGCCCGAATCCGTGAATCTTCAGCACACGATACACCTTGCGCGCCAGTTGCTTCAGGTGATCTTCGACGCCCGCTGGCAATTCCTTGGCGGGCCCGTTCTTGATGCCCCACTTGTCGCGATACTTCTCGTTCCACTTGGCATGGGACGTCGCGAACTTGGGCACATCGTCGGGCACCTGTTCGAAAAAGATTTCGCGCGGCGGGAAAACCGTCAAGCGGCGGTTTCCCAAAACGCTCAGGTACAGCTCGCGGCCCTCTATGTACTCCTCGATCAGCACATCGCACTCGAATTTCTGGTGAATGTAGCGCACGCGCTCCATGGCTTCGTCAGCCGTGCGCACGAAGGATGCCTTGGCGATGCCGTCGGACGACTCTTCGCCCACCGGCTTGACGAAGGCCGGATACTTGAAGCGCTGCAAGCCGCGAACCGGACGAGCCTGGTGCGAGACCACGAACCTCGGCAGCCGCACACGATGATAAGCCAGCACCTTCTTGGCAAGCGCCTTGTCCTTGCACAGCAGCAATCCTTCGGGGCCGGCGCCCGTGTAGCGCACCTTCATCAGCTCCAGCAGCGCCGGGATATTCGGCTCGTGCGAACGGTCGTGATGGAAGGATTCGGTCAGGTTGAAGACGATATCCGGCGCGCAGGCCTTGAGCTTCTCGACGATGGTGGTGACGTTGTCGAAAACCGCCAGCGTTTCCACTTGATGACCCAGGCGCTGGAGACTGTCGAGAACGCTCGCTTCGGTGGGCTTCTGCTGTTCCCGCAGGGACTCGGGGGTGAACTTCTCTTCCGGATCGGCTCGCTGTGCGATATCGAACAGAACCAGAATCTTCATGTCTACACCGACCTCTTGAATCTGCCAGTGTACAAGTGATTGGTCACCAGTGTCGCGAGGTAGGCGGCGAGCTCGAACTGCAATCGTACCGGATCGCGCGGAGCCACCAGCTTCAATTCCTGACAGCGCTGGATCAGCTTTCGCACCAGCATGCTCACGGTGTATTTGCGCTGCCCGGTCCACTGCACGATCGACGCGATCAGCGCGGCGCGGTGCTTGCGCATCATCTTCGCGGCGGATTCTCCGCCCGGTTCGCCGTTGGAAAAGATCGCCCGCAGATCGGCGTCATAGAAGTCCGGGAAATCCTCGGCGTAGAGCTTCCGGCGGCCGGCGTAGTATTTCGCCAGGGTCTTGCGGAGCTTGCTGGCCTCATAAGAGCGGCGGCCCTTGGTGACCACGGGCTTACTACCCGCGACCTCCTGCATCACCTTATGGATGTATTCGAGTTTCTCCAGCGATTTCCAGCCACGGTATTTTTGCCGCCATTCTTCGGGCGAGCTGCCCAGCCACACCGCGAAGGTTTCCGAAAAGTCCTCTTCTGGATGAGCCTGCGCATACCAATTCGGAAGATGCTGCACGAAGCTCCTGCTGTAGGGACGCGGCGTGTAGGTTTCCGGAGTGTACTCGGTCTCGGGGCTTCCAAAGACTTTCTGCCAGTCCTTGCGGGCGGAGAGCTTATAGGCGTGGTCCACGGCGTGGCCGCATTCGTGACGAAGCAGCATCTGGCACCACTCCTGTGTGCCTCCCTCCACTTCCATCATCAGATGCATCTCGAGGGTCCTCAGACGGGGATGCGCCAGATAAAACGGGATGGCGATGGCCGGCACACCGGCGGGCGAGAACCATTCGTCGCCCAGGTAGCAATCGGGACGAAGGGTCACGCCGCGCGCAGCCAGGTCGTCGAATAGCTGGTTGACGCGCGGTTCGAGCTCGCTGCCCTGCAGGCGGACGCCTAAATCGCAGATCCGCAGCGCGAGCAATTCCTCATCCTTCAGCGAAACCCATGCGGGTTCCGCGCTGGTCTCCATGATTTATCCTAACGCGTGTGGCTAGAACAAAAAGGGGTCAGACGACATTTTGTGGAGAGTTCACGGGAGCTGCGCCGCCAAAATAAAATGTCGTCTGACCCCTTTTTGTGCAACTTACCTAGCGGCCAGCAGAGGTTCGATACTCTTCAAATTCGCACGAGCGTACTGGGCCTCTTCGATGTCGCCATTCAGGTCGAGCATCGCGCGAAAATGCTTGGCGGCGGCAGACAGCGTCTCCAGGCTCCCGTTCGCCTGCGCCAGGCGCGCGTAGCATAGTGCCAGCGCGTAGTGCGCGTATGGATCGCTGGGATCGTAAGCCAGCGACTTCTGGCAATACCCGACGGCCAGCTCGAAATGCGCCTGGTTGCGCTCCGAATCGCACAGCCCGAAGTAAGCCAGGCTACGCAGGTCGCGCCAGGTATCGGTCTGCGCCGCGCGCTTCTTCTTGCCGAGACCCACCAGGAACCCGACCACGTAGTAATTCATCTGCCCGGCGAGCTTGCTATCGAAATCGCTCAGCCGCAGATACTGGATGTACTCGCCGGAGGCATCCGGATAATCTCCGCTCAGGCGAAGGCTCTCGGCCAGCCACATGTGCGGTTCGGCGACTGTAGGCGCGATCTTGATCGCCGCGCGCGCGGAATCGATGGACTGCGGATAAAGCTGCTTCATCCGGTACGCCTGGGCTTGCATATACAAAGCAGGTGCGTTCGTTTTCTCACGTTGCGTGACGATGTTCAGCTGTCGAATCGCTTCGTCCGTGCCGCCGATATCGAGCAGCATCCCGGCGAGGCTCGTGCGAGCTTCCATGTAGTCGGGATCGATCGCAATGGCCTTGCGGAACGCTGCCTCGGAGTTCTTCTCATCGAACAGAGAATTATAGGCGCGACCCAGATACAGCGCAGCCTGGCTGTACGTCCCGTCGATTTGCAGAGCCTTCTCGAAACGCGCCACGGCCTTCTTGTAGTTGTCGGCGCCGCCTTTGTTGTAGAGCTTCAAGCCTTCGTCCAGCTCATCGACCGCAGCTTTATTGCGGCGGCGCACGATCAGAATCTTGAGCGATACCGTGGAATCGCGACCCGGGTAGACCATCTCATCGCGCGGGCCGTCCGGTTCGTAGCCCTGCTTGACGCCTTGAATCGTGTGATTGCCCGGCTTGAGACCCGGCAGCCGCAGCGGAGCGCTCTTGTTGATCACGCCCTGCGAAACGCCGTCCACGAACAGCTCGACGCCGTCCATGTTGGTTTCGAAGATCAACGTGCCGTCCTTAGGCGGAGGCGCGTT
>Ga0209415_10017679_pt1 | contig 11324 bp, 9 predicted proteins | sample PeaSoiSIISIP2007_FD_187696 | JGI IMG/M metagenome (GOLD analysis project Ga0209415, IMG submission 187696) | Peat soil microbial communities from Weissenstadt, Germany - SII-SIP-2007 (SPAdes) (version 2) | ecosystem: Environmental > Terrestrial > Soil > Wetlands > Peat | place: Germany...
GGTCCCATCCGCGCGCGGCGGGTGGTGGTGGCGGCGGGCCCCTGGACCGGGCGGGTCGCCGAGATGGTGGGCGTCCACCTCCCGATCGGTCCCAACGTCCTCAGCATGAACGTGACGGAGGCGCAGCCGCCCGAGCTGAAGCTCCTGATTCAGCACGCCGGACACCGTCTCACGCTCAAGCAGACCCGCAGCGGCACGTACATCATCGGCGGCGGCTGGCCGGGCGAGTACGTCACGTCCGAAAACCGCAAGCTCACGTCGTTCGACAGTCTGGCGGGCAACATGTGGGTCGCGGTGTCGGTCGTCCCGCGGCTCGCACGTCTTCGCGTGATCAGAACCTGGGCGGGCCTGGGCTCCAACACCCCCGACTGGCAACCGATCATCGGCGAATGCCCGCAGGTGCCCGGCTTCCACGTCCTGTTCGCCGGCCTGGGGTTCACGCTCGGCCTGGTCTGCGCGCAGATGATGGCGGACCTGCTGTCCGAGCGCACGGCGGCGGGCAGCGCGCTCGACGCGTTTGCGCCGAGTCGATACGCTGGGGCCGCGACTTCATAGGCACGCAGGGGGGATCGCACGGCATGGCGAGTCTGCTCCTCCAACTCATCTACAACGGTCTGGTCGTCGGGGCGATTCTGGCGCTGGCCGGCCTCGGCGCGACCCTCGTGTTCGGGATCCAGCGGGTCGCCAATTTCGCGCACGGCGATTACATGACGGTCGGAGCCTACGCCGCCCTGCTGCTCGACGTCACGTGGTCCACCAACCTCGTCGTCGCCGCCGTCGGCGCGATCGTCGCCACGGCCGCGCTCGCGGTGGGACTCCATCTGGTGCTGCTCCGGCCGCTGCGCGGCCGCGGGCTGGTCGCGCTGTCGCTCATCACGGTGGGCCTCGGCCTCGTGCTGCGCGACGCGCTGTTCCTCATCGAAGGGTCGCAGGCGCGCCAGTACGCGTTCAATCAGGCGGCGGTGCTCAACCTCGGCTTCGTCCGCATCGCCCCCGGCGAGCTGTGGGCCGGCGCCGCGGCGGTCGTGGTGGTCCCTGCGGTCGCAGCGATGCTGGCGTGGACGTCGATCGGGAAGTCCATGCGGGCGGTGGCCGACAACCGCGATCTGGCAGAGATCTCGGGCATCGACACCGATCGGATCGGCCTGTATGTGTGGCTCGTGGCGGGCGCCCTCGCCGGGCTCGGCGGGACCATGCTGGGCCTCGTGCAGGGCGTGTTCGATCCCAACCTCGGATTCAACGTGCTGTTCCTGGTGCTGACCGTCGTGGTCCTCGGCGGCATCGGCAACGCGTTCGGCGCCCTGCTCGCCGGGTTTGCCCTCGGGCTGGTCATGGAAGTATCGACGTGGCCGCTGTTCTTTGGCGGCGTCCCAACCCAGTACCAGCCGGTCGTGGGGTTCATCGTCCTCATCCTGCTTCTGATGTTCAGGCCCCAGGGACTGCTCGGGAAGGCGCAAGTGCTGTGAGGGGGCGATGATGCATCTCCTGAACCCGCAGTTCTGGACGTTCGTCGGGGTGGTCGCCGGAATCTACGGGCTGCTCGCGCTTGCGCTCTACGTGCAGTTCTCGATGGCGGGACTCCCCAACTTCGGCCACGTCGCGTTTATGGCCGTGGCGGCCTACACGATGGCGCTGCTCGTGATCCGCGCGCACGTGGCGCTCGGGTGGGCCAGCCTGGCGGGCATCGCCGCCGCGGTGGCGCTGGGGTTCGTGCTGGGGATCCCCTCTCTGCGGCTGCGGGCGAACTATCTCGCGATTGTCACGGTCGCGGGCAGCGAGATGATCCGGTACCTGGCGACCAACCTCAGCGTCACCGGCGGCCCGGTCGGCTCCATGGGCATGTTGGGCCCGACGCAGTTCGCGACCTACACCACGTCCTGGCAGCCCTTCATCAACGGCGTCACGGCGACGCTGTCGCGATGGGTGGGCGGGGTCGCGACCAACGACTTCAGCATGCTGTGTCTCGTGTGGACGCTGCTGGCGCTGCTGCTGCTGCTCTTCCGACGGCTGGAGAAGTCGCCGTGGGGCCGGGTGATGAAGTCGATTCGCGAGGACGAAGAGGCGGCCGCCTCCCTCGGCAAAAACGTCTACGCGTTCAAGCTGCAGGCGCTGACCCTCGGGGGCATCCTGGCGGGCGTGGCCGGCATCCTCTGGGCCCTCGAGATCGGGGTGTTCGCCCCCGATGATTTTCAACCGACCCTCACGTTCTACGCGTACCTGATCTTGATCCTCGGCGGCATGAATCGCGTCTGGGCAATTCCGGCGGGTGCCGTGCTGTTCGGCGCGCTGTACTCGGGTACGCGGTTTCTCAACTTCTACCCGCTCTCGCTCGTGGACTCCGGCGACCGCGCGTACCTCCGCCTCCTGATCGTCGGCGTCGTCCTGGTCCTGCTGATGGCCGTGCGGCCGGAGGGGCTGTTCGGCAAGCGCCAGGAGCTCCTCCTCGAAAAATGACGGGCGCCCTCTTGGTCGTCACCGAGGTCTCGCGCCGCTTCGGAGGGGTGCGCGCCGTCGACGGCGCCAGCTTCACGGTGCAGCCGGGATCGATCACCGCCCTGATCGGCCCGAACGGCGCGGGGAAAACCACGCTGTTCAACATCGTCTCCGGGTTCCTCCGCGCCGACGCCGGCGCCGTGACCTTCGGCGGCCGCCGGCTCGAGAGACTGCCGGCGCACCGGGTGGCTCGAGCCGGCCTCGTGCGCACGTTCCAGGCGCCCCGCATTCTGACGCGGATGTCCGTCCTCGAGAACCTCATGCTCGGCAGTCTGGATCAGCCGGGAGAGCATCTGGGACGCGCCTGGCTCCACGGACCCACGTCGAGCCGCGAACGTGAAGTGCGGGCGGAGGCGATGGCGACGCTCGAGCTGCTGCGCCTCACCCCGCTCGTCCACGCGTATGCCGGGACGCTCTCCGGGGGGCAGCGCAAACTGCTCGAGCTGGGGCGCGCCCTAATGGCGACCCCCCGGCTGCTCCTGCTCGACGAACCTCTGGCGGGCGTCGCGCCGGCGCTCGCCGCCCAACTGCTCGATCACATCACCACTCTCCGCCGCGACCGCGGCATGACCTTTCTGATCATCGAACATGATATGGAGTCGGTGATGTCGATCTGCGACTGGGTCGTCGCGATGGACCGGGGGCAGGTGCTCGCGGCCGGGACGCCCGCGGAGATTCAAGCGAACGAGAGCGTGATCGAGTCGTACCTCGGACGCGTCCAGTCCGACGACGGCGCGCCCCACGCGCCCCGGCAGTCGGAGGACCGCTGAGGGTGGCGGACTACATTCTCAGCGTCTCCGACCTCACGGCCCGCTACGGGGACGAGGACATCCTGAAGGGCGTCTCCATCACCGTCCCGCGGGGGTCGATCGTCGCGCTGCTCGGGCCCAACGGATCGGGAAAATCCACCCTCCTCAAGGCGATCTACGGACTCGTCGTCAAGCGCACCGGCACCGTCCACTTCCATTCGAGGACCGGCCAGACCGTCGATCTGATGCGCCTGAAGCCGAACGAGGTCACCGCTCACGGCGTCAACATGGTGCCCCAGCTCGCCAATGTCTTCCCGGAGCTGTCGGTGTACGAGAACCTGGAGATCGGCGTCATTCGGGAACGGACGCGGACCGCGGAGCGCATGGAGCGCGTCCTCGGCGCGCTGCCGCTGCTCCGCGCCCTGCTGCGGCGCCGGGCGGCCACCCTGTCCGGCGGCCAACGGCAGGCCCTGGGCATCGCCCGCGCGCTGATGTCCAATCCTGAACTTCTGATCCTCGACGAACCGTCCGCCGGACTGGCGCCGCAGGTCGTGGACGAGGTGTTCCAGCAGGTGCGCGCGATCAATCAGAACGGCGTGAGCATCCTCGTCGTCGAGCAGAAGGCCCGCCAATGTCTGGCGGTCGCCGACTACGGCTACGTGCTCGACCAGGGCCGCAATCAGATCGATGGTCCGAGCGCCCAATTGCTGGCCGACCCCGAGATGGTGCGCCTGTACTTGGGCGCCCGGCGCCGCCGGACGGACGCCACGTGATGCACGGGGCGCGCGCGACGACCTGCGGAGGACGCGTGTGACGCCTTCCAACGAGACCGCGGCGCCCTTGCGCCTGGAGGGGGACGTCCGACGCGGTCGGAAAATCACCATCACGGTGAACGATCGGCCCGTGACCGCCTATCTGGGTGAGTCGGTGGCGGCCGCGCTCATCGCGGAAGGATGCCGCGCGTTTCGGCGGACGGCGCGGACTGGCGAGCCCCGGGGCCTATTCTGCGGCATGGGAGTCTGTTACGACTGCCTCGTGGTGATCGACGGCCTCCCGGGCCGCAGGGCGTGCATGACCGACGTGCGCGACGGCATGCGGGTGGCGCTCCAGGAAGGCTGGGGCGAGCCCGAACTCGGCCCAAGTTCGAACCGGTAGCCTGCGCGAAGACCACCCGCCCTCGACCGCTGTCCGCCGCCCTCACGCCGGCGCCGGGACGCGGGGGCGGCCGGGGCACTCCCCGACCGCCGCCGCGCCGCGCGCGTCCCGCGCCATTCTAGGAGCGTGCGACCGACTGCAGCATCGGCTGCGGCACGCCCGCCGCCCGAAGCAGCCGGAACACCTCGTCGTGCTCCTCCGCGCTCAAGTTCTTGAACGGCGGCCTGACCGTACCGCCCGTCAGCCCCACGTACTCGAGAGCGGTCTTCATCACGGTGATCGCCGAAAACGCCTCGTTCGAGCCGGGATCCGACCCGTGGTGGAACCGTTCGACGAACGGGAAGAGACGGCCGTGATGACGCTCCGCCTCAAGGTATTTCCCGGCCTGAAGGAGATCCCAGTACTCCAACTCATACTCCGGCCACCACGGGGCGATGCCGCTGATGAACCCCGCCGCGCCGTGCATGTGCGCCGTCGTCGCGGCGTAGCCGGCGGAACTGTCGATGTAGGCGATGCGGTCGTGATACCGGTCGAGAATCGTGTACTCGTCGATCAGCCGCACCAAACCGCTGTGCTTCATCGACACCACGTTCCGGATCTCGACCAACCGGCTCATGCAGTGCGTCGTGATGCATGAGTTGACGAACTGGCCGCGCCACGCCTGATCGTACACCATAATGCCGATGTCGACGGTGCGTGCCAGACGCGTGTACCAATCGACGATCGCGTCCTCGTTGAGCGGATAGTAGAAGGGCGGCGGGCACATCGTGGCGATCGCGCCGGCGGCGCGGGCGTTCTCGGCCAGCAGCGCGGCGACCCGATAGTCGTTCGTGGCGATGCCTGCCACGACCGGGACGGCGCCGTCCGACCCGCGCACCACCGCTTTCACGACTTCCAGGTGCTCCTCCGGCGACAGGGCCACGTACTCGCCGTCACCGCACGGCGCGATCAGAAACCCGGACCGCTTCCCGATGCCGCGCTCCACCATGAAGCGCACGTTGCGCTCGATCGTGGCCGCATTCAGGGAGTAGTCGTCGCGGAAGGTCGATGCCACGAGCGCGGCGGGACCGCGCAGTTTGGACCGTACCTCGTTCATATCCAGCATGTCGTCCGTCCTTTCCGGAGAGGAAATACACCGCTGGGGACATCCATCCGATCACGATGCAGCGCCCCGACACCAGCGCCGCAAGCGATTTAGACTTTGGAGTCCGGAAACCCTCCCGCGCGACGCCATCGGATGCGCGGTCACGCGGAGGAGCGGGCAGACCTCTCGAGGAATAGCAGGCGTCGCGCGGATCATGATGGGGATCGTTGCGACCGCCCCGATCGCGGCCGCCCGCCGTGACCGTCACGCCGCCCGTCCCGAACGGACGCCCTGTTCCATCAGCACCGGCACAGCCAGCATGGGTCTCGAGGAGGATGCATGCCCCGCGGCAGCGAGAGGTGGGTGGCAGATCGCGACGGCCCGACGCGTACGCTCTCCGCGTCCCCCGTGGCCGTCAGCGTCACCCTCTGCACGGCGCGCATCGTGCGCGTGCGGATCGGCCGGCACGAGCCGCACACGAACGCCTCGTACGTGCCCGCCCGGACGTGGCCCGGCGCGGCGTGCACCGAGACGTCCGGGCCCTCGGCCTCCATCGATACCGGCGCGCTCGTGGTGCGTGTCACCGCGGATCCGGCGAGTGTGACCTTCTGCGATGGGGTCGGCCGCGCACGCCTCAGCCTGCCGCTCACCGACCTGCGCGGAGCACCGAGCCCGCGGGTGCGGCTCGAGCTGGCAAGTGTCCAGCATTTCTACGGACTCGGTGGGGGCGGGCAGCAGTTCGACCGGCTCGGGACCACGAGACGCTTCTGGACGAACCACGCGAACCACGGCCACGGGGCGGACGTCCCGATCCCGCTCCTGCTGTCGCACCTCGGATACGGGCTGTTCTTCGACCACGCGGGCCCCGCCGACATCACCGTGGGCGGGGCCGAGGCGGGCCGGTGGGTCGAGTATCGCAGCGCGCAGGCACCGCTCGACCTCTACTACCTTGGCGGGAGCGATCTGCGCGAGGTACTGGGCGAGGTCGCAACGCTGCTGGGACCGGCACCGATGCCCCCCCGCTGGGCGCTCGGCTATCTGCAGTCGACGCGCCACTTCGAGAACCCCGAGGAGTGGCAGCGGCTCCCGGCCACGATGCGCGACAAGCGGCTCCCGTGCGACGGTCTCATCTTTCTATCCACGTACGGTGACTTCTTGGGCTGGAACCGGGGGGTCGGGCATTTGGAGTGTGACCTGCGATCGCTGCCCGAGCCGGCCGCGTACTTCGCGCAGCTGCACGCGCAGCACTTTCACGTCGTGACGCACGAGTATCCGGTGCTGCACTCCGCGTCGCCCCTCTACGCGGAAGCCTCCGCGCGGGGGTATCTGCTCGACGCAGGGTATCCGCACGCGGCCGCCCTCGAGCGCCCGACGGACAACTACCGTGAAGGCCAGCGCTATCTTGATTTCTCCAATCCGGAAGTCCGGGCATGGTGGTGGCAGCAGCACCGCCCGCTCGCCGAACTGGGGGTGGACGGGTGGTGGCTCGACGGCGGCGAAGGGCCCGCCGCGGACACCCGGCTCTACGCTGGAACCGGTGCCGACGTCCACAACCGGTACGACCTAATGCGGCAAGAGGGGTTCGCCGACGGCGAGGCGGCGGACCGCCCGGATCGTCGCGTCTTTCTCCTCTGCCGATCCGGGGGCGCCGGCATGCAGCGCTTCGGCGCGACCTGCTGGTCGGGCGACATCGACGCGACGTTCTCCACGCTCGAGGAGCAGCCGGCCATCGGCTTGAACGTTGGACTGTCGGGCGTGCCGTATTGGGGCACCGACGTCGGCGGATTCTATCAAGTGGGCCCGGACCGCGCGGAACTGTACGTCCGGTGGTTCCAATTCGGGGTGTTTACGCCGATCTTGCGCGCACATGGGCGCGTGTGGCGCGACCACGTGCCCTGGGCGCACGGCCCCGAAGTGGAAGCCATCTGCCGGCGGTATCTCGAACTGCGCTACCGGCTCCTCCCGTACACGTACAGCCTCGCCTGGCAGGCGCACCGCCACGGGCTCCCGCTGATGCGGCCCCTGATCCTGAACTATCCCGATGATGTCCGGGTGTGGAATCGAGCCACCGAATACCTCTGGGGTGACGATCTGCTCGTCGCCCCCGTGACGCGCGCGGGCGCGACGCACTGGCCCGTCTACCTGCCGGCTGGCACGTGGTACGACTTCTGGACGCACGAGCGGTACGAAGGGCCGGGCGGCATCACCGTCGCGGCGCCGCTTGACCGGCTGCCGCTCTTCGTGCGCGCCGGCGCGATCCTGCCGCTCGGACCAATCGTGCAGTATCACGACGAACGGCCGCTGACCGACATCGACTTGCTCGTCTACGGCGGACGGAACGGTGCGTTCACGCTGTATGAAGACGACGGCACCACGACAGCGTACCGTCGGGACCGATACGCGCTTACCACATTCGAGAGCGCCTCCACCGAACGGACGCTGACCGTACGCATCGCCGGCCCCGCGGGGGAAGCCGGGCTCATCCCGGCGGACCGCGCCTACTCGGTGCGCATGTGCGCGCCCGTGAGGCCGCGCCGCATCCGGCTCTCCGGGTTCGGCGAACTCCCCGAACGGCCTCACGCGGGCGCTCCGGGATGGTGGTATGAAGACGGACGATTTGTCTGTGTTCGCGTGCCGTCTCACCCGGCCGTCGTCGACCTCGACTGGTAACGAGCCGCACACGTCCACGAGAGGCGCGCTCGCAGGGGCCACGTGAAACCTTGCGCGCACCCGCGGGGGCCGAGCGACCGCGGGCGCCCGCCGACCGGCACGCCGGGCGGGGCGGCGCTCAGCCGCCGAACTGCGGATTGCCCTGGTCGCCCTCCACGGGCGCCCCGGCCCGAAACCTGCAATTCGCCCGCCCTTTTGAGACGTCCGACGAGTTCGTCTCGCGTTGGAGCCACGCTCCCTCCGCTTCGCCGCAGATAAGACGTCGAATCATCCGACATGCTGCCCGCCACCAGATGCACGCCGCGCCGGGGACACGGGCGGTCATCGCGTACCGGAAACACTTCATTTCGGCGGTTCGTGTTTAAATTAACGTGAAATTTCCAGTTTGGCGCCTGCGCTCCTCCCTCCGTGGAACCGCTACTATCAGGCTAGCGATGCGCATCACGAACCGCATCTATCCACGGTAGCGCCCAGGGATCGATCTTGTCTCTCGCCGAAGGCCTCGCCGCGGCTCCCCCCACTGGTGGGCGCGTTGGGCGCCCCCGTGCCGATATGGTATTAAGGATACGGGACCATGATATGGCGCGGGGTACGAAGGCAGACCGCGGCCGGGGGTCGTGGCGTTCGGGAGGGGACATGACGGAACTCTTTATGAGGGCGAAGACTTGGCTGGCGGCGGCACTGGTGGCGGTCCCGCTGCTCACGCTCCCCGCAGCGGCGGCACCCTCCGCGTCCGAGATCCTCGCGCGCGTGGCGGCGGCGAACGGGTCGCCCCCAAACATGACGGCGGACGTGCTCTTCAAACTGTGGAAAGGCAAGCCGGTGGGCGACCCCTACTGCGTATTTGCCGGCACGATGGCGGTGCAGGACGGTCACCCCGCGATACAGATGTCGCGCGGCGGCACCAGCCTGCTCTGCGGGGCCATGGACCACTATGTCGTCGGCAGGCTGTTCGACGCGAGTGAGCCGATGGCGTCGTTTCTCAACCGCTTCGATTTCACCGTCGCAGGCGAGAAACAGGTGGGACCCGATACCTATTACGACATCGAGGGCGTATCCCGCGACCCCAAAAACAACCCTCACGGCATGGGCGCGTGGGTCGATTACAATACCGGCCTCATCACGGACGGCACCCTCCGGTACGATTGGGGAACCGTAAACATTCAGCAGCAGTATACGAACCTGAATAACGTCTGGGTGATGACGATGCAAGATGTGCGGTCCAGCAAGTACGCCGCGACGCTTCAGGTCGTCTACAGCAACTTCCGCGTGTCTCCCTAACGGCGCGCTGGGAATACCGGCCGCCGCGGCTTGCCGCCATCCGGGCCTCCCGATCCTGATCGGCGCGACCGCCTTCACGCGCGTGGGTGGCGGAGTGGAGGATCGCCCGACAGGGTCTCGGCGTCGGCTATGTCGGCGCCGGCGGGCTCGAGGGACGCGAGCCTCCACCCCGGGAGACGTCCTCCAGGTCGACCGCGAGCGGCCCGATGAGGGCCGCGCAGAAATGATACCAGGCCACCGTAACGGCGAGATCGATCACGCTTTGCGGCGAGAGGTTCCGGAGCAGAGTGGACATCGTCGCGTCGTCGATCGTCCGGGAGCGCGCGACCTGGTCGGCGTACGCCATCGCGGCGCGTTCCGCGGGCGTATAGGCGTCGCTGCCGCGCCACGCCCCGATCTCCGCGAGTTTCGTTTCCGAGACGCCGGCCTTGCGGGCCGCGGCGCGATGATGCACCCGCTCATACTCCACGTTCAGGACGTCGGCCGTGACCAGGATCGCGAGTTCGCGCAGCTGCGGAGGCAACGAGCTGTCTTCTCGGATGTACCGCGACATAGACATGAACGCGCGCAGCGCCGGTGGCTGGTTCGCCAAGATCCGGTAGAGGTTGACGAGTCCTCCCCGCAGCTGGATGATCTCGTCGTAAATCGCTCGGGCGTCTCCCGCCGCTCCCTCCGACTCCATCACATACTCGAGCCGCGCCATCCGCATCCTCCCTCTCTGCGCACTCATGATCCCGCTCCGGTCGGTCGGCGTCGGCCGCCAGACTCTGATCGAGCACCTGGAGCGCAGGGCACGTCAGACAAGCACGGACCGTGGCGTCAGGCGAGGACGCTGTTGGCGAGGTCGACGCCCGTGAAGTCGTCGAGCTCGCGCGCGGCCACCCGCAGCTGCCTCGCGAGATCTTGGATTTCGGCAGCGTACCCGGGCTGACCGCCCTGCCCATCGCCCGCGCTCTGGTATAGATTGTGCTGCTCCTCGGGGTCCGCGGTCAGATGATACAGCGAGTTCGGCCCGCCGCGGCTCAGGATCAGCTTCCACTCGTCGGTCCGCACGCATCGCTGCACGTACTCGCTGCGGTCCGTGACGGTCTCGATGTAGTACGCGTCCCGCCACGCCGGGGCCTGCCCCTCGAACCAGGGGCGGATACTGCGTCCCTGCGCATACGCCGGGACGGGGCCACCCGCCCAATCGAGGACGGTCGGCAGCACGTCCTGCAGCCCGACGACGGCGTCGACCGTGAGCCCGGTCCGGATCCGCCCCGGACACCGCGCGATCATCGGAATGCGGATCGCCTCGTCGAAACAGACCGCGTTGTGCCCGCCTTCCTCGCGGGAGAAGAACGTGTCCCCGTGGTCGGTGAAATACATGATCACGGTATTCTCGGCCAGTCCGAGATCGTCGATCGCCTCTACGATACGGCCGGTGTTGAAGTCGATGTTGCTCACAGCCGCATAGTATCCGGGAAACGGCACGCCGCGCCCCCGGTACGGCGCGTAGAAAGGCTCGGGCGCGGTGTACGGATCGTGGGGCGGATAGTACCCCTGCACCATCACGAACGGCTGCCGGCCGCGTGCGGCCCCCCGAAGAAACTCGAGGCAGTGATCCGTCTGCACGTCCGGCTTGTAGCGGCGGTCCGCCCCGACCTGGACCCAGTGGCCCCCGCGCGAGTTGAAAGCGTCCCACACGTCGAAACTGCCGGGGTTGCGGTGGCCGAGGCCCCACTTGCCGAAGTACGCGGTGAGGTAGCCGGCCGCCTTGAGGAGATCAAACACGGTCGTCGACACCTGTGCCACCGAGTGCAGCGCGTCGTCGACGCGGGGCACGTTCTTCGTGATGCCGTGCGCGTGCGGGTAGACCCCGGTCCACATCGTCGCGCGCGACGGCGAGCACA
>Ga0209415_10017681_pt1 | contig 11322 bp, 11 predicted proteins | sample PeaSoiSIISIP2007_FD_187696 | JGI IMG/M metagenome (GOLD analysis project Ga0209415, IMG submission 187696) | Peat soil microbial communities from Weissenstadt, Germany - SII-SIP-2007 (SPAdes) (version 2) | ecosystem: Environmental > Terrestrial > Soil > Wetlands > Peat | place: Germany...
CCAGACGTGGACCATCCCCGGCACCTACGAGTGGGTCGTCCCGGACAACACCACGTCCTACACGCCGGGCGCGACGGCGAGCGGCGGCGGCGGAGGGCCGGGTAGCGGCGTCGGCTCTCCCGGCGGCGGCGGCGGCGAGTGGGCCGGGGAGCCTCCGCAGGCCAATCCGGTCGCGGGCCATACGGCCACGATCGTCGTCCCTGCGGGCGGCACCGGGGCGGCGACGAGCAGCGACACCTCCGAGGCCGGCGCGGTCGCCTCGTTCACCCTCGACGCGCTTGAGGTCGTTGCGAACCCCGGCCAGCCCGGCACTACGATCCCCGGCCTGGGCGGCACGGGCAGCACCAACACCTACCACAACCCGGGCGGCCCCGGCGGAGACGGCTGCACAAGCCTGAACGCGGGCGGTGGCGGCGGCGGATCGGGCGGTCCCGGCGCACCGGGCAACGCCGGCGGCAACGGGGTCCCGGAAGGTGCTGGCGGCTACGGGGCCATCGCGGTACCGGGCGGCGGTCCGGGCGGTTTCGGGGGCAGTCATGCGGAACCCGGCTACGCGCCCGCAACCGGACCGGGCGGCGGGGGCGGCGGCCCCGGCGGCGAGACCGCACCGGACGGCTCCCCGAACCCCAGCGGCAACGGCGATGACGGGCAGGTCACCGTCACCTGGACCGTCCAGCCGAGCGCACTCACCCCCGTCTTCTCCACCGACTCGGCGGAGGATGACCTGTCCGCCGTGAACACCTCCACGGGGGAGGCGGGCTCCTCCGGGCTCACCCCGGCCGGGTCCGGGTCGGGCTACGGGTGGGGCATCGGCTACGGGTCCACCACGTACTCGGGGGGCGGGTTCTGGTTCGGCGGCTCCGGCGGCGACGCGGACGGCTCCGTGCAGCCGCAGATCCAGGTCGAGTTCGACGCGGACGGCCAGACCGACTTCCAGCTCGACGTCAAGTGGGGCCTGGCGGTCCCGGAGGCCGCGGTGGACTCCGCGTCGCCGTCGATAGCTTCCGGCCAGTGCCGGATCATCCTGCAGCTCGACGGGAAGACCCTCGACACGGTGTACCTGACGTGCGCGGCGTCGGGCGGGGTGACGAAGCCGGGTGACGGCGGGTCCTGGACGTACTACACCAGCGCCCAGAACGGCACCACGCCGGGCTCGGGGACGCACACCGCGACGCTAGCCGTGGAGACGATGAGCACCCTGTCAGGGCAGCTTTCCGGCGCTCACGTCGGCAACCTGGCCTCGGTGGGGACCTCCCCGCACCCGTTCGGAGGGTCGGCGCTCCCCTCCGGTTTCACCAGCGCGCTCACGGCGGAGAACTGCTCGCTGCGGGTCGCCGGGATCGCGGCGGCGGCGGTATGACGCGGGCCCCGGCGAGCATCTGGCCGCGCGGATTTCGCGGCGGGCGGCTGACCTGCGGAAACGATAACCGGCTTTCGCGTTGCCGCAGGTCAGCAGGCTGGCCACGGTCACGCGCGGGCGGGCAAACGAAAACGCGCCCGGCAGGTGCTCCGTGATCCCCGGCGCGCTGCAGCAGTACTACGCCTCGGGCGGCCCGTTCGCGTCGGCAAAGTCCAGCGAGTATCGCTACCTATGCACCAGCATCCTGTCCGGCGCACTGATGGGCGACTGGCTGCCGATGGAGCCGCAGAGTTTCGGCGTTGTCATCAACGGCGGCGGCACGTTTGCCGGCAGTCTCGACCTGATCCCCGGCTCCCCGCAGCAGAACGCCGTCAACCTTCAGGCCATCACCCCGCGCAAAGCCGTCCTGTGGGTGCTGCAGGACGGCGTGCCGATATGGAACGGGGTCCTGTGGGACTGGGTCCCGACCACTGTGCTGCAGCAGCAGCTCCCCGTCCAGGGCGCGACGATGGAGAGCATCCTCTCCCGGCGCATCATCGACACTGACCTGACGTTCACCTCGGCCGACATCTTCACCATGGCGCGCGGGATCTGCCAGTACGCGTTCAGCAAGACGCCCAACGGCCAGGTGGCGGGGATCACCTACTCGTCGGCGCTGTCTGGGATCACCGACACGCTGACCTTCGACGGGTCGCAGAACCAGGACTGCCTCTCGGCGCTCGGCACGCTGGTGAGCACCTACGGCATCGAGTTCGCATTCAGGCCTTACATGGACGCCAGCGGGAACCTGTTCACCAACGTTGACCTGGGTTATCCGGCGCTCGGCCAGCCCTACCCGGCCTCCGGGCTTGCGTACTCGTTCCCCGGCGCGCTGCTTGACTACGCCTTCACCGCCACCGGGAGCACGGGAGCGAACAGCCTCATCGGGAGCGCCCAGTCCACTGACACCTCCGGGGACGGTGACGCGCTGGCCGGCACCGCGATCGACCTCGTGGACATCGGCAACGGCTACCCGCTGCTCGAGCAGGCGGTGAGCCCTACCGGGGTCAACTTCACGACGGACGCCCAGGTGGACGCCTACTGCGCCGGGCTACTGCCCTCGGTGACCGCGACGCAGCTTGCCCCGCTGGTGACCCTGGGGAACGGCCAGCAGCCGGCGCTCAAGGTAACCCAGCTCGGCAGCTACGCGTCGGTCGCGTTCACCAGCGCCATGCACCCCGCGGGCCCGAACGGCACGCCGGGGTTTACGGGGATCGGCCGCATCGTCTCCTGGACGTGCTACCCCCCTACGTCACAGCAGGCCGAGTACGCGACGCTGCAGCTCGGCGCCATGCCCTTCGAGGGGAGCGTGCTTTAGCATCTCGACCTTCCCCGATCAGCTCGGCAAGCGCGCCGCGGCCACCATCGCGAGGACGGCCCGGCTCGTCAATGTGGCCCACCAGCGCCTCAATGCGATCGGCTCGCAAGTCGCCGCGAATACCGGCGGGGTCAGCACCCTGAACGGCCAGATGACCACGGCCAACGGCAGCATCTCCACGAACACCACAAACATCGCCGCCAATACCTCTGCGATCACCGCGCTGCAGGACGGCGGCTCGTTCCAGGCGATGAGCAGCTTCTCCAACAGCTTCTCCGCGAGCGGCACTCTCGAGTACCGGTCGATGCCGGGCGGCTTCGTCTACATCTCCGGGTCGGTCACGCTGCCGGGGGGGAGCGCCACGTACAACGACGTGGTGTTCTTCACGATGGGGACCGGATACGTCCCGGCGGCGCAGCGGAACTGGCCGGTGGTCCCGAACGCGGGCACGTCGTACGGGAACGCCACCTACCCCGGTGCGCCCACCTGTTTCATCGAGAGCGACGGCACGATGCGCCTGTGGGGTGTCCCCGGGTCGCTGAACGGGGACAGCGTGAACATCTCCGGGGTGTACTCGCTGTGACCACCTACCGGCTGATGGACGGCGCCTCCGGCCGTCCCGGCGTAGGCTCGTCGGGCACCCAGCCGCCCTCGGCAGGCACCTCCTACAGCGGCGACTATGAGGCGGGACTGGCATTCCAGGTCACCAGCGGCGGCCTGTGGTTCGGGGGCTACTACTGGTGGGTGCCGGCTACGGGCGGCCAGACGGGCGCGCAGAAGTTCGCCCTCTGGCAGCTCACCGGGGGCGCGGCCGGGACGCTGGTCGCCGGCGGAACCGTCACCTCGGGCACGCTGACGGCCGGGCAGTGGAATTACGTCCCGCTCGCCACCCCCCTGCTGCTGACCCCCGGCGTGGCCTACTGCGCGGCGACCGCGTTCGCGTGCACGACCGGGTTCCCGGACACCAAGAACCAGTTCGGCAGCACCGACCCGTACGCGGCAGGCATCACCAACGGCCCGCTGATGGCCTACAGCAGCCTCACCGGCTCGGCCGCAGTGCCGGGTGACTGGCTGGCCCAGTCGCCGTACAGCACGGCCACCGCCGACCCGGCGACGCAGCTGCCCGCCACCAACGATGACGACGACCTGCTGTGGCTGGACGTCCAGGTCGGCACCACCGCGCCGTCGGGGGCGACGTACCGGGCGTTCCCGAATATGCCCTACCCGGTCGGCGAGACAGCCCAGTCCGGTGCCTACACCCTCGGCATGGAGTTCAGCCTGTCGCAGGCGTGCACGCTGGAGGGGATCTGGCATTACTCGGCGCCGTCGTCGGCGGTGCTGCCGTCGCGGTGCGGGATCTGGAACGCCGGCACTACTGCCGAGGTCGCGGGCACTGACAATTCCTCGCCGTCGTGGCTGCTGCCCGGCGGCGGCGCGGCCAGCGCGGGTGACGGCTGGGTGTATTGCGACTACTCCGCTGCCGGGGTGACGCTGCAGGCGTCAGTGAATTACAAGGTATCCACGTTCTACGGCGGTTCCGGCACTGACTGGTTCGGCGTCACGACCAGTTTCTGGTCGACCGGGCCGGGGTCAGCGGGGATCACGGCCGGGCCGCTGTCGGTCCCGGATAACGCCGCGGCGTCGCCGGGCCAGAACTCGTGGAATGCGGGCATCACCTGGACGTACCCGGCCACGAGCAGCAGTCCCGAGAACGACTGGGTCGACGTCGAGGTCACCCCGGCACCCTCAACCCCGGTAAGCGATTCAGACACCGGGGCCGGGGCCGACTCGGGCACCGTCACGGCCTCGCTCAGCGGCACGGAGACGGGCTCCGGGGCCGAGGCTGGCACGGTCGGGCTCGCGGACACGGAGGCCGGCTCAGGAGCGGACACAAGTACGCTGACGGCCTCTCTCCCCGATGCCGACACTGCCGGCGGGGCGGACGCCGGAACGGTCACGGCGGGCGTTCCGGGCTCAGACACGGGCAGCGGCGGTGACGAGGGCACCGCATCGGTCCCCGTGTCGGCTCTCCGCGCCAGCCAGCTAGGCGGCTCTGCGGCGAACGTGAACACCTACTCCGGGAGCGCCACATGATCCGCTACGACCTGTCCGGCGTCGCCGGGTTCGACCAGGAGTTCAGCTTCACCCTCACCTATGCGGGGGTGCCGCTGAACCTGGCAGGCTGCACCCTCGCGCTGTACCTGAAAGCATCGGCGGTGACACCGGACGCGCTCGCCACCGTCTACGGCATAGGGACCGGGCTCACCGTGACCAGCACCGGGGACGGCCAGTTCACCTGGGACGCGCCTGCCGAGGATGTGGTGATCGACGCTCCGGGAGCGCTGTGGTACCGGGTAGACGTGACCGCCTCCGGGGGCGACCCGCAGCCCGCGATGTTCGGCGCCCTGTTCCTCGCTGCCGCGTTATGGCAGCCGGGCAGTCCGGCTAGCTATGATCTAGGCAACGCCGTAACGGCCCTGACCGCCCGCAACGGGTGCAGCCCAGAGAATTGCACCGGCAGGCGGCGACATGGCACAGCTCGGCCAGACGGCCACGGTGACGAGCGTCGAGAGCTCGGCCACGAGCGTCAACATCTTCGAGGCGGCGAGCGGCGGCAACGGCCGCACCGTCTTCAACGACAGCACCCAGGTGCTCTACCTGCTGTTCGGGTTCACCGCGTCGGAGACGGACTACACCGTCCAGATCGCCGCCGGCGGTTACTACGAGTTCCCCCTCCCGCTCTACCTGGGGAACGTGGACGGCATCTGGGCGAGCGCTAACGGCAACGCGCGCGTGACGAGCTGGTGACCTGATGCCCCTCTTCGACCCGGTGCCCACAGGCTCTACCACCACGGCCGGCGAGCTTGAGCTTGACGGGACCGCAGGCGATATCCAGCCGGTCGGCGCGTCCGCGGCGGCCGGGTCGAGCGGGAAGGCCGCTGACGCCAAGCACGTCCACGTCGGGCTGCTCCCCTCGAACAACCTGTCCGACGTGGCCAGCGCGGCGACCTCACGCACGAACCTGGGCCTGGGCTCGGCGGCCACGCTCGCGTCCTCCGCCGTGGCGCAGACGGCGAATAACCTGAGTGACCTCGCCAGCGCGAGCACGGCCAGGACGAACCTGGGCCTGGGGACGGCCGCCGTGGACAGCGCCGGGACGTTCGCGCAGGTGGCCAACAACCTCTCCGACCTGGCCAGCACGAGCACGGCACTGGCGAACCTCGGCGCGCTGCCCGGATATTTCCTCTCCAAGACCCTCTCGGGCGCGGCGGCATCGATCACGCTGCCCGCGTCCGGGTCGCTCCCGTCCGGGTACAGCCTGCTGCGGCTCATCGTCATCGGCGCGTCAGCTAACGCTGCGGAGCAGGACCGGTGGGCGGTCCAGGTCAACGGGGACGGCGGCAGCCACTACGACATGCAGGACATGTGGGGGACCGACACCACGGCGTTCGTCAACATCAAGAACGCCCAGGACGAGTGGCTGGCCGAGGCCGGGACGCCCGGCGACATGCCCGGCGCGTCCGCCACCGCCGGCGTCGCGGGCCTCCTCGATATCCAGATCCCCGGCTACGCGGGCACCGCGTTCCAGAAGACGGGCCTGTGGCGCAGCGGCTACTGCGACGCGGCCACCGCCGCCGCCGACCAGGTGATACACAACTCGCTGGTGGCATGGCGGTCCACGGCGGCCATCACGTCGATCACGGTCGCGACGGTCTCCGGGTCCAGCCTGGCCGCCGGCACCACGGCGTGGCTGTACCTGAGCTGACCCCGGAGACCGCATTGATCCTCACAGCCGGGGGCCTGGGGAAATGACCTTCACGATCCCCCCGAACGCGAGTCCCGGCAGCCCGGTCACGTACGAGTGGCTGCAGGACTACACGGAGTCCCAGGCGCAGGCCGCAGCGGCGGCGGCGCTGGAGCTGCCGCTAGCCGGCGGCAGCATGACCGGGCCGATCGTAACCCAGGTACCTAACATCGTGTTCGACGGCGACTCGCTGACCATCGGCACTGGGGCGCTCCCGTTCAACAACTTCCCGCTCAGCAACGACTACCCGAGCCAGGTCGTCGCCTCCCTCGACCGCCGGGGCACCTATTACAACGTGGGCGTGGCCGGCGAGACGACCGCGACGATGATCACCAACGCGCCCACCGTCGTTGACGCCAAGCTGCTCGCCGGGGCGAACAACGTCGCCTGCTTCCACGGCGGCACCAATGACATCTACTACGGCGCGGACGACACGACCACCTATGACCGGATCGTCACCTACTGCCAGGCCCGGCAGGCGGCCGGGTGGAAGGTGATCGTCGCCACGATCACCCCCCGCTCCGACCCGGGGACGCCCGCAGGCCAGGACACCTGCCGGCTGAGCGTCAACTCCATGATCCGTGCCAACTGGCAGGCCTTCGCGAACGGCATCGCCGACATCGGCGCCGATGTGAACATGGGCACGCTCGGCGATGAGACGAACACCCGGTACTACAACGGCGACGACGTGCATCACAACCCGGACGGCTACCGGGTCCTGGCCGGGTACTTCCTCGCCGCACTGTCGGCCCTCGGCATCACCGGCCACCAGCACGGCGACCTGTCCCAGCTGCGCTCCGACCTCTGGATCCCGGCCCAGTCGTTCGCGGCCATATCCGGCTCGCCCGCGCTGGCCCAGATCGGCAACACGCCCGCCTGGGAACTCCACCACGGCGCTACCGACGGCATCGGCTGCCAGGCGCTCATACCCGCGGACTGGCTCACCTGGGTGCTCCAGGCGTGGTGGTCCAACACCGGGCAGGCGAGCGGGAACGCCATCATCCGGGGCGACTACCTGCCCCTCTCCTCGGGCTCGAACCTGCTCAGCGGCACGGTCGCGGGCGCCGAGAAAACGGTGTCGTCGCCGTCCGCGTACATCACCGCCGTGACGGCGCTCACCGGGACGGTGGCCAACCAGGTGACCGGCTCCCCGTCGCGGACCTTGTTCGACCTGCACATCCTGCGCCTGGGCTCCAGCGGCTCGGACACCCTCACCGGGGATGTCGTCGGGATCCTCGGGGCCTATCTGTACCGCACGACCTGAGCCGCGCGGCGCTCCGCGACCTCATGGCACTCCGGCACGCACACGTCCCCGCAGGCACCCGCGCACACCGGGCACGCCAGGGTGCGTCTCCGGCCCCCGCTGCCTATGATTGAGCCAAGCCGCAACGGCGTATGCAGGACTTAACCCGGAACGGGTGCTGACGATCAACCGCACCCACCGGGAAGGACCCGCGCCGATGCCTGGCAAGTGGATCAACGAGCAGAACAACTGGAACGCTCACGCGCTCGTCCGCAAGTACTCACCGGACCAGGTGCGCTGGGCGACGGCCAAGATGGGCTACGAACCCTCCGGGCACCGCCTCTCGCTGCTGTTCCGCGACCCCGAGGACGGCGTTACCGAGGAGCCCGGCAACCTGCTCGTCACCGCCGGATTGAACCTGCTCACGTCCCTGCTGGAAGGCGGCGCCGGGACCCCGTTCGCCCACGCTGACGCCATCGTCGGCGTCGGCGCCGGGACCACGACCGCGACGATCGCGGACACGGCCCTGACGGACGACAACACGTCCAACGCCTACTACCAGCAGGCCGACTCCTCGTACCCGACGCAGTCCAACGGGACCATCACGTGCCAGGCCACGTTCGCCAGCGGTAACGCGAACTTCGCGTGGCAGGAATGGTGCCTCGCCACCGGGTCGGCGGGCATCACCGCAGGAGACCACCTGAGCGCGGTCGCGACGTCGGTGACGATGCTCAATCACAAGGTGGCCAGCCTTGGCACGAAGGCGAGCGGGGCCTCATGGGTGATGTCGGCCGTAATCACGGAGAGCTGACCGTAGTCGACCATCCCCTAGCGCGTTCCGGGGAGCAGGTGATCCCGTGCCGAACCCCGATCCGCCCCCCGCGGACTTCGAGGTGAGCCGTGCCACCGCGGACGGCGGCAGCGTCAGCGTCTACGCCTGCCGCGCGCACCTGGCCCACACCAGGGCGGTCCTGGAGGGCAACGGCAGGCTGGCCGGCCCGGTCACGGTAGGCCCGGCGAACACCGGCCGGGACGGCAGCCGGCTAGACGTCCCCGTCCACGGCTGCAAGGGGCACATGGAATCCTGGCCGGGCGGGTAAGGGGGCGCCGTGTCGCCGCTGCTCGTCCAGCATGCCTCCAACAGCGCCACGTCGGGGAGCACGGTCACCGTCACGCTCGGCGCCGGGACCACGGCGCTGAACTGCGTGGCCGCCTGCGCCGGCTCCGACGGGAGCAGCGTCCGCACCGTCTCCTCCGTCGCGCTCGGCAGCACCAGCGACACGTTCACCAAAGCCGAGAGCCAGTCGAACACGGGCGGGTCGGCCGACCTGGACTGCGAGGCGTGGACCGACGCGGGCTGCTCCGGCAGCCAGACCAGCGTCAAGGTGACGTTCTCCGGCACGCTCACCGCCGCCGCCGTCATCGCCATGGAATGGTCCGGCGCCAGCGGTGTCGACACGGCCTGCGTCAACGGCGGCAACGGCAACTCGGCGACCACCTTCTCCTCCGGCGCCACCGGCACCCTGTCCGAGGCCAGCGCGGCTGTCATCGGCGCATGCTGGGGGACCAGCTTCGAGGCTCCCAGCCTGTCCGGGCCCGCGTCGCCGTGGACGAACCTCACCGGGGTCACCGCCGGCTCCGACGCCGAGCTGCTCGTCGGCTACCAGGTGGTCTCAAGCACCTCGTCGCTGACGTACAGCGGGACGGGCACGTCATTCGGGTTCGACTGGGGCGCGGTCATCGTCCCGCTGAAGGGATCCGTCTCGGTCTCCGGCTCCGACACCGGGTCAGGGGCCGAGTCGAGCACCATCACGGCGTCGCTCAGCAGCACCGACACGGGTTCAGGGACTGACACCGCAGAGATCGAGGTAACCCCCTCAGACACCGGGTCGGGGGCGGACACGGCCCCCCCTCCGGCCGCCACGGTCACGGCAGCCGACACGGGCAGCGGGGCCGAGGGAACCCCTTCGGTCACGGTCGCGTCCGCAGACACCGGCTCAGGTGCGGACACGGCCACGGCGGAAGCGGGGGCTTCGAGCTCCGACACGGGCAGCGGGGCCGAATCATCGTCGATCGCGGCGAGCCTCAGCAGCACGGACACCGGGACGGGCACCGAGGGGAGCACGATCACCGCGACGCTCCCCGCGAGCGCGGACACGGGCTCGGGTGCCGATGCGGGCGTGGTGGAGATCGTCAGCGGGGATACGGGGGCGGCAGCGGAAAGCGCCTCGCAGACGGTAGCGCCGCCGCCGAAGCTCGTGCTATGGCAAGCCCCCGATAAGCTTTCGATATCTGGCGGGACGATGAGATGACCTCAGACAACATCCTTCCAGCCGTGCCGCTTAACAATGTCGTACATCGTGTGGTAGTTGATCCCGAAGGTCCGTGCCAGGTCGGCGCATGTGCGTCCGGCGTCGTCATAGAGCAGCCGTACGTCCCTGACGAACTGCGGCGTGACCTTGGCCCTCGCCTTAACGTGCCTACCCTTCGCCATCATGTCCTGGACGTTGACCAGTCGCGTTCCGGGAAACAGGTGCTTCCGGTTCATGCAGTTCGGGTCATCGCAGGTATGGCAGACGTCCAGGCCGTCGATATCTACCCCGTCGATGACGCCGAGCAGGTAGCGCGTCGCCCTGTAGAGCTTGCCGCCGGCGTAGAAATACCCGCGCCCCTTAGTGGCGGCACCGGTCCAGGGGTGGCATTCATCGGGACCGCGAACCTCCACGTAAGACCAGAACCGAGCCGCATCATCTCCGTAGATGCGCTTGGGGACGTCCGCGCGGACATCGCCGGTCGCCCTGTAGCGCTCGTAGTGGTAGTGACACAGACCGTACTTGACCGCATAGACGATCTCGGTGCAGTCATCCGACGCCTGGCACTTTCCGCGGGGAAGCTCTCGCGGAGCGCGATCCGTAGTGCCATGACGACGCAGGTACGTGTAGCAGGCACCGCACATTCCCGAGCGGCCCGGTTTGGCATCTCTCTTACACCACGTTACGGAACATTTGGGCATCTTACGAGTATACCAAAGGATTGGAGATAAGGTGTGGCTGCCACTGGATACGGGTTGGACGATAAAGTATCCCTGTCGGGCTCGACCATGACCGGAACGCTCAACTTCCAGGGAACGCCGCCCTATACCGTGGTCAAGAACACCATCGCCGGCAAGGTGACGCTCAACGGGACTACCGCCGTTTCGGTGAGCACGACGGCAGTGGATGCCGACTCGCTGATCCTGCTGACCGTCCAGCCGTCGACAGCCCCCGCGGGCATCCCGTACGTGGCCTCGATCACGTCAGGCAGCGGGTTCACGGTCAAGTCCACCTCGAACTCGGACACGGCCGTCTCTTGTGCATGGTCGATCGTCGAGGCGGTCTAGCGCGCGGCGTTTCCGGGCGTTTTGCGCCGGGCATCTACCTGGTGCCCGATTGACCTCGGTCACGTCCGCTCGCCGGTTGCAGCCGGATGGAGAGCACCCCCGTACGCCCGCCCCGCCGGACTCCTGTCCCGGCCGGTGCCAGAACGCCGGGACAGGACCGGGGCAGCAAGAGGCCGGG
>Ga0209415_10017682_pt1 | contig 11321 bp, 7 predicted proteins | sample PeaSoiSIISIP2007_FD_187696 | JGI IMG/M metagenome (GOLD analysis project Ga0209415, IMG submission 187696) | Peat soil microbial communities from Weissenstadt, Germany - SII-SIP-2007 (SPAdes) (version 2) | ecosystem: Environmental > Terrestrial > Soil > Wetlands > Peat | place: Germany...
GGCGGCGTAGATATTTCCCGCATCGTCGGAGGCCACGGCCCAGATGTAGGTGGAGGGCGTTGCGTAGAACAGTTTGAACGAGGGAGCCAATTCGAGGCCGCCAGAACTGCGAATGGCGACTCCGGTGGCCGTGCCTTTGGTGAGTTCGTCGAACTTTGACTGCTCCCAGGTGCGGGTGCCGTCGGCGAAGGCCGCCGGAGCGGAAGCGGAGATCCACATGGTTATTAGAGCAAGACAGCTAAAGGTGAAGAACTTGAAGGTTCGCGGAATGGGCAATGTGTTACCTCGAAGCATCATCAGCGGAGAATATTCAGATTACCACGCCGTCGGCACGCAGCTGAGCTGCACCCGAGGTCCTTTCCTCCGCCTGAAGAACGGCTCCGGTCAGGATGACCTCCGTAAACGGCTTCGGTGTTTAAACTCAACCTACACTGCAGGCGACTCCGTCGACGGCGGTCCGCGGGCTGGCTGCCGTGATATCGTAGATTTTCATGCTTTCCGCGCGTCAGAAACTGCTAAGCACGCTGGCTCACAAGTCGTTCCGGCTGGGCGAGTTCAAACTTTCATCGGGTGGGACCAGCGACTACTACATCGATTGCCGCACGACCACGCTCGACGCCAAGGGCTCGCGGCTGACAGGGGAAGTGTTCTTCGAAGAGATCCGGCGGCGCGGATGGAAGGCGCAGGCGATAGGCGGACTGACCATGGGCGCGGATCCCATCGTTGTGGCAGTCGCGGTGGTGAGCGGAGAACTGGACGGCTTTCTGGTACGCAAGGCCGAAAAGCAGCACGGCACAGGACAACGGATTGAAGGCTTCCGCGAAAAGGGCGCGCGCGTCGTGATTGTGGACGATGTCTGCACTACGGGGGCATCGACCGTACAGGCGATTGAAGCGGCGCGCGAATTCGGATTCGATGTGGTTGGCGTGATGTGCCTGATTGAGCGCGAAGATGCCATGGGGCGCCCGAATGTGGAGAAGGCGGCGGGGCCGGCGCCGTTCGTTTCCATCTTCACGGCCAACGATGTGCGGAAGGAACACATGCTGCAGAACGACGAAACGGAGCCCAGCATTTTTGCCGTAGCGGCGACGTGCGAGGTCTGCGGCAGGCCGGCGGTGACGAATAATCCCAGAAACCGGTGCGAGGCGCACAAGAATTGAGTCATTGCGCCATTTGAGTGATTGAGCCATTTGGCGTTTCTCGTTTCAATCACTCAATGACTTAATCACTCAATCACCCAATTTCTATGATTCAAACCCTGGAATGGACTGACAAGGGCGTACGCTTCATCGACCAGACGAAGCTGCCTACGGAAGAAGTTTATGTGACCTGCAAGACGCATGAGCAGGTGGCCGACGTGATCCGCAACATGGTGGTGCGTGGGGCGCCGGCGATCGGGGTGGCCGCGGCCATGGGCGTTGCGCTGGGCGTGAACAATTCCAAAGCCGAATCGACGGGCGACCTGAAGCACGACCTCGATCAGATCTGCGAACTCATTGGCAAAACCCGCCCCACCGCCGTGAATTTGTTCTGGGCGATCCGGCGGATGCAGGAGAAGTTCGAGCGCATCCGCATCCGGCCCATTCCTCAAATCAAGAAAGATTTGATTGAAGAGGCGCAGCGCATGCACGCGGAAGACATTGCGGCCAATCAGGCCATGGGACGCCACGGGGCCACGCTGATGCCGAGCGCGGGTGGCGTGCTCACGCACTGCAACGCCGGGGCGCTGGCTACTGCGGGATATGGGACGGCGCTGGGAGTGATTCGCGCGGCGGTCGAGCAGGGGAAGAAGATCCACGTATATGCCGACGAGACCCGGCCTTTTCTGCAGGGCTCGCGGCTGACGGCGTGGGAGTTGATGAAAGACGGCATCCCAACCACCGTGATTTCCGACAACATGGCCGGAGCGATGATGAGCCAGGGCAAGATCGGAGCCATTGTGGTGGGGGCCGACCGCATTGCCGCGAACGGCGACGTGGCCAACAAGATTGGCACCTACACGGTCGCCATCCTGGCCAAGGAGCACGGCATTCCGTTTTACGTGGCCGCGCCAATTTCGACGGTCGATCTGGCTTGCGCCGAGGGCAGCAAGATTCCCATCGAACAGCGGGACGCCCGCGAAGTCACACACATTGCCGGGAAACAGATGGTTCCGGACGGCGTGGCAGTGGAAAATCCGGCTTTTGACGTGACTCCTGCGAAGTACGTGGCCGCCATCATCACGGAAAAAGGGATTGCGCGGGCACCGTATGAAGAGTCTTTGCGCGCTCTGGCCGGGCGGGAGGCAGGGGTGCATCCGTAGGCAGGCTTTGTCATCCCGAAGATGGCCCTGTCATCCTGAGCGAAGCGAAGGATCTATGCAGTTTCCGCGCAGTTGCATGGATCCTTCGCTGCAAAGAACGCCGCTCAGGATGACAACTTTTTTTGGGCCGAGCGTTTGCCGCTAACGTAAAGAGATGTAAAGACCTCCAAGAAACTTTAGTACCCGGCGCTACTTATTGTTTGGGTTCGGGTTAGAGCTAGCGGCAACTCAATCGTGCTAACCTTTGCTCAGAAGACCCAACTCTACGCCAACCTACCTCAGGGGGATGTTATGTCGTTACGAAATCGCCTGGTTCTGCCACTGATTGTTTCTGCACTTGTCATCTTAGCGGGCTGTGGCGGCAGCGGAGGCGCCAAAATTGTCCCCCCGCCGGGCGGCGGCTTCAGCAAGAGCAATCTGAACGGCACGTATGTTTTCTCGGTCACGGGCACGGACTTCAACAATTACCCTTACGCGATCGTTGGTTCCTTCACGGCCGACGGTAGCGGTGGCATTAAAGCCGGCACGGTTGACATTAATGACCCGCAGTTCGGCCAATTCCCCAATACGGCGATAAGCGCCGGCACCTACACGGTCGGGGTAGACGGACGAGGAACCACTACGCTGGTCAACTCGACGGGATTCGGGAACGTGACTCTGGATTTTGTCCTGGAAGACAGCTCTCACGGGCTGGTTACCGAGTTCGATGGCACGGCCAGCGGCAGCGGCACGCTTGACGTGCAGACGAGCGGCACTTCGCCCGCTGGTACCTATGCATTCAGCTTCTCGGGGGCCGACGCCAGCAGTGGCAACCCGTTCGCGACGGTGGGAAATCTCGTTGTGGGCGCTGGGGGATCCATTTCCGGCCTCGAAGACTTCAATGACGGCGGAATCGTCAACGCTGACCAGACTCTTAGCGGCACGCTGGCGGTGGGACCGTCTTCGACGCCGGGTACAACGCTAACCACTGGGGCTGTTGGCGGATTGCTTTTCGACGTCTACCCGATCGACGCCACCCATTTGAAGTTTATCGAGATGGACACAATTGCCACCCTCTCCGGGGAGGCATTCTCGCAAACCAGCACTGCGATCCCCGCCGAAACGATGGCCTTCACATTGCAGGGTTTCTACCCGGTAAGTTCGTTTTCGCCCTTTGCAGCCGGGGGATTCATGGTCACCGACAACAGCCTTAACGTGACCAACGCATCCACCTACGACTATGCCGAAAATATAATTTCGGGAGGGCCGACGGGCTTTACAGGAGCCTTCACGGCCGGCGGAACTGGGCGATACACTTTTGCGCCGGCCAGTTTCGCGGGAGGTACAAGCTATGCGGCTTATCCGTCCAGCGGCGGCTTGCTCCTGCTGGAGATCGACAACACTGGAGTTACGAGCGGCGCCGCTTATCCACAAACGTCGACTACTTTTGGAGCGCCGAACGGTTACGCATTCAACCTTACCGGCACTTACCTGGGAAATCCGAATTTTGGTATTCCACCGGCGGAAGTGGACGACATCGCGGAGTTTGCCTCGAACAGCAGCGGGTTGACCGCGATTGGGGCCCTTGACGAAAACTACGCTCCCTCGGGATTTACGAGCTTCCAGATGGCGCTCAATGGCACCTACACGGCTCCGGACTCCAACGGGCGGGGAACGCTCACGGCCAACGTCGGCAACAATTCGTCCAGCACCCTAAACGGCGGCTTTGGTCTTAACTTCTACACCGTCGACGGCACCACGTTTCCATTTATCGAATTGGACGGTGGGCAAGTCGCCAGCGGAGTATTCGTAACGCAGGATGCCTCGGCGGCTTCGTCCGCGATAGCGAGGCCGCACCTGTTCGTCGCGCCGCCGATGGTACGAGCGCACCGCGCGCTACGGAAACAGAACTAGAGGGATAACAGGAAGCAAATCAGGGCGCGGCTCAAAGGGCCGCGCCCTTTCTTTTCTGCGCAGGTCGAGGCCTAGCGCGCGTTTTCGTTCCAGCCGCTGCGAATCTGATGGAAGCTCTGATGAAGTGTGGTAAGGGAAAACACAAGGTCCCTCGACTCCGCAGAATTGCCGAAAAACGGCAATTCTGCTCCGCTCGGGATGACAGAGAAGGCGTTTATCAGAGATTTCCTAGGTCTCGGTGATTCCAACCTTAGGGGACGCGCTGATTCCCGCGGTCGGCTTCGGGCCAAGGCGGATCCACGCCACAAAGCGGTACAGCATCAATACTCCCAGCACGGACGCGTATTCCAGGGGCTTCTTCAGGTCGGCTTTGACCAGCCAGATGTAGTGGATGACTCCGGCGGCGGCGCTGAAATAGATCAGGCGGTGCAGGGCCTGCCAGCGCTTGCCGCCTAATTTTCGGATGGACCATTTGGTCGACGTCAGGGCCAGAGGGATCATCAGGGCGAAGGCCGTCATTCCGGCGGTGATGAAGCGGCGCTTGGCGATGTCGGCCAGCATTTCGTGGACATCGAAAAATTTATCGAGCCAGACCCAGGTCATCAGGTGCAGGGTGCCGTAGAAAAAAGCGAACAGGCCGAGCATGCGGCGCAGGCCGATCAGCCAGTACTGGCGAGTGAGTCTGCGCAGCGGGGTGACGGCGAGCGTGATAAGGAGGAAGGTCAGCGTGCAATCGCCGGTAAAGTGCGTGATGGCTTCGATGGGATTCGCGCCCAGGGCGGAGTGCAAAGCTCTCCAGACGAGCCAGGCCAGGGGCGCGAGGCAGGCGAGGAAGAGCGCGGGTTTGAGGTAGCGCAGCATGGGGCCAGTATTGGTCAGTACTTTGTGATCTGTGAGAATCTCGCGCCAATCTTATTGAAGTCGCTGGTGTCCGAGTACCTCAGGGGCTAAAGCCCAGTTGTTTTCTATGTCGCTGAACGCGGGCCTGAAAGGCCCGCTCTTCCACGTGAAGCACCGGGACGGCACGGCTGAAGCCGTGCCCTACCCAACCGTGCTCTACCCAAAACCGTGCCCTACCCAAGACAGCGTTGCTCTAGAAATTCTTCTTCAGGTCCAATCCCGTGTACAGGCCGGCGACTTGATCGTAGCCGTTAAACATCAGGGTGGGGCGCTTATAGAACTCACCCAGCCTGCGCTCCTTGGCCTGACTCCAGCGGGGATGGTCCACATGCGGATTCACGTTGGAATAAAAACCGTACTCGTTGGGGGCGGAGATATTCCAGGTATTGAGCGGCTGTTTATCGGTGAAGCGGATGCGGACGATGGCTTTGGCGCTCTTGAAACCGTACTTCCAGGGCACGACGATGCGAAGCGGCGCTCCATCCTGATTGGGAAGGTCCTCGCCGTACATGCCAAAGCAGAGCAGCGCCAGGGGATGCATGGCTTCGTCCATGCGTAGGCCCTCGACGTAGGGCCATTGCAGCACGTTCCCCTGCTGGCCGGGCATCTGGTAAAGATCGAGCAGCGTGGTGAACTCGACAAACTTGGCCTTGCTGGTGGGATTCACGTGCTTAATGAGTTCGCTCAACGAAAAGCCGACCCAGGGAACGACGATCGACCATCCCTCGACGCAGCGATGGCGGTAGATGCGCTCTTCGGGAGGAGCCATTTTGATAATCGTGTCGACGTCGAGTTCCTGCTTCTTGTCGACCAGGCCGTCGATCTTTACTTTCCACGGGCGGGTGCGGAATTTTTGGGCGAGCTTGGCGGGTTCATCTTTTTCGGTGGAGAACTCGTAGTAGTTGTTGTAGTTGGTGACGTCCTTGTAGGGCGTGACGGTCTCAGTCGTGCTCAGCGGGCTTTTCTGGATGCCATCAATTTTGTTTCCCGCGAAGGCCGTGGTGGAAGGAGCGACGAGTTCGCGCAGGCCAACGCCGGTGGCGGCCGCGGCTCCGGCGAGCGCCGCTCCAGCCAGAAACTTGCGGCGGTTCAGATACAAACTCTTGGGAGTGATTTCCGACGAACGAATGTCTTCCGCCTTCTTGATAAGCATGGGAACCCCTGTTCTTTTATACGCGCATCCGCCCGGAACGGATTTGCCTCTCTCTATTCTTCCATTAGATAGACGCGGAGGTGATGAGAAAAGTTGCAGCGAGTTGAAACGCGATTCGGGGGACGAAATTCCCGCAGGGGCTAAAGCCCGCTTTGATTCCACGCGCCTTACGCGGCCCTGGAAGGGCCGCTCTTCCACGGCGATGCACACATTTGTTTATTGAGGAGCGGGAAATGGGGGTGCTCGGCTACCCCAGTACTTCCCGCACCTTGCGCAGCAGATTCTGCAGGGTGAAGGGCTTTTGCAGGAACGAGGAGCCAGATTCGATGGTGCCTTCGCTGAGAATCGCATCCTCAGTGTAGCCCGACAGATAGAGCACCTTGGCTTCGGGGCGGATCTGCGCGAGTTGCTTGACTAAGTCGCGGCCGCTCATCCCGGGCATGACCACGTCGGTGATGACGAGATCGATTTTGCCATCATGCTGGATGGAGGCGGCCATGCCGGCCTCGCCGTTTTCCGCTTCCACCACGCGGTAGCCCCGCGCGGCCAGGGTGTCCCGCACTAATTGACGGACTGACTCTTCGTCTTCCACCAGCAACACGGTCTCGGTGCCGCCGAGGGCGGCGTGCGGGACCGGAGGAGCATGCTTCTCGACGATGCCGTCGACGCGGGGCAGATAGATGTGAAACGTGGTGCCGCGCTGTTCTTCACTCTGCACCAGGACATATCCGCCGCTCTGCTTCACGATGCCATAGACCGTGGAGAGTCCCAAGCCGGTGCCTTTGCCTTTTTCCTTGGTGGTGAAGAATGGCTCAAAGATTCGCGACTGGGTCTCGCGGTCCATGCCCATGCCGGTGTCGCGGACCGTGAGCAGAACATAGTCGCCGGGGCGGATGAAAGTTTGCCCGCGGCGATGATTTTCATCGACGACGAGATTCTGGGTCTGGATCAGGAGCTTTCCGCCGTGGGGCATGGCGTCCTTGGCATTCACCACCAGATTCATCAACACCTGCTCCAGTTGTCCGGCGTCGGCCCGGGTGTGGGGCGCGTCGGGAGAGAGGTTGGTAGTGAACTCCACGTTTTCTCCGATGAGGGGCTGGAGCAGACGCTCCATGTCTTGCACAATGGCGTTCACATCGACGACCTTCAGTTCCAGCAATTGCTTGCGGCTGAAGGCCAGCAACTGCCGGGTCAACGTGGTGGCCCGGTCGGCGGCCAACTGAATGGCGCGTCCCTTCTCGTGCAGGGGATGATCGAGGTCGAGGTTGGCCAGAATCACTTCGGCATATCCGCTGATCACCATGAGCAGATTGTTGAAGTCGTGAGCCACTCCGCCCGCCAGCCGGCCGACGGCTTCCATCTTCTGGGCCTGGCGGAATTGATCCTCCAGCACGCGGCGGTCGGTGACGTCTTCGGCAATCGCCTCCAATACGTCGGCCGGTTCGTCGGCGCTGCTCACGGCGCGTCCGCTGATGCGTACGGTGATGAGGCTGCCGTCCTTGCGCTTCCACTTGACTTCGATCCCGTCCAAGCGCCCAGTGCGGCGGAATTCCTCGCTCAGGAGCGTGTGCTCCTGGCAGTGCGCGAATACGTCTTTCTCCGGGTCGAGCAGCAGTACTTCCTCGGGCGAGCCGTATCCCAGCATCGTGATCAGCGCCGGATTCACGTCCAGAAATCGTCCTTCCAGACTCGACCGGTAGATGCCGTAGACCGAACTCTGCACCAGAGAGCGGTAGCGAGCTTCGGAGCGCCGCAGCGCCTGCTCGTTTCTCTTGATCTCAACCGCGCTGGCCAGCTGGCGCGCGACGAAGGTCAGAATCTCCTTATCACGCTCGCCATAGCGGATATTTTTGGAGTACGTCTGAACCACCAGTGCCCCGAAAGTGTGACTGTTGACCTTGAGCGGAACCCCCATCCAGTCGAGGGAACGCGACCCATTGCGCGCCACTTCGCCGCGGTCCTCCATGGCCTGCAGCACTTCGGGGGTCGCCAGCAGCGGCTGTCCGGAGCGGATGAGATAGTCGGTCAGGCCGCTGCCCAGCTTCTTGGGAGATGGCGGGGAATCCTGTTCGTCGACGAAATAAGGAAAGCTGAGCAACTCGGTCGAGGAATCGTAGAGCGCGACGTAGAAGTTTCGCGCGTACATCAACTCATCGACAATGGCGTGCACGGCGGCGAAAAACTGTTGCAGGTCGTGAGCGCTGCTGCTCTTCTCGGCGACGCGATAGAGCGCCGAACTGAGCGCTTCCACCCGCTTGCGGTCGGAGATATCACGGTAGCCGGCGTAGAAGCCGGCCATTTTTCCGTCCAGCAACAGCGGCGCACAGGACAGGGAAACATCGAGCAAAGTCCCATCTTTCTTTCTGCGCCGGGTCTCAAGTGTGACGCGTTCTCCCCGGGAAAGCGCCTCGGACACCCAGCGCGACTCCGCCAGACGGTCGGGCGGCACCACGAGATTCTCCAGGGGCTGACCAACAACCTCGGCGGCTGGGCAATCGAACATGCGGGCGAAGGCATCGTTGGCCCAGAGCACGCGATGGCTGGAATCCACGATGCTTAATCCATCGGGCGACGCCTGAAACATCTGCTCCAGAAACTGCAGCCGGGTCTGAGCGTCCGGTGGATGGTGTGTATCGGTTTCGGACAAGGGAGGTAGCGGGCAGGAATGCTCGGAGCACGAACCGTGGGCGGGCGAGGACGGTTTTTCCGGCTCTACGAACGCAGGTGGAGCTCCGCGGTCCAGGGCTGTTTTCAGCCGGCTGGCGCGGGAAAGATCAGCCCGTCCCGATGATGGGGCGACACGTTCACCCATCCGCGAATTCCCCCTCGAAATACGCAGTCCAAGGGCATGGTAGAACGCAAAGTACCGAGTCGAAAGTTACCGGGGTAATCCCGAAATGAAGGGTTCCGAAGCGAGAAGGATTCCATGGCCTTTCGTAAGCCTGGGTTACTTCGGTGAGTCGCAAAGGTCACGAGCGCCAACGAGGCGTGCCACAATGTCCTCAACCATCTCACGCACGCACAACCTGGACGGGAAGATGTAGCCGTGTGCGGAGGGAAATGCTGGCAAGAGGAGTTTGCGGATGAACAGTTTTGGGGCGAGGCTCGTCTGTCTTCCTGCGCGCACAGCGCTATTTCTGATTTTCACCGTGGTGATCACGATTTCTGCTGCTCCGGCGCAGACGCCGGGCGTAACTGAAAATAGCATTCTGATTGGATCGTGCTCGGCGCTGGATGGCCCGGCGCACTTCCTGGGAAAAGAAACCGTGTTGGGAGCAACGACGTATCTCCACTCCGTCAACGACGAGGGAGGGATCTTCGGACGCAAGGTGCAACTGCTGGCGTTTGATGACAGCTACGATCCCGACAAGGCGCCCGCGTGCTTCAAGCGCATGACCAAGGAGGGCGTGTTCGCGTTGGGATTCTTCGTGGGTACGCCTACGGCGAAGGTCTACGTGCCCATGGCGCAGGACGAGAAGATCCCGGTGGTGGGTCTTTTCACCGGCGCGCAGATGCTCTACGAACCGCTCAAACACTACATCATCAATGTGCGCGCTTCTTATTACGATGAGACGCGGGAGCAGGTCGACAAACTCTGGGACGTGAATGTTCACAAGATCGGGGTGATTTATCAGGATGATGCGTTTGGCAAGACCGTGCTCGATGGGGTGAAGTTGGCGCTGCAGAAGCACAACTCCGCTCCGGTTGGGTTAGGCACGTTTGCGCGGAATACGATGGATGTGGATGAGGGGTTGAAGAGCCTGTTGGCGGCGCGTCCGCAGGCGGTGGTGGTGGTGGGGCCGTATGGCCCGGTGGCAGCCATCGTGAAGAAGGCGCACGCCGCGGGCTGGCGGCCGCAGTTTGTCACCGTCTCTTTTGTGGGAACCGAGGAGTTCATCAAAGAGGCGGGACCCGACGCCGAAGGCACGATTATCACGCAGGTGGTTCCTCCCTACGATCGCACGGACTACTCGACGGTGGAGCAGTATCGCAAGTATTTGACGAAATACTATCCGGACACGCCGCCGAGCTTCGTGAGCCTGGAGGGCTTTGTCGATGCGATGGTGCTGGTGGAGGGACTGAAGCGCGCGGGAAAAGATGTCACGCGGGAAAAGTTCATCACGGCCATCGAGTCAATTCACGAAATGAACGTTGGCATGGGATCGAAGCTGATTCTGGATTACGGTCCCAAGGACCACAAGGGCTTCGACAATGTTTATCCGACGATCGTGAAGAACGGGCAGCCGCTGTTGCTCACGGATTGGTCTTCGATCGGGAAGTGAGCGGGAAACTGCGCGCTTTCGCTGCTTTGAGGACGTCGCGAGGGCGCCGCTCGACACACTACTGCCAACTTCTTGTATGAACCCGGCGTGGCGGAAAAAGTTCCGCCCGCCGCCGCTGTTGCATTGCAACGCAGTGCATTCTCCTCTCGCAGATGCATCTCTGGCTGGTCCCCCGGCATCGAATGAATTAACCAGGTGGTTAATTCGTAAAGATTCGTCAACAGGTTGGAGGTGACCTTTATGACTGGAACCAGAAAGAGCTTGGTAGGGAGGCTGGTGGGCACACTTTTGGCGTTAGGGCTGATGGGCGCGATGTCCTTGGCTCAGACGCCGGCGGCGGCCCGCTACGACAATCAAATTCAGACGACGGTGACGCAGAAACTGGCGACCAAGAGTCAGTTCCGCAATGTGACGGCGAGCGTGGAAGACGGGATCGTGACCCTTACGGGCACGGTCGATCTCTACCAGGGCAAGCTGGACGCGGCGAAACTGGCGCGCAAGATTGCGAACACCCAGGGAGTGCGCAATCTGGTGACCGTGGCAGGTCCGAATGTGCCGGACGAGCAACTTGAGCAGAAACTGGCCAAGAAGCTCACTTACGTGCGCGTGGGTTATGACAGCACGTTCGACTACTTCGCGCTGGGAGTAAAGGACGGAGTGGTCACGGTCGAGGGTCAGGATCGCACTGGCCTTGGCCGCGACGAAGCGCTGTTCGACATCGCGAACATGCCGGGCGTGAAGGACGTGATCGACAACGTTTCGCTGGAGCCGGTTTCGACGTTCGACGACG
>Ga0209415_10017683_pt1 | contig 11321 bp, 10 predicted proteins | sample PeaSoiSIISIP2007_FD_187696 | JGI IMG/M metagenome (GOLD analysis project Ga0209415, IMG submission 187696) | Peat soil microbial communities from Weissenstadt, Germany - SII-SIP-2007 (SPAdes) (version 2) | ecosystem: Environmental > Terrestrial > Soil > Wetlands > Peat | place: Germany...
GCTGCCGCCTTGGCGGCGGCGGCGCTGGCGACGCCGGCGCTGACACAACAGCAGCAACCGCCGCCGTTCGCGACCACCAAGGTCGAGGGCACCGAGGGCGTCTACATCTTCCGCAACGGCGGGGCGCAGTCGATGTTCATCGTCACGCGGGACGGCGTCATCGCGACCGATCCGATCGGCTACGCGCGGCCGGAGGGCGTGCAGGACTACATCAACGAGATCAAGAAGGTCACCAACCAGCCGATCCGCTACCTGGTCTACAGCCACCATCACTTCGACCATATTTCCGGCGGCAAGCCCTTCCGGGACGCCGGCGCCCGCGTGATCGCGCACAAGCGCGCCAAGGAGCGGCTCGACCAGATGCAGAACCCGCTGGTGGTGCCGGTCGACGAGACCTTCGAGACGACCAAGACCATTGAGCTCGGCGGCACCACGCTGGAGCTCACCTATGCCGGGCTCAATCACTCGGACTCGAACATCGTGATGCGGCTGCCGCGCGAGAAGATCGTGTTCATCGTCGACACCATCCCGGTCGGGCAGGTGCCGGGCCGCGGCTTCATCGACATGTATCCGCTCGAAGCCGAGGACTTCATCAAGAAGGTGATCGCGATGGACTGGGACCGGCTGATCCCCGGCCACCCCGGCGTCAACAGCCGGCTCGGCACCAAGCAGGACGCGCGCGACCAGCTTCGCCTGCTGGAGGAAGCCTCCGCCGAGATGAAGCCGCTCGGCATTTCCGGCAAGTGCTGGGCCGCCGAGAAGGACCTGAAGCTCTCGAGCTTCAAGGACTGGCCGGGCTACCAGCAGGGCCTGGAATTCATCGGCCGGCGATACTGCGGCGTGTGGGGACGCGGGACGTAAGGAACCCGCGGGGCGCTAGCCAGCTTGTAGGGTGGGCAACGGCCGCTTGCCGTTGCCCACGCGGTCCGGTCCTCACCGTATGACAATGACAGCGTGGGCAAGACCGCATCGCGAATGAGTGTGTGCGTGCGGCCGAGCATGCCGGCGATGCGGTCTTGCCCACCCTACGAGCGATTGCAGTCGATCGGAATCCGCTCTAACCAGCCGGCAGCCCGAACGGCGTCGTCGGAGCTTTGCTCAAATCGCCGCCGGCGAGCGCGGCGTCCTGGCTGAACACGGTACGCGGCAGGTCCATGGCGATCTCGCGCTCTTCGCGGCGCGGCGATATGATGGCATGCGCCTTCAGATACTGCCGCAGTGCCTGGTGGACCGTCATCGGCAGCACCCGCGCGTCATGGGTGCCGGGATGGCGGCAGACGATGTCGAGCGGTTCGCCCTCGCGCTCGCAGCCCGCGATGGTGTAGCGCCGGTCGTCTTCGATGTCGCGGCCGTCGACCTTTATGGAAACCAGCCGCCGGCCCGGCTCGCCCGACGCCTTGAACACCATCGTCATGCCGGAGGCGCGAACACCCCAGCCGCCGTTGAGCTTCCACGGGTTCTTGGAGAACACCAGCTCCAGCTCGTTTTCGAGGTAAGCCCTCAATTCCTTGCCGGTGACCCACCCGGTCTTCATCCTGGCGTCCATGGGCAGCAGGTTCCAGAGGTCGGCCTCGGTGATGCCTGCGGCCGGGATCGGCACGCCGAACCGGAACCCATTCGAGAAGCCGATATCGGCCTTCGCGATTTCGCGCACGGCGTCGGTGATGAAGGCGTCGGCCGTCGTCTCCAGCACGTCGTAGCGCATCAGCAAGGTGTCGGTCGTTCCCACCACCTCGGCCATGCGGGCACGGTGGGGGGCGAGCGACTTGTCCACCAGCGCCTTCATGTGCGGGTCTTCGCCGTAGCGGCTCGCCAGGACCGGGATCAGCCGAAACGCGTGGCCGGCTACGGCGCCGGGCCTGAGGACGAGGTCGATGCGTCCGAGGAACGAGCCGAAGCAGCCCGGCTCGACCACGATGACGTTGCCCTCCATGATCTCGCGCGCGGTTCGCTCATGCGTATGGGCCGAGAGGATCACGTCGAATTCGGGAATCTCGCGCGCGGTCTGGCGCGAGATGGTCAGGCCCGTATGGCTGATCGCCACCACCAGGTCCGGCCGCTCGCGCGCGCGCAGATCCTTAACGAATTCGCGCAGGCCCTGAATGCGCGTCGTGTCCAATCCGCGAAAATGGGTCGGCGGCTGGCGCCGGCTCGCACCGATATCCGTGATGCCGACGAATGCCACCTTGACGCCCTGGCGCTCCAGGATCATCGCCGGCCGGAACACCCGCTCGCCGGTGGCCTCGTCGTGGAGGTTGTAGCAGATCACCGGACAGTTGAGGCGGGCCATGGTTTGTTTGAACCGCTCCGGGCCGTAGGACGCTTCCCAGTTGCCGGGAACGAACGCATCGGTGCCGAAGGCGTTGAGGGGTTCGAGAACGACCTCGCCCTCGGACCAGGCCGCCGGGCCCGAGCCCTGGAACTCGTCGCCGCCATCGAGCAGGAAACAGGCGCCGTCGCAGTTCGCCCGCTCATGCTCGATCGCAGTTTTCAGCCGGGCATAGCCGCCCATCATCTGGATCTCGGGGCTCGCTCCCGGCGCATATTCCGGATGGGTCTCGAGCTGCGCATGGGTATCGGTGAAATAGAGAAGCGTGACGCGCTTGCCATCCCGATCCGGTGCGGCCGGCTGGCTTGCGGCCGGACCCGGGAGGACGGTGCCGAGCCCGACGGCCCAAAGGCCCGCGCCACGCAGCAGCGGAACCACCGCCGCCGACGCCATGAAGGATCTCCGCGTCGCGAGTGTTTTCATGAGCCCTCCGTTGCCGTTTCGCCACGACAATAGGCGTGAATGCCGTAGCGCAGCAAGTCTGGCCCGGACTCGTCTCACGGCGTACGGTTCATCGAGAAGGCATTTGCGTGGTCATTCCGGGGCGCGCCGCTGCGCGGCGCCCCGGAATGACTTCCTGGGATTGATGGTCTTCAACGATTTTCAACCCGTTCCGCCGGCGACATAAGGGCGTTCACGCCCGTCTTCGACGGGCTGATGCGCGAGCATGAGTCACGTCGGAACACGCACTAAAAATTCCCACAGGAGGACCCGAGTCCGCCGAGAATGTCGTGGCATGTGTCCCCGGTCTCGGGATCGATCCACGTGTTTTCACGAGCGACCGGCTGACGGGACGCCGGCTCGCGCTCGACTTGCAGGGACTTCCACCGATAGCCGCGGCCGGACATGCATTTCTGGTACGCCGGCGTATCGTGGAAGGTCCGCTTGCCGCCGGTTTCCGCCGAGCAGGCATTGAGCGCGGCCTGAAACACGGCCTCGCTGCGCGCGTGTCCGTGCGGCCTGATCTGATCCCGGTAGGTCTGGATCGCGGTGTCGGCCTGGGCGCCGAGGACCGTACCAAAGAGCAGGGCGCCCGTGATGATGATGCGTTTCATTGCCTTCTCTCCATTGCGTCGTTTGCGTCACCTGGCCCCGAAGCCGTCGCGGGATCGCCACGACTTCGAGGGGGCGGCCGGCAGGCATGATTGCCTGGTGATCTGTGAGTGGTCGCCGCAATCGCGAAAGTTCAAATGCTTACGAAGAAGTCATGTGGCTCCGGGGCAAAACCGGGGGTGATACGCTATAGTACGGATGCCAAGTTCATCTTTCCAGCGAAGGGAAGCCGCCATGGAATCGATCATCTCCGACCTCTTGACCCGCTTCGAGAAAGGCTCGCTCACCCGTCGAGATCTGGCGCGAGGTCTCGCCATGTTGGCGGCCGGCGCCACGTCCGCCGCCGCCCAGGAAGCCATCGATTTCAAGAGCGCGGACATCGACCACGTCAGCATCCAGGTCGCGGACCTGCAGCGCTCCGTCGATTACTACCAAAGGATGTTCGGCTTCTCGGTGATCAGCGAGGATAAGCCGCTCGGCATCATTCGCCTCGGCATCAACAGGTCGCTGGTCTCGCTCAACCGTCAAAGCCCGGCCGGGATCGTGGATCACTTTGCGATCGGGGTCCCGCGCTTTACCAAAGAAGCCGCGGCGCGCTACGTGACGCAGCGCGGCGCCCGCGCGGAAGACGATCCCTATGCGGGCCTGCACGTCAAGGATCCCGACGGGATCAACGTGCAAATCTTTAGCCAGCGGCCTGCGTAAGGGCAGAGCCGTAGACGGGGCAACGGGCCGGCCCGTTACCCCATCTACGTTTGCCCCATTCCCCCTAGCCACAGGCGCCGGCATCCACTATAAGCCCGGCTTCCATCGATAACCCCGATTTCGGCGCCTGCCGCCGTTTCAAGGATTGCAAGGAGACCATCCATGGCCGTGCCGAAGAAAAAGACGTCGCCGTCGCGACGCGGCATGCGTCGCTCGGCCGACGCGCTCAAGCAGCCGACCTATGTGGAGGACAAGGATTCGGGCGAATTGCGCCGTCCCCACCACATCGACCTCAAGACCGGCATGTATCGCGGCCGCCAGGTGCTGAAGCCGAAATCCGAGGTATAACAGCCCGGAACGGTGCCGGCGCCCAAGTCCCGCGTCCAAAGCGCCGGCGCGCCGTTTTCCATCCCGGAGGTCGGTCCCATGTTCGTCCTCGGCGTTCCGCTGCTGATCTTCCCGTTCGCGATCTACAACATTCTCGTGTTCCTGATGCCGGGGTTCGGGTGGAACAACGAGCTTTGGCATTTTCGCATGATGTCGGGGGGCGAATGGGGGATCACGCCGGGCGACATCATGATCGCGGGCTCGATCGTGATTCTGCTGATCGAGATGCTCAAGGCGGCCCAGATGAGCCGCCGCACCTTCATCGACCATCTTCTCTCCATGATCCTGTTCATCGGCATGCTGGTCGAATTCCTGATGGTGAAGCAGGTCGCCTCGACCACGTTCTTCCTGCTGCTCGTCATCAGCTTCGTCGACGTCGCCGGCGGCTTCGCGGTCAGCCTGCGGGCGGCGCAGCGCGATATCTCGGTCGAAGGCGTCGAAAACGTGCACAGCAGCTGACGGCCGTCCGGCCGTCCGCACCTCACCAACAGGCCTTCACCTCAAAAAATGTTGCGCGATTTCCATAGCCCGGGGCGCTCGGCGGTGTTCGCCTGCGACGGCATGGCGGCGACCTCGCATCCGCTGGCGAGCGAGGCCGCAATCGACGCCCTCAAGGCCGGCGGCACCGCGGCGGATGCGGCCGTTGCGGCGGCGGCGGCCCTTGCGGTGGTCGAGCCGCACATGACCGGCATCGGGGGCGATTGCTTCTGCCTGGTGGCAAAACCCGGCGTGCCGGTCTGGGGCTACAATGGCTCCGGCCGCGCCGCCGCGGCGGCCCGCGCCGAGGTGTTGTGGGACAAGGGCGTGCGCGCCATCGGGGTCGATTCGCCCCATCGCGTCACGGTGCCGGGCGCGATCGAGGCGTGGGCGGCGGTGCTGCAGAGTCACGGCCGTTTCGGGCTCGATCGGGCGCTGGCCCCCGCGATCCGCCATGCCGAGCACGGGTTCCCGGTGACCCCGCGGGTCGCCTACGACTGGACCTTTTCCGAAGAGGCGCTGCGCGCCGATCCGGGCGCCGCGCACCATTTTCTCCTCGACGGCCGTGCCCCCGCGACGGGCGACATCATGCGGTTCCCGGCGCTGGCCGCGACGTTGAAAGCGATCGCGGCGCGCGGCCCGAAAGCCTTCTACCAGGAGGCCGCCGCCGACATCGTGGCGACGCTCGCGTCGCGCGGCTCCTGGCTCACGCCGGAGGATTTCGCCAATCATCGCGGCGAAGAGGTCACCCCCATCGCGTCGAACTATCGCGGGCTCGACGTCGTCGAGCTGCCGCCGAACGGCCAGGGCCTGGTGGCGCTCGTGCTGCTCAACATCCTCGAGCATTTCGATCTCGCTTCCCTCGAGCCCCACGGGCCGGAGCGGCTGCATATCGCGCTCGAAGCCGCCCGCATGGCGTTTGCGGTGCGCGACACCCATGTGGCCGACCCCGCCTACATGCGGGCGTCGGTGCCGTCGCTGATCGACAAGGGTTTTGCCGCGGCGCTCGCCAATCGGATCGACCGCAGCAAGCGCGTGAAGCTGCCGCCGGCGCCGACGCCCGGCAGCGATACCGTCTATCTCACGGTGGTCGACCGCGACCGCATGGCGGTGTCGTTCATCAACTCGCTGTTCCACGAGTTCGGGTCGAAGATCGCGACCGAAAAGTCCGGCATCATGCTGCACAGCCGCGGCGCATGCTTTACGGTCGACCCCTCACATCCGAACGCGATCGGTCCGTCGAAGCGGCCGATGAACACCATCATCCCGGCGCTCGGGATGCGCGACGGCCGCTGCGAGCTGGCGTTCGGCGTCATGGGGGCGCACTACCAGCCCATGGGCCACGCCCACGTCGTCACCAACCTCGTCGACTACCGCATGGACCTGCAGGGCGCGATCGACTCGCCACGGGTGTTCTTCGAGGGCGAGGACACCATCGTGGAGCGCGGCATTTCGGCAGCCACGATCGACGGCCTTAAACAGCGCGGCCACCACGTGACGGTACGGCAGCGGCCCTGGGGCGGCGGCCAGGCTATCGCCATCGACTGGCAGCGCGGCGTGCTGATCGGGGCGTCCGACGGTCGCAAGGACGGCTGCGCGCTGGGGTATTGATCGGGAGAGATGGCGTGGTGACTCGTGACGAGATCAAGCGGGCGAACGCGACAGCGACCCGCCGGCGCAACGCTGGCCCGACGGCGGTCTCGGCTCGCTATGATCGCCGCACCGGGCGCGTCGTTGTAAGGTTGACCAGCGGCCTGGACGTTCGCTTCTCGCCCCGTGATATCCAAGGATTGGAAACCGCCAAGCCGGCACAGCTTGACGCGATCGAAATCACCCCGTCGGGCCCCGACCTTTATCTGCCGGCACTCTTGGCCGCCAAGTAGCGCGGCTAAATCCGCTGCGAACCGTGGAAGCGCCCCATCACCGGCTCTCGCGAACCGCTCGCCCGGCCGATCCCGGGACCTGCATCATGGCCGCATAGGCCGTGATGGCCCAATCTGGGTCAGCGCGCCGGCGCTCGCGGGTCTGGGGGGCGCCCTGGACGGTGGCGATGAGGTGGGCGAGGAACGCCGCGGTGGGGCGTGCCTCGACGGTGCGGAGCGAAACGCTGCTCGTGGGGTCGACCGGTGCGATTCGCACCAGGGCGCGTTGTCCCGATGGTGCACCGGCCTGCGCGGCCTGCGCTTGGCGGGGCGTCCGGCCGGAACCGACGACGGTTGCGGAACCGACTCTGCCGACCGGCACCATGGAGGCCTCCTGTCTCGTTCCGGGACGTGGCCCGGACCCTCGAGGAGGGAACTGCAATGGGCGTGCCTGGGGCGCTGCTTCGATTTGACGGAGCTGCGGGCAAAAAAAGAACGGCCGACGGCTGACGCGGCGGGCGCTTTTATACTTAATTATGTCTTAGCGGATAGGCTTGCGGGCGAATCCCATTCGATCCCCGCCTTCGGCAGGAATGCAGGTCAATGAGCACAATGGTTCCGGCGGCGCAGTCCCATTCGACTTCGGCCGAGGCGCTTGCGGACATTGCCGAGATCGCGGCGTCGATCGGTGAGGTCGCGTATCTCTGGCGGATCGACAGCGACGCCCTGATCTGGGGCGCAAACGCTTGCAAAGTCTTGAATATTTCCGACGCCGCGACGATCCAGAGCGGCCGCGCTTTCGCCGGCTTGCTTGGCCCCGACAATGCCCAGTCGCGCTATGACACGGTGATGAATTCGCCGCTGCGCGACGGCGGAGCCGGCGTGCCGTACCAGGTGCAGTACGCCATCGCGGCGAGCCCCGCGGTGACGCCGTTCTGGGTGGAGGATACCGGACGCTGGTTTGCCGGGCCCGACGGGCGGCCGGTGCGCGCCCACGGCATGATCCGGATCATCAACGAGCGCCGCGCCCGCGAGGAGCGGCTCGACTTCCTGTCGCGCTACGACGACCTGACCGGGGAGATGAACCGCCGCCAGCTCACCGAGACCCTGGGCACCGCGCTGGAGGACGCCATCAAGCTTCGCACCTCGTTCGGCTTCCTGGTGGTCGCCGTCGACGACCTCGCGCGCGTCAACGAGGCCTATGGGTTCGCGGTGGGCGACGAGTTGATCGTCGCCTGCGCCAAGCGCCTGCGCGCCAAGATGCGCGGCGGCGACCGTCTCGGCCGCCTGTCGGGCAACAAGTTCGGCATCATACTCAAAGAGTGCACGCCGGAGGAGCTGACGGTCGCGGCCGAGCGCTTCCTGGTGTCGGTGCGCGACGACGTCATCAGGACCACCACCGGGCCGGTCGCCGCCACCGCCTCGGTCGGCGGCATCATCGCGCCGCGGCACGCCCAGACCGTCCACGACGTGCTGTCGCGGGCCCACGAGGCGCTCCACGCCGGCAAGCTCAGGCGGCGCGGCGCGGTGGAAGTGTTCCGCCCCAATGTCGAGCGCGACGCGCTGCGCCGCGAGAACATGCGGGCGAGCGACGAGATCATCGGGGCGCTCAACGAGCGCCGCATCCTTTCCGCCTTCGAGCCTGTGGTGGAGGCGGCATCACGGCGGCCCGCATTCCATGAATGCCTGATGCGCATCCGCCGCGCCGACGGCACGCTCGTCACGGCGACCGAAATCATGCCGATCGCCGAGCGCCTTGGCCTCGTCCGCCTCATCGATCACCGCATGCTGGAGCACGCCGTCGCCGAGATGACGGCGGTGCCCGATCTGCAGCTGAGCCTGAACGTCTCCCCGGAATCCATCAATGACGGATCGTGGTGGAGCGCGCTCGCCGCCTCGCTCGCGAGCCAGCCCGGCATCGCGCCGCGGCTCATCATCGAGATCACCGAGAGCGCCGCCATCCGCGACATCGACGAGGCCCGCGACTTCGTCGCCCGACTCAAGAACCTGGGCTGCCGCATCGCGATCGACGATTTCGGCGCCGGCTACACCTCGTTTCGCAATATCCGCGCGCTCGGCGTCGATCTCGTCAAGATCGACGGCAGCTTCGTGACGCCGCTCGCGACGTCCCCCGACGACCAGGCGTTCGTGCGCACCCTGATCGCGCTGGCGCGGCAGCTCGGCCTCAAGACCGTGGCCGAATGGGTGCAAGACGAGGCGGCAGCCGCCATGCTGGTCGAATGGGGTTGCGACTATCTCCAGGGCGAGCTGATCGGCCTCGCCAGCCTGGCGCCGCCATGGGCGGCGCCCGCCGCGCTGGCGCCCGCCCGGTCTTCGTGAGGGCTTAAGTCTTCGGCTCGGACAGGCGGTCGAGCCGCTTCTGCACGTCGTCGAGCTGGCGCTTGAGATCGTCGATCTCGCCGCCCCCCGCAGCGGCCGGCTTTTCGGCCTCGGCGTTCTGCGCCTCGCGGCGCGCGAACGGCGCGAACATCGCGAAGGCGCGCTCGAACATTTCCATGTTCCGCCGCACCTGGTCCTCCAGCGGGGCAAACGGGCCGGCCCCGAAGGCCTGGCTCATCTGGTGGCGGAACTTCTCCTGCTCGCGCGTCAGCGATTCGATCGAGACCTCGAGATAACGTGGCACCAGCATCTGCATGCTGTCGCCGTAGAAGCGGATCAGCTGGCGCAGGAACGTGATGGGCAGGAGGTTCTGTCCGCCCTTGTTCTCCTGCTCGAAGATGATCTGGGTGAGGACCGAGCGCGTGATGTCCTCGCCGGTCTTGGCGTCGTAGACGATGAAATCCTCGCCGGTCTTGACCATGCCGGCGAGGTCCTCCAGCGTGACGTAGGTGCTGGTCCCGGTGTTGTAGAGACGCCGATTGGCGTATTTCTTGATGACAATCGGCTCTTCGGACTTGGCCATGTTTTCAATGCTCGATGATGATGGGGCGATAGGAACGGGTGACGTCTTCCTGCGTGGCGGCGTCGATGACGACGAAAGGCTCGCCGTTCTTCGCCATTGTCATGAGGTCTTCGCGTGTCAGATAGGCGCTGGTCGCAGGACGATAGAGGCGCCGACCCGCATATCTCTTGACGAGAACGGGAGGTGTCAAACCGCCGGGTTGCATCGTAGCGCCCATCGTTTCGCCAATTTGCGTTTCGCCAATTTCGCCCCTGGCCGGAGAGAGCCGGCCGGTTTTCGAGTCTGTTCCAAAAATATGCGGTTTTGCCAAATTGGGCCACTGTTTTGTGCGCACTCCCGCCATATCTGGGAGGGAGGCCGGAAGGGTGGCCTCCGGTTGCCGGGCGCGGTTCGGCGGCGGGGAAGGGCTTGTGCCCCGGTCTAAAGGGCTCGTGCCCAGGTCTAATTGACATTGAGGGAACGAGGCGGCATTGACCAAGTCGTTCAACCTGCCGGTTTTGCCAGGCCCTAAGGAACGCTCGCAAGCGGGTCGGCTGGCTGCCAAAAAGGCCCGGAAACCTTAATCGAACCAGGAGCCATGTGATGAAGGACGACATCGTCATCGTTGGAGCGGCACGCACGCCGGTCGGGGCATTCAACGGCGCATTCGGCAGCCTGCCGGCTCACGAGCTCGGCAAGGTCGCCATCAAGGCCGCCCTGGAGCGCGCCGGCATCGAGGCGCCGCGGGTGTCCGAGGTGATCATGGGCCAGATCCTCACCGCCGGCGAGGGCCAGAATCCGGCCCGGCAGGCCTCGATCGCGGCCGGCATACCGGTCGAAAGCCCGGCCTGGGCCGTCAACCAGCTGTGCGGCTCGGGCCTGCGCACGGTCGCGCTGGGCTACCAGGCGATCCTCAACGGCGATTCCGACATCGTGATCGCGGGCGGCCAGGAATCCATGAGCATGGCGCCGCACTGCGCCTATCTGCGCTCAGGCGTGAAGATGGGCAATTTCGAGATGGTCGACACCATGATCAAGGACGGGCTGTGGGATGCCTTCAACGGCTATCACATGGGCACCACCGCCGAGAATGTCGCCAAGCAGTATCAGATCACCCGGGCGCAGCAGGACGAATTCGCGGTCGGCTCGCAGAACAAGGCCGAGGCGGCCCAGAAGGCCGGCCGGTTCAAGAACGAGATCGCCCCGGTGACCGTCAAGTCGCGCAAGGGCGATGTCGTGGTCGATGCCGACGAATACCCCAAGCACGGCACCACGCTCGACCAGGTCGGCAAGCTGCGCCCGGCCTTTGCCAAGGACGGCACCGTGACGGCCGCCAATGCCTCGGGCATCAATGATGGCGCCGCCGCCGTGGTGCTGATGAAGGCGAGCCAGGCCGCCAAGGAGAACCGCAAGGTGCTGGCCCGCATCGTGTCCTGGGCGCATGCGGGCGTCGATCCCGCCATCATGGGCACCGGCCCGATCCCGGCGTCGCGCGCGGCCCTCAAGAAGGCCGGCTGGAGCATCGGCGATCTCGACCTCATCGAGGCCAACGAGGCCTTCGCGGCCCAGGCCTGCGCCGTCAACAAGGACCTCGGCTGGGACACCG